>Ga0307408_100002836_pt1 | contig 12019 bp, 11 predicted proteins | sample 322Cmetagenome_FD_202116 | JGI IMG/M metagenome (GOLD analysis project Ga0307408, IMG submission 202116) | Maize rhizosphere microbial communities from greenhouse at UC Davis, California, United States - 322HYB-C-3 | ecosystem: Host-associated > Plants > Roots > Rhizosphere > Soil | place... | reverse complement strand
CCACAGGCATTTTCATTACACCGTTTTTCTTCTTCGTATCCACACTCACCTCAAAAGGCATTACCCCCTCAAAGTTCTTGTCGAAGAATTTCAGATCTTGATAAACGGGATCTTTCTGCGGAAGGTCATCCACAATATATCCGTTAATATTTATTAAAGTGATCCCATAAATAGAGATGGCAACTAACGCCACAGTGCTCAGATAGACCGCGTTCCGATGGTTGTGAACAAGCCGATCTGTGGCTTTTAGCAAACGGGAGAGAGACGGAGTTTCAAGATATTTGGTATGCCTCGTATCGGGCGTTGGAAGATAGCTGAAGATGATAGGAATCAGACACAAACACATTAGCCACGTAGCCAGGATGCTTATCGATGCCACAATGCCGAATTGCATCAAAAGCTCACTTTGTGTAATGTAGAGCACGCCGAAGCCGATTGCGGTGGTTAAATTGGCGATGAAAGTAGTAATGGCAACCCGCGAAATTACTGTTCTTAGCGCTCGTTGCTTGTCGCCATGTTTCTTAAGCTCGCTGTGATACTTGTTTAATAGAAGGATACTGTTTGGTATGCCAATAACTACAATGAGCGGCGGAATTAAACCCGTTAAAAGCGTAATGTCGTATTTGAAAAGTACAAGAATGCCCAAGCTCCATACTACCCCAACAACTACCACGATTATCGGAAATATGACGGCGTATACTGAGCGGAAGAAAATCAGTAAAATAAGCGCAGCCACTAAAATAGAAAGCCCAAGGAAAAGCGCAAACTCATTCGATACCTTCTTACTGATAACAGTACGGATATAAGGTAAGCCCGAATAATGCAATTCTATGTTATGTTTCTTGCTAAACTCCTGACTTTTGGCAACGATAGAATTGATAACAGGTATCCGTTCTTTCGAATTTAAAACCTTCCTGTCGAAGGTAATTGCCATCAGCGAAGCTTGATTTTTGCTATTAAAAATCAATCCATCATAGAAGCTCTGATTGTATAGTTTTTCCTTGAAACCAGCCATTTCGGCCTGCGATTTAAGTGGTTCTTTAGATAGTGGAGTAAGAACAAATTTTTGATTGACAGTATCTTTCCCTAATTTGAAAAGGTTACCGATAGAAAGAGTTTGTTGTATGCCGTGAAGCTTATTGATATCTTCTGTAAGCTTTTTCCAGTCGTTAAAAGTCTGGAATTCGTTCATCTTTGGCGATTGTACACCTAATACGAGTATGCTGCCATCTTCGCCAAACCGCGATTTAAACTCATTGTACACATTAAATGCACTATCGGTAAGCGGCAAAACTTTACTTCCAGCGAAGGACAGCTGCACTTTACTGGCTTGCCATCCCATGAAAATGGAAATTGCCAGAAATATAAAAAAGACTGTGAGTCGGTTTGAAAGAACGAGTTTTGAAAGTTTTTCCCACATAGAAATCTAGCAGCTCTTGTAATTTATTGGGCAGCAAAACTACAAAAATAAATTGCTTAGCTAAGAGGGCATTGTCACGGCTAAGTTGTAATGCTTTTAACGTTTGTAAATAAATTTTATCTTCGTGGCGAGGTTAAATTATCAATCTAATTAACATGTCTATAGGGTCAGAAAGCGATTTAATTGCAATAAAAAAGGTAAGCGAGGCGGTAGCAAATACGTTGCGTTTGATGCGTGATTATGCAAAGCCAGGCATGTCTACTTTAGAGCTGGATGAATATGGTGGTAAACTGCTTGCGGAATACGGCGCAAAATCTGCCCCTAATGTTACTTACGGTTTTCCGGGTCATACATGTATAAGCGTTAACAGGGAAGTAGCTCACGGAATCCCTTCAGAAAGTAAAATCCTTCAAAACGGAGATTTGGTGAATATTGACGTTTCTGCAGAAATTGATGGTTTCTTTTCGGATAACGGAGGTTCTTTTATTTTAGGGGAGGATATTAACAACCTGAGCAAGGTTGTGGAGGCTTCGAGGGAAATCCTTTTTAAAGCCATTCATCAGATAAAAGGAGGTGTTCGCGTTTCCGACATCGGCAAGTTGATCGAAACGGAGGCGAAAAAACGCGGCTTAACGGTTATAAAAAATTTGGCAGGGCACGGAATCGGGAGAAGTCTTCATGAGGAACCTCATGATATTTTATGCTATGCGGATAATTCAAATAAAACCCGTTTTCGTAAAAATTCAATTGTAGCTATAGAAACATTCATCTCTACAAAAGCAACCTATGCTTATGAAAATGAAGATGGCTGGACAATGGAAACGAAAGATGGTAGTTATGTAGCTCAGCACGAGCACACCATTATGGTTACCGACGGGGTGCCGGTTATCTTAACAGAAGCTAATCAGATTTGGAACTAAACCCTTCATTAAAAATTATACATCTCCAGCTTTTCTGCAATTTCGTGTAAAACATCCTTTTCTAAGTTGCCCGGATTCATGCAAATATGCAGGTGTCCATATTTGTCGGGCTCGAAGCTTGCCAAAAGTTGTTCGCCATTAAAAATTTCGAACTTGCAGTGGTCATGATCGTGATGTACATAATCAACTGCCTCAAAACTAAGTACCTTATCGTTCCATAAAACCTCAATTTTTATTCTATCCATAAGAATGGAAAAATACTTGAGGGGAAAATGTTTTCCCGTGTTGCTAAGTATTTTCAACAAAAATCTACAAAATGTAAAAAACTGTGTAACATCTGTGCATTGGGCTCCGTACAAAAAGCTGCAACAGTGCTGCTGTCCATTTGTGTAATTGCGTTGCCATAATGTTCATAAACATGAAACGTGCTTCGTTGGTAGTTTTTCTATCAGGGCTGTGTATGGCAGTTATCTTGGCTTATACCGCCCGAATTATTATTCTTAACAGTACCGGCCTAACCGATATTGACATGCTGCCATCAAGTACTGCATTTCTGTATGAGCAGGATTTGGGAGGAAAGCATGTAAATGTGGATAAACAAGAGCCTGATGTAAAGTTTGATCAGAATGGCATTAATCTTGGCTTTCTTAATCCGGCAAAAGGAAAAGTTACCCTAGTTAATGTTGGTGATGAGAACCAGAACAGAAGCTACAGAATCAATAGCGGTAAAAATAGAGATGTAAATATTCCTCTTTCTGGTTTGTCCATTGGACAGTGGAAATTGAAGTTTGAGTGGGAAAGCGACGGTAAAAGCTATTTTTACGAAGAGGACGCTTTTCTAAAGTAACATTCCTAAATACTTATCGCAGAACTCCCTTCCAGATATTTTAATATCGCCCTTATCTCTCCAAAGCTGTAATCATCTCCCATTGCGTTTTTAATCTCTGTAAGTGATAAAGGCTTATTGCTTTGAATAAACTCCGACACTGAAAGTACTTTTTCCTTTTTTATGAGACGATAAATGTCCAGGTCTCCAGTGGTTATAAAATGAGTAAGATGCCCTTCGATTGTGCCGGTAGAAAGTCCTCTTTGCTTAGCAATATCTTCGATGCTGGCTCCTGCCATAAAAAGTTCTAAACTTAATTTTTTGGTGTCAGGTTTAGCCTTTGGTTCTTCGAAAATAACTTCAGTGGTATCCCGTTCTATATTTTTTGATTTACAATAAGCATCAATTATTTGAAGGATTTCTTTGCCAAATTGCTTCACCTTTTGTTTTCCGATACCTTTAATCTTTTCCAGCTGAGCAGAATTGGACGGAAGGTTGTTTGTAATGTCGAGTAAGCATTTGGATGGTAAAATGATGTAAACTGGTACGTTTCGTTCTTCTGCCTGCGCATCTCTCCAGCGTTTAAGCATTTCGTATAAATCGAAATTTGAAACCCCTTTTACTGGTGATTTAGCTTTTATGACGGTTTCTGCCGTTTTGGTTGATGGTTGGAAGTCAATTTCAGCGTTGGCTTTCGCTTTGATGTATGCTATAGTATTAAATCCTCCTAAGGCGTTGTTGAGAGTGGCTAGTTTTGAAACTATTTCCTTCTTTAAATTGTCCGATGCTTCCTTTAAAGTTTTGTTTACCGCTTTGTTATCAGTATCGAACGATAGCTGTTTTAGTTTATTGAAAAAGATGATCTGCGATTTCTCGAAGAAATATTTGCTTGCTTTTTTAACGCGTTCTTGCAAATGAACGTTTTCTTCTGGTAAATCGTTCTCATTCAGCAATGATGTGATTTGGCGCTGGAATGTTTCGGAGATAGGATAAATCTCGTTGTCTGCTTCCGTCTTTATTTCTTCAATACCTTGAATGCTTGCCTCGGGAACTATATTACTGTGTTCCTGACAAAGTTTATTGCAATAGAATAGTCGGCCTTTAATTGCTTTGAAGTCAAAAAGCTCAAAAAGCATAGACTGTTGAAAGTTCGATTTCGCCTCATTAAGCTGACTTTCGTTTGGCGTATTTTCCTCTGCCTCTTTGGTGAAGGTAGAAATTGTTCCATCGGTTTTAACGCTGTTGAGATAAATTGGCGACCGAAGAACCATCCCCTCAAATGTTTTGCAGCGACTAAGCGCCACATATACTTGCCCGTGAGCAAAAGAGGATGCGGCATCAATAACAGCTCTTTCGAAAGTTAAACCCTGGCTTTTGTGGATGGTTATTGCCCAGGCCAGTTTAACAGGCATTTGCGAGAATTTACCAATAGTTTTTTCTTCTACTTCCTTGCTTTCTTCATTTAGTTCATATTTTAAATTTTCCCATTCCGTAGCCTGAACTTCAATCTCTTCGGTATCGCCTGGGCATTTTACGAAAATTCGTTCTTGATCAATTTTGGTGATTTTGCCAATCTTGCCATTGTAAAACCGTTTCTCCCGGTCGTTCTTTACAAACATCACTTGGGCTTCGTGTTTAAGCTCCAATTCGGGTTCGGTGGGGTAACTATATTCGGGGAATTCACCACTAATCGAGGCCTTGAAAAAATAGGACTTTCCCTTCAGGTCCTTTAGATGTGAATGGTTGATTTCCTGCGCCGTATTGTTATGGGTGGTTAAGGTAATATAGCCTTCGTTCTTGTCTGGGTCAAAATTGGGGATGTAGCGTTCGTTAAGTTGATTTAAAACTTCCTGATCAATTTTGTTCTCTCTTACTTTATTTAAGATGTCAATAAAATAGGTGTCTGTTTGCCGGTAAATGTGTTTGAGTTCTATACAAACAGGCAAAGCCTGCTGCAAGGCCTTACTACCGAAGAAATATAGATTGCTATAATAGGGGCGAAGGATTCTCCAGTCATCATCTCTCACAACTGGCGATAGCTGATGGAGGTCGCCAATCATCAAGAGCTGTACTCCTCCAAAAGGCTTACTGCGATTTTTATATCTACGTAAAACCTCATCAATTCCATCCAATAAATCAGCCCTAACCATGCTGATTTCATCTATCACCAAAAGGTCTAGACTTTGAATTAGCTTTATTTTATCGCGGTTAAATTTCCGGTTCCGGGATGGATTATCTGCGGCCCCGCCAGCAACGCTTTCGGCAAGATATGGGCCGAAGGGCATCTGAAAAAGGGAATGGATTGTTACGCCTCCTGCATTAATGGCTGCAACTCCGGTCGGGGCAATAATTGCCATGCGTTTAGGGCAATCGTTCTTCAGGTTTTGAAGAAAAGTAGTCTTCCCTGTTCCCGCCTTACCAGTTAAAAAGATGTTTTTATCGGTGAAGAGTACAAAATTTCTGGCAAGTTCGAGTTGTGGGTTCTTTTCCATATTTGAAGGTGAAAGTTTAGGTAACAGATACAAAGAAAAGGCAATTTATCTGAAATGTTAAAAAAATACAAATTCTTAAAAATCATTTGTTGATTTTTTTGAGCGGTATTAATTTCACAACTTGAAAATGATAAGTATATGAAAGTCCTTACAGTATTTCTTTTGGTTGTATTTTTAAATATCAGCAGCTCGATTGCCCAGGTGATTGATAGTCCGTATTATAAAAGCAGTGACGATCCAACTACGGTAATTAGTAAGATTGAACGTAATGTGAAGTACACCGTTGTTACATTCGAGCATGTGCAAACTGGTGAAGGTTGGATATCGTTAAGTAAATCAATATATCTGCAAAATAAAGACGGTGATGAAATGTATAAGTTCGTTAAAGCTGAGGGTATTCCATTGTCTCCTGCAAAGAAATCTTTAAAAGGAGGGGAAGGGAAGATTGCGTTCAAGGTGTATTTTGAGAAGGTTCCAGCGTCGATTAAGTCAATAAATATAATCGAAAGAGCTGTTCCCAGAAATGAACCAGCCAATTACTTTAATTATTTTGATGTAAGTCTGGATAAAAATGGAAAAGCATTGAAAGATGCAAACTTGCAACAGATATAAGGGAGACAGTCGCTTAAACGAGCGGTTTTCTCCCTTTACCAGAGTTAACAATAAATCGAGTACTTCCTGCTGCATATTATAATAGTCGGGTTGAGCGGGTTCTATAGCGCATGGGCCAGTTTGAAAACCAGGCATCATCCAAATCCTGACTTAAATGCAGGATAGATTCAGCTCCATTATAAAATAATAAACGTTGCCTTCGGGATTATGTGCCGCATTCGGATCAGATCCTGTGAAATATGAATTGTTAGTAAAGCAATATTCAAAACTTCTTACATAGCAATGATTGGGTATGTAAGTGGAGTTCTTTAGAATGTGATCAATAGATTAAACCCAGGTAAAACCCGGGAATGCAAAATAAAAAATACTCCACCAGGAAACTTCTAAAGACATGTATAATTTAAAAGGTCCGCTTATTTCTACCTTTTCTCCATCTTCCAACGTGGCAATATAGTTTATGAAGCCTTCAGCGTGCCCAAGACCTGAATCACCCTTCAATGTAAAGCTTACATCTTGTATGCTCTGATCTGTTAAACTAAAGTGCGTAAATAGATCAGAAAATTTATCTATTTTATCAACAACAGCAGATTTTGGTAAAGTTGTGCCATTGGGTAGGATAAAAAGGTCGGAAAGCTCCCAGCTTTGATGATCTAAAGAGCGCTTGATCCATTGACTAAGAAACTCTTCAGCCAGAGATTCAATATCAAGTTTGTGATTAGGGTGAAAATCTTCATATGTAAATTGAGTGAACATACCCGGTATGCGGATGTCGTTTATCTCAAGTGCGAATAATTCTTCTGTTATAAACTTGTAAATAGTTCTTTCCTCATAGTCGCCTAAAAAATCAATAGCAATGCTGTTTTCTCCCAATAACTTTATGAGTCTGTCAATGCTTTGGGTGAGTTGTTTATCATTTAGGGTATCTGCCGCTTCGAATTTGGGTCTGCCAATGCGATCGAAGATCTTTATTGTTTTCTTGTCGGCAGCTCCGCGTTCAAAAGCCAGAATGTGATTTAAGAATTCGTTTTGAATCTCCAGCGGCGCATCTCCACCTATTTCGGCGGTATGTCCTGTTTCTGCTTTTAGTTGAAGCTTTAAAAGTTCGTTTTCAAACTTTGGATCATTGGAATTATTGTCTTGTGGATTGTTAAGGTTTGATGGTTCCATACTTGTGATTGTGTTGTGAAGGTATAAAAAAACTCAGTAACGGTCCTTTATTTTCTATAATAGATAAGCAGGGCAGAAGTCCTCAGATGTTATTGCATGAAATTTGGGCCCTTCTATATAAAGTTTGCCCCTAATCATATATCTGAATTTGTTTTTGGGATAACCGCCAGATGCCTTTGTTGTAAGTTTGTCAAAAGTAAAGCCCGTTCCCGAATCTTACCTCTTTCATTAATTTTTCATTAACCCCTTGATAATCAAATTTAAGTTCCCTACTTTTGCGTTCCCAATTTCTCTGCCTGAAAAGTCAGAACCTTGGGTAAAGTATTAATTAAAATTAATTAACAAACAACAGCAGTAAATGCCTACTATTCAGCAATTAGTTAGGAAAGGTAGAGTAGCTCTGGAGGACAAGAGTAAATCCCCAGCGTTGGACAGCTGTCCACAGCGAAGAGGTGTATGTACACGTGTATATACCACTACTCCTAAAAAACCAAACTCAGCAATGCGTAAAGTTGCCCGTGTTCGTTTAACAAACGGAAAAGAGGTGAACGCTTACATCCCAGGTGAGGGTCACAACTTACAGGAACACTCAATCGTATTGATTCGTGGTGGTCGTGTTAAAGACTTACCAGGTGTGCGTTACCACATCATTCGTGGTGCTTTAGATACTTCTGGTGTAAACGGAAGAAATCAGCGTCGTTCTAAATATGGTACTAAACGTCCTAAACCAGGTCAACCAGCTGCTGCGGCAAAAGGAGCTCCTGCAAAAGGTAAAAAGAAATAAGGAGGATTAAGAAATGAGAAAGTCAAAACCAAAAAAACGAATTATCCTTCCTGATCCTAAGTTCAACGACGTTCAAGTTACACGTTTTGTGAACAACATGATGTACGATGGAAAGAAATCAACTGCTTATGCAATTTTCTACGATGCTGTTGAGCTTGTAGAGAAAAAAACTAACGAAAGTGGTTTAGATGCATGGAAAAAAGCATTGAACAACGTAATGCCTGCTGTTGAGGTTAAATCTCGTCGTGTAGGTGGTGCAAACTTCCAGGTTCCAACTGAAGTTCGTCCTGAGCGTAAAATCGCTTTAGGTATGAAATGGTTGATCCTTTATGCTCGTCGTCGTGGTGAAAAAACCATGATGGAGAAATTAGCTGGTGAAATTATCTCTGCTTCTAAAGGCGAAGGTGCTGCTGTGAAGAAAAAAGAAGATACTCACAAAATGGCTGAGGCGAACAAGGCGTTTTCACACTTCCGCTTCTAAGATTAAGAAGATTACACAGATTATATAAGATTACACAGATCTGAAAAATTACACCGATTGTACGTTAGCATAATCGGTGTAATCATTTTAAATCGGTGAAATCCTAAAATCAAAAAAAATGGCAAGAGATTTAAAATTCACAAGAAATATTGGTATCGCTGCTCACATCGATGCTGGTAAAACTACCACTACGGAGCGTATCCTTTATTACGCTGGTGTTAGCCACAAAATTGGTGAAGTGCACGAAGGTGCTGCGACAATGGACTGGATGGCACAAGAGCAGGAGCGTGGTATTACCATCACTTCAGCTGCGACTACAGTTAACTGGAAATACAGAAACCAAACCTATCATATCAACATTATTGATACTCCGGGACACGTTGACTTTACCGTAGAGGTAAACCGTTCTCTTCGTGTATTAGATGGATTGGTATTCTTGTTTTCTGCGGTTGATGGTGTTGAGCCTCAGTCTGAAACTAACTGGCGTTTGGCTAACAACTATAATGTTGCCCGTATCGGTTTCGTTAACAAAATGGACCGTTCTGGTGCCGACTTCTTAAAAGTTGTTAAGCAAGTTAAGGATATGCTTGGAAGCAATGCAGTTCCTTTACAATTGCCAATTGGTGCTGAAGATTCATTCAAAGGTGTGGTTGATTTAATTAACAACCGTGGTATTGTTTGGAATGAGCACGATAAAGGAATGACCTTTACTGAAGTGCCAATTCCTGAGGATATGCTGGATGAGGTTGCAGAGTGGAGAGAGAAATTACTAGAATCAGTAGCTGATTATGATGAGACTTTGATGGAGAAATTCTTCGAAGATCCAAATTCAATTACTGAGCGTGAAATTTTAGATGCTTTACGTGCAGCTGTTTTAGATGCTAAAATCGTTCCTATGGTTTGTGGTTCATCTTTCAAAAATAAAGGTGTTCAAACTATGTTGGATTACGTGATGGAATTATTGCCTTCACCTCTTGATTCAGAAGGTGTTACTGGTACTAATCCTGATACAGGCGCTGAAATTACTTTAAAGCCATCTGAGAAAGAGCCGTTTGCAGCATTAGCGTTTAAAATCGCAACTGACCCGTTTGTAGGTCGTTTGTGCTTTATCCGTGTATACTCTGGTAATTTGGAGGCCGGTTCTTACGTGTACAATACTCGTTCGAACAATAAAGAGCGTATTTCCCGTATCTTCCAAATGCATGCTAACAAGCAAAATCCAATTCCTAACGTAGGTGCTGGAGATATTGCTGCGGTAGTAGGATTTAAAGATATCAAAACAGGAGATACTCTTTGCGAAGAGAAGAATCCTATCGTTCTTGAGTCAATGAACTTCCCTGAGCCGGTTATCGGTTTAGCTATTGAGCCAAAAACTCAGGCTGACGTTGATAAATTAGGTATGGCTTTAGGTAAACTTGCTGAAGAAGATCCAACTTTCCGTGTACAAACTGATGAGGAAACTGGTCAGACTGTAATTTCAGGAATGGGTGAGCTTCACTTAGATATTCTTATCGACCGTCTGCGTCGTGAGTTTAAAGTGGAAGTTAATCAGGGAGCTCCTCAGGTTGCTTACAAAGAGGCAATTCAAGGTACAACTCAACATAGAGAGACTTACAAGAAACAATCTGGTGGTCGTGGTAAATTCGCGGATATCCAAGTTGTTATTTCTCCTATCGATCCTGACTTCGAAAAAGGTGGTTTACAATTCGTAAACGAAATTACAGGTGGTTCTATTCCTCGTGAATACATCCCTTCAGTTGAAAAAGGTTTTGCTTCTGCCATGGCAAATGGTGTGCTTGCAGGTTACCCGCTTCCAGACCTTAAGGTTCGTTTGATTGATGGTTCATTCCACGCAGTCGATTCAGATTCATTATCGTTCGAGCTTGCTGCCCGTATGGCTTACCGTGAGGCATTGCCAAAATGTAAACCAGTGTTAATGGAGCCGATCATGAAGATTGAGATTCTTACACCGGAAGAAAACATGGGTGATGTAATCGGTGATATGAACCGTCGTCGTGGTCAGCTTTTAGGTATGGACACTCGTAACGGTGCCCAGGTTATCAAAGCATTAGTTCCACTTTCTGAGATGTTTGGTTATGTAACTCAGTTACGTACTATAACTTCAGGTCGTGCAACTTCTACAATGGAGTTTGACCACTACGAACCAGCTCCTAAAAACGTACAGGACGAGGTTGTTGCCAAGTCAAAAGGCAAATCGGTTAGTGCATAATCGGGATTACACAGATTAATTTAGATTACACAGATATAAAGAGATTGCACAGGTTTTGAATTAGATCTGTGTAATCATCCTTAAAATCGGTGAAATCAAATAAACAATAAACAACTGGTCGTAATAAATAGCTCTTACTTCCGGTTTAATAAAAACAAAAATGAGCCAAAGAATCAGAATCAAATTAAAATCTTACGATTACAACTTGGTTGACAAGTCAGCTGATAAAATCGTAAAAACTGTAAAACCTACAGGTGCTGTTGTTAGTGGTCCAATTCCTCTTCCAACTGAGAAAAAAATCTTTACAGTATTACGTTCACCGCACGTAAACAAGAAAGCTCGTGAGCAGTTCCAATTATGCTCTTACAAGAGATTATTGGATATCTACAGCTCTAACTCTAAAACTGTAGATGCTCTTATGAAACTTGAATTGCCAAGTGGTGTTGAAGTTGAGATCAAAGTTTAAGTAGCTGGAGATTTTAAATTCACAGAAATAAAGATCCCGTTAGGTTTTCCTGGCGGGATTTTTTGTTAGCAGCGTTTTTTTAAAACCTATGAGGTTTTCGGAAACCTCATAGGTTTAGTAAGGCGCGGTAAACAACATTCGCTTTCGTGCAAACCTGGCATTGGAAACCTGCTTTTTTAAAACGTTGAGACGAGCTACTACCTTTCTAAAATAGCCGGGATAGTAGCGGCAGCTTTTTTGCCAGGGTACGAACTGGGAATTGAGCAAATCGGGTGATGGCAAAAAACTATAGCGGATAGCCCGACTGAGGTTGGTAGAAGGTAGTGAGAAGAGCTTCTAAAAAATAAAAAAGTCCGGCGTTTTGAGTGTCGGACTTTCTTATTTTATGCTGTTTCTTCCTGGTACATTTCTAATGGGGGGCAGGAACACACCAAAGAGCGATCTCCGTACGTGTCATTTACCCGGCCCACCGAAGGCCAAAACTTATTCTCCTGCACATAAGGAAGCGGGAAGGCTGCCTGCTGCCGGGTATAAGGTTTATCCCAGATGTTGGCTGTTGCTACTCCAAAGGTATGCGGGGCATTTTTTAATGGGTTGTCAGTCTTGTCTGCTGATCCGTTT
>Ga0307408_100002835_pt1 | contig 12025 bp, 7 predicted proteins | sample 322Cmetagenome_FD_202116 | JGI IMG/M metagenome (GOLD analysis project Ga0307408, IMG submission 202116) | Maize rhizosphere microbial communities from greenhouse at UC Davis, California, United States - 322HYB-C-3 | ecosystem: Host-associated > Plants > Roots > Rhizosphere > Soil | place: USA... | reverse complement strand
GACGACTATCGAATGGTTTTGAGCATTTCCATGGATGCATTGACACCTGTGCCTATGGCGGAGATCGAGCAGCTCCTTGCGGTCGGCGTTCCCGAGATCACGCAACTTCCGGATTGAAGCGATGGGCCCCTTGCAGAATCCATGTCACATCACTAGCTCAATCGGACGCGCTGACGCGCGCCAGTTAGCCCCACGCTAGGCGGCTGGATCAGCTCCATGGCGGCTCATTCATGTTCACCTCTACGCTGCGTTTCAGCTAGGGAGAACGGTTAAGGTTATTATGTTCTTATCGCTTCTGCGGCATCCACTGAAGAGGTAGCGCGATGGCATCTGTTCGATATATCGTTTACGACATTGACAAGTCTGTTGATTTCTATCGCGATCGTCTTGGTTTTTCTGTCGGGCTGCATAACCCGGGAAAGTTCGCTGCACTAACTTTGGAGGATTTGCACCTCTTCCTCAATGCGCCGGGTGCCGGTAGTGCGGGCAAGGCAGGGGGAGATCCCGAGCCTGGTGGCTGGAGCCGGTTTATGATCGTGACCAAGGATCTCGACGGAATGATCGAGAGATTGCGTAAAGCGGGCGCGACCTTCCGCGGTGAAATTGCAGAGGCAGGGGCGGGCCGACAAATCCTACTCGAAGATCCGTCTGGCAATGTCATCGAGCTGTTTGAATACGCAGATCGCCAAAGTTGAGTTGAGTAGCGAACACTTTTTCGCTGCGCGAGCTATTGCCGTCCTACGTACTTTAGAGAATTTAAGAGACAACTATTCCGTCGAGCGGACACTCAACGGCTGCGCCCGCTGGCGGCCGCTCACGTCAAACGTTATGCGCCATGAAGCAAATGATCTCGGTATATCGAAAGAAGGATGAACATAAGGCATTGTGGAAATGCGTCAAATAGGTATCTTGTTGTTAGCACTGGCTGCATGGCCAGCATCGGCTGCAACGCAATGCGAAGAGCGTGGAAAGCTCGCCGGTGTCATGGTCATTACGAAGTATCAGGCCATCGAAGCACTACGCGCAGAACCGATGTCCGGACCGTTGGGCGAAGTATGGCGGCACCTGGCATTCTTGACCGCAGCGGAGTATGCGAAGTTGGGGGATTCACTTGAGCGAGTGAGCGATACAGCAAAGCTGATTGCCGGCAATGATCTTTCCGACGACTGGCAGATCGAGTTCCTCTTATATACGGACTACTTCCAATCCATTTGTGACGCTGGTCTTAAAGCGCGCGACATACGACGTTTCGACGCAAAGGATTTAAGTGATTGTTTCGCCGCTCCCTCCGAGAGGCTGGCCTGTATTCGCAAGAAAATTGAAGCAATGCGCAATGAGGTGACGCAGTAGCATGGATGCGCCTACTTCGGGCTGTATCGCTGACATCGCCGGTCGCTGGATCGGATCGGACTTCGAATCGTACTTGATCGCTCGCTGTGGAATTTCGTGAGCCTTTTCCGATCCCAGGTAAGTTAAGATATGCCGGCTTTTTCAGGAGCCCATTGATGTCCTTACGCCCAATCGTTGCCGCAGCGCTGTTGCTGCAGGCCTGCTTCGCCCATGCTGACAACACTTCCCTGGAGGCGCAGCTGGATGCCAAGTTAGCGCCCATGTTCAAGTCCGGCGCCCCCGGCGCCGCCGTCATCGTGATGCGAGATGGCGAGACTGTCTTCCGCAAAGCATATGGCCTGGCCGACATCGACAAGAAGGTCCCGCTGCAGGCGGATATGCAGCTGCGACTGGGCTCGATCACCAAGCAGTTCACCGCCGTGGCAATCCTGATGCTGGCGGAGCAAGGCAAACTTTCGCTGCAGGACGACATCACGCGGTTCGTGCCGGATTATCCGACCAAAGGCAAGTCCATCACCATACACCAGCTGCTGCAGCACAAGTCCGGCATTCACAATTACACGGCCATGCGTTCGTTCTGGTCGGTGGCGCACAAAGACATGAGCGTCGGGCAAATGATCGACTTCTTCAAGAATGAACCGCTGGACTATGCACCTGGCGAGCGCTGGGCCTACAGCAACTCGGGCTACTTCCTGCTTGGCGCAGTAATCGAGAAGGCCTCCGGCATGCGCTATGCCGATTTTATTGCGCAGAACATCTTTGAGCCGCTAGGTATGGTGGATACGGCCTACGAAGGCGCGGAGCGCAGTGCGAAGCGCCGCATTCCTGGCTATCGCAGCGGCTTTTTCTCGGGCTATAGCCCGGCCGATCAAATCAGCATGTCATTGCCCTACGCAGCAGGTGCGCTGGTTTCCACCGTTGACGATCTGGCGCGTTGGGATGCAGCCATTAGCGCTGGCAAGCTGTTGACGGCGGAAAGCTGGAAACAGGCCTTCACGCCATGCACTTTGCCTGATGCGGCGGCATGCAATTATGGTTTCGGCTGGACCATTGGCAAGCTGCGCGGGCACCAGGAAGTTGCACACGGCGGTGACATCCCCGGGTTTAATGGGTTCGTCATTCGCCTGCCGGACGATAAAGCGTTTGTGGCTGTGTTGAGCAACGGCGAACGCAGTTTGCTGAACTCAGAAGTAGTGGCGCAGCAAGCCGCAGCCATTGCTATTGGCGATCCATTCCCCGAGCGGAAAGTCATCGCTCTGGCGCCGGAGGCGCTGGATGCCTTCGTCGGCACCTATAAGCTGGCCGATAACAGCACACGTACAGTGCGCCGCAAAGGGGCAATCCTGACCTGGCAGCGCGACGGCCGTCCCGCTACGGACCTGATGCCGTATGCATCGACCAGCTTCTTCATGGAGGGCACTATGAATAGCGTTGAGTTCCGGCGCGATGCAGGCGGCAAAGTTACCAGCCTGTTGATGCAGCAGACCATTGGCGACCAGGTGGCCGAGCGCATTGCGGATTGAACGAGTGAAGCAGCTGTGCGAGGAAAATATGATGCAGTTCCCAAAGCCAGAGCCCTTGACGCTCATTTTGTTGGATTTGCCTAATCTGACTCGATTAGCAAGTTGTGAAGCTGTTGATCTGGGAGATTTGCGGGTATTGGATGATGCTTTGCCGCCACCCCGTATCGCGCAGCACGCGCTTTCTCAACTAAAAATTGGCACTCCGGCCGAGTGGTGCGTCCCCTTTCTGATCGTCTCGGATAACGCCGTTCTGGGTACTTGCCGGTTCAGGGCTTCCCCTGCGGATGGCTGTGTCGAGATCGGCTATGAGGTGGCTGCAAGTCAAAGAGGGAGGGGTATCGCAACGCAGGCTGTCCGTCAACTTATACAAATTGCGGCTTCAAGCGGTCAAGTGAAGCAAGTTGTCGCGCATATCGTTCCTGAAAATCTGGCGTCATCGAAGGTTGTTTCGCGCCTTGGATTCTTAAGAAGTGACGCACCAATTGACCATGACGGGACAACGGTAGTGCTCTGGACGCTCTCAATCGCAACCTGACAATTCGAGGCCTCACAGGATTCTCTATGCATCGGTACTTGTTCGTCATTCTCTTTGCACTGGCCAGTTGCTCCGGCGGCGAGCGGTCAGTTGAGTGCAATGGCGTCGACGAACCGTCAAGCGCTCAAAAGGGATTCGCCGCCGACCCTCTGATGGCTGAGATTGCCGCCATTGTCGGCCCTGGCGCTACGTCATGCGGCCGTGTTCCACTCGGCCAAGACCCAATGAAAGCCTGGCAGTGCGCCGAGGACGCAGATCGTCGCGGCGCCGCTCATTGGTTTGCCGTCCAGCGGGAAGGCATTGACTCGGACATTTGGCTTGCGTCACTACGCACCGAATCCGGCCAGAAGTTCATTCTTTCCTACGATTCGAATTACATGGGTGGCCCAGGGCTTCAGCCGAGCTTCACCAAATACGTCTGCAACGAGCGCATAGGGTTCTCGCCTGACCTGAGCCAGCCCATTCATTGCGTCCGACCCCGGAGTTTGTAGTTGGCCTTGTTCTTGCCATAAGAGGCGGACGTAGGGCAAACTGGCGTCATAAGTAATTTTGCAACGGCGCGCGAGCTGCCGCTTGTGAACCGACCGTTAAGGTACTGGAGGATTACTATGCCGAATCGCGTAAATGAAGCAATCCAGACGCATTATGGCCGCCAAGATGTGGGAAGCGTCATTTTGGCGGCGCTGGAAAAGGCGGGCAAAGACCTCGACCACCTCACGCCGGAAGACTTGGCGCCTGTCGACGAGTTTCATATTCGGGGCAGGGCAGCGACACTTGAGCTGGCGCGCGCCGCTGGTCTCGATGCGCATAAGCGCGTGCTCGATGTCGGTAGCGGTCTTGGCGGGACGTCGCGATGTCTGGCGAGGGAATTCGGTTGCCGCGTCACTGGCATCGATCTCACAGAGGAATACTGCCGGGCCGCCGCAATGCTCTCGGCCAAGGTCGGACTTGCCGACCTGGTAGATTATCGCCAGGGTGACGCTACCAACTTGCCGTTTGACGATGCGTCGTTTGATGTCGTCTGGACGGAACACGTGGCCATGAACATCCCAGACAAACACCAGCTGTACAAGGAGATGCACCGGGTTCTGAAGCCGGGCGGCACGCTGGCCATCTACGACATATTGGCCGGGCCTTCCGGCACCGTCCTGTTTCCCGTCCCATGGGCGCGCACGCCGGATACGAGTTTCCTGGTGCAGCCGAACGAGATGCGCAAACTTCTTGAGGGCGCTGGATTCGCAATTTCAGACTGGGCAGATACAACAGAGGCGGCACGCGCATGGTTTGTGTCCCTGGCAGAAAAGATCCGCGTGGAAGGTTTCCCGCCCATTGGATTCCATCTCCTCTTGGGAGATGAATTCAAAGCGATGGCGCAAAACCAGGGCCGAAACCTTCAGGAAGGGCGGATCGTTCTTGGTCAGGTCGTTGCAAGGAAATAGCCGTCACAGAGCTGAAAGTACTGATGACTCATCCATGGCGCGTTGTGCGCCATCGTACCGCCCTTTAGGGACAGTACGATGGCGGCTATGAAGCAGCTTTAGTTTCCTGCCTGGTCGCGCGGCACAGTGACGGTCGCGCTCTTCTGCGTTACATTCCCGGCCTTGTCCGTCGCGGTGTACGTAACGGTATAGACGCGATCCCTCTCCGCACGTACGCTAAAGGTGGTGGCCGGGGTTCCGAACTCCGCCAGGACATCGCCCTTGCCGCTGTCCGGCTTGTTGCTGGTGATGTTGGTCAGAATCACCGACTCAAGGCCGGATCCGCCGTCAGCCGCAGTCAGGACTGCATTGATCGGCACCATCAAGTGATTTGGCGGCCAGATCTCGCTCTTATCGAGCGCCACCGACAAGGCGGGCAAAGTTTTGTCGATCTTAAACTCAATCGTCTTGACCTGTTCCACATTGCCAGCCTGATCGCGCGTGCGGTAGCCCAGGGTGTAGCTGCCTTCGCTGAAGGCGATCGCGTCGCCCGTGCTGACGGCCCATGCACCGCCATTGACCTGGTATTCCGTGGTCAATGCGCCGCCGTAGTCGCCCGGACTCACGGCCAGGGTCACCGAGACATCGGTCGTGTACCAGGTATTCCTGCCGTTCGGCGACGCCGGACTCAGGGCTACGTTGGTGATTGGTACCTCCTTGAAGATGTTGTTGACCACGATGCTGGTCACGTTCGACATATTGCCGACGGCGTCACTGGCGCGGGCATATACCGTGGTGTCGCTGGCCACATGGATGGCGGCAGTGTAAGGCATCCATTCGCCGCCGCCTGACATGTACTCCCTGACCGAAGCATCCTCCGGATAGGTAATGGTCACGGTAACGCCCTGGTTGGTTGGCGCAGTGGTGTCGACTGTCAGCACGGCGTTCACCGGGGGGATGCGATCAATATTGGCCACAGCGAACTGCGTGACGTTGGACAGGTTGCCAGCCGCATCGGCCGCGCGTGCGAACAGGATGCCGTTGTTGGACATCAATACTGGAGCGCCGTAAGCAGTCCACGCACCGTCCTCGCCAAGCTTGTACTCCCTGGTGGCAGCATCGCCCGGGAAGACGATCGTGACCGTCACGTCCTTATTGGTCGGAATGGTGATGTCCGCAGCGAACTGCGCATCCGCCGGCGCAACACGGTCGATGTTGGTGACGGCGTAGCTGGTGACTGACGATACATTGCCGACAGAGTCCACGCTTTGGGCATAGACGGTGGCGTTGTCGGTGACTGTCAGCGGCCCGGCATACGTCGCCCAGGCGCCGCTGTCGCCGATCCGGTACTGGCGCTGCACTACGTTGTCCGGATAAGTGATGCTGACGGTGACGGCGCCTTGCGTCGGGTCGGTGATGCTGGCCGTGAAGCTCGCCCCCGACGGCGGCACCTTGTTGATGTTGCCGACCGTGAGGCTGGCGATGGCCGACACGTTGGCGGCGGCGTCCGCACTGCGGGCGTAGATCACGGTGTTGCCGGTCACGACGACGGGCGCGCTGTAGGCGGTCCAGGCGCCGTTGTCGCCAAGCTTGTATTCCCGGACTACGGCGTCGGTTGGATAGTAGATCGTCACGGTGACGTTCTGGTTGGTCGGAGCGGTGACGTCCGCGTACAAGCCGGCGATGACCGGCGGCGTTTTGTCCAGCGAGACCGTTGCAGTGTGTTTCGACTCAACGTTGCCGGCCCAGTCCACACTCCAGTAAGCCAGCGTATGCGGGCCATCAGCGGGGACGCGGATGCTGGCGCCGCTTTGCTGGGCGCCGCCGTCGATGGTGAAGTAGGTGGCTTGTACGCCCGAGCCAACGTCGGTGGCAGTCAGGGTGATGGTGGTGTCCTGGCCGACGGTAACGCCCGGCACATCGGCCTGGGTGACCGGTGCCGTGGTGTCCGCGCCGTGCAGTGAACCGTGCAGGCGCACTTCCGCCAGGTTGCCGCACCAGCTATTGCCGTTGAAGATGCGGATATAACGGTAGGGAACAGCGCTGGCCACGGCAAGGTTCTGCCAGTCCTGCGTTTGGGCTCCGCCGCTGGTGAGGTTAGTCCAGGTGGCGCCGTCATTGGAACCCTGGAACACCACGCCTTTGGCACGCAGCGTCTGGTCCTGGCGCGCCAGCATTTCGACACTGGTCAGGTTGACCTGGTTGCCGGACTTGAAGTCGAAGACAATGTAGCTGCCCACGCAGCTGTTGGTGCTGCCGATGCGGAAGTCCGAGAAGGTGCCGGCATTACTGTCGAACAGGGCATCGACGGCCGCCTTGGTGCCTGCAGCGGTATGGTAGGAAGCCTGGGACGAATCGATCAGCGTGGCAATGGTGGAGATGTTGCGGATCACGTCCGATTCGTCGACCACATAGAGGCTACTGCCGTCGGTGGTGGCGTTGGACGGGAAGCCCGCGCTGCCATCCTGTTGCTGGTAATTGATCTCAAACGCCACGCTGCCGGGTGCTGCGTCCGGCGGCAAAACTGCGGTGGCGGTGAAATTGATGTTGTCCGTCGTTCCCACAGTCGCTGCCTGGCCCTGTATGGTGACGCTGGCATTATTGATTGGCGCCTTGGCCGAGAACTTCAGCGTGACAGTGTTGCCAGCCACTACTCGCTTATTGAGTACAGCTGCGGGGCTGAGCGATTGTGCGGACGTGATCGACGCCGTCGCAATCTGCGCGGTCGATTTGGCCACGCCGTACAGGCGCAGTTCCGCCATGTTGCCGTACCAGTTGCCGCCGTTGTAGATGCGCAGGTAGCGGTAAGGAGTGTTGCTGTTGGCCGTCAAGGTTTGCCAATCCGCGTTGTTGCCTGCGGCGTTGGTGATTGTGGTCCAGCTGTTGTTGTCGTTCGAACCCTGGACAACGGTGCCGTTGATGCGGCCCACCTGGTCCTGCCTGGCCAGCACTTCGACACGCGCCAGCTCCACGGTACCGCCGCCACGGAAGTCGAATTCGACCCAGCCGCCGTAGCCGCTGCCGTTGACGCGATAATCCGTGGCTGAAGCGATGTTACTGTCGAAGAGGAGGTTGGCAGTGGAAATCGCATCGGCGGCGTTACGGCCGCTCGAATCGGTCACTGCGGCAATGGTCGTGACGTCGCCGATCAGGCCAGTCAGGTCGGCGACGCTGAGCGAGCTGCCGTCGGTGGTGAAGAAGGTCGGTTCGGCATCAACGCCGGCGGCTGTCTTGTAGTTCAGCGTGAAGCTGACTTTGCCGTATGGCGCCGCCGTGTTGGCGACCCAGCTGGCGGTCCAGTTCACGTTGTCCGTGGTCGTGACGCTGGCGGGCTGGCCCTGGATGGTCACGACGACGTTGTTGATCGGAGCGGTCGATACGAACTTCAGCTTGACGGTGTTGCCCGGAACAATGCGGTTGCGCAGGGCCTGGTCGGAGCTCATGGTCACCGACGACAGCTGGTTCACCGTTTCGTAGCGCGTGCCGAAGATATGGAACTCGCCCAGTTCCAGCATGCTGCTGGAAGGCTCGATCATGGCGATCTTGAAGAATCGGTAGCGCTGGTTCTGCAGGTCGCTTTCGACCTGCAGGACCTGCATGTCTTCCGTCACCACCGTCATGGCCGGAGTCAGGCGGATCCAGGTGCTGTTGTCGTTGGACCCGTACACGGTGGTGCCACCGATGCGCTCGGGGAAACTGGTACGCACCTGCAGCCCAAAGGCGGTCGGCGCAACCTTGAAGCTGGGGCCGAAGTCCAGGGTGTGGGTCTGGTTTTGCGCCAGATAGTACCCTACAAAGGAGTCGGGCGTGTTGTCCAGCGCATTCGGCACCTGGCTGCCAAAGGTGGAGGAGGCGAGCATGTTCTTGTAGTTCAAGCTGCCGTCACCGATGACCGGCGACATCTGCTGCAAGCCGGCGACGGCCGAGCGCAGGGTGGCCAGCTTCTGGAAGAACACTTCATCGCTCGCACTGGCGACGACGCTTTCAATGTCGTTGTAGGCAGCCAGGTAGGTGGCCAGGGTCGAGCTGACGTAAGGCAGGCTGGCGTTGTAGCTGGCGATGACGGCATTGATAGTCGCCTGGCGGTCGGTACCCACGACCACGGTGGCACGCTTGCTGGTGACACTGGTGCCATCCCATACCGAGACGACGAAGGTGTAGGTGCCGGCCTGGGTTGGCTGCCACGAGAATGCGCCCGTGCTGGCATTGAAGCTGGCGCCAGGTGGCGGATTGTCGATGCGGTAGCTCAGCGTGGCCGATGTGCTGGAATCGGTGGCGCCGAAGTTGGCGGTAACGGCCTGGCTGGCGCCGGCATAGGTGTGCAGGTCCAGGTCGGCGTTCCCGCCCGTGAAGGTTGCCTGGCTGAGGGTGCTGCCGTTGACGTTGATGTGGTCGATGTCGACCGTGGTGCCGGCACCGACAATCGTGACCGGCAGGAAGTCACCCAGCGAGCCGGCGTAATGGACGTACATCCACTGGCCGTTGGTATTCGGCAGCTGGATCGAGGTGCCGAAGGCCTGCATGGTGGCGATGCCATTGGTGCGTACCTTGAATGCGAGGTCGCTGGTGCCATAGCCATAGCCATAGACGGCGAACTTGCTGCCTTCCGCGGTGGCCGTGGTCTCGATGTAGGAGGCCGTAGCGTCGGTCTTGACGGCCGAGTTGCCATCGAGCGGCGTGAAGCGCGTCTCTACTTCGCGATACGGGTTGGTGATGGTCTTGACCAGGTACTTGCTGCCTTCGCTGGCTGCGGCGGCCGGGATGAAGATCCAGAAGTCGCCGCCGCCGTCGCCGCCATCCCAGTTGTAGATGGTGCGGTTGGCAAAGATGCGCGTGAAGTTTGGCGCGATCTGGGCCATGTTCGCGTTGCGCACATAGGTGTAGTAGTAGAACAGTTCCCAGGTGTTCTGGGTCAGGCGGCCGCGGTAGCTATCGGCCACGTCGCGGTAGACGACGGTCGGGGTGCCGTAGGCGTCTGTGTGCGATGCAGTTGGAATCCAGGGAATCTCGTAGCCCTGCATGAAGGTGCCGAACAGCTCGGCCGCCTGCAGGATGCGGTCGCCCAGGAATTCGTACGGGCCGACAGCTTCGGGTGCGGTGGACGGCGTGCCTTCGACCGGGTCGACCTTGGTTCCCTGGGCTATCATGAAGCGCGCCAGGATCTGCGCGTTGGTGATGTCGCCGGCACCGTGGGCCTGGTCGCGCCCCATCTCCACGTGCTGCACAGCGGGCGTGACTTCCTCGCCGGTCAGGTCGTTCCTGGTCACCAGGCGGAAGAGGGCCTTGATGGCGCCATTCTGGCCCTGGTCGGCGGCAGTCTTGTTTACGGTGAACCACTCGACCGCTTCATCGTACCTGGCGCGGTTGCCGGTAAATATCCAGCCCGACATCGCGCCGATGGTGGTGTACAGGTGCTGGTTCATGAAGTGGTCGTTGCTGCTGTCATCGGTATAGATGGTGGGCAGCATGAAGTTGTTCACGAAGTTGTTGGTGTCGTCTTCCGTCCACGCCAGCGAAGCGCTCTGGTAGCTGGTGTAGCGCAGGATCTCGGCCGCCCCCACCATCCGCTGCAGCGGAATGCCAGTGTGTATGTGGGCATCCGTGTAGTAGGCGAACTGGCTTGGATCCATCTGCGAATAAAGGCGGATGATGCGCAGTGCGTTGGCGCGATAGGTTTCGTTACCCGTTACGTAGTACAGGATGGCCTGGGTGTAGGCGGTCAGCGCATCGGTGACGAAGAGCGATTCCACGCCCTGGCTGTTCAGGCCGTAGTAGCGCGGCTTACTGGGATCGGATCCGTTGACGTTCTTGATTGTCGGCGTGGTTGATGCTGCGCCGGACAGCAGCATCTGGTTGAAATAGGTATTCCACGGTTCCTTTTGCGCGCGGACCTGGGTACGCATGTTTTCCAGCACATCCTTGGTCAGGCCGACGCCGGGATGTTTGAAGCCGCTTGCATCGATTGTCTCGTTGATAGTCGGCTGGTAATTGGTGGCGATCGTGGTGATGTCCGCCGCATTCGCCGTGCCTGCCAATAAACCTAATGAAACTGCCCAAGACAGGATACGTAACAACGCATCCTGAGATCTGAGTCTCTTCATTTGCATCTCCTCTATTTATCGTTGGTTGTATTCCCAGCCCTCGGCGGTGCCGATGCTGACGTTGGAATTCTTTTGAGGCGGAAGGGATGCAAACGGTGCTGCCGCGCGGCTGCGGGACATCCACAGATGCGACGAGCCAGCCAATGGCGCGGCAAAGGGTTTGAGCACGCTTGTCTCCTCGGTCGGTGTCGTATGCCCGATCCGTTATCGATAACATTAATGAGCGAGGCTGTCGCGCTCTTGATGTTTATTGCAGATTCTAGTCAGCAGAATCCCGCTTTACGTATGCCGTTTCGATGAATTAGACTGCTTTTTTGGAATAGGTGTCGGGTTTGCTTGTTGTTCTGATATCGATAACCAACCCGTTTGTGCGGCGTGGCCGGAACCGACCCTTCTTACGTGGCCAAGTGCGACTTCGTCTGCACTTCCCTCGAAGCGTACTTGGAAGCCCGCAGCCTGCACGCGCAGGAGATCATCGGCGACATAGCCAACTACACCGACATACAACCCGTGCTGCAAATCAGTGAGATGGTGGTGGAGCATTCGGAAGAATGAGCTTCCCGGCCACGCGTGAGAAATGAACGGTAATTTTCACTTCACCTTTGAATCAGACTGGCGCTGTGTTCCTGGCGCATTTTGGGTGCACCGTCCAGTGGAGGCAAACCCCGGCACATTTGAGCCGGCTGCTCCGCAGCCAGTTCCGTACAGAGGCTTTGTGGTCGTGCATGTTGAGTTCGGAAAGCATGAACTCTTCTTCGTATCCAAGGCGCACCTCGATCATTACATCGAGATCTTGTCCCGAAGGGCCTTGCCAACTTCGCGTCAGCTTTCTGAAGCGAGTGGCATCAACACCGGCCCTAATCAACATTGGCTTAGTCGCTTACCCGGTGAGCTAAAGTCTCCGAAAAGGCGTCAGGAGCCAGTAAAGGTATTGTCGGCTGCAAAGGAGTTCGCGGCAGGTAATGCACCTACCACTGCATTCAATCCTGACGCGCCCAAGTGAAATGAAACTGAGCCCGATTCCGAACATGCCCTTTACGCGCGATGCAGCGATTCAAATGCACAAGTTCACTTAATCGGTTGGCAAAAGAGTAAGGG
>Ga0307408_100002834_pt1 | contig 12027 bp, 2 predicted proteins | sample 322Cmetagenome_FD_202116 | JGI IMG/M metagenome (GOLD analysis project Ga0307408, IMG submission 202116) | Maize rhizosphere microbial communities from greenhouse at UC Davis, California, United States - 322HYB-C-3 | ecosystem: Host-associated > Plants > Roots > Rhizosphere > Soil | place: USA... | reverse complement strand
AATCCCAAGCGGTTCAGAGTCAGGATGGGTCACATCCGATCCGAGGAACTGCTGCGGATTAAACGGAGTGCTACCGCTCAATTTTGGATCCGTTCCTGCATCGGTCTCTATGCCGTCCGGTGCTCCGTCACCATCGGTGTCTGTATTGTCAGGATCGGAACCGTAAATGCGCTCTCTATAGTTCGCAAGGCCATCACCGTCGAAATCAGCCTTCTCGGCGTCGCGGGCAAGCGGAGAAACATTCGCATCCGTAATCTCATATCCGTCGCTCAACCCATCACCGTCAGTGTCTAAAAGCCTAGGGTTGGTTTTGGCGTGCCATTCATCCAGAATGGAAGCTCCATCCTGATCGTCAGGCGGATCGATATTGGTAATCAGGTTACCGAAATGGTGGATTTCCCACCAGTCCTCGATTCCGTTGGAATTCGAATCGGCCGTCGTAATCGAGTTATCAAGATGGCCCAGCGTGACTCGTTCGATCCAGTCGGGAATTCCATTCTGGTTAGCGTCGGGAAGCGACTCTTGAGGGAAGTCCAAATTGACCTGCAAAACATATCGTTGTTCAGCCTCAATCCAGACCGCTTCCGTTCCGTCGTCAAAAGTGATTTGTGGGAAGACCCCTACCATTTCGCGCTCCATCGCGAATATCAGCTCATCAATGCCGTCAACGACTTCAATTCGGTTAGGGTTCAGCAACTCTATATTCAGATCTTCCCAATACCACCCATAAAGAATAATTTCGTCTCCAGCTTCGAACGCCTTCTCTTTGATTAGATCACCCTCATCTCCCAAAATGAGGTAGTAACGATCCAAGCCTTCTCCTCCATTGAGAATATCCGCGCCCGAACCCCCAGCTAGGGCATCCCAGCCGCTATCCCCAAAAAGTTCGTCATCACCCGCCAAGCCGTAGAGAATATCTTGGCCTTGTGCTCCCCTCAACGAACGATCGTTTCCAACAGTGCCTGTAAGCGTATCATTACCAGGCGTGGCTCCCGCGATCACATTCATGGAAATCTTGCGCGAATATCGTTCCGCGCCTGAAACCGAATCCTGCAAACTCAGGGTAGCCGGACCATAAGAACTAATTGCCACGAGGCTGGTCTGCAAATTCAATGAGAATACGAGTGGATCTCCAGAAATAGAAGTCATTGGCGCAGTTAGCCAAGTCGATCCATTCGAGATCACGGCCTGCACCGAAGAACCCCCTACCGGGTTGACTAACGATTGCGGCAACTCGACATAGCTGCCCTTGTGCACGTTCAGCGTAAGCTGGCCAACATGGTTCTCGGGGTTGTTCGGATCGGTTTGTTGAGCGATCTCCTGCCAGTCACTCTCGCCGTCATCATCCGAGTCAGAACGCCGTGGATTGATCCCGCGTTGGTATTCCATCAGGTTCGTCAGGCCGTCATGATCGGTATCCTCATTGGGTGGCAGAGAACTCGCCGCCACGCCACCTGGCAGCGACAGTTGCCACACCACCCAATCGTCCGGGATCCCGTCCGCATTGACGTCCGCATTCGAGTTCGGATTGGTCCCCGCGGCAAACTCCGCGGCATTCGTCACCTGGTCGCCGTCCGGATCATCAGCCGGTCCTTGCTCGGTGTTACCAAAATACTGCTGCTCCCAAGAGTCCGCTAGGCCATCCTGGTCCATATCCTGCAAAATCGATGCAGCGGTCCAAGTCACTGCACTATTATCCGCAAATTTGATGTGCCAACTGGCCGAATGCTCTCCTCCACTGGGAACTATCGAAAACCAGTTGGCGATCGTGACGGAACCAACCGGGGTGCCGCTACCATTCTTGACGGTGAGCTTCAGTTCGTTGGCCGCACCGCGCTCCGCCGAGACTTGGGTTGGCGCGATCCCACTGCCGAACACCAAGCGGTTCAAGGCTTCCGGATTGGAGTCCGTCAGCGAATCGGTGATCGTGTCATTGCCGTCGCCCAGATTCCACTCGTAGAGGTCGCTGCCGTCGTCCCCGCGCAGGTCATCGTCCCCCGCGTCGCCTTTCAACGTGTCCGTGCCCAGGCCACCCTCCAGCAGGTCATTGCCGTTGCCACCTTGCAGCTGGTCATCGCCCAAGCCGCCGGTAAGCGTGTCGTCGCCAGCACCGCCATCGAGACTGTCATGGCCGTCGTTGCCCGCAAGGGTGTCATTGCCGTCCAAGCCGAACAGAGCGTCATTTGCGCTGGTGCCAGCCAGCGTGTCGTTGCCGGAGGTGCCAGATGGCAAAACGGTCAGTTTCACCGGCTGCGAGTAGATGACCGGGCCGCTACCCTCACGCAGTTCCAGCACTCCTTCGTGCAAGCCGGCCGAAAGTCCCGTGCCTGCGAACGTAAGATTCCACGACAACGAGCTTCCGGTCAGCGTGCCGGCAGAGGTTTGTGCCCACGCGTGATTAAATGTCACCGCATAGCTGGCGGAAGCCACGGGATTGGGAAGCGTTTGCGCCACCACGAGATTGGTCGTCCCCTGATGGACCGATACTTCCACGGCAGCGCCACTCAAAGAATTGACGTCATTCGGATTGGTCTGCTGAGCCAGCTCCTGCCAGTCGCTCTGGCCGTCACCATCCGAGTCGAAGCGGCGCGGGTTGGTGCCTTGCTGATACTCAATCAAGTTGCTCAACGAGTCCTGATCCGGATCCTCATTGGCCGGCAACGAACTCGCCGCCACTCCACCCTCCAGCGACAGCTGCCATACCACCCAGTCGTCCGGGATCCCGTCCGCATTGACGTCCGCATTCGAATTCGGATTGGTCCCCGCTGCAAATTCCGCGGCATTCGTTACTTGGTCGCCGTCCGGGTCTGCGTTGGCCCCTTGTTCCGTGTTGCCAAAATACTGGTGCTCCCACGGGTCCAATAGACCGTCTTGATCGTGGTCCACCGGAACCGTGGAACTCGTCCAAACTACTCCGCTGTGATCGGCAAACTCGATGCGCCAGTTGGCCGAATGCTGACCGCCTCCCGACACGGTGGTGAACCAGTTGCAGATCGTAACGGAACCAACCGGGGTGCCGCTACCATTCTTGACGGTGAGCTTCAGTTCGTTGGCCGCACCGCGCTCCGCGGAGACTTGGGTTGGCGCGATCCCACTGCCGAATACCAAGCGGTTCAAGGCTTCCAGATTGGGGTCCGTCAGCGAATCGGTGATCGTGTCGTTGCCGTCGCCCAGATTCCATTCGCAGAGGTCGCTGCCATCGTCCCCGCGCAGGTCATCGTCACCTAAGCCGCCGATGAGCTGATCGTTGCTTTCGCCGCCGTCGAGCAGGTCGTTGCCGTTGCCACCTTGCAGTTGGTCATCGCCCAAGCCGCCGGTAAGCGTGTCGTCGCCAGCACCGCCATCGAGACTGTCATGGCCGTCGTTGCCCGCAAGGGTGTCATTGCCGTCCAAGCCGAACAGAGCGTCATTTGCGCTGGTGCCAGCCAGCGTGTCGTTGCCGGAGGTGCCAGATGGCAAAACGGTCAGTTTCACCGGCTGCGAGTAGATGACCGGGCCGCTACCCTCACGCAGTTCCAGCACTCCTTCGTGCAAGCCGGCCGAAAGTCCCGTGCCTGCGAACGTAAGATTCCACGACAACGAGCTTCCGGTCAGCGTGCCGGCAGAGGTTTGTGCCCACGCGTGATTAAATGTCACCGCATAGCTGGCGGAAGCCACGGGATTGGGAAGCGTTTGCGCCACCACGAGATTGGTCGTCCCCTGATGGACCGATACTTCCACGGCAGCGCCACTCAAAGAATTGACGTCATTCGGATTGGTCTGCTGAGCCAGCTCCTGCCAGTCGCTCTGGCCGTCACCATCCGAGTCGAAGCGGCGCGGGTTGGTGCCTTGCTGATACTCAATCAAGTTGCTCAACGAGTCCTGATCCGGATCCTCATTGGCCGGCAACGAACTCGCCGCCACTCCACCCTCCAGCGACAGCTGCCATACCACCCAGTCGTCCGGGATCCCGTCCGCATTGACGTCCGCATTCGAATTCGGATTGGTCCCCGCTGCAAATTCCGCGGCATTCGTTACTTGGTCGCCGTCCGGGTCTGCGTTGGCCCCTTGTTCCGTGTTGCCAAAATACTGGTGCTCCCACGGGTCCAATAGACCGTCTTGATCGTGGTCCACCGGAACCGTGGAACTCGTCCAAACTACTCCGCTGTGATCGGCAAACTCGATGCGCCAGTTGGCCGAATGCTGACCGCCTCCCGACACGGTGGTGAACCAGTTGCAGATCGTAACGGAACCAACCGGGGTGCCGCTACCATTCTTGACGGTGAGCTTCAGTTCGTTGGCCGCACCGCGCTCCGCCGAGACTTGGGTTGGCGCGATCCCACTGCCGAACACCAAGCGGTTGAGGGGTCCTGAATCAGTGTCCGTCAGCGAATCAGTAATCGTGTCATTGCCATCACCTCCAAAGCTCAGATTCCATTCGTAGACATCGTTGCCGTCGCCCCCGCGAAGGTCGTCATCGCCCAAGCCGCCTTTCAACGTGTCCGCGCCCAGGCCCCCGTCCAGCAGGTCGTTGCCATCAACACCATGCAGCTGGTCATCACCCAAGCCCCCGGTAAGAGTGTCGTCGCCATCGCCTCCATACAACACGTCGTCACCTTCGCCGCCATCAAGAAAGTCGATCCCGGCTCCACCGCGTAACAAATCGCCTCCATCGCCGCCTGCCAATGCATCATTGCCAGGGCCACCGTCTAGGTTGTCATTGCCGGCTCCTCCGCCAAGAACATCATCACCCTCGATACCACTGATAAGATCATCCCCAATCCCACCTTGCAGGGTGTCATTTCCTTCCGTGCCATGGAGCCGATCAGGGCCTGGCGTGCCAATAACCTTACCATCCCATTCTTCGGCAGCCCCTTGAAAGGTGATCTTCCAATCGCGAGAGTGCGGGCTCCCGATGCTTATATTCTGAAACCAGCCAGCGATCGTTACGGAGCCGACCACCTGGTGGTTCGTGTCGTGGACCACGAACTTGAGATCCACGCCATTGAGGTAGACCATTTCTACGTGCGCTGGAAGGATACCCGGCCCGAAAGAAAGATGATTGTGGATATAGTAAGCAGAATCCGATTGCAGGGAATCGACAATGACATCATCACCATCCCCATAATTCCAATCATAAACATCATCCCCCTTCCCCCCTCGGAGGCTATCGTTCCCTGGACCACCCACAAGGTGGTCATCCCCAACTACGATGTCATATATCCCCTCTTCCCCGATAAGCACATCATCACCTCCTCCTCCGATTAAGGTGTCGTCTCCATATTCCCCGACAAGCACATCAGCGCCATCCCCTCCATCCAGAACATCATCCCCCTGAAATCCGGATATCAAGTCATCTCCTAGATTCCCCATGATGCGATCACCCCAACTTGAACCGATAATTACATCATTTCCCTCCAGCGCATCAAATGACTGACCCTCACCCGTTATGATTAAAGCTGCACGCAATACATCTGGCCCATTCGTAGCCATCAACTTAACGCGTTGCGAAATATCAGCCAACCCACCATTGGCGTTCTGAACAAAAATCCTCCAATTATTTCTCGAGGAGGACGGCGGATTTAGAAACCAATCATCAGTTTGCTCGCTCCAATACCAATCATTGAGTATGATATTGCCGTTTTTCGAAGGATCTGTCGGATGGCTGATATTAATGCAGAGGTGGCTCGGCGGCACGAACTGATAGCTCAGTTGATTTTCTAGATTTTCACCCGCAATGTATACAATACTCAGATCCCCAGGACCCGGATTGTCATTGATCGTGTCGTTGCCATCTCCCCATTGATAGTAATAACTATCCCATCCGGCGCCGCCCTGCAGCAGATCATTGCCCACCATCCCGCGCAGACCCTCAGCACCGTTCGAGCCGGTCAAAGTTTCGTTTGTATCGCCCCCGGTGAATCCCTCAAATGGGTATGATAAAATGGAATTGACCCAAAACAGCTTGCCGTCCCAAACAGTTCCGTCATTAAAATAAAACCTCCAGCGTGCGTTGGTAAAAATATTCGATGTGGATTTGACGTTCCATGCTGTAATGATGACGCTCCCTGTAACGTCGCCCATAATCTCCAGCTTCAGGGCACCCTCTGCACCATTATAATCACCAAGATAAGATGATCTAATCATGGACGGGGTGATTCCAGGCCCGAAATATAAATCGGAATAATCAGCAACTGCATCGTTGGGTTCGAAAATCCCAGCATAGTCAGTAATGACATCGTGGCCATCGCTCAGACGATAATGGTAGACGTCCTTACCGTTTCCCCCGGAAAGAATATCATCGCCCACGTTTCCTGAGATGATATCATCCCCGCCCCCTCCGTCTACGTTGTCGTTGCCGTTGCCACCCGTCAGCGTGTCATTGCCATCACCACCAAGAAGAGTGTCGTCCCCAGCGTCTCCTGTGATGACATCATCGCCGCTTCCTCCATCCACATTATCGTCACCGTCTCCACCTGCCAGCGTGTCAACTCCATCACCCCCAAGGAGAGCATCCTCGCCAGCGTTTCCTGAAACAACATCATCTCCGTTGCCTCCGTCAACGTTGTCGTTCCCGTCACCACCCGCCAGCATGTCGTTTCCATCACCCCCAAGAAGAACGTCGTTACCCAACTGACCGGCTAACGTATCATTTCCTCCCAAACCTGAAAGACTGTCGTCGCCCGAGGTACCCTCAAGCGTATCATCCCCGCTGGATCCTAAAGGAAGTACCGTCAAGCGTACCGTTCGGGAATACAGAATCGGGCCGCCAGTTTTCCTCAATTCCAATACCGCATCGTGGTCTCCTGGCTGAAGGGCGGATGCCTGGAAAGTCAGCTCCCAGGACAGCAAGGAGCCGGAAACTAGTGCCTGCGGAACCGTTACCCAAGCTGCGGCACTGGGCGGAGCAAACTGCACTGAGCCCGGGGCTAAGCTATGCAATAATAATCCCTGCTGAGTGCCCTCAAACCAAGATGGGGCTACCCCAACGTCTCCCGCGCCATTTTGAACTCCCACTAAGTACCGCGAAGCGTATTGGGTTTCCGAAATCATCGGCACTGATTTATAATTGAATCTAATATTTCCATCAGCATAGATCACCGCTTGAAAAGTCGGATAGAGAGCATACCCATTAAGCTTTACCTGCTCCCACTGAACAACGACGTAATTCGAAAAGGCCTCATAATAAATGTCACCTTGAACTTGAGGTTCAAAATATTGCTCATACGGAGCAATCAAAGGGCGATGAGCCGCTGGATTAGGAAAAGGCTGATTATAGAAATTCACCGGCAACCCAGGATTGCTTCCACCTGGATTAACAAGAGTTAAAAATCCATGACCTGAAATGTAGAGGTTGTTGTAGGAACTACCGTAGAACGAGAATCCAAACGGAAGCGTCTTTTGCACCATCGTGTATGCATTGGCATCAAATGCCGTCAGGTGCTCACCGGTGGAACTGATGTCGATCCACTCGTAAGTGGGTCCACCCGTCATATTTGAAGACTTCCACTCTAAAGGTAGAGTAAGAGGCATATTACCACTCAGGCTTATGCCGTAACTGATGGCCGGCGTATAATTGGGCAAGGTCTGCGAAATCCGCAAATTGGACGTTCCTTGATGGGCGCTGACACTCAGCGGCGCAACCAACGAGCTGGCGTTCTTAGGATCGGTGCTTTGAGCCAGTTCCTGCCAGTCGCTCTGACCGTCGCCGTCGGAGTCCAGCAGACGCGGATTCGTCCCGTTCTGGAATTCCACCAAGTTGGTGAGTTCGTCCTGGTCCGGATCCTCACCTGGAGGAAGCGATGACGCGGGAACACCCGTCGATTGAGTAAGATGCCAGGTTACCCAGTCATCGGGAAGGCTATCCGCGTTGGCATCCGAGTTAGAATTCGGATTCGTTCCAGCCGTATATTCCTGCAAATTGGAGATTTTATCGCTGTCCGGATCACCGCCTGCCGTCTGATTCAAATTGCCGAATTTCTCCATCTCCCAGCTATCAACCAAGCCATCGCCGTCGCTATCCGGGTTACTTTGAATGGTAAAGCTAAGGGAACCGGAAAGCGTCACATTGCCATCATTGTCCGTGGTGATGGCATACGCTCCATAAGTTCCTTGAGCCAGATTTGAGAGCGAAACTGTCCACGGTGCCGCCGTTCGCGTGGCCACGAGCTGTCCTTGAACGAAAAATTCCGTCTTTTGAAGGGTCGCCATTCCCTGAGGATCGCTTACTGTCGCGGTAAGCGTCACAGCACCAGGGGCGTTTGGCGTGGTGACAGACGATGAAAGGGATACCGAGGGAAAACCAGGAAGTGCCTTAAACGAAGAAACCAAGACCGGCAGCCTGACCGCCGAATTGGAGTTGGACGTCGATCCGTTGGCAAAAACTCCATATTGGTTATTGCCCCACACATAGATGGTTCCATCTCTCGCGACTGCGGCGCTAAAGGGTTGCTGGGCGTTAAAGCCGCCCGCCGCCACCCTCACAATGTCAGTCAGGTCTGCGGTATTACCCGGATTCCTGACCTTCATCGCGTATTTGCGCTCCGTGGCGGACGAGTTGTTTCCGAGTTCGCCTTTAGCGTTCCCACCCCAAGCCCAGACGTTTCCAAGGTTATCAAGTGCAAGGGTATGCTGGGGACCTGCGGAAACTTGAATGATTCCACTCAACGCGCTGTAGGTTGATCCAACCAGTTTCTGAACCTGAACGGGATAGGTAGCAGTTCCCGTGGTGGCGCCGTTGTCGCCCAGCCTTCCATTCGCCCGGCTTCCGAAAGTCCAAACCGAACCCTGCAGGGTTGAATCGCCCGTTTTCCATCGAACGACAACGGAATGTGCGTCGCCAGCGTCCACATCCCACACGTCTGTAAGATCTGTGGTCGCGTTGAGCTTGGCCTTAAGAGCATATAGTTGCGGGTTCGTGCTACCCGTCAAATTGCCACTCGAGTTATTGCCCCACGTCCAAACCCGCCCCAATGCTCCGGCAACTTCCATCGCGCTCGCTTCGCGAGCCAAGCCGAAGTCTTTGCCAAGGGCGATGTCCGTAATACCTCCAAGCTCCACCGAAGAAGCCGTTTGCGCGCGCGCAGCATACTTACGCGTCGAGGAACTCTGACCATTTGCCAATCTGCCGGAAGTTTGACTCCCCCAAAGCATGACTTGGCCGCCTGTCTCCAATGCCGCAGAGAAATCGAGGCCCGCTGCCACCGCTGAACAATTCGTTAAATAATCGGTGGCGTTCGTGCTCTTCAGCACACGTTTGGCATACAGCACTTCCGCATCGGTCGAGTTGCCGGATTCACCCGAGGCATTATTACCAAAAGCCCACGGATTACCCGAATTATCGAGCATAACGGTGTGATTCGCCCCAGCTGCGACGCGAGAGGCATTGGTGATGTTAACCGTTGAAGAATACTTCGCCGCGGCCGGGGTTACGACGCTGGAAGCCGCCGTCGACCCGTTGGAAAGCCGCCCATGGTCCTGATAACCCCAGCCAAAAAGCTGCCCGTTACTCACCATCCCTAACACGTGCTGGGAACCGGCTGAAAGATCTCCCGTCACCTCGAAATTCGCCGAAGCGGTCGTGCTACTAGATTGTCCCGAACTCCACGCCTTGGCCTTGAGGGTCATTCCTCGATCCACCATCACGGCAGCGCCCGAAGGAACGGACGGATCGAATAGGGTTGGTTCAGCCCCGCTGACGGTGTAGTGGATCTCTGCCCCCGCAGTTCCACAATTCACAACAACGGGAAAGCGAACGAGTTCGGAACCTTGTGCCGGGGAAAAAGTTGGAGCCAAAACAGCTTGCGCCCAGGAGGTCGTCGGCAAGCAAAGGAGAATGAGTCCAAATCGCCAAGCCGAGGTCGAGTAGAGGTCCAACAAACGCACGCGTGTTCCTGCTGTTACAGGTCGCTACTTGTCAACTCGCCTGCTCCCAATGTCCGAAAATGTGACATCATATTTCGTCCATGATCCTCTTTCACGGACCTTATTTGTCCACCGATAGAGCAAGTCCCTCTTGCGAACGCTGCACCCGGAGCACGGATTAGACGCGTTGTCACAAGTTATCGGGTTCCCAATCCGGCGAGGACATGGACCGCCCTTCTCCAGTGGTTCGCTGCAGGTTGTGGATTTTCTGATAGCTAAAAGATGAAGTTTTCCGGGTCCCTGTTGCAATGAGGTTAGATTTTCATATCGAATTTGGAATGGCTACAAGTCCGAGAAGCCACTACTAGACAAGCCATGTTCGGGCTGCGAATACGCCTCTTCTTTTCCTACTCACTCTACTTGGTGCCAATGGCCATTGTAGCGTTCCTAGCCGTCTCGGAAGTCGGAAATGCCCAGGTCGAGAGCTTCCATCTTGTCACCCCTGGAGGCATGGCAGTGGAACCCTACGTGCGGCTGCTGTTGGAAAACCGCTACTCATCTGCTGCTACCGGTTTTCTCACGGGGGCTATCGGGCTTAGTTGGTGGCTATCTAGAGTTGAAGCACGAAGAATTGAACGAAGGTTAGATGCTGCTGCTCCGCGCAGGAGAACGCACTAGAGCTTTTAATCAGCACGGAAGTTTGTCTTTTCTCGTTCCGACTCCAAAAGCACCGCTTCAAGCCTTGCTCTTCCGGATGCTGCAAGTCGGCGAATCCCGAAAAGCCGTGCTATTTCCACAGGAACGTCGCCGTCACGAATGTCCGGAATCGCCGCCCGAAGCTCTTCGAAAGCAATTTCCTCGATCTTCCGGGCACTCTCTTCTGTTACAGGAGTTCTGTATGCGGACCACGTTTCCGCGGTTTTCGGGTCCTGCCAGACAAAGCAACCACCAACTGGATCACGTCTGAGGTGGTAATGGCGTGTCGCGATTTCCAGCACTCTCTCTTGAATCACTCGTCCGCTTCGCTGAAAACCGTGCGCTCTGGCGATCCGATTCACCAACAGCTCATCCAAGATGGGCATTTCTTTCTCAAGAACGTGTCCGATTAGCCGCATCAAAGTTGCTTCGTAAACCGGATCATAAAATCGATCCGCTGAAATTTCCGAAACGAACGGGGCGAAATCGGCTACTTCATACACGGAATTTCCTGGCCTCGATACTGGCAGCAAGTCACCCGCCTCGTCGCTTTCCACTCCGCCCAGTGGCTCCAAGCCGGTATCAAAGACGGTCGTTGAATCGGAGGACACCTCGCCCGAAAGATCAGAGGTGCTCAGTTCGAATTCACGTGCTTCTTTGAGTCGGTCGATGGCGCTAAGCAATTTCTCCATTTCCGAATCAGCGTTGTGCCACCAATCGGTGGACCAGACGCGGTGGAGCTTCCAGCCGAGGTCTTCCAACACAGCTTGGCGGAGCTTGTCTCGATCTCGCGCTGTGGCGGCGCGGTGGTAGGTGGCTCCGTCGCACTCGATCCCTAACAAATACCTGCCGGGAGACATGGGATCTACAACGGCGAGATCGATACGATAACCGGAGCAACCGACCTGATGATGCACGTCGTATCCCGCCGCACGGATGCGATCCGCGACCATGCGTTCAAATTCTGAATCAGCGTCTTCAAGTGAGGCTCCGGTTGTTGCCGCAACCAAGGCGACGGGCCCGCGTTCGGCGTATTCGAGGAAGTACTTCAAATCCCGGACGCCGCGACGTTGTGTGCGGGTGAGGTCGATTTGTTCTCCCCGCAAACCGCTGAAAACGATCACTTCATGTTTCGCCCGAGTGACGGCAACGTTCAGCCGGCGCTCGCCACCCTCGCGGTTGAGGGGGCCGAAGTTCATCGAAATCTTTCCAGCTTCGTCCATGCCGTAGCAGATCGAGAAGAAGATGACATCCCGTTCGTCGCCTTGGACGTTCTCCAGGTTTTTCACAAACACCGGTTCACCTTCCACGGGTGGTTCGTCGCCGAAATGGCACTCAATCTCGGGGTATTTCCTACGTTCCTCATCTTAGAGGCTGTCTGAAAAATCGATCGTGGGCGGATTTTGACCTGTACTAGCGGGAGAAGGTATTGGAGAAGCTCGCGATGCGCGAGTATCCAAGCAGCCTTACCGATTCTGAGTGGCAGAC
>Ga0307408_100002833_pt1 | contig 12029 bp, 6 predicted proteins | sample 322Cmetagenome_FD_202116 | JGI IMG/M metagenome (GOLD analysis project Ga0307408, IMG submission 202116) | Maize rhizosphere microbial communities from greenhouse at UC Davis, California, United States - 322HYB-C-3 | ecosystem: Host-associated > Plants > Roots > Rhizosphere > Soil | place: USA... | reverse complement strand
AGTCTTTACGTACAATTGTAGTATATTCTCCAATTTTAGAATCCAGTACTTTCGTATCAGACCATGTACACGGAACCTCTTTTATAAACTGAAATTCTGGTTTGCCAACATAATTTTCAGGCAAATCTGAAGCCATTTGCAACGGACTGAAAATGATAACATACAATGCCAGCTGATTTGCCAAAGTAGTCTGTACTCTTGCTCCGGAAGGTGTTTTGTAATCAAAATTAAAATTACCCGGTGTGTAGTCAAAAGGCCCTGACAACATTCTCGTAAAAGGCAAAGTTGTCAAATGTTCCGGAGTATTTCCGCCATCTGCAGACCATGCATTATATTCCTGTCCTCTTCCGCCTTCCTGAGACATAAAATTTGGATATGTACGCTGAATTCCTGTTCCTTTCATTGGCTCATGGTTATCAATCATAATGTGATATTTCGCCGCCGTTTCGATAACTTTTCTGTAATGGCGTGCTCCATATTGGCTGTCGTGCCATTCTTTTTTATCCAGAAACTTATTTACATAACCCGTTTTTACTGAGTTTACCCCCATTTTCTGATACAGTTTAAAAGCATCTTCCAATTGGTTTTCGTAATTTTTGGTTGCGCCCGCTGTTTCGTGATGCCCAATTAAACGAACGTTTTTCATGGCGGCATATTTTGTAATTTCTTCCAGATTAAAATCCGGATATGCCTTTACAAAACTAAATGCAGATCCATCGGCAGTCCAGTCACCATCCCAGCCCTCGTTCCAGCCTTCTACCAGAACGCCGTCAAAATTGTTTTTCGCAGCAAAATCAATATATTCTTTTGTATTCTTTGTAGTCGCACCATGTTTTGGTCCTTGTCCCCAGGTAAATTTTTCTAAATGCATTCCCCACCAGATTCCAATATATTTTGATGGTGTAATCCATGATAAATCTTCAATTTTTGAAGGCTCATTCAGATTAAGCATAATTGTAGAAGTAGCAACATCACCCGGAGTTTTACCCACCACAACAGTTCTCCATGGCGTTTTAAAAGGGGTTTCGGCATATACTTTTACACCATCAGCCCACGGCACCAGATCACTTTTGTATTGCTTATCAGAAGTTTTTAATAATGTCATAGAAGCAAAATCAGTCAGGTTGGCTTCGTGAATAGCGACATACAATTTGTCTTTTGTTTCAAAAGTTGCCGGTGTATTAATCGTATCTGTTTTACTCATTAATGTTTTGCGGTATGTACTCTCATAATAGCTGTTTTCACGATGTACAGGAATCCACCATACTTCATTATTATCCTTAAAAGTAAATTGTGTTACTTCATTTGAGATTTTTACTTTTCCTAAATGAGGCTGTTTCGGAAATTCATATCGAAATCCCAAACCATCATCAAAAACCCTGAAAATAATATCAACCAGACGTTCTTCTCCGGCAGATTCTTTTAGGTGAACAATCATTTCTGTATGATTATCCCTTACTTTTTTGAATTCACCCCAAGGCTGCTCCCAGGTTTGATCAGCTGTTTTTTCTTCGGTGGAAACCACTTCAAAACCATCCGTCATTTTTTTGATTTCCTGAAATTCAAATCCTAATAAAGAAGGTTCTATAACTGATTTTCCGTTAGATAAAAAACGGTATTGTGGCTGGCCTGAAGCTGTTAATTCAAAAACTAGTTCGGAGATTTTTCCCGGAGAGCTGATTTTATATGTTTTTTGAGTTTTAGTACTGCAGGCAAAAATCAGCATTGATGCTAATGTAATCAGACAGTATCTATATCTTATGTTTTTCATTATTTATTGGTATTAATTACAGCTCTTATTTAATTTCATTTAGTACTTGTTTTGCTTTGGCAGACTGTATCGAAACAAAATAATTAAAGGCTTGGTCTAATTTTTTCTGAATGTCTGGATTGCCGCTTTTCTGCACACGTAAATCATAAAGTTTACTGATGTCCGGAAAAACATTTTCTGAGCTTTTAACTCCGGCAAATGCTTTTACTTTTTCGATATAAGTATAACCAAACTCTACTGTTGGCTCAAACATTGTTCCTTCTCCAAAGTCATTCCAGGTAATCAATTGCAGATAATTTAGATTTGCATTTTTGGCCATTTCCAGCGTTTGGTCAAGTGTTGCACCATTATTTGGCTCAATAGTCCAGCCAATGGCCTCCCCGCCGCCTCCTTCTGCATAAAAATCTTTAAAACCAGGGTAAGCACTTCCTATAGCAACAGAAAGTTTTGGTTTTGTATTGGTATAAAAATTAGTCAGATAGGTGTTGTTTTTGTATACCCAGGCATATTCTCCCGAAGCATTTTCTCCTGCTTCTACAGATTGATCCCAAAGGGTTACAAAAGTAGGTTTTGTAGTCAGCGTATTAAAAACGTTTGTCCATTCTGCAGGCGTTTGCAATACGATTGGCCCAAAATTAAGGAGCAAAGGTTTTCCGTTTACCTTAATGTAATTGTTATCATCAAAGTAATTGTTCTGCAAATAGGCCAAGTCAGTTTTGGCAGCGCTCGTTACCGAAATGGCTTTTCCTGCATCGACGGCATTTTTTGTAACTCTGTCTTCATAAACTATAGCATATTCCAAACCAACCTTGTCCAGCATTGCGATAAGCTGTTCGGTATTTTCTTTTACCATCCTGTAATCGAAAACATCATAAGTGCCGTACCAGTCGATCAAAACACCATCGATTCCGGAGTATTTCATCAATAATAAATGATTTTCGATCACATTTTTATCTCCTGAATGATAAGGCCCGATAAGCGGATAATAGTAAGATGCAATTTCCCTGCGGTTGTTTGCTCCTATAATATCCGGGTTTTTGTTGGCCATTGTCCAGTGATAGCCCCATTTTTTGTCTGCACTGCTTTCTTTGGTTTCAAACCATGGCATGTAGTGCACATAAATTTTGGTACTGTTTGTTTTCTCGATTGCAACGGCTTCTGCTTTTTCTGGTTCTGTGGAATTATCTGAACCTTTATCGTCACTGCTGCATCCGACGGCAACTAAAATGTTCATTATACCAAAAAACAATAATGTGATGTGTCTTTTCATAATTATTTATTGACGTTTAAAAATATGTCAGCCTTCCAGGACTAACCAACATGGAAGACTGACATTTAATACCCTAATTTACAGGATACCCAGGATTTTGTTGTAAATTTTTGTTAGTCGTTAACACTGAAGTCGGAATAGGAAAAATAGCTCTGTAGGCTTCTGTTGTCCCTTTTTCCCACCATGGGTCAAAGAAAGTTCCAAAACGAATGTTGTCTGTTCTTCTTCTTCCTTCAAAAGTAAATTCCTTAAGCAATTCCTGATCTATAAATGCAAGGTCTATCGTTGTTGGCATTTCTTCTCCTGCACGTGCTGTAATTTGCTGTAAAAATGGTCTGGCCATTTCAGGTGCGCCTAAGCGTACGTAACATTCTGCCTGCATCATTAAGATTTCGGCATATCGAATAAGTACAAAATCATGATCACGTTCCCAGTTTTCTCCGGCTTTCATTTCATATTTTCCTAAACGAACTCCTTCATTTTCTTTAGCATCGGCCAAACTTGTCAGGTTTTCGGTATAGGTAAGCGGCTCTCCGTTATCCATGATAATTACAGAACCTGTTGCCAAATTGATCTGATCTCCGGCAACCATACATTTTTTTCTTTTGTCTGTGTCTGCAAAAGCAGAATAAACTCCTGGCTGAGCACACATTCCGTTGGCACTCCAAGGATAATTTCCTGTTGGCGATAAGGTCAGTTTATGCAAATAATGACAAGACATTGAACTCATGTAGTTACCAACTGTTCCTGCTTTTGAATCGTAAGGAATAGCAAATATAATTTCGCTTGACGTCTGGTTTTCTGTAGCAAAATTGGTAAAGAAATCAGGGGTTAATGTGTAACCAGAAACTTTCTGGCACATATCTATACAATCCTGCCAGCGTTCTGTTCCTATATATACTTCTGAATTAAGATATAACCTTGCTAATATAGAATAAGCAACGTTCTTTGTTAATTTTGAGTACACGACATTTGAGTTCAAATACGGAATTGCATCCAGTAATTCTTTCTCAACAAAATCATACACTTGTTTTCTTGTAGAATTTGATGGCAAATCAACATCTTCAAAATTGGTTACAATTGGCACATTACCAAACATATCCAGAAGATTGTAATAGTAATAGGCTCTGATTGCTTTTAACTCTGCATAAATTGGTGTTTTTGCCTGAGTTGTCAATGACGATTTATCTATCTGATAAATGATGGCATTGATTTTTGCAATTCCGGTGTAGTTATATCTCCACGCAGAAAGTATCATCCTGTTGTCGGGTTTCCAGGTATGTTTTTGTGCATCCTGATATTGCCCGCCGTCGTACCAGTTGGTGCCTCTTGTCGGGATAGTAGCCTCATCAGAAACCACTTCATTCAAAAAGAAAACATACTCGCAAGTTGGATAGTTATTTGAGATTCCATCGGCAAATCCCCTTAGTGAAGAATAAGCGCCACCAACCAATGCATCAATTTCTTTTTGAGTATTTCCAAAATCCCCATCCTCTACTCTGTCATATAATTCTTCATTCAAATCTGTACATGACACCGTAAAAAGCATGCTTAAAAGTATCGCTGCTGTTATTTTGATTTTCATTTTTAATATTTTATGGTTATCAATTCGCTTAGTTATTCAGCGTAAAATTTAATCCAACAGAAATTGTTGTTGGTCTCGGGTAGTTATTGTACCTGTCAATTCCAGGCGCTGCTAAGCCCGTTTGGTCTGCACCATCCTGAGCATTTAGACCAATTTCCGGGTCTACACCTTTATAACTTGTAAATACAGCAAGATTTTCTCCCATTACATACATTCTAAGTTTTGATCCTTTGAATTTTAACGGCAATGTATAGCCAAGTGAAAGTGTCTGAAGTCTAAAGAATGAAGCGTCTTCTATCCAGTAACTTGAATATTTTGGCGACGAAGTAATACCACTGTTTAAGAAATCATCCGGAACATTAAACGCAGGCAATCTGTTTGGATCGTTTAACATCATGTTGGTTGCATTTAATGCTTTTTGGCCAAACATTCCGTATCCTGAAATACCAAGATCAAAATTTCCGTAAGTAAAATTCATTCCGATTCCTAAAGTAAGGTCTGGCTGTACATTTCCTAAATCTCTTTTGTCTGCATCAACCAAAGCACCTTCAAGTACTTTGTCTCCTGCTGCATTATAATAAAGCATTTTTCCGTCTTCACCAAGTCCCGCACTTTCATAACCCCAGAATGTTCCAACAGGATATCCTTCGGCAATTACCTGAGAATATTGTCCTGACATACCTGCTAATCCGTGTAGCGATCCGCTGTAAATAACATCCGTTTTGTAAGTTGGGTTCGAAAGTTTTTCGATTTTCTGAACGTTGTGTCCAAGAGTCAGATTTGCATCCCAGGTAAATTTATCTCCTTTAATGATATCTGCGTTCAAAGTAAGCTCAACACCTTTATTCGACATTTCACCAACGTTGGCCAACATAGTTCCAACTAAATAAGGAGGCTGAGGCACTTCATACGTATATAACAAATCTTTTGTTGTTTTTGAATACCACTCAAATGATCCTGAAATTCTGTTGAAAAAGCTAAAATCTACCCCAATGTTAATTTGTTCTGTTGATTCCCATTTCAAGTCAGGATTCGGGTTTTGTTTTGGAGAATAAGCCAAACTCCATGTTTTGGTAACGGGATCGTAATAGCTGTCATTTCCAACTCCTAAAATAGAAAGTGATTTGTACTCCCCAATTCCGTCCTGATTTCCTGTAACTCCATAACCTACCCTAAGTTTTAAGTTATCCAGCCAGCCTTTTGTACCGTCCATAAATTCTTCGCCAGAAACCTTCCATGCCGCAGATGCAGATGGAAAAGTTCCCCATTTATTGTTTTCTCCAAAACGGCTTGATCCGTCACGTCTTACAGTCGCTGTCAAAAGGTACTTTCCGTCGAAAGAATAATTGGCTCGTGCAAAAAATGAAACCAGATTTGATTTTCCTTTATATGAGTACACATCGCCCAGACGATAATTATAACCTGCCCCTAAATTGTTGTAACCAAAAGCATCTGTTACAAAGCCACTTCTTTGTGCACCGAAACCTTCGTACATATTGTCAAAATAAGAATATCCTGCTAATGCACTGATGTTATGCTGACCCAATGTTTTGTTGTAGTTTACAAAAAGTTCTCCCTGAGCATTGGTATATTCTGCGTATGTTCTTTGTGCATAACCATCTTCTGTTCTTCCTTCCATAACTGCGTAAGATGGTTTGTAAGTTCCGCCTTTTACCGCATTATGTTCTAATGAGATATTAGCAGAAGCTGTAAAATCATTCAGGAATTTAACTTCTGTTTTAAAATATCCTAAAAGTCTGTGTCTCTCATTGTCAACAGTTCTGTTGGTTAATATTTCAACAGGATTTTCGTAAAGGTTTCCACTTACAGATGAGAACTCACCATTTGCATTATAAACCGGAATTGTTGGATTGAGGTTATAAGCACGTTCAAATATTCTGTAATCAATTGGGTGCCATTTGTCGATATTGGCAAATAATCCCATATCAAATTTTACACTTTTGCTGTCTCCAAGATATTGGTAAGCACTAACGTTTCCGCTGATTCTCTCCAATCCTGATTTTTTAATAACTCCCTCATTATTCAGGTAGGCAATAGAAGTTCTGAAACCACTGTCTGCTTTTCCTGAATTAATACTTAAAGTATGTGATTGTGAAACTGCTGTTTGCTCAATCGCTTTTTGCCAGTTTGTATTTCCGCCATAATCAATAGCATCAAGATTTCCGGTTTCGCGCATGTATCCTCTCCATTGATTTGCCGACAAAAGGTCTAAATTGTCTGTGACATAACCAATACTTGATAAACCATTATAAACTACAGAAACGCCTTTTGTTCCTGATTTGGTAGTAATGATGATAACTCCGTTTGCTCCTCTTGAACCATAGATTGCAGTTGCAGAAGCATCTTTTAAAACGTCTACTGTTTTAATATCCGAAGGCTGAACAACGTTAATATCTACTCCGGCAATTCCGTCAACAACGATCAGCGGACTGTTGCTTGCTGTTAATGAAGTTCCTCCGCGCAAACGCAATGTAGAACCTGCAGCAGGATCTCCTGAAGGGCGTATAACATTTAAACCTGCTACTTTTCCTTGTAAAACCTGCTCTGTTGATGAAATTGTTCCTTTAACTAAATCATCTGCGCCTACAGTAGAAATCGCACCCGTCAAATCAGATTTTTTTACTTTTCCGTATCCAACAGAAACTACCTGAACTTCTGCCAGTGCATAACCATCATTTTTCAGGCGAACATCAAGATTAGAAGTAGTTGCTGTAATTTGAACTTTTTGAGTTGTAGCTCCTATAAAAGAAACTTCTATTGCACCTCCTACAGCTACCTGCAATGAAAATTTTCCATCAAAATCTGTCGTAGTTCCGTTTTTTGTTCCTACTTCAATAATAGAAGCACCCGGCAATACATTTCCTGTATTGTCGTAAACGGTTCCTGAGATTTGTTTTTTTCCCTGAGCAAAAATTCCTGCTGAAAGAAAAAGCATGAAAATCATCAATACCGCCGATTTAGTAGTCCACATTTGATGCAGGACTAATTTTTTATTTTTACTATTCATTAGAATTGGTGTTTTAATTTGATAGTGAATTATTTGTCTAAAGTCTTAAGCGGAATTGACGTATCTGAAATCGTTTTGTCTTTGTTATCTTTTACCAATACATGAATTTCTGATAAGTTTGTAATTCCTTTTAGTTCTGAAACTAAATTGACAAATCCTTTGATTTCAGCGGTTCCTCCCGAAAATTCACCCGAAATGACTTTACTGCCGGCTGTAATAGTGTAAATTAATTTGTTTACACCCGATTCATTGTTTTTTCTTGACATTCCTAAAAAGTCTTTTTGACTTATTTGTAAAGGGAAGAAAGTAAAAACCGGTGGCGGCGGCGGTATAAATTCGCCAGCATATATAATCTGGTCACCAGAATTGGTTGTCCAGTCTTTTGCTACCATCAGGAATGTTATATTTTCCATAACAAAACCTGGTTCTGTATTATAATATTCCTGCGGAATCAAATCCATTCTGTAAAAACCATTTCCTAAATCTTTTAGTTTTGTTTTTTCAGAAACGTCCGGAAGCCAGGCCTGATATTCCTGCAAAACAGCCCAGTTGTTTAAACCACTATGAAAGTGAACACTTGGAACTCCTGCAAAACCGTCTTTTAGATTAGAGTTAAATAAGATACTTACCGGTTTATCGATTGTTGGTTTTGAAGGATAAGATCTGATTACTTCATTTGCTGTATAAAATGACGAAAAATCAGTGTAAGTCATGTTGGCAACATCACTTTGCTTAGATCCGTTTTTGTTTTTTAAACGAAACCAGAATCCTGCACTTGCGGCGATTTCCTCCGGTGTTTTACCAAAATACGTTGTTGGGGTCAACTTAAAACTCCAGATTTTATCGCCCTCGTATGTTAGTTTTGCAAAATCAGATGAGTTTTCCCAATTGCCTGCATCAGGCTCAGATGGTGACCAAATCCAGATATAGAGATCTTCTGTTTCTGCAAAGGTCGTCCCGGAAAGATCAAAGTACCATGTTACTTCTTCATCATATTTGTACACTACCGGATAAGATGACATGGGTCCTACAGCTCCTGCATTTTCTTGTGCCGTTACAAAATTTGGAGCCATCAAAAGGGCAAGTAAAATTGTATATATAAACTTTTTCATAGTACTTCTTAATTAATAGCATTTAATTTAAATACATAAGACACAAAATCTGCCCCGCCCGAAGTACGCATCAATTGAAGCTGCATTTCGTCGTTTTTTCCCGGAACTGAGATTAGACGAAGCTCGTCTGTTTTTTGAGTTTTTTGCGCATCACTGTACAAATAGATTTTTACTGCACTAGCGTTTGTCTGCTGAAAGTCTGAGCTTAATGCCCAATACCCTTTTGGAGCAAATAATAGAGGAACATTTCCTGTTACTTCATAACTTGTTGGCCTGTTTTTTTCGTCTACGGTGAAATTGATTTTAAAATCCTCGTAATTAAAATAGGTGCTCAAGTTCTCTTCGTTTGGCTGGATATTATTTGCTTTTGCAAATTCATCAACCATTTTCAGATTTGTCAATCCCCAATTTCCGTTTACTTTTTCGTAAATGGTAATCGGATCAACGTGGCTTCCGTCGTCAGTGTTGTCACAGCCAATAGCTGATAAACTCATCACAACAGCCAACCAATAAATACTTTTACATTTCATAAAATTTTGGTTTGATTGTTAGTTTTTTTTTATCCCGAAAGGATAGAGCGAAACTATAAGTTAAATAAATCTTAAAAAATAAATCGGAGAAAAATCAAGATAAAAATCATGTGATTTAAATATTAATAAATTGACTACCAATACATTAACACATATTCAAAACTAAAAAAATCAAGACGTTGTTTAGATGAAATTCATCAAATAAATAATAGTACAAATGACAATATCAAAATTAAAGGCGATATTTTTTTAACTATACATATATATAATTGCTTTTTATTGTATAATTGCAAATTATTAGACTACATTTAACATTTAAACCCTATTTTTAAACGAAACAACACTTGTTTTTAAGTACGTTACGTCTAAATTTGCTAAATTTCAAAAAATAATCAGTCGTCAACTCTCAGACTTATTTTTGAACTGAAAACGAATTAACTCAACTAATCAAGAACTATTTTACCTTAAAACCAAAACATAACCATGCGAAAAATATTGATTCTATATTTTTTCATTGCGGGTTTCTCTCTAACTGCGAAAGAGACAAATCCTGTTTTAGAAGAATTAGATAAAGTGCTCCTTAAAAAAGAGGTGTATCTCAAAAAGAAATATCAAAAAATTGGAGCATTAAAAAAAAATGTATCAAAGTTTACTCTAAGCCAGAACAATGAAGCCCTTTATAATTGCTACATGTCTTTGTTTGATGAATATAAATCTTTTAAATATGATTCTGCTTATTATTATCTGGAAGAAGCAAAAGCTAAGGCAATTGAATTAAAAGAACCAAGATTATTAGCCAAAAGCCGTATTAAGGAAGGTTTTGTATTGCTTTCTTCGGGCTTGTTTAAAGAAGCTATTGATACACTGAATGTTATAGATGACCAAAAACTCGACTTAAAAAACAAATTTGAATATTATAATATAAAAGCGAGGGCCTATTACGATCTTGCTGATTATAACAGTGATCATCGTTTTAATATTCATTATATACAGCAGGGAACTAATTTCCTCAAAAAAGCATTAGAATTAATTGGCACAAACAGCAATGAATACTGGGCAGCCGAAAGCTTAAAAAGGTTAAAACAACAGGACTGGCGCGGTGCCGAATTTGCTTTTAGCTATTGGGTTAACAATTATGATTTACCGCCAGATTACTATGGAATTGCTACATCAAGTCTCGGCTATATTTATTCTGAAAGAGGTTATACAAAAAAAGCGATTTACTATCTGGCTCTTGCTGCAATTGCAGATGTCAAAAATGCCACAAAAGAAACCGTAGCCTTACGAAACCTGGCCAACGAACTCTTTAAAATGGGTTATCTGGACAAAGCAAATGAATATATCAATATTGCTATGGATGATGCGACTTTCTACAATGCCAGACATCGCAAAATTGAAATTTCATCGATCTTGCCTATTATCGAAAAAGCACAGCTTAATAATGTAAAAGAAAAAAATGATAAACTCGAAAGAATCATTATTCTGCTCACGATATTAACCCTAATTATTGTTTTATTTCTGATTATTATTTTCAAACAATTAAAAGAAAGAAATAAGGCGAGAAAAATTATGGCTTCTTCGTATGCGCAGCTTCAGGAAATGAATATTAGTCTTAGTGAAGCAAATGCGATTAAAGAAGAATATATCACGTATTTCATTAAAGCCACATCAGCTTTCATTAATAAGATAGATCATATTCAGAAAAGCACGCTTCATAAAATTATTACCAAGAAAACAGATGAAGTTATTGCGAGCTTAAAACGCTATAATGTAAAGGAAGAGAGAGAAAATCTATTTCATCAGTTTGATGAAATCTTCCTGAAATTATTCCCAACTTTCGTAACCGATTTTAATCATTTGTTTCCCAATGACCATAAATGCATTGTAAAGAAAGGCGAACTTCTGAATACTGAACTTCGCATATTTGCCCTCTACAGATTGGGCATTCAGGATAGCAGTCAAATGGCAGAATTCCTGGAACTTTCTGTGGCTACAATATATACGTACAAAACGAGAATCAAAAGTAAATCAGATTTTAAAGATACTTTTGAAGAAAAGATTATGGCTATTAAGACAATATAATTCAGCGTTCCTGCAAGGTTTCCAAAACCTGTAGGTATGTCTTTTTGAAATATAGGAGCGTGAAAATAAAGACCTACAAGGTTTGGAAAACCTTGCAGGAAAACAACCTTAAGGTCAATAATGTAATCTTATAAATTATTAATTTCAGCGTTCCTACAAGGTTTCCAAAAACCTTGTAGGCATGTCTTTTTGAAATATAGGAGCGTGAAAATAAAGACCTACAAGGTTTTAGAAACCTTGCAGGAAAACCTTAATTTTTTTATTCTGATTCTAATTGCAATACCACATTTTGATAACGTTTGCTCAACGAAAACAATTGTTCGGCAAAAATCATAACTACAAGCGGTACAAACAGAAATATTGTTAAATTTTCTTGGTAAAGAAAATAAGTCGTAATCATAAAAATACGGGCGTATTCGAGATAATACATCCATTTGCGCTGCTCTAATAATGCACCACAATTTACTAAGGTTATCAGGATAAAAGAAAGGACAAAAACCTTATCGTACAATTCTAAATAATCGAAATAATAGGTAAATCCAGTTAAAAATAAAGTGCAGATTCCTAGCTGAATATAGAGATAGTTCTTGAAACGAAGTCTTTGATGCGGATTACTTTTATCCTGCAGAAAACGTTTTTCCAGAATTGGGA
>Ga0307408_100002832_pt1 | contig 12031 bp, 12 predicted proteins | sample 322Cmetagenome_FD_202116 | JGI IMG/M metagenome (GOLD analysis project Ga0307408, IMG submission 202116) | Maize rhizosphere microbial communities from greenhouse at UC Davis, California, United States - 322HYB-C-3 | ecosystem: Host-associated > Plants > Roots > Rhizosphere > Soil | place... | reverse complement strand
AGTACCGGGCTTGTTTACATGCAAAACTACAGGTGCTGTTCATTTGGCTCACCGTGCGTATAACGTAGACGGTAACCTGTATTATAAAGGTAAACTGCTTATCGAAAATACAACTATTGCTTAAGTTAATTTTCTGAAATGAAAATTGGCTTAGACATAATGGGCGGAGACTACGCTCCCAAAGCAACCGTTTTGGGAGCTATAGAAGCCTACAAATCCCTAGACCCAAGCCAGAAACTGGTTTTAGTTGGCGATAGGGAGTTAGCTCTTCCTTTTTTTAAGGAGCAAGACTTTAATCCTGATCATTTCGAATTTGTTCATACCACCGAGGTTATTGGGATGGGTGAACATCCTACAAAAGCAATTACTCAGAAACCCAATTCGAGTATTAGTGTTGGCTTCAAGATGCTGAAAGAAGGAGCGTTAGATTCGTTTGCTTCTGCAGGCAACACTGGGGCTATGCTTGTTGGGGCCATGTTTAGCGTTAAAACAATCCCCGGTGTAATTCGCCCGGCAATCTCCAGTATCGTACCCAAACTAAAAAGTGGTTTTGGGATTATGCTTGATGTAGGCGCCAATGCAGATTGTAAGCCAGATACACTTTTTCAATTTGGTATTCTAGGTAAATTATTTGCCGAAAATATTATGCATATATCTAACCCAAAGGTTGGATTGATTAATATTGGAGAAGAAGAAGAAAAAGGAAATCTGTTAATGATGGCAACCCATCCTCTGATGAAGGATACAAACATGTTTAACTTCATCGGAAATATTGAAGGGCGTGATTTGTTTGACGATAAAGCGGATGTAGTAGTTTGCGATGGTTTTACAGGTAATGTAATGCTAAAGCTTGCTGAAACATTCTATGTTCTTACTCTAAAAAAAGGCTTTAAAGATGAGTTTTTTGCCAAGTTTAACTATGAGCAATACGGAGGCAGCCCTATATTAGGCGTAAATGCCCCTGTTATTATTGGCCATGGCATATCAACTTCTGAGGCAATTAAGAATATGGTTCTATTGTCACGGAGTATGATTCAAACCAAACTTGTTGAAAAAATAACATCTGCATTTAAATAGTTCAATAAGGATTATGCAAAAAATCTACGCTGCAATAACAGCGGTTCATGGTTACGTTCCAGATTATGTGTTAACTAACCATGAATTGGAAACAATGGTTGATACCAACGACGAGTGGATTACGACACGTACTGGTATCAAAGAAAGAAGAATTTTAAAAGGCGAAGGCCTTGCTACCTCAGATATGGCAGTTCCTGCCGTAAAAGGGCTTCTTGAAAAAAGAGGCATTAGTGCAGAAGAAATAGATCTCATCATATTTTGCACATCTACTCCCGACATGGTTTTCCCGGCAACTGCAAACATTTTGGCTGATAAAATCGGTGCCAAAAATGCTTGGGGCTATGATTTGCAGGCGGCTTGTTCTGGCTTTGTATTTGGCCTGACAACAGGAGCGCAGTTTATCGAATCTGGAAAGCATAAAAAGGTATTGGTAGTAGGTGGGGACAAAATGTCATCTATCGTAAATTATGAAGACCGTACTACCTGCATCATTTTTGGCGATGGTTGCGGCGCAGCCTTGCTCGAACCAAATGAAGAGGGTTTCGGTGTGATTGATTCTGTTTTAAAAAGTGATGGTTCCGGAAAGCAGTTTTTAAATCTGAAGGCCGGGGGCTCGCTAAGGCCTGCCTCTTACGAAACAATTGATAACAAAGAACACTTTGCATATCAGGAAGGCCAGGCTGTATTTAAATTTGCCGTAACCAATATGGCAGATGTGGCAGCCGAAGTAATGGAGCGCAACAATTTAAAAGCTGAGGATATCGCCTGGCTAGTGCCTCATCAGGCCAATAAAAGGATTATTGACGCAACAGCAAACCGGACGGGTGTAAGTTCAGATAAGGTAATGCTTAACATTCACCGTTATGGCAACACTACCAACGGTACCATTCCACTATGCTTGTGGGATTTCGAAAGCAAGCTCAAAAAAGGTGATAATATTATTTTGGCAGCTTTCGGTGGTGGCTTTACTTGGGGCTCTGTTTACCTGAAGTGGGCTTATTAACTTAAAAAAAGTCTGGCACTACCGCCAGATCAAAATTTTAAAATTAAAAACAACTTAACCGTCAAAAATGGATATTAAACAGGTTCAGGAACTTATTCGATTTGTTTCCAAATCAGGTGTAAATGAAGTCTCAATAGAAGAAAAAGATTTCAAGATCACCATAAAAACTAATCAGGCGCCAACCTACGTTAATGCAACACTTCCGGCTCCTGTTTTACCGGCAGCAGCACCACTACCAGCGGCGGCACCACAGCCAGCAGCAGTTACACCTGCTCCCGCAGCAGCGGCTCCAAGCCCGGTTACAGAGTCATCTAATTACATCACGATAAAATCTCCAATGATCGGAACATTTTATCGTTCTTCCAGCCCAGATAAACCTTCATTTATTAATGTTGGCGACGACGTTGCTTCTGGCCAGGTAATTTGCATCATTGAGGCAATGAAACTCTTCAACGAAATAGAATCTGAAGTTTCGGGCCGTATCGTAAAAGTACTTGTAGAAAATGCAAGTCCTGTTGAATACGACCAACCTTTATTCTTAGTAGAACCAGCATAAGTAAAAATTAATTAGTGTGCAGGTTTACAGGCTTTAAAGTCTGTAAACCTGCATATTTTATTATTTGCTCATTCAAATTATGTTTAAAAAATTACTGATTGCAAACCGCGGAGAGATTGCATTAAGGATAATCCGTACCTGTAAAGAAATGGGTATTAAAACGGTTGCAGTATATTCAACTGCAGACAGAGAAAGTTTGCACGTTCGATTTGCAGATGAGGCCGTGTGTATTGGCCCTCCCGCAAGTAAAGATTCATACCTAAATATCCCGAATATAATTTCAGCAGCAGAGTTAACTAATGCTGATGCTATACATCCCGGCTATGGTTTCTTGTCAGAGAACGCTAAGTTTTCAGCAATTTGCCGCGACTACGGAATTAAATTTATCGGTGCCACTCCAGAGCAGATCAACGACATGGGCGACAAAGCTTCGGCTAAAGAAACCATGAAAAGCGCTGGTGTTCCCACTATCCCCGGTTCCGACGGATTGTTAAGTGATGTTAAGGAAGGAATAGTGGTAGCAAACGAAATTGGCTATCCGGTTATTCTAAAAGCGACTGCCGGTGGCGGTGGGCGCGGAATGCGCATCGTTTGGAAAGACGAAGAGTTTGAGCCAGCCTGGGATTCTGCCCGCCAGGAAGCTGGAGCTGCGTTCGGTAATGATGGTATTTACCTTGAAAAATTCGTGGAAGACCCTCGCCACATTGAAATTCAGGTGATCGGCGACCAATACGGTACTGTTTCTCACCTTTCAGAACGCGACTGCTCAATTCAACGCCGCCATCAGAAATTGGTAGAAGAATCTCCTTCACCATTCATGACAGAAGCTCTTCGTGAGAAAATGGGAGAAGCAGCTGTCAAAGGTGCAAAAGCTGTTAACTATGAAGGGGCTGGAACGATCGAATTTCTGGTTGATAAACATCGTAACTTCTACTTTATGGAAATGAATACTCGTATCCAGGTAGAACACCCAGTAACAGAAGAGGTTATCAATTACGACTTAATTAAAGAACAAATACGTGTTGCATCTGGTGTGCCAATTTCAGGTAAAAACTATTTTCCTGATAAACATGCAATAGAGTGCCGTATTAATGCTGAAGATCCAGCTAATGGTTTTAGGCCATCCCCTGGAAAAATTACTCATTTCCACTCTCCGGGTGGCCATGGGGTAAGGGTGGATACGCATGTGTATGCAGGCTATCAGATTCCGCCAAACTATGATTCGATGATCGCAAAGCTGATCTGCACCGGCCAAACTCGCGAAGAAGCTATCTCAACAATGGAACGTGCGCTAAGCGAGTTCGTAATTGAAGGAATAAAAACTACAATTCCGTTTCATATTAAATTGATGAAAGACCCTAACTTTAGGGCCGGAAACTTTACCACCAAGTTCATGGAAAGTTTCGACCTGAGTGATGGTAAGAACTAAATGAAAGAATAATCTTAAATACCATTCTAATTAAATAGAGTGGTATTTTTGTTTTAAATAAAAATGAGCGATAAACGGCCTACTGATTTAATACAAGCAATAAAGGACAAAGGGAAGAATATTGAAGCCGAGATGTCTTTCTTTGACCATCTGGAAGTACTTCGCTGGCACCTCATTCGTGCTGCTGTAGGTATTGTGATTTTTACAGTACTCGCTTTCGTTTATTACGATTTCATTTTCGGTGAAATAATACTTGGCCCTAAAAATCCTCAATTCTGGACATACAGGATGATGTGTGTTTTGGGTGATAAATTTAACCTTGGCCCGGACTTTTGTATTAAGGAGATCCCATTCAATATCATTAATACAGAATTAGCAGGCCAATTTACCCTGCAATTTAACTCATCCTTTTTGATCGGAATTATTTTCGGTGCTCCGTATTTATTATACGAGCTTTGGCGGTTTATCAAACCTGGGCTGACAGAGAAAGAACAAAAGTCTGCCAGTGGCTTTACTTTTTACGCCAGTATGCTTTTTATCCTGGGAATTCTGTTTGGGTACTATATTATGTCTCCCCTTTCTGTAAGTTTCCTCGCAGACTATACGGTGAGCGATGTTATCCAAAATCAAATTACTATCGACTCCTATCTTTCAACTGTAGCGACACTAACCTTAGGCTCAGGGATTATTTTTGAATTGCCAATAATAATTTACATCCTGTCGAAGTTAAACATTATGACTCCTGAGTTTATGCGTTCTTCGCGAAGATATGCTACGGTAATTATATTGGTTATTGCCGCCGTTGTAACACCAACACCAGATATTATTTCCATGTTAACAGTCAGTTTCCCGCTGTTTTTGTTATATGAAGTAAGCATCATAGTATCCGCTAAAGTGGCAGCAAAAAGAAAAAAGGCGGAGTTGGAATTTTATTCAAGAAGTTAAACAATTAAATAATACAGAAATGGACAAAAGTGTGTCTATAGCAATTGGTGCAGACCATGCAGGTTTTGAATACAAAGAACTATTAAAGGATTACCTGAAGGACTTCAATCTTAAAGATTTTGGTACAGATAGTGCCGATTCTGCTGATTATCCTGATTTTGCCCATCCAGTGGCTTCAGCTGTTGAAAGCCCTGAGTTTAATGTAGGAATTTTAGTTTGCGGAAGTGCAAATGGTGTGGCAATAACTGCTAATAAACATCAGGGTGTTCGTGCTGCAATCTGCTGGAACGAAGAAATTGCGGAGTTGGCTCGCAAACATAATAACGCAAATGTTCTTTGTATTCCAGCCCGTTTCGTGTCGGTTGAAGAAGCTAAAGCAATTACAAAGAAGTTTATCGATACCGAATTTGAAGGTGGCCGCCATGCAACAAGGGTTGGTAAAATCTCTTGCTAAATAAGATATGAAACATCTACCTGCTCTTTCCTTCTTTTTATCGGCATTGATTTCTGTTGCGGTAGCTCAAGAAAGCCGATTGGCAAAAAAGTACAGCTCTTTTATAGATACGGCTTCTGCGCATAAGCATTTGTCGATTCTTGCCTCTGACGAGTTTGAAGGCAGGGAAACCGGAAAGCCCGGAGCTGCGAAAGCGGCTAATTATCTTTCTGCTGAGTTTAAAAAGCTTGGACTGGCAGCGCCAGTAGGTGGTTCTTATTTTCAAGATGTCGATTTGGTTGAAAAGTCCTTTGAGGTCACTAATTTTACTATCAATAATACTGAACTTAAGCACTATCAGGATTTCTACATAAAAACGATTTCCGGCCAGAAAAAGGTTGATGCGAGCAATATTGTTTTTGTTGGTTATGGGATCAGTTCGCCAAAGTACGATGATTTCCAAGGGCTTGATATTGCCGGAAAAGTGGTAATGTTGATAGGTGAAGGCGAACCGGTTAGGAAGGACATATCGTTTATCACAGGAACAACCGAATTGTCTGAATGGAGTAGGACGTTAAATAGGCGAATAGATGCCTTAAAGGCTAAAAATCCTGAATTGATTTTAGTAGTTAATTCGGAGGTTGTTTCGTCTGTAAAGCCTCCCAAGCGCCGGCACGGTATTCCGGTAACAATTAACAGGACATCCGAAAATAACAAGGATTCAAGTAGCCCTGAGGTTTTTATCACAACTGAAACTGCTAACCTGATATTAAAGCCAACAGGTAAAACCATTAGCCAATTAGCCAGCAGTATTAACCAATACGGACAGCCTTTAAGCCAAGATATTAAGATAGTATTCTCAACCTCCTTCGGTACTAAAGTAAACAGCCTTGATGCTGTAAATGTGTTGGGGTACCTGGAAGGGACGGATTTAAAAGATGAACTGATTGTTATTTCGGCACATTATGACCATATCGGTTTAAATCCAAATGGACCTGATAAGGTATTCAATGGAGCAGATGATGATGGTTCAGGAACTACGGCTGTGTTGGAGTTAGCGGAAGCATTTACAGAAGGAAAAAAGCATGGAAATGGCCCACGCAGAAGTATTTTATTTTTACTGGTTGTAGGCGAGGAGAAGGGGTTGCTGGGTTCTGAATGGTATTCTGAAAATCCGGTGTTTAAGCTGGAAAACACAATTACCAATTTAAACATTGATATGATTGGCAGAGTAGACCCACATCATAAGAATAACCCTGATTACTGTTATTTGATTGGCTCTGATAAGCTAAGCTCAGAACTACATAAGATTAGCGAGAATGCCAATGCCACTTACACAAAATTTAATATCGACTATAAGTACAATGATCCTAAAGATCCGGAGCGCATTTATTACAGGTCAGACCACTACAATTTTGCCAAACACAATATTCCGGTAATATTTTACTTTAACGGAGTTCATAAAGATTACCATCAACCGGGAGATGAAGTGTCAAAGATAGATTTTCCGCTATTGGCAAAAAGGGCTAAACTGATATTCTACACAGCATGGGATTTGGTAAATCGAGACAAGCGTCCGGTAGTTGATTCGCACAAGGAATAAATGAAGGCATTGTGATGGTGACGGTGTATAAAAAAACGGCCTGGATACTTTCGGTATTCAGGCCGTTTTTTTTTGATTAAAAGGTAATCCTTACAGAGAAGCCTACTCCTCTAGGGTCAAATTCAGTATTAGGGGAAACTTCTATCGCCGGTTTCCAATCTAAAGATAAGTTTATTGGAGCCCCGTTAAACTTATAATCAAGGCCTAAAACTCCATCTACACTTAAGTAAAGGTCAGTGTCATCTGATCCTTTATGATTTATGCTCCCAAGGGTGCCACCGCCACCATAGTACCATCTTAGGCCAGGAGCACCATTTATTGGATTATGTACTTCGTATAAGCCTGTAAGGCGGAAGGATGAGTACTTATCGCGATTGCGGACATTCAAAATAAAATCAAGTGCTTTATTTGATTGTAAAAATGTTTTAAAGGTAACACCATAAGTATCGCCTAAACGTACGCCAAGTGCATGCTTGTATTGGGCCTTAATAGAAGTGGTTGCCAATAAGCATGTAACAAATAAAATAGATAGGAATAGTTTTTTCATAATAACAATAAGTTGAAAGAATACAACGAATACAACTCGAAAATAATATTGTTTGATGATATTAATTCTCCCTGAAAATAATCAGTTGATACTGGAACTTAAATATTGGTGCCCGCCCATAAATCCTAAGTATGCAGAAATCAGAAATTTAGGTACGTTACTGATGTAAATTTCGTTAGATAATAAAAATGTAGACGACATTAAATAATTCAGGCTCATGGACTTTCACTTCATGTTTTCTGTCGTTTTATAGGTAAATTTTTATGTAAGTTTGCAACCTTAGTTTTAGAGATGAGAAACCTGCTTTTATTTTTCTGTTTAGCCCTGGTAACTGTTTCTTCATGCAAGAGATCTGACGGTTATAATAAGTTAGATGGTGCGGAGGTTGAAAAGCAGATGCAGAAGGATGAGGAGCTTATTAAGGAATTTCTGACTAAAAATAATCTCAATGCGCAAAAGCATGAGTATGGAGTGTATTATATCAAATCAAATCCTGGAACTGGTAATGTTGTTTATACCACTAGAACAAATGTTACTGCCAATTATACCTTGCGGTTGTTAAATGGTACAGTGGTTCAGAAGACAACTGAGCCTGTTACTTTTTCCCTTTCGACAGTAATTCAAGGTTGGCAGATAGGTATTCCCCTTATTCAAAGAGGGGGAAAGATTCGATTGTTGATTCCTTCAGTTTTGGCTTACGGACCGGACGATAAACCGGGTATACCTGCTAACTCGGTCCTCGACTTTGACATTGAACTTGTAGATGTTTATTAAAATTATAAATGAAATTTAACTTACGTAAATCTTCAATAATTGTACTTGCTATGCTGGCGTTTGCTGCCTGCAAGAAAGAATATGAATCTATTGAAGCCTTAGATAGCAAGAACATACAGCAATATTTAAGTAGCCATTCCGAGTTTCAAAAAAAGGATACATTAGGCTATACCTTTTATTACTCTGTAAGCAAGCAGGGAACAGGGGATGATTTACAGTACAATGAAGTTGTTCCATTAATCTTCACTATAAAATCTTTAGATGGCCAGTATGTGTCTGCAGATACCTTTGCTGTTGGAAACCGCTACGGCGCCGGGGCTGGATATTCTTATTATGGAGGAGCTATTGATCCTGACCTTTTAGGTTATTTTGGAAGGGAAAAAGGTTATCCCGAAGTATTGAAGTATGCTGTTAGAGAATATTTGAAAAAAAGAAATGGAGAAATAAAGGTTATCGTTCCATCAAGACTGGCTTATGGAATAAATGGATATGGTTCTATTCCAGGCAACGCCTCGTTAGAATACACTATAAAAGTTCTTAATGAAAAGAAGATACATGAGTACGATGACCAGAGCATTTCGAAATATTTGTTAGCTAACGGATTAACAGGATTTTCGACGCTACCTGTTAAAGTGGGTAATCCAGATAAATCTAATCCTGATTCTGTTATTGCAAAGTTATATTATAAGATAGAAAATGCCGGCACAGGAAGTTCAATAAAAACTGACTCAACTATTTCGGTTGAGTACACAGGTAAATTCCTTAACGGAAATGTTTTTGATCAGGCAAAAGAAGGCAGTCCGGCAACTTTTGTATTGAAAGATGTTATCCGAGGCTGGCAAAACGGTATTCCGTTAATTAAAGAAGGCGGATCTATCCGCTTAATAATTCCTTCGTTGCTTGGATATGGCTTGTCTGGAAGCAGAGATGCTTACGGTGTAGCAACCATACCGACCGCTTCGTGCCTTGACTTTATGGTAAAGGTGACCAATGTATCGGTAACTTCAGAATAATTTTAACCAGGAATTTTATTTATAAAAGGAAACCGCCCGATAAAAGGCGGTTTTCTTATTTTTCGAGGGCTAGCTTGTATTGTTTCAGGGCTCTGTCTCGCCCTCTTTGATGATTAACAACTGGCATTCGATATTTAAATGGATCATTAAACTCTGGTACCCACTTTTTCACGTAATGTAATTTGGGATCGAACCTTTTGGTTTGTAAATCGGGGTTAAATACTCTAAAATAAGGGGCAGCATCGTTGCCAGTGCCTGCAGCCCATTGCCATCCACCCACATTACTTGCCATGTCATAGTCAATTAGTTTTCGGGCGAAATACGCTTCTCCCCATCGCCAGTCTATCAAAAGATGCTTACACAAGAAACTGGCGACGATCATTCTAACTCGATTATGCATCCAGCCAGTTTTGTTTAGCTGGCGCATGCCTGCATCTACAATTGGGTATCCTGTTTTTCCTTCACACCATAAGGAAAATTCTTCTTCATCGTTTTTCCATTTAATATTGTCAAAATCTTTTTTAAATGAAGATGTTGCGGAATAAGGAAAGTGCCATAAGATCATGGCATAGAAATCCCGCCAGACGAGTTCTGAGAGCCAGGTTTGCTCCGTTGCTTTGTAAGCATCTGCTGCCAATTCGCGTATGCTGACTGTACCAAACCGGAGATGGACGCTGATTTTTGAAGTGCCCTCTATGGCTGGGAAATCTCTTGTTTTATTGTAATTGTCGATGATGCTCTGGTACTCCTTATCTGGAAACTCAAGCAAACTTTCTGTAAATCCTAAGGAATCGAGAGGTGGTAGATTAGTAGGTTTTGCCTGCAGGAAATTACCAGCATACTTCTTTATCGGGTAGGGCTTCAGGTGAAATTCGGGACGGAGCTTTTCCAACCATTTGCGTTTGTATGCTGTAAACACAGTGTAGGGACTTCCGTCGCTCTTAACAACTTCGTTTTTCTCGAAGATTACCTGGTCTTTAAAGGAATGAAAAACAGCTCCTTTTTCTTCTGCCATCGCCTTGACGATAGAATCTCGTTTGCTGGCATAAGGCTCATAATCATTATTGGTGTAAATGGCTTTTACCTCATATTCATCTAATAGCTCTTTCCATGCATTTTCTGGGGAATTGTGTTTTATTAATAACTGGATTCCGAGTTTCTTCAGTTGCGTGTTTAGTAAATCTAAATGATGGTATATAAATGTCACTCTGGCATCATCCCTGTCTTCAAGTTTATCCAGGATATTTGTATCAAAAATAAATAAAGGCAATACAGGCACTCCTGATCGTAAAGCATGATACAAGCCAGCATTATCTTCAAGTCTTAGATCCCTCCTGAACCAAAAAATACACACATTTTTATTGTCCTGCATAAATGTTTTTTAAAGCTTGCTGAATGGTTTCAATGGTAAATTTAAACCCGGCTTCCAGAACTCTATCCGATGTAGTTTTTGTGCTATTTAGCAACATAGTGCTCATTTCGCCAAGTGCCAGCCTCAGAAAGATTTCTGGCACTTTCGGCAGCCATAAGGGCTTGTTTAATTGCTGGGCAATGGCTTTGGTGAGTTCTTCATTTGTAACCGGATTAGGGCTGGCGGCATTGAAAACGCCTTCCATGTTTTCATTCTCAAGAGCATTTTTATATAAAGAAATCAGGTCATCCAGATGAATCCAGGGCATCCATTGCGTTCCTTTACCTAGCGGAGCTCCGAAACCCGCTTTGATTGGACCTGCTATTTGCGGCAATGCGCCGCCATCGTCGGTTAAAACAACGCCTGTGCGTAACTTGCTTACTCTCAGGCCTAGGTGCCTGCCTTCATCTGCAGCCTTTTCCCACTCTACGCAAATGTGCGCCATAAAATCGGTTCCGGGGGAGCTACTTTCGTTCAGTAATTCATCGCCACGGTTGCCATAATATCCAACTCCGGATGCTGAGATAATGGTTTTTACCTGATGATTGGGCCTGGATTTAAGAAGGGAATACAATAGATTTATGGAATCAACCCTGCTTTTAATTAGCTTTTCCTTTTGAGAATTTCTCCAGGGCTTAGATGCAATGCCTTCCCCTGCCAGATGTACCACAGCGTCTACTCCATCAATACACTGTTCGTCAATCTCTCCTGATTCGATATCCCATTTAAATACTTTCACATTGTTGATAGATTGGCTTGCTTTGCGCGATAAATGATTGACTTGATAGCCGCTATCTAATAATAACGAGCTGAGGTGTTTGCCGATCAACCCGCTGCCGCCTGTAATAAGTACCGTTTTTGCCATTGCTATCTTAATTTATTGTTACTTTTGGTTTCGTTATGTTATTTACCAAACACGTTTTTATTTGTACCAATCAGCGCCCTGAGGGCTCGCGGGTTAGTTGTGGCGAGGGGCATGGTATGGCTTTGGTTGCTGCTTTTAAAAAGCTCATTAAAGATAAAGGTTTAAGTACCGAAATCAGAGCCCAGAGGACAGGATGTTTAGAAGCCTGCGAAGCTGGGCCAAGCGTTGTTGTTTATCCTGAAGGCGTATTTTATAGCAATGTTCAATTAAGTGACGTTGAAGAAATTGTTATTGAGCATCTGGAAAACAACAGGAAAGTTGATCGCCTGGTTATGGACTTCAATAAATTGCCTTGGTACGAAAAAAAACAAGGGC
>Ga0307408_100002831_pt1 | contig 12032 bp, 12 predicted proteins | sample 322Cmetagenome_FD_202116 | JGI IMG/M metagenome (GOLD analysis project Ga0307408, IMG submission 202116) | Maize rhizosphere microbial communities from greenhouse at UC Davis, California, United States - 322HYB-C-3 | ecosystem: Host-associated > Plants > Roots > Rhizosphere > Soil | place... | reverse complement strand
CGAACGCCTGCACTGGCGCATTGACGCGGCCTGCACCGCCCAGCACCTGTGGCTGCTGCGGGGGGAGATCTTCCAGCTGGTGTCCCGCGAGTTCTGCCAGCAGGAAGCAGCGCGGCGCATCAATGCGCTGCTGCCGGCTTTCTCCAGCCGCCTGCCGGAGCGCATGCTGACGCGGGTTTAGCTGCTGGCGTTGGGAGGCTCTTATTCAGTCGCCGCGCGCGCCATGCGCTCGCTCTTCCAGTAGACATCATCACCGCCGTTCATGCGGTTGAGCACGCGCGACAGCACAAAGAGCAGATCGCTCAGGCGGTTGAGGTACTGGCGCGGCGAATCCTTCAGGGGCTCGGCCACGCCCAGCGCCACCACGGCGCGTTCGGCGCGGCGCGCGACGGTGCGGCACACATGCGCCAGCGAAGCCGCGCGCGAGCCGGCCGGCAGGATGAACTCGGCCAGGCGCGGCAGCGCCGCGTTGTGTTCAGCCAGCGCCTCGTCGAGCAGTGCCACGGCCTCGGGCTTGAGCAGTTCAAAGCCCGGGATGGACAGCTCGCCGCCCAGGTTGAAGAGCTGGTGCTGCACTTCCACCAGCAGCTCGCGCACGCCGGGCGGCAGCTCTTCACACAGCAGCACGCCGATGTGCGAGTTCAATTCGTCGACGTCGCCCATGGCGTGCACACGCAGGCTGTCCTTGGAGACACGCGTGTTGTCGCCCAGGCCGGTGGTGCCGTTGTCGCCGGTGCGGGTTGCGATCTGTGAGAGTCTGTTGGCCATGGTGCAAAGCGCGCGGCGAAGCGCGATGTGAGGAAGTCAATGAATCAAAGGAACTAAAACCGCAAGGCGAGGGCGTTACGCCCGGCAAGAAAATGTGTCGTCGTACGCCCTCATGTGAGTGAGGCAACACCCTGAAAAACTGCTGGCCGCGAGGCGCCGGCTGGGTTGCAATGGCCGCTTGTCCACTCTTTGAAAGACTCCTCGCATGACCATGCACACGACAGCAACATTCCCTGCGAAACGATCGAATCATTCTATTCCCGCCTTTGAATTGCGCAGCGTGTTGCTGGTGGCCGCACTTGTCGCGGGCGCTGCCGGCGCCGCGCGGGCACAAACCGCCCCGCCCTCCGCCGCCAGCCCCAACAGCCCGCCCTCGCAGATGGCGCCGTCAGGCGGCACTTCGGGCAGCCCGGGCGCGGTGCCGCAAAACCGCACCACCACCAAGGACGTCGAGGCGGCTTTCGGCCGCGCCGATGCCAACAAGGACGGCAAGCTGGACCGCCAGGAAGCCGAGCACCTGCCGGCCGTGGCGCAGCGCTTCGATCAGATCGACACCAACCACGACTCCTTTATCTCGCTGGCCGAGCTCACCAAGGCGGCCATGGGCTCCTGATTAGATCTTGTCTCGCGATGATCCCGCGGCTGTGGCCGCGGGTCTCCGGTCCGGTGGCAGAAAGTACGTACACGTCGTAAACTGTGCCTCCGACCGGAGACACCATGAACGCCCCCCTTCCCCAACACCTGCTTCCCGAAATCCACCAGCGCGAAACACCTGCCGCGCTGATTGACGCGTTGAAGGCGCGCTTTGCCGAGCGCTGCTCAACCGCCCTGGTGGTGCGCGAGCAGCACGGCCGCGATGAATCCTCCTTCGCCGCACCGCCGCCCTCGGCCGTGGTGTTCGCCGAAAGCACGCAGGATGTGGCCGATGCGGTGAAGCTGGCCGGCGAGCACAACGTCCCTGTCATCCCGTTCGGCGTGGGCACTTCGCTCGAAGGCCACCTGCTGGCCGTGCAGGGCGGCATCAGCATCGACGTGAGCCGCATGAACAAGGTGCTGTCCATCAACGCCGAGGACCTGACCGTCACCGTGCAGCCGGGCGTGACGCGCAAGCAGCTCAATGAAGAAGTCAAAAGCACGGGCCTCTTCTTTCCGATAGACCCTGGCGCCGACGCCACCCTGGGCGGCATGAGCGCCACGCGCGCCAGCGGCACGAATGCCGTGCGCTACGGCACCATGCGCGAGAACGTGCTGGCGCTGGAAGTCGTCACCGCCGACGGCAGCGTGATACGCACCGGCACGCGCGCCAAAAAATCATCGGCCGGCTACGACCTGACCCGCCTCATGGTGGGCAGCGAAGGCACGCTGGGCGTGATCACCGAAGTCACGGTGCGGCTCTACCCGCTGCCCGAGGCCATCTCTGCGGCAGTGTGTTCCTTCCCGAGCATTGAAGCCGCCGTGCGCACCACGATTGAAGTGATTCAACTCGGAGTCCCGATCGCGCGTGTGGAGCTGATCGACCACAACACGGTGCGCATGGTGAACGCGCACTCCAAGCTCACGCTGCGTGAAGAGCCCATGCTGCTGATGGAATTCCACGGCACGCCCAGCAGCGTGAAGGAGCAGGCCGAGCTGGTGCAGGAGCTTGCCAGCGGCCACGGCGGCAATGCCTTTGAATGGGCCAGCACACCCGAGGAGCGCACGCGCCTGTGGACGGCGCGGCACAACGCCTACTTCGCGGCCATCCAGTCGCGGCCCGGCTGCCGCGCCATCTCCACCGACACCTGCGTGCCGATCTCGCGCCTGGCCGACTGCCTGCTCGAATCGGTCGCCGAGGTCGACGCCAGCGGCATCCCCTACTTCCTCGTCGGCCATGTCGGCGACGGCAATTTCCACTTCGGCTACCTGATAGACCCGACCATCCCCAAGGAGCGCGAAGTCGCCGAGGCGCTGAACCACAAGCTGGTGGCCCGCGCGCTGGCGCTCGAAGGCACATGCACCGGCGAGCACGGTGTGGGCCTGCACAAGATGGATTTCCTGGTAACCGAGACCGGCGACGGCGCGGTCGACATGATGCGCACCATCAAGCGCGCGCTGGACCCGAAGAACATCATGAACCCGGGCAAGATTTTTTCGTTGTGAAATGGCCCACCCCTGTCCGGGCTCACTGCGTGTAGCCCGTTCTCCCCTCAAGGGGACGGCGCCTGCGGCCCCTACTGGTAAATATCTTTCCCCTCCCGTATCGCCCTGGATTTTTCAGCCCAGGATGAGCCGTGGAACCGGCTTAGCCGGCCACAGGCGGGCGGCCCCCTCGAGGGGCAGCGCCCCACACGCAGTTGGGGAGCGTGGGGGCTCCACTACTTCTGGATGTCGCTCATCTTGCAGCCCTTGCTGAGGAAGAGGCCGGTCAGGTGTTCCTTGCGGCCCTGTGCCTGCTGGGCCTGCATGGCCAGGCTTTGCTGAACCGCGGCCGCCTGCTGCTGGGCGGCGCCGTTGTTGGCCGATTGCTGGGCCGCCGCACCCTGCGCCAGCTGCTGCGCGATGCCGCCGAACATGCTGCCCAGGCCGCCGCCAAAACCACCAAAGTTTCCGAGCATGCCGGGGTTCTGCGCGACCGCACTGGCCAGGGCCTGCTGGGCCACCGCACCGGCCACCTGGCCCCCCACATTGTTTCCTGCATCGGGCTGCGCACCCGCCGGCGCAGCGGCTGCGGTTTGCTGCTGGCTCGCCATCGTCATGACCTTGTCCATCTGGCCGATCTCGCCGTAGATCTGCTGGCAGCTCAAATCGTTGTCCGTCATCTTGACGCGTTCGATGGTCTGGGCATGCGCGCACAGCGCCGTGAAGGCCAGGATGGCGGCGGCGATCGGAAGATGTTTCATGGGGACTCCTGTGAGGTCGATGGATGGGAAGGAAAGCAAAAAATGGAAAAGAAGAAACTCAGTTCTGCACGTCGGCCATCCGGCAGCCCTTGCTGAGGAAGAGCCCGGTCAGGTGCTCCTTGCGCGCCTTGGCCTGGGCGCCCATGCCTTGTGGCTGCGGCACTGCTGCCACCGCCGAGGCGGCTGCAGGCGCGGCCCGTGGCGCGGCAGCGGCGCCTGCCAGCGCGCCGAAGAGGCCGGCGAGGCCGGTGGCCGCAGGTGCGGGGGGCGCAACAGGCAAGGCGGGCGCAGCGCCGCGGTTGCCGGATTGCACCTGCGACATCACGCGGGCGTATTCGTTCTGGTATTCCTGCGAAACGCCCTGCTGCGTCATGAGCGCCGCGCTGGGCGCATGCAGCTGGGCCAGGGTGGGATTGCCCAGGCCGCCGCGCTGCATGCCCAGGCCCACGGTGGCATTGATCTGCGCCTCCGACATGCCGGAGGCGCGGGCGCGTGCAATCGAGGCCTGCACTTTCGGGTCCATCATCACCGCCCCCTGAAGCGCCGACTGTGTCGGCAGCGCGGCAGCCAGCGCCTGCTGCTGGACCTGGAGCTGTGGCGCAGCCTGCTGCGCGGCGGGCGCCGGCGCCGGCGGCAAGCCCGGGCCGGCCAGCTGCATGGCCGTTTCCATCTGCTGCGCCTCGGCATAAATCTGCTGGCAGCTGAGGTCGCTGTCGGTCAGCTTGACGCGTTCAATGGTCTGGGCGCCGGCGCCATGGGCAACCATGGCAAGCAGGCCAACGGCAAGGGCAGATACGGCCCGGGGGGCGCGTGCTGGGGAAAGAAACATCGGGCGCTCACAGAAATATTACATGTAGTAACAATAAGTCTGTGAACGCCGGCCGTCATCCTCCTTTTTGCGGAGAGGGCCGTAAGAATCGGGAAAGTCGTGAATTAGTTCACACCAAGCCGACAGTCCCACCGAAACTGGACGTATGCAATACGCCTAAAGAACTACTTTCCACCTCGCAGGCGCTCGATCAACCCGTTGAGCTCATCCATGGACGCGAACTGGATGGCCACCTCGCCCATGTCTTCGCGCCTGCCATTGCGCTTGACCTGTTTTTTCACACGCACTTCCACGTCGGCCATCAGCAGGTCGGCCAGTTCTTCTTCGACGCGGCGGGTGTCGCGGGATTTTTCCTTGGCGGCTTTCTGCGGCTTGAGGGAGAACTCGGCGCTCAGTTTCTTGACCAGGTTTTCAGCCTCGCGCACCGACATTTTTTTGGCCGAGATCTGGTTGGCCGCAGTGATCTGGGCGGCGCGGTCCAGGGCCAGCAGCGCGCGCGCGTGGCCCATGTCCAGGTCGCCGGCCATCAGCATGGTCTGCACCGGGTCGGCCAGGTTCAGCAAGCGCAGCAGGTTGGAGGCGGCGCTGCGCGAGCGGCCCACCGCCTGCGCGGCGAGCTCGTGCGTGAGGCCGAATTCCCGGACCAGGCGCTGCAGGCCCTGGGCTTCTTCGAGCGGGTTGAGGTCTTCGCGCTGGATGTTTTCGATCAGCGCCATGGCGGCGGCCGATTCGTCGGGCACGTCGCGCACCAGCACCGGCACGCTGTCCAGGCCCGCGAGCTTGGCCGCGCGGAAGCGCCGCTCGCCGGCGATGATTTCGTACTTGCCGTCGTTGGCGCCCGAGCTCAACCGGCGAACCAGGATGGGCTGCATGATGCCCTGCACCTTGATGGATTCGGCAAGCTCGTAGAGCGCGCCTTCGTCCATGCGTGTGCGTGGCTGGTACTGGCCGGCGACCATGTCTTCGAGCCGCAGCGAGGCCGGCTGGCCCGGGCTGTTGGCATTGTTGCCGGCGCTGTCCGCATCCGCTGCGCCTTCGCTGACCTTGGGGCCCAGCAGTGCTTCAAGCCCGCGGCCCAGGCCCTTGGGTTTTTTGGTGACCATGTTGTTTCTTTCCTTCAATCCGTCAGTGTTTGTTTATTGGGGCGTGAGGCTGCCGCCCAGGGACTGCAGCACGCCGCGCCACAGGGCGTCGCGCTCTTCGTAAGCTTGCGGGTCCGGCTTGCCGCCGGCGTATTCCCAGACCGATGTCAGCACCATCACGATGCCGGTGGAGGGCTGCACATACACCGTCTGGCCGTGGACGCCCTGCAGGGCAAAGGTGCGCGCGCGCATGGGCATGAGCCAGAACTGGTAGCCGTAGCCGAAGTAGGGTGTGGCCGTGCGCGGCCTGAAGGCCGGCGGCTGGCGCGTAGCGTCGGTGGCGTCCAGCAGGTAGTCCATCGGCACGACCTGCACTGCGCCGGGTTTGCCGGTAGCCTTGTCGATGGCGCGGCCGTCATTGGCCAGCAATTGGCCCAGCCGCGCCCAGTCGCGCAGGCTGGCGTTGAAGCCGCCGTAGGCCTGCTCCTGCCCATCGGCAAAGACGCGCCAGAAGGCGTCGTGCTCGGCGCCCATGGGTTTCCAGATCCACTCGGTGGTGAGCTCGGCCATGCTCTTGCCCGTGGCGCCCACCACCACGCGGCCCAGCACATCGGTTTCGCCGCTCGCATAGACAAACTTTTCGCCGGACGGCGAATGCCGCTCGGTGATGGACTTCAGCACATCCAGCGGTTTGCCCGCGCCGGGCGCGCCGGCGCCGGCCCGCGTGAGGCGCGCGACGTCGTCCTTGCCGTCGTAGCGCTCGGTGAAGGTCAGGCCCGAGCTCATGCGCAACAGCTGGCGGATCGTGGTGGCGCCATAAGGACTGCCGGCAAGCTCCTTGACGTATTTCTCGGCCGGGTCGTCGAGCGAGGCTATCAGCCCCAGCGAGAGCGCCTTGCCGACCAGCAGCGAGGTCACGCTTTTGGCCATGGAGAAGGACAAAAAGCGCGCATCGTCCTTGCGGCCGTAGCGGTAGTGCTCGGCGATGATCTCGCCGTTTTTCAGGATCAGCAAACCGGTGGCACGCTGGCGCTCCAGGTAGTCGGCCAGCGTGTAGCTGGTGTTCTTGTAGCGGTAGCTGATGGACGCGGGGCTGGCCGCGCGCGGCAGTGGGCTGGCTTCGGCCGGGCGCGAGACCGGGCGGACCTGCACACCGGGCACCTTGTCCATGGCCGACCAGGAACCGACGCGGTAGGGGTTGTTGTACCAGGTGCTGGCGTTGCCCAGCGGGTAGCCTTGCGATTTGCCGAGCAGTTCCTCGTCGGGCTCGGCATGCAGCGCGGTGCCGGCGAGCATGGCGGCCAGGGCGACGACGGCCAGCGCAGAGGATGCGAAACGTGGGCGGAATGAAACCATGTTGTTTTATTCAGGAAGGATTGCGTGGTTGGGAGGCAGGAGAAGCACGCAATGCCTGCAGGCGCTGCAGTTTTTCAAAGGCCTCGGGCCAGTCGCCCAGGCCGCTGTCGGCATTGAGGTGGCCGCGCGGCCCGGCTTCCACCAGCTCCGCGCCCCAGGCCGCCGCGAATTGGCGCGCACGTTCGGGTGCGCAGAACGGGTCGTCGCTGCTGCAAAACACCACGGAGGGAAATGGCAGTTTGTTCAAAGGCACGGGCGCCCAGCCCGGCAGCATCTGGCGCACGTCATCGCGTTCCACGTCGGGCGGCGCCACCAGCAGCGCGGCCTTGACGCGATGGGTGTTGCGCGAGTGCGAGGCCCAGGCCGCGGTCAACATGCAACCCAGGCTGTGCGCGACCAGCACGGCCGGCTCGTCGCAGGAAAGCAGCACCTCTTCAAGCCGCGCGCTCCAGTCGCCGCGCAGCGGCCGCATCCAGTCGTGCTGCTCCACGCGCGTGTAGCCCTGCGCCCTCTCCCAGCGGCTTTGCCAGTGCGCGGGGCCGCTGTTTTGCCAGCCGGGAAGTATCAGGACATTGCGGGGATTCATGCTGCGCAAAGGAAGTTTGCTACTGTATTGATAGCTGAAGATCCTTTGTTCATGAGGACTTCAGCCTTGCTCTGACTTACATCGCCTTGATGCGCTCAACCATTTCTTCGGCAAAGGTGATGAAGGCCTGCGCGCCGCGGGAGGACGGATCAAACACCACGCCGGGCAGGCCGTAGCTGGGCGCTTCGGCCAGGCGCACGTTGCGCGGGATCACCGTGTTGAAAACCTTGTCGGCGAAGTGTTCCTTGAGCTGGTCGCTGACCTGCTGCTGCAGGGTGATGCGCGGATCGAACATCACGCGCAGCAGGCCGATGATCTGCAGGTCCTTGTTGAGGTTGGCGTGCACCTGCTTGATGGTGTTGACCAGGTCGGTCAGGCCTTCGAGCGCAAAGTACTCGCACTGCATGGGCACGATCACGCCGTGCGCGCTGCACAGGCCGTTGAGCGTCAGCATGCTGAGGGAGGGCGGGCAATCGATGAGCACGAAGTCGTACTGGCTGTCGACCTCGGCCAGTGCGAGCTTGAGGCGTTTTTCGCGCCGCTCGACATCGACCAGCTCGACCTCGGCGCCGGCCAGTTCGCGGTTCGCGCCCAGCACGTCGTAGCCGCACTTCTCGCTGCGGACCCTCGCCTCGGCCACCGAGGCGGATTCGAGTAGTACGTCGTAGACCGTCATCTCGAGCTGGCGCTTGTCCACGCCCGAACCCATGGTGGCATTGCCCTGCGGGTCCAGGTCGATCATCAACACCCGCTGGCCGACTTTGGCCAGTCCCGCCGCCAGGTTCACCGTTGTGGTGGTTTTGCCGACCCCGCCCTTTTGGTTGGCAACGCAGAATATTTTGGCCATGTGTGCTTTTAGTTTTTGTTCGAATGAGGACGCGAAATGCGATGACGGCTTATTTGGAAACCGCGAGCTTGAGGCCGAAGCCGATCAGGAAGATGCCGGCGACTTTGTTGAGCACCGCCGTGATTTTCGGGTTGGAGCGAATGCGCTCGGCCAGGTGGTAGGTGATCATCACCGAGCACAGGCCATACAGAAAGGTCAGCCCGGCAATCGTGGCCGCCATCACGGCAAAGGTTTTCAGGCCCTGGTGCTGGGCCGGATCCACAAACAGCGGGAAGAAGGCCATGTAGAAAACAATCGCCTTGGGGTTCAGCAAGGTGATCAGCAGCCCCTGCCGAAAGTAGTGGCGTGGTTTGATGTTCAGCAGCGGCGCATCGCCGGGCTTGGCGACCAGCATCTTGATGCCCAGCCAGGCCAGGTAAACAGCGCCCGCCCACTGGACGATGTGAAAGGCCGTCGGGTAAGCGGCCATGATGGCCGACACACCCGCCACCGCCGCCCACAGCAAAACCTGGTCGCCGGCGATCACGCCAAAGGTCGCGCCCAGGCCGCCGGCAATGCCGCCCTTGCTGGTGGAGGTGATCAGCGCCAGGTTGCCCGGGCCGGGAATCAGCAAAAACACAATGATCGCGACGACAAAAGCGCCGTAGTCGGCAATGCCGACGAATGAGCCCAACATGGAGGTTCTCCAGAAGTAGAGAAAGAAGAGAGCTTGGAGTTTACGCCAGGGGTGCGCCGCTGAAATGCCGGAACAGCGGATCGGAGGCGATTCAATGCCCGAAAGGCCTTCTTTTGGTGGCCGAACAACGGACCGGCCGGGAAACCTGGCAGCCGCAGCCAGCCCCTGGGCCGGATTTCAGGCCGGGCTCAGGCCGCCTTCGGCCGCATCCAGACAATGCAGCGCTCGGCATGGAGCCCTGGCACCTGGAGCTGTTCCACGTGAAACACTTCCACGTCAGCCGCCAGGGCGGTGATCTCATCCGCAGGGTGTTTGCCCTTCATCGCCATCCAGGCGCCCTGGGGGGCCAGGGCATCCATCGACCAGCGGGTGAAATCGGCCAGCGAGGCAAAGGCGCGGGAGCAGATCACCTCAAACGGGGTGGTGATAGTTTCGACCCGGGCATGGAGGCCGGCCAAGTTGGGCAACCTGAGCGCCAGCGCCGCCTGCTTGATAAAAGCGGCTTTTTTGGCAACCGTGTCTACACAGGTCACGGCCACTTCCGGGCAGCAGATGGCGATGACCACCCCCGGAAGGCCGGCGCCCGAGCCCACGTCCAGCAGCCTGGCGCCCTGCCCCAGCCCGGCTTTTTGCAGATGGCGGCGCAGCGGGAGCACCGCAGCCAGGCTGTCCAGCAAATGATGGGTCATCATTTCAGCCGGGTCGCGCACGGCCGTCAGGTTGTAGACCTTGGTCCATTTGCCGATCAGTTCCTGGTAATTCAGCAGTTGGCCGACCTGGGCATCGCCGAGATCCAGTTGCAGCGCCTGGAGGCCGGCGCGCAATTCCTGTTCACCGGCCCGCATCAGGCTTGGGCTTTTTCGTTGGCGGCGTCAGACCCTGCAGCCTGGAGCGGAACCGTGTTTTTCCAGAGGTTCTTTTTCAGGTGGACCAGCAGCAAAGACACCGTCGCCGGCGTGATGCCCGAGATGCGGGAAGCCATCCCCAGGGTTTCCGGCCTGTGCTTGGCCAGGGTCTGGCGCGCCTCAAAACTCAGGGCGGAAACCTGCAGGTAGTCCAGGTCGGCCGGGAGTTTAAGGTTCTCGTAATGGGCGGCGCGCTCGACTTCGGTCTTCTGCAGGTCGATATAGCCGGCGTATTTGGCGGTGATTTCGATCTGCTCGATCACGCTTTTGGCGAGGTCGTCGCTGGCCGCCGCTTCGGCCGCCAGCTCGGGATTGGCGTACTTGCCCTCCTCCAGCGACATCAGCCCGGCATAGTTCACGTCCGGCCGGCGCAGCAGGTCGAGCAGGTTGTACTCGCGCTCGATCGACTTGCCCAGCACCCGTTCGGATTCGGCCGCCGGCAGGTTGTTGGGGTTGACCCAGATACCCCGGAGCCGGGCTGTTTCACGTGAAACCGTGTCGCGTTTGCGGTTGAAGGCGTCCCAACGGGCGTCATCCACCAGACCCAGTTCCCGGCCTTTCTCGGTCAGGCGCATGTCGGCGTTGTCTTCGCGCAGCATCAGGCGGAACTCCGCCCGGCTGGTAAACATGCGGTAGGGCTCGGTCACACCCTTGGTGATCAGGTCGTCGACCAGCACGCCCAGATAGGCTTCGTCGCGCTTGGGCAGCCAGGCTTCCTTGCCCTGGCATTGCAGCGCGGCATTGATGCCGGCGAACAAACCCTGGGCGGCTGCCTCCTCGTAGCCGGTGGTCCCGTTGATCTGGCCGGCGAAGAACAGGCCGCCGATGGCCCGGGTTTCAAAGCTGGACTTCAACGCCCGCGGATCGAAGTAGTCGTACTCGATGGCATAGCCGGGCCGCAAAATGTGGGCGTTTTCCATGCCGGCCATGGAGCGCACTAACTCGTACTGGATGTCAAAAGGCAGGCTGGTCGAGATGCCGTTGGGGTAGATCTCGTGGGTGGTCAGGCCCTCGGGCTCCAGGAAAATCTGGTGGCTGTCCTTGTCGGCAAAGCGGTTGATCTTGTCTTCCACGCTGGGGCAGTAGCGCGGGCCGACCCCGTCGATCTTGCCGGTAAACATGGGGCTGCGGTCAAAGCCGGAGCGGATGATCTCGTGGGTGCGCTCGTTGGTGTGGGTGATCCAGCACGGCACCTGGCGCGGGTGGGCGATGCCGCCGCCCATGAAGCTGAACACCGGCACCGGGCCCTCGATGCCGCCGGGCATGCCGTCACCGGGTTGTTCTATGCACTTGCTGAAGTCGATCGTGCGGCCGTCAATCCGCGGCGGCGTGCCGGTCTTGAGCCGGCCCTGCGGCAGCTTGAGTTCCTTGAGCCGGCTCGACAGCGACACCGCCGGCGGGTCGCCCGCCCTGCCCGCCGAGTAATTGTTGAGCCCCACATGGATCTTGCCGTCCAGGAAAGTCCCGGCCGTCAGCACCACGGTGCGCGAGCGGAATTTGATGCCAACCTGGGTGACGGCGCCAACCACGCGGTCGCCCTCCACCATCAGGTCGTCGACGGCCTGCTGGAACAGCCAGAGGTTGGGCTGGTTCTCCAGCCGGCGGCGGATGGCCGCCTTGTACAGAATGCGGTCGGCCTGCGCCCGGGTCGCGCGCACGGCCGGGCCCTTGGAGCTGTTCAAGATGCGGAACTGGATGCCACCCTCGTCGGTGGCCAGCGCCATCGCGCCGCCCAGGGCATCCACTTCCTTGACCAGGTGGCCCTTGCCGATGCCGCCTATCGAGGGGTTGCAGCTCATCTGGCCCAGCGTCTCGATGTTGTGCGACAGCAGCAAAGTCTTGCAGCCCATGCGGGCCGAAGCCAGGGCGGCCTCGGTGCCGGCATGGCCGCCGCCGACCACGATCACGTCAAATTCTTGGGGGTAAAACATATCCAACTTTCAGGCCTCTCGGCCGGCTATTCGCTAACTATCTAAGTCTCGATCAACTCAGTGGCCAGGCCCATGCCGCGCGCCACCTGCGCCTGGCGCCTGTCCGCCGTGACGAACAGGTCGACCCGGCTGGCCAGCGCGCTGCCCACATGCAGGGCATCCAGGCCGCGCAA
>Ga0307408_100002829_pt1 | contig 12033 bp, 11 predicted proteins | sample 322Cmetagenome_FD_202116 | JGI IMG/M metagenome (GOLD analysis project Ga0307408, IMG submission 202116) | Maize rhizosphere microbial communities from greenhouse at UC Davis, California, United States - 322HYB-C-3 | ecosystem: Host-associated > Plants > Roots > Rhizosphere > Soil | place... | reverse complement strand
CACGTACTTTCTAAGCAAGGGCCTCACAACATGGCACGCACTCTCAAATTCAAGATTTACCGTTACGATCCGGACAAGGACGCCAAGCCGTACATGCAAGACCTGACGGTCGAGCTGAAAGATACCGACAAGATGCTGCTGGACGCACTGCAGCGCATCAAGTCCGACGTGGATGACTCGCTGTCGCTGCGCCGCTCCTGCCGCGAAGGCGTGTGCGGTTCCGACGCGATGAACATCAACGGCAAGAACGGCCTGGCCTGCACCACCAACCTGAACGAGCTGACCGAGCCTATCGTGCTGCGTCCGCTGCCAGGCCTGCCGGTGGTGCGCGACCTGATCGTCGACATGACCCAGTTCTTCAAGCAGTACCACTCGATCAAGCCGTTCCTGATCAACGACTCGATCCCTCCGGAGAAAGAGCGCCTGCAGTCGCCTGCGGAACGCGAAGAACTGGACGGCCTGTACGAGTGCATCCTGTGCGCCTGCTGCTCGACTTCCTGCCCGTCGTTCTGGTGGAACCCGGACAAGTTCGTCGGCCCGGCCGGCCTGCTGCAAGCCTACCGCTTCATCGCCGACTCGCGTGACGAAGCCACCGGCCAGCGCCTGGATAACCTGGAAGACCCATACCGTCTGTTCCGTTGCCACTCGATCATGAACTGCGTCGACGTGTGCCCGAAAGGCCTGAACCCTAACAAGGCGATCGGCAAGATCAAGGAACTGATGGTTCGCCGCGCGATTTAATACCAAAAATGGCGGAACTCGAAAAACGAGCGCATCAGGCCGATCCGACCAACCGTGCGCGCCTTCGCTGGCGTGCACGCCGGGGCCTGCTGGAAAACGACCTTATCCTGACTCGTTTCCTCGATGCGCACGAGACAGGATTGACCGACGAGGAAGTGGACGCGTTCACGCGGCTCCTCGATTTGTCGGACAATGCACTGATGGATCTGGTCTTGGCCCGCAAGGAGCCGGAAGGCGAAATAGACCTGCCGCATGTCCATGCGTTACTGGCTCGCCTGCGCCAAGCCTGAGTTTAAGTTTTTTTATTTGCTGCATCTCTCCCAAAGGAAGAGTCCATGAACATCTCTGATACCAAAGCTACACTGTCGTTCTCGGACGGCAGCCCATCGGTAGAAATGCCGATCTACAAGGGCACCGTGGGCCCGGACGTCATCGACATCCGCAAGCTGTACGGCACCACCGGCAAGTTCACCTACGACCCAGGCTTCATGTCGACCGCGTCGTGCAACTCCTCGATCACCTACATCGACGGTGACAAGGGCGAGCTGCAATACCGCGGCTACCCGATCGAGCAACTGGCTGTGAACGCCGACTTCATGGAATCGTGCTACCTGCTGCTGAACGGCGAACTGCCGAACGCAGCGCAGAAGGCCAAGTTCGTCGACACCGTGACCAAGCACACCATGGTGCACGAACAGATGCAATTCTTCTTCCGTGGCTTCCGCCGCGACGCGCACCCGATGTCGGTACTGGTTGGTACCGTCGGCGCACTGGCATCGTTCTACCACGACTCGCTGGACATCAACGATGCCAAGCAGCGTGAAATCTCGGCAATCCGCCTGATCGCCAAGCTGCCGACCCTGGTCGCCATGGCATACAAGTACTCGATCGGCCAGCCGTTCGTGTACCCACGCAACGACCTGTCGTACTCCGCCAACTTCATGCGCATGATGTTCGGCAATCCATGCGAAGAGTACAAAGTCAACGACGTGCTGGTGCGCGCCCTGGACCGTATCCTGATCCTGCACGCGGACCACGAGCAGAACGCTTCCACCTCGACCGTGCGTCTGGCCGGCTCCTCGGGCGCCAACCCATTCGCGTGTATCGCTGCCGGTATCGCTTGCCTGTGGGGCCCTGCCCACGGCGGCGCGAACGAAGCTGCACTGAACATGCTGAAGGAAATCGGCTCCGTCGAGAACATCCCAGCCTTCATCGAGAAGGTCAAGGACAAGAACTCCGGCGTGAAGCTGATGGGCTTCGGTCACCGCGTGTACAAGAACTTCGACCCACGTGCGAAGCTGATGCGCGAGACCTGCCACGAAGTGCTGAACGAACTGGGCCTGCAGGACGACCCACTGTTCAAGCTGGCCATGGAACTGGAAAAGATTGCGCTGAACGACGAATACTTCGTGTCCCGCAAACTGTACCCGAACGTGGACTTCTACTCCGGCATCGTGCAGTCGGCCCTGGGCATCCCAGTGTCCCTGTTCACCGGCATCTTCGCCATGGCCCGTACCATCGGCTGGATCGCCCAGTGGAACGAAATGATTGCCGACCCAGAGCAGAAGATCGGCCGCCCACGCCAGCTGTTCGTTGGCTCCGCAGTGCGCGACGTGCCTCCGCTGAAAGATCGCAAGTAATCCTTGCAGCCTTTCCGGCAATAGAAAAGCGAGCTTCGGCTCGCTTTTTTTATTAGCAGCGAAGACAGGATGTTGCCAAATTAAAAGGTTTCAATAATACTATCGGGTTCGACGTCTTCTTCTGCAAATCTAAGGGACCAACTTGTCTGCGAAAGTTCATCAAGCGAGCCAGTGCGGGAAAATTGTCAGTATCCACCCGATTCGGGGGCTGGGCCTGCTCTATCCGGTACTTGCCGTTTTGCTGATTGCCACGGCTATTGCGCTGGCGGTCGTCGCAGCCGACGCCCGGACGGCGGCGAGGGAAGTCGACCTGCCTATATTCTTGAGAATAATTGCTGGAATATTCTCCTTGCTTGCCATCGTCATTTTCGTCCGCTGGCATAGGCTCAAAGGTTCAAGCCTGACGGTCTTCGAGAAGGGAATCGCCCATAGGCTCAGGGGCAAAACCCAGTTCTTCCGCTGGCGCGAGGTCCAGTACGTGACCGTTCGCGCCAGCAAATTGCCCGGCCTCCCCTCAAGACGCACATGGGTCAAAGTAAGGTTGGCGCCAAAGATCAACCTTAAGTTCTCGGACAGCTATAAGGAGGTTTTCGCGCTTGGCATCAACCTTCTCACGCTGACTGCTGCCGAGATGGTTCCACTCGTGATTGCGAAAATGGAACGCGGCGGGACTGTGGATTTTGGTGCGTTTAAGGTCGGCCGTGACGGACTCCGCAGGCGCTTCGGCAAGCTTTCCTGGGCAGAAGTCGGTGATGCCGAACTAAGGACGGGGCAAGTAATTATCAAGAAAAAGGGGCGCCGGACCCCGTGGGGGCGGCCTCACTCCTCCCAGATCAAGAACCTCTTCGTTTTTCTGGCCGTGCTTGAACACTTCACCCAGATTGATACCAAGCACAAGCTTTACATGAACAAAAGTAATGACCTGTTCTTGAACAGATCGCCAAACTTTACCCCAATATTGGTTTCGGCTTGCGAGCCTGCGACGAAGAATTATCGATACTTTCCTGCGAATTTAAAGGATGCGAGGTAGTTTTCGCGGCCAGGCCCTGGGCACCTTGAATTTCCAATTGTGCGGTGGCTTTGAGGGCGCCGATGCTATTCTCGAGGTTTTGTCAAAAAGGAAACCTCATGAATTGCTGGCGCAGCTTGCTGACGTTATTGGCGTGGCCCTTTATTTTCGGCCAGGCTCAGGCGAATGAGGCTGATGATGCTGAATTGCCGGTGCCAATCGCGATTTATACCCAGGCGGGATTCAACGCCGGGCCGGCAGTAAAAGAATTCAGGGATTGGCAGAAGCGATTCCAATCCGACTGGGATGCGGTGTTTGGGCGTGCGCAGGAGGCCCAGCGCTCGGAAATGGTAGAACAGTCGCCGCAGTTCTTTGCAAATTCAATCGAATCTGGCAAAAAGGGGCTATCGCTGAAAAAGTACCTGGTGAACGGTATTTACTCCGGTTCGCCGCATGCCTCGGATGCGGCGATTATCGCGAAACGTATGATGCTGGAGCCGAAAGCAAAGCCCGTGGGTTATGGCGGCATTTACGAAGAGGACGGCCGTAGCATCGAGATCTGGTATATGGCTTTGCATGATCTCGGCAAAATGAGCCAGGAAGATTTCAAATCCGCTGCTGCATATTCTGCTTTCAATACTCTTGCTCTTCCAAAGTATGGCGAAGGCACCCGCGGCACCTGGCCGGTGCTGCTTTTTGTCCGGGATAAGGACAGGCGGCTGCTGCTCTATGGCCACTCCAAGGAAATGTTCGATATCGCCCAAAAGGCAGAGTGGCGGCAGTATCGGTAGCCCATCACGCCACAAATTGACATGATCGAGCCAACTTCTGGCATTAACTCAAGGCGAGCATACCTCTGGGCGCGCCTTTTCTGCTATTGTTCTTGAGCAGGACCGTGGTTAGGCAATGAGATTTGTTTTTATATCTGGAGGCATTCCTTGCTGATTTCCCGTATCGGCGCAACAGCGCTCGCACTGACTCTCCCTCTTATTGCTTCCGCAATACCCAATACCTCCGATACACGCTTACTGACAGAGCCCGCGCTTTCGCGCGAACATATCGCCTTCATCTACGCAGGCGACCTTTGGCTAGCAAATCAGGATGGGCAACAAGTCCGGCGCCTGACCTCGGATGTCGGGGAAAAGTCGAACCCTCATTTCTCGCCGGATGGCAAAGCCATCGCTTATAGCGCGAATATTGACGGCAATACCGACGTCTTTATCGTCCCGATTGCCGGCGGCATTCCGCGCCGCTTGACGTGGCATCCAGGCCAGGACCTGGTGCAGGGATTTACGCCGGACGGGACGCAGGTGTTATTTACCTCGCCGCGAGTGGCGTTCAATAATCGCTACCGCAATTTGTTTACGGTGCCGGTTGGCGGCGGCGTAGAAACGAAGCTGGAAATTCCCAATGCTGCCAAGGCCACCTTTTCACCCAATGGCCGGGGCATTGCATATAACCCGACCTCGCCGGCATTCCTGCAATGGAAGCGATATCGAGGCGGCCTGAATTCGATTATCTGGCTGTTTAATCGCGACACCCAGGCGGTGGAGCGCATTCCGCAGCCTGCTAGCCGTGTAAATGACGTTGACCCAATGTGGGTAGGGGATAAGGTTTATTTCCGCTCCGACCGCGATGGGGAATTCAACCTTTATGTTTATGACGCCCGCAGCAAGAGCGTTAGCCAGCTGACCCGCCACACCGATTTTCCCGTGTTGAACGCGGCATTATCCGGCAGCCGGATATTGTATGAACAAGCGGGTTATCTGCATTTGCTCGACCTTGAGACCGGTGCTGCTGCAGGGCGCAGGCTGGCGATTGGAGTCAGTGCCGACCTGGGACTGTCGCGCGAGCGCTGGGTGCGCGGGGCGAAATATATCCGCAATTCGTCGGTGTCGCCGTCCGGCGCGCGCGTGGCGTTTGAATTCCGCGGCGACATCGTTACGCTTCCTGCTGAGAAGGGCGACATTCGTCACCTTACGCAAACGCCTGGTGTTCACGAACGCGGTCCAGCCTGGTCGCCGGATGGCCGCCAAGTTGCGTACTTTTCCGATGAAAGCGGCGAGTACGCCTTGCATGTCAGGCAACAAGACGGCAAGGGCGAACTGCGCAAATTCAAGCTGAACGGTTCCGGCTTCTTCGAGCGTGCCGTGTGGTCGCCGGATAGCAAGAAGATTGCCTTTATCGACAATTCCTGGACGCTGTATTACATCGACCTGGCGACAGGCGTCCAAAAGAAAGTCGCCACCGAGCCAATGTACGGCATCGACAAATCGCTGCGCGGCAGCTGGTCGCCGGACTCGCGTTTCATCGCCTACACGCTCAATTCGCTGAGCTACACGCGTACTGCCTATATTTACTCGCTGGACGAAGACAAATCGCATGCGGTGACGGACGGACTCTCCGACGTAGCCAACCCCGTTTTCGACCGCAATGGTAAATACCTGTACTTCTTCGCCTCGACCGACGCAGGGCCAAGCAACAACTGGTTCTCGCTGCAGAATGAGGACAACCGACCGACCCGTTCGCTGTGGCTGATGGTGCTGCGAAATGACGTCCCTTCGCCGCTGGTACGCGAGAGCGATGAAGAGAAGGGCGCAGCATCTGCCCCGCCGCCGCCAAAGGAACCGCCAAAGGACAGCGCAGCCGGCGACAAGACAGAAGAACGGGTACTGGCCGACACCACCACGAGCCGCGGTGCCGACGCCAAGGCGAAGACGGCAGCAGCGACGGCGAAACCGCCGGCCCCGGTGCGCATAGACTGGGACGGCATTTCGACCCGCGTGATCGACATGCCGCTGCCGGTTTCGCAATATTTCGACCTGGAGGCTGGCGGCGAAGGGCAGATCTATTTCCAGCGCGAGGTGGACGGCAAGCGCCAGGTGCAGCGCTTTGACCTGAAGGACCGCAAGACCGAAACCATCATCGCCGAAGCCGACGACTTTGAAGTCAGCGCCGACGGCAAGAAGATTGCCTGGCGCTTGCGGGAGCAATGGAATATGGGCTCTGCCACCGGCAAGCTGCTGTCGCCGGCCGAAGGCAAGTTGCGCGTGGAATCGATTGAAACCAAGGCAGACCCGCGTGCGGAGTGGAAGCAGATTTATGAGGAAGTCTGGCGCATCAACCGAGACTACTTCTACGACCCGCATATGCACGGGGTGAACTGGAAAGCCATGCACGACAAGTACGCCCAGTTCCTGCCGGACGTCGCCACGCGCAGTGACCTGAACCGCGTGATCCAGTGGCTGTGCAGCGAACTGGCGGTCGGCCACCACCGCGGTGGCGGTGGCGACAACTTCATTGAGGCGAAACCGGTGCCGGGCGGCCTGCTGGGCGCCGATTACGAGATCGCCAACGGCCGCTACCGCTTCAAGAAAATCTACGGTGGCTTGAACTGGAATCCGACGCTGCGTGCGCCGTTGACCGAGCCAGGGTTGAACGTGAAGGTGGGTGAATACCTGCTGGCGGTCGACGGCCGTCCGCTGGCGCCGCCGACCAACCTGTATAGCGCGTTCGAAAATACTGCCAACCGCTCCATCGAAATCACGGTCGGTCCGAACGCCGACGGCAAGGGCGCGCGCCACATCACGGTGGTGCCGGTGGCGAGCGAAGATGCGCTGCGCAACCGCGACTGGGTGGAAGGCAATCTCCGCAAGGTGAATGCCGCAACTGACGGCCGCGTTGCCTATGTCTACGTGCCGAATACGGCGAGCCTGGGCCACACCTATTTCAAGCGCTACTTCTATCCGCAAGCATACAAGGACGCGATTATCATCGATGAGCGCTTCAATGGCGGCGGCAGCCTGGCCGATTATTACATCGAACTGCTGCAGAAGCAGGAGATTGCCTGGTGGGCCATGCGCTATGGCGCGGACATGAAAACGCCGTCGGCCTCGATCCAGGGACCGCGTGCGATGCTGATCGATGAAACGGCCGGCTCGGGCGGCGACCTGCTGCCGTGGATGTTCCGCAAGAACAAGCTTGGCCCATTGATCGGCAAGCGCACCTGGGGCGGGCTGGTGGGCATCCTCGGTTTCCCGGTGCTGCTGGATGGCGGCACGATCACGGCGCCGAACCTGGCGTTCTGGACGCGCGAGGGCGGTTGGGGCGTCGAGAATGAAGGCGTGCCGCCGGATATCGAGGTCGATCAGAACCCGGCCGATGTGATTGCCGGCCGCGACCCTCAGCTTGAAAAGGCGATCGAAGTGATCAAAGCCGAACTGGCGAAATCGCCGCCAAGCCGTCCGGCACGCCCGGCATATCCCGACAAGAGCCGTTAACACGGAAGCACCGCTGGCGGCGGATGGCTGTTTCAGGCCGCTGCTGCCAGTCGCGCGACGACCTTGGCAAACAGGGGGCGCGCGCCAGGCGCCGGCTGCAGGCAATCCTTTGCGAGCGCCTGCACCGCAGGAAGCCCATCCGGGCAACGCTCCAACAATTCCTCCAGCAAGCATCCGAAGGCCCGAACCTCCAGCCGCTGCAAGGCAAGTGCCAGTTCGGTCCCTGGTGTGAACCGTACGGCCCCGCCAAAATCCCCCAGTACCGCATTGCCTTCGTCGCAGTGAAGAATGTTGTGCGCGTACAGGTCGCCATGCATGATGCCCCGCGCGTGCAGGTGCGCGGCGGCGGAGGCGATGCCGCGTGCGATGCCAAGCAGCGTACCGGCCCTGAATTGCTGGCCGTCGGCATAGACGTCGCGTGTGCAGCTAGCGAAGCTGGGCGGACCGGCGAGATTACGCAGGGCAGGATCGATCAACTGCATCACCAGCGCAGGCAGGCGATCGGGATGATCGGGGATCGCGCCCAGCACGGGAATCAGGTTGGGATGGTTGCCGGCGCCGATGCAGGCGGCCATTTCCTGTGCAGGCAGGCCGTCGCTGGTGATTGTGCCCTTGAACACCTTGACCGCAACTGGCATGCCTTTGAACGTGGCCTGGTGAATGATGCCTGATGCGCCTTCCCCCAGTTTGTGCTCGATGTCCAGCTCTTGCCAATGGATGGTGGCGACTGGCGGAAGTGCTGCCTCGCTGAATGGATTGCCGGCGAACGCCAGCCAGGTAAGGCACGGCATCGCCGTCAGCCAGACTGGCAGGCCAGGCAGGCAGTTGGCCGAAATGCGCAGCAGTTCGAGCTTGCTGCAGTTTGCCAGCTCCGGCGGCAGGGCGTTTAGACGGTTCCCGGACAACATCAGCTTTTGCATCTCCGTGCAGCGGCCGATTTCGGCGGGCAGCTGTTCGATGCAGTTGTCGGTCAGGATCAGCCAGCGCAGGCGAGGCGGCAAGGCGGCGGCGGGGACGCTTGCAATGCGGTTTGCCTTGAAGCCGATCATGGTCAGCGACGGGCATCGGCCCAGCACTGCGGGCAGCTCGGTGAACTGGTTTTCGGAGCAGAAGATGATGCGCAAGCGCTGCAGGCGTGGCAGGTCGTCCGGCAGGGAAGACAAGGCGTTGCCGGTGAGGTCCAGGATTTCCAGCGTATCGGCAAGATCGAAGATCTCGCGTGGGAATTCAGTCAAGCCGCCGCGCAATTGCAGCCGCACTGCGCCGGCCAGTTGACCGGAGCGCAGTTGTTGAAGCGTTTGCATCAAATCACATGAACAATTTGGCGGTATCTTCGGTCCAGGCGTGGCTATGCTTGCCCCAGTCGCCGTCACCGCGCGGCTCAGGGAAGCCGGACTGGCAGTAACCGCGTTTGGCGTCAAAGTCGAACACTGCCTGCGGCACGCCATTGATCATCAGGACAGACTTGCGCGAGTCTTGCGACCAGCCGACGTGGAAGTGGATGAACTTTTCGTTTTCGGCTACGCCGGCCACGTTGTAGACGTGAACGCCGTCCTGGACCTTATTGCCTTCAGCCGACGGATCGATGGCGTAGAAGTAGCCGGTTTCTGCGTCGTCCTGGAAAACGACTGCATATTTGCCATCTGGGGAATGGGATTCGAAATGGGTCTGCTGGCCAACGGTATGGTGGCCGTCTACATCGATCAGGAGTGGCATGCTGGAAAACTGAAAAGTTTAGGTGGCCGCAGTATAGCTTGCGCCTAGCTTTCCTCGTCCAGCATTTTCTGGATTTCAGCCCGCTCTTTGGCGGAAACGTGGCCGCCACGCAGCGCTGCCATCACCAATGCCTTGCCGGAGCCGGCGAAGGCCTTGTGGATCAGGTCCTTCAACAGTGAGGTCTGGATCGAGTCCTGCTGCTCGGCAGGGGAGTAGACGTGGGCGCGCTGGCTTTCGTCGCGGTTCAGCAAACCCTTGGTGTGCATGACCTGCAGCAGGCGCAGGACGGTGGCGTATTGCATCTCCGGCCGCGTTTCGATGGCTGCCTCATGCACCTGCCGTGCGGTAGCCGGCCCCAGCGCAAACAGCAGGCGCAGCATTTCCAGTTCGCTGGGTGTAGGTTTCGGCAGGCTCATGGCAGATCCAGGAAGAACATTGTTGGATCTAGAATAAATGATCTAGACGGAAAAGTCTACACACAACACGGTTGAACTCGTGTCCCACCATGGGGTCACACCCGGATCGGGACACGAGCTCAAGTGCATTGCGGTCGAGCTCGTGTCCCACTTGGGGTGTGACCCCAAGGTGTGACACGGGCTGGGCTGTGGCGGGATTACCAGGCGAGCTCGCCTTTGGCGACTTTGGCGCTCAGTTGCAGGGCGCTTTCGAGGCCGGCTTGGGGATAGGCGGACTTCATGGCGGCGACCAGGGCGGCGCTGTCGGCGGCGGCTGGGGTGGCGGCTTCGAAGCGGCGCAGGTAGTCGGCGGTGTAGCTGATGGCGTCTGGCGTCAGGGCGGAGCCGGGGGCGAAGTGGCCGGGGACGACAGTCACTGGCTTCAGCTTGGCCATGTCGTCGAGCACGGACAGCCATTGGGCGCGCGATTCCGGCGTCTGGGTGTCGGCTACCCATACGTGCAGGCCTTTGAACAGCACCACGCCGCCGACCACGGCTTTGATCGATGGGATCCATACGTAGCTGCGGTCGCCCTGGCCTTTGACTTCCAGCTTCTTGCCTTCGAGTTCGATATCGCCTTGCAGCAGTTCCGGCATCACTACGCCTTTCGGGGCGTTCGCGCCGAGGATCGGTCCCCAGTATGCGACTTTGGCCTGGGCTTTCTTTTCCATGGCGGCGATGGTGGTGCCGCGGGCGACGATGCGGGCTTGCGGGAAGGCGGACTTCAGTACCTCGAGGCCGAAGTAGAAGTCCGGGTCGCCGTGGCTGACATAAATAGTGGTCAGGCGCTTGCCGCTGGCTTTGATCTGGGCGGCCAGTTTTTCCGCTTCGGCGCGCGAGAACTGGGCGTCGACCAGCACGGCGTCTTTTTCGCCTTTCACCAGCACGGAGGCGACCGGGAAGATGGCGGCTTCACCTGGATTGAAGACTTCCAGCGTCAGCGGGGCGGCGGTGGCGCCGGCGGACGTTGCGGCGAGGGCTGCGGCGGCGAAGGTGTGCTTGATCATGTCGGTATTCCTTTCGGTGAGTGGATGACGCCAGTGTAGGCCTGTCGACATGATCGAAAAATAGGGTATATTGAAATGGTTTATTGCATAAATCGTTCAAATGGATCGCATCGCCTCCGCCAATGTCTTTGTCACCATCGCTGAACGCGGCAGCCTGGCGGGGGCGGCGGAGGCGCTGGATATGTCGCGCGCCATGGTGACGCGCTACCTGGCTGAGATGGAAGCGTGGGCCGGCGCGCGCCTGCTGCACCGGACGACGCGCCGTCTGGGCCTGACTGCGGCGGGAGAGGTGACGCTGGCGCGCTGCCGTGAACTGCTGGCGCTGGCCGGGGCGATTCCGGCGGCGGGCGATGCGGGGGCGGGGGAGCCGCGCGGCCTGTTGCGGGTGGCTTGTGCGCAGTTCCTGGCGCAGACGGCGCTGGCCGAGGCATTGGCTGGCTTCCTGCGCGAGTATCCGCTGGTGACGGTGGACCTGCAGGTCGATAACCGGGCCGTCAACCTGGTCGAGCAGCGCATCGATCTGGCCATCCGTATCACGAATGCGCTGGAGCCGAACCTGATCGCGCGCAAGCTGGGCGAGTGCCGTTCGATGCTGGCTGCGGCGCCGGCCTACCTGGCCCGCCATGGGGTACCCGCCGGGCCGCTGGACCTGGCGCAGCATAACTGCCTGGCTTATAGCTATTTCGGCAAGAGTGTCTGGACCCTGGTGCGCGATGGCGAGCCGTCGCAGCAGGTGCCGGTTGGCGGCAACCTGTCTTCCAATGAGTCGATGGCGCTGCTGGCGGCGGCCGGGGAGGGCGCCGGCATCGCCATGCAGCCGCGCTTCGTGGTGCAGCCGCTGGTGGAGGCGGGCCGCCTGGTGCAGGTCTTGCCGGAGTGGCAACCCCAGGCGCTGGGGATTCATGCTATTTATACATCGCGCCAGCACATGCCGCCTGCGCTGCGGGCTTTGCTGGATTACCTGGCCGGCTGGTTCGCCCGCCGCGGAGCCGAGTTTTAGTTGTTTCAGTTCAACGACAGTGCTATGCTAGGCGACCGTTTTTGGAAAATCTGGAAACAACAGAGCCCTTCCCCACAACTTGATGTGCAATCCGCTAACCGGTCAGGCCGTGTCGCGGAAGGTTTGAACAACCCGCTAATTCCTCGCGAAGCGCGAAGAAAGGTGAGCAAAGAAATGATGCAACA
>Ga0307408_100002828_pt1 | contig 12034 bp, 8 predicted proteins | sample 322Cmetagenome_FD_202116 | JGI IMG/M metagenome (GOLD analysis project Ga0307408, IMG submission 202116) | Maize rhizosphere microbial communities from greenhouse at UC Davis, California, United States - 322HYB-C-3 | ecosystem: Host-associated > Plants > Roots > Rhizosphere > Soil | place: USA... | reverse complement strand
GAAGGAGCTTCAGGATACGCTGACTGCGAAATACAAGGCGCTGCTTGCCGACGGTATGGCCGGCAAGTTCGGCACTGGTTTGCCATCGTCCAAGCATCTCTCGGACGGGGAGCGCACGCAATTGCTCGCGGCACTTGAAGCCCGCGAACCGCTTTCCACCGACGACCCGCGGCTGATCGTGGCACTGCAGGAACAACTCGCCGCGAAGCAGGCCTCCGCCGGTGAACCGCTCGCCGGATTCCGGGCCGCCATCGACGCTTTCGCCGATGCTTCGGCTCCTCTGGATACGCTGGTCATGGAGACCGGCGACACGGTCAAGGCGACGAAGGAAGCTGCGAACCTGCATGAAATCGAAATCACCAAGCGCGAGACCTTGTTAGAGGCCGCCCAAGATGCGAAGTCGGCTGAAGCCAAAGCGCAGCTGCAAGCCGATGCACAGGCAGCCGTCACCACCGAGCCGGTCGATTTCAAGGTATCGCTCGAGCCGGTGCTCGCCCGCTTGCCGGAATTCAAGGATGCCAATGCGGCTCTTTCTGCCGCGCTCAACGATCTCCAGCAGAAGCTTCCCGCGAAGCTCGAGGACGATAAGGCCGATCGCTATCTCTCCACCTTCCGCAAGGCTGCGGACGAGTATTCCAAGGAACTCTCCGATACCGTCCCGGCCATGGAGTCGTGGAAGAACGATGCGGCCATCGGCCTTGGCACCGCCATCTGGAGTTTCCTGTCCGGCAAGGACTGGATCACTGGCGGTGAATGGCAGGACTTTTACGGCATCATTCCGCTCTTCGTCGGCTCGCTGCTGATCGCGGTCATTGCGCTCTCGCTGGCGATCCCGCTCGGCGTGGGTGCCGCGATTTACACCAATCAGCTCGCCGGGCGACGCCAGCAGAACTTCGTCAAGCCGGTCATCGAGTTCCTTCAGGCGATTCCTTCGGTGGTGCTCGGCTTCCTCGGCATTGCGGTGCTTGGAACCATCCTTCAGGAGACGTCGACGAAGGATGCCTTTTCCTGGATGCCGGGCTTCCCGATCCAGCAGCGGCTCAACATGTTCACGGCCGGCTGCCTGCTCGGCCTTATGGCGATCCCGACCATCTTCTCGCTTTCTGAGGACGCGCTCAACAACGTGCCGTCTGCATTCGCCGAGGCTTCCGATGCCCTTGGTGCCTCCAAGCTCCAGACGGTTTTCCGCGTGGTCTTTCCTGCCGCGATCTCCGGAGTCCTCGCGGCCGTCTTGCTAGGTCTGGGTCGCGTCATCGGGGAAACGATGGTGGTGCTGCTGGTCGCCGGCAACCGCATCAAGATCCCGGATTTCACCGAAGGCCTCGGGGTCTTCTTCCAGCCAGCGCACACGCTCACCGGCATCATCGCGCAGGAGCTCGGTGAAGTGCCCTTCGGCAGCGTCCACTACCGCGCACTCTTCGTCGTCGGCATGATGTTGTTCGTCATCGTGCTCGCGATCAACTGGACCGCGCAGCGCCTGCTTCACAAATTCCGTATCGGCCACGAGTGATGGAAAATCCTGAACAACTCATTCGCAAAGGCGTTCACCACGAGAGGCTGAAGGAGGGGCTGGTGAAGACCCTGCTCGGCGGCCTCACCTGGGGTGTCGTGCTCGTGGCGCTGCTGATCTTCGGCCGCATCTGCTGGGATGGTCTGCCGGTCCTGATCAAGCCCGAGGCTCCTTTTGTCGACATTGCCTTCCTCACCGAGAGGACCCAGACACTGCATGTCTTCGACGACGCTGCGGGGAGCCGCCACAGCCTGCCAGCGGATCAATATCATGCGTGGGTCGAGAAGAACGGCTCCGATGCCGTCTTCAATGAGACCTCCTACTCGTATTCGGGTGGCGGCATCGCCGGTCCCATCGTCGGGACTGCCTTGCTCACGCTGCTGAGCACGGTCCTGGCGCTATTCTTTGGCGTCGCCGCGGCCATCTACCTCAGCGAGTATGCGAAGCAGGGAAAATTCATCCAGTGGGTGCGCCTGGCCATTCTCAATCTGGCAGGCGTGCCTTCCATCGTGTTCGGCCTGTTCGGCTTCGCCGTCTTCGTGCTCGCTGCGCCCGTGTTCACTGACATGCCGTCGGACCGCACGTTGCTGGCGATCCCATTGGGTTTCACTTACTTCAGCTTCCAAGGCTGGAATTCTTCACTCATCGCCGGTTCCGCCACGCTGGCGTGCATGATCTTGCCGGTCATCATCACGGCTTCCGAGGAGTCGCTGAAGGCGGTGCCGCAGGGCTTCCGCGAGGCTTCGCTGGCGCTGGGTGCGACCCGCTGGCACACAATTCGCAAGTGCGTGCTGCCGTTCGCGCTGCCGGGCATTCTCACTTCGTCCGTGCTTTCGCTCGCTCGCGCTGCCGGTGAGACGGCACCGATCATGTTCACCGCCGCGGTTGCCGCGAAGGACACCATGCCGTGGGAAGGGGAGGGTGGCTTCCTCGGTACTTTCCAGAGCCAGGTGCAGGCCTTGCCGTATCACATCTACACGCTGGCCGCGCGTATCCCGACGTCCGACTACACGCAGCGCGCGCAGTATGGATCGGTCTTCGTCTTCCTGTTGATGATCTTCCTGTTCTCGACGGTGTCCATCGTCCTCCGCAACCGCGTCCGCGCGAAACTCAAATGGTAAACGGCCAGTCCACTACCCCCGCGATCGCTGTCGATAACCTGCGCTTCAACTACGGGGCGAAGCAGGTGCTGCACGATATCAGCCTCGATATCCAGTCGCGCGAGATCACCGCTTTCATTGGGCCCTCCGGCTGTGGGAAATCGACGTTGCTGCGTTGCTTCAATCGCATCAACGATCGCATCCCTAGTGCAAAGGTTATTGGCGGCGCGATCCGCGTCGCGGGTATCGACATCGCTCGCCCGGACCTTGATTTGCAAATGCTCCGCCGCCGCGTCGGCATGGTCTTCCAGAAATGGAATCCCTTCCCGAAGTCGATCTACGATAACATCGCCTACGGCCTGCGCATCCATGGTGAGAAGGACTCGAAGGCGATCGACGAGCGCGTCGAGTATTGCCTCCGCCGCGTCGCCCTGTGGGACGACGTGAAGGACCGGCTCAAGACCAGCGCCTTCGGTCTCTCCGGTGGTCAGCAGCAGCGCCTGTGCATTGCCCGCACCATCGCCACCAAGCCGGACATCATCCTGATGGACGAGCCCTGCTCGGCGCTTGACCCGCTCTCGACGCTGAAGGTGGAGGAGCTTTTGTTAGAGCTGAAGCAGGAATACACCATCGTCATCGTGACCCACAACCTGGCCCAGGCCAGCCGGTGCTCCGACAAGACGGCGTTCTTCTACCTCGGGAAGCTGATCGAGCATGGGACGACGCAGAAAATGTTCTCGAACCCGAGCGTGAGGCAGACCGAGCAGTACGTGTCGGGGGCGTTTGGGTGAGGCGGCGGCATGAGCCGGTGCTGATGAATTGGCATCCTTGCCAAGGACGGCCTAACTGCATGTACTGCAAAAGTGGATCCCGTCCGACATCAAGAATTGGTTCTGAAGCGAGCGGCTTTGAGGGAGGCGGCAAAAAAGGATGCCAGCGCTGCCTCGCTTAAGTCTCTGTTGGGCCCGTTGGATGCCGCGGGAGTTCGATATGTAGTGATCCCAAGCGCCGAAGGCGCACTGGCCGGTTCGTCAGCGTTTGCCGCGTTGGCGTTGTTTCCGTTCGATGCCCATGGGCACTTGATGGGAGATCGGCAGGTTGCGGCCTCTGAGTGGCGCTCCGTCTTTTCCGAGCAGTTCGTTTCTGGCAGGCGTGCCTATGTGGCTTGGAAGGGTCAAGATTGCTGTATCGACGTCATCGTCGCCGATATCCTGCCGGTTTTGAGCGACGTCTTCCTCGGCTATCACTGGGATGCGTATCTATTTGATCCATTTGGAGAATGGATAATCGAAAGCCATCACGACGGCTTCCTAAGCATGATAGGTGCAGGACTGGGCGACGCTGGATAGCCGGGCCGCGCTACTCCTCCTCATCCGCAGCAAACCGCTCCGAGGCATCGATCGCATCGAGCTTCTCGCGGTAGCTCTTTTCGTCGAAGCCGCGCTTGCTGCGCCACATCGCGTCGGTTTCTTCACCGAGGCAGGCGGCGATTCGTTCTTTGGCATCCTCGGCGCTCATGCCTTTCGACGTGAGCCGCTCCAAGGTCTTCGCGACGTATTTCGTCTGAGGCGCGATGAGTTGCTGCTCCACGGCGTTGAGCAGGTCTTGGAAAAAGGCGTCTTCGTCCATGGCGAGTTGGGTTAGGGGAGAGGGTGATCTAACATCTGCAGCCACGGGGTATAGTCCGGGGGAATCGGCGCTTCGAATTTCAGCCGCTCCTTGGTCACCGGGTGATCGAACTGCAAGCGCCATGCGTGCAGCATCAGTCGGCCGGGCTTGGCCTTTTGTTTCTCTGGCTTTGCGTAGATGGGATCGCCGACGAGCGGGCAGCCGAGGTGCAGCAGGTGCACGCGGATCTGATGGGTGCGGCCGGTGTGGAGGTGGCACAAGACCAGCGAGGAGCCGGTCGATCGGTCGATCGAAAGCACCTCGTAGTCGGTGATTGCAGTCTTGCCGCCGGGAGGATTGACCACGGCCATCTTCTGCCGGTTCACCGGATGGCGACCGATGTGGGTGAAGACGGTACCTTGCGGTGGATTGGGAATGCCCTGCGCCACGGCGAGGTAGAGCTTCTCCATCGTGCGTCCGGAGAATTGCTCGGAAAGCGATTGGTGGGCGAGGTCGGTCTTGGCGACGACGAGGCAACCGGAGGTGTCCTTGTCGAGGCGGTGGACGATGCCCGGCCGTTCCACGCCTCCGATGCCGGAGAGCCTTCCCTGGCAGTGGTGGAGCAGCGCATTCACCAGCGTGCCATCCGGATTTCCCGCCGCGGGGTGGACGACGATGCCGCTCTCCTTGTCGAGCACCACCAATTGGTCGTCTTCGAAGAGGATATGGAGCGGGATGTCCTGCGGCTGGGCCTCGGCGGGCACGGCCTCGGGAATGGCGACGCTGAGGGAATCTCCCACCGCCACCGAATCGCGCGGCTTGGCCGGCTGGCCATTGCGCAGGATGAAATGTTCGCGGATCAGCTCCTGGATGCGCGAGCGCGACAGCTCCGGGATCCGCGCCGCCAAATAGGCGTCGAGGCGGGTGCCGGCATCGCTGTCCACACGGAGTTCCACGGGCGCGGAGCGTTGGGGCGGGCGACCGGCGCTGTCAATCGCGGCGGATTCCTTCGTGAAAATGAAGTTTCCACCGAATGCCGGCGTAGGTAGCCTCAGTCATGCCGGAGGGGGAACTGGAGATCGTCAATTGCCAAGCCTGCGGACAGGCCTTGGACGTGAGCGAGGTTGCTCCCTTTTCCAATGTGGAGTGTCCGGTCTGCGGCGAGCACACGCGGGTGAAGCGCGAGTTCGGCCCCTACACGCTGATGAAGCGCCACGCCATCGGCGGGATGAGCGTCGTCTTCGTCGCGCAGGACCACACCCTCAACCGCGAGGTCATCGTCAAGATTCTCAACGAGGAATACGGCAGCGATGACAAGCGCATCGCGGCCTTCGAGGAAGAGGCGCGGATCACGGCTTCCTTCAGCCATCCGAATGTCGTTCGAGTCTTCACCACCGGGCGGGCGTTCGGGCGCTTCTATATCGCGATGGAGCTCGTGCCTGGCGGGCACTTCGAGCACCACATCCGCGAGCGCGGATCGATCCCCGAGGCGGAGATGCTGCCGCTGGCCGTCCAAGTGGTGGCCGGTCTGAAAGCCGCGCAGGCGGCCGGCCTGATCCACCGCGACATGAAGCCGGGTAACATCCTGCTCGATGCCGCTGGCAACGCGAAGATCGTCGATTTCGGCCTCGCCCTGGTCACCAAGGGCGGCAAGGCGCAGGCCACGGAAATCTGGGCCACGCCGTACTACGTGCCGCCGGAAACCATTGAGGGCCTGCCGGAGGACTTCCGCTCGGACATGTATGCCTTCGGCGCCACCCTCTACCACGCGCTGGCCGGCAAGCCGCCGTGCGACGAGGAGTCGATGGACACCAACAAGCTGCGGGAGGTCAAAAAGAAGATCCTCCCGCTGGCCAAGGCTGCACCGTCGCTGAGTCCCGACACCTGCGCCGCAGTGGATCGCGCGATGGCCCACGATCCTGCCCAGCGTTTCCGCTCCTACGATGACCTTCTCGCCGCGCTGGAGACGGCTCGTCAGCGTCTTGCCAGTGGTGTCACCGCGCCGCCGGTGAAGGCCGGCAATGGTTCCAGACGTGGCTCGAATATCGGCGAAAAAGTCTCACTGGGCGCCGCCGCCGTCCTGATCCTTGGCGCCCTCGGTTTCGCCGGATGGTGGGTCACCCGGGAGGAACCCAAGCCGCAGATTTCACAAGGTGGCACGACTCCGACGCCGGTGGCGGTCGATCCCTCGGGCGGCGACAATAGCGCCCGCATCAGCTCCGCCTATCGCTCGGCCGGCGAGTCGCTGAAAGCCAGCGATTACACGAAGGCGCGCACGCTATTCGCGGAAGTCCGCGACCAGCCCGGCGTGCTCCAGCCGACCGGCTCGTGGGCCGCCTGTGAAGCGCTGATTGCCGCCTATCTCGATGGCAGGAGTGATGAGGCGCGGAAGGACGCCCGCGATGCCGCAGAGCACATCAAGGGAGCCCCGGGACTTGCCGAGAATAACCGCGAGTTCTTGCTGGAGGGCTTGGACAAGGTCTCCGGCCTGCGCCCTGTCGTGAGGAGTGCGGATTCGCCGGCTCCCACCGGCCCGGCGCTGCTGATCGCGATGATCTCCGGCTTGAAGAATTGGGAGCATGGCATGCCGGATCGGGCCCTGCCGCATTTCAAGGCAGTCATTGCCGTTGAGGCGAAAGGGGCAGACTCATGGGTGGCTCCTTATCAGGAAATCCTGCGCGGCTACGTGAGCGATGCGGCAAAGCTGAAGGCCGCCATTCCCGAAAAGTTTCCCGACAGTGCTGACGCTTGCCGTGGCTTGGCCGATGAACTCCACGCCGTCCACGCCTCGCTGAAGACCAAGGGCCGCGCTCGCTTCAACTTGCGCGCCTTGCAGCTCGATCTCGAAAAGCATGCGCGCTTGGTGGGAGCGGGTGGTTCCGCGCCTGCGCCCGATGAGCCTTCGCCGCCGCCGACCGGCGACCCGCTGTTGCAGGTCCGCAAGACCGCAGCCGCCTGCCGTTTCTCTGAAGCCGCTGCGGCGATCAAGTCGCCGGGCTTTCCGGCCAAGGGGGGCGAGCCGCGCGTATCCGCCTTGCTACAGCTTGCGGAGGCCGCCGCGTCGTTCCTCGGCGATCTGGAGGACAAGCTCGCCGCCCCGCCGGAAGGCGTGGTGCTGGAGCTGCGCGATCATACCAAGCTGGACCACATCACCGGCACCCGCAGCGGCGGGATCAAGATTCTTGATGCGACCGGCTCGCCGCGCGACGTCGAGTGGGCGGAGCTTTCCCCCGACAGCGTGATCGAGCTGCACCGGCAACTGGTGAAGAGCGAATCCAGCGAACTGGAGCGTCTCCGCCGCCACGAACAGGCGATCGCCTTTGACCTGCTGGCGGGAGATCCGTCGAGGGGGAAAAAGGCGGGCGAGAGCTTGGCTTCGACCTCTCCGGCCTTCAAGCGGCGCTGGGATCTGGTGCAGGCGGCGCTGGAGTGAATTCTCCAATGCGCCGGTCCGGCTTTAAGCTTTTGAAGGACGCGGAAGAGGATCAAGTTTGTGGTGATGCCGTTGGAATGCCCCAAGTGTCGCTCGACGAAGCTCATGGACCACGGGCGACAATACCCCGTCTATCCGCTGGGATGCCTTTACGTGATCGGCTTTCCATTGGCTGCCTTTCACCAAGGTCAGACGCCCCACCTTCTGGAGTGCGAGAGCTGCGGGGAGAAGTTCAAGCGGCGCACCACCTTGGCGAAGGTGAACTTGGCCCTGCTGGTGCTGGTCGTGGGGGTGATTGTTGGAGCGGTAGTCGTGGGATTCCGGATCCACTCCTGATTCGCGGTGGGACGGAAAGTCCTTGAACGAGAATGGTTTGCTTGCTGGAGAGTCCCGCGCTTGCCAGCTGGGCGGCGGGTCCTCAGGATTCCCGAAAGATCGCCATGGCCGAATACACCGAAGCTGACATCAAATCCCTCGATTGGCGCGAACACATCCGGCTCCGCCCCGGGATGTACATCGGCAAGCTCGGTGACGGCACCTCGCCCGACGACGGCATCTATATCCTGCTCAAGGAGGTCATCGACAACTCGATCGACGAGCACATCATGGGTCACGGCAAGGAGATCCGCGTCGACATCGATGAGGAAGGCCGTGTCGAAGTCCGCGACTTCGGCCGCGGGATCCCGCTCGGCAAGCTCTACGACTGCGCCGCCCAGATCAACACGGGTGCCAAGTACGACAGCGAGGCTTTCAAGAAGTCCGTCGGCCTGAACGGTGTCGGCATCAAGGCGGTCAATGCTCTTGCCAGCTTCTTCGAGATCCAAGCGTGGCGTGACGGGCAGACCAAGGCGATCGAGTTCTCGAAGGGCATTGTCACCGTGGACATGAAGCATCCGCGTAGCGAGGAAGCGCCTTCCGGCACGCGGCTCGCCTTCGACATCGACCGCTCGATTTTCCCACCCAAGGCGAAGTTCAAGGAAGCGACCGTCGAAAAGATGTGCCGCTACTACAGCTACCTGAATCCGGGGCTGACCCTCATTTTCAACGGCAAGAAGTTCAAATCCAAGGACGGCCTGCTCGACCTGTTGCGTGAGGAAATGGAGAGCGAGGCGCTCTACGAACCGATCCACCTCAAGGGTCCGGACATCGAGATTGCCTTCACTCACACCGCTGAGAGCGGCGAGGAATACTACACCTTCGTCAACGGCCAGAACACGACCCAAGGGGGTACTCACTTGCAGGCTTTCCGCGAAGGCCTCGTGAACGCTGTCCGCACCTTCTACAAGAAGCAGTACGACCCTGCCGATATCCGGGCAGGCATCGAGGCCGCGGTCTGCGTGCGCATTGTTGAGCCGGTCTTCGAGTCGCAGACCAAGACCAAGCTCGGCTCCGCCTCGATGGTGCCGGACGGTGAGTCGATCCGCACCTTCGTTGGCAACTTCCTCAAGCAGCATCTCGATAACTACCTGCACAAGCACCCGAAGGTGGCCGAGGCGATCCAGAAGCGCATCATGGCCGCCGAGCGCGAGCGCAAGGATCTGAAGGGCATCCAGAAGATCGCCCGCGAGCGCGCCCGCCAGGCGAAAGTTCACAACAAGAAGCTGCGCGACTGCCGCGCTCACCTCGACTCGAAGCACAAGCAGCGGCTCGATAGCACTCTCTTCATCACCGAGGGTGACTCCGCCTCCGGTTCGATCACCAAGAGCCGCGATGTCGAAACGCAGGCCGTCTTCTCGCTGCGCGGCAAGCCGCTCAATACCTTCGGCCTCGCCAAGAAGATCGTCTATGAGAACGAGGAGTTCGCTTTGCTCCAGGCTGCACTCGGCATCGAAGACGGCATCGCAGAGTTGCGCTACAACAAGGTCGTCATCGCCACCGATGCCGACGTGGACGGCATGCACATCCGCCTGCTGCTTCTAACATTCTTCCTGCAGTTCTTCCCCGAGATCATCCGCGAGGGACACCTTCATATCCTCCAGACGCCGCTGTTCCGCGTCCGCAACAAGAAGGAGACGATCTACTGCTACGATGATGAAGCGCGGGTGAAGGCCCTCGCCAAGCTGGGCAAGAACGCCGAGATCACCCGCTTCAAGGGCCTCGGTGAAATCTCTCCGGACGAGTTCAAGTTCATGATCGGTGCGGACATGCGACTCGACCACGTCGAGTTCGAGGAAGGCAAGGGGACCAAGGAACTGCTCGCCTTCTACATGGGCAAGAACACCCCGGATCGGCAGGACTTCATCGTGGAGCACTTGCGCGTCAACGTGGACCGGCAGGTGGCGTGATAAGGGGTGTCGACGTGCTGTCGACACCGTGCGGACGGAATGTCCGCACTCCTTATGGCGTTGGCGTGGCCACGATGCGGAAGAACCGCTTCGTCGAGCCCGGTCCCGGAGCGGCCACGCTTTTGGTCACCACGTCTCCAGTGCCTGGCACGCTTTCGAACTCGATTCAGTCGGTGAGATTGCCGCTCATGAAGATGCCGTGGGTTGGGCCGCTGACCGTGCTTCCTCCGTCCATCACGCGTAGCCGAGCCAAGGGCCAAGCCACTTTTCGGCTTCCTCGACGGTCATGCCCTTGCGATGGGCGTAGTCTTCCAGCTGATCCTTTTGAATCTCGGAAATGGCGAAGTAGTGGCTCTCCGGATGGCTGAAGTAGAGGCCGCAGACCGCCGCGCCTGGATGCATCGCGCAGCTCTCGGTGAGGGTTACTCCGGTCGGCTCCGATGCCTGTAGTAGATCGAACAGGATCGGCTTCTCGGTATGGTCCGGTTGGGCGGGATACCCGGGGGCCGGACGGATGCCGCGGTAGAGCTCCTTGATCAATTCATTCGCGCCGAACTCATTCGGACGCTCGTAGCCCCACGCGACGCGTGCGCGATGGTGGAGGAGTTCCGCAAAGGCTTCCGCGAGACGGTCGGCAAGCGCCTTGGCCATGATCGCATTGTAGGGATCGTGCGCGGCTTCCAGTTCCGCGGCCCACTCGTCCGCACCGTGGATGCCGACGACGAAGCCGCCGATGAAGTCCTTGCCGGCGCCTTGTGGCGCGACGTAGTCGGAAAGCGCTTCGTTCGGCTTGCCGGAGTCTTTCTTGATCTGTTGGCGCAGGGAGTGGAAGCGGGTGCGCTCGGAAATACGATGATCGTCGTTCCAGACGATGATGTCATCGCCATCGGAGTTCGCGGGGAAGAAGCCATACATGCCCCGTGCGACGAAGCGCTTCTCGGCAATGACCCGCTCGAGCAGTTCCAGCGCTTCGATGTGAAGCTTTGCCGCCTCTTTGGCACCCTCCTCGTTTCTCGTCTTGAGCACGCCAGCTTCGCGGTCCCATACGCCGCGGAGTTCCCAAGCATGGAAGAACGGCGTCCAATCGATGTAGTCCACCAGTTCGCGCAGAGACTGGTTCGGGATCGCACGCGTGCCGATGAATTCCGGCACCGGTGGCGTGTAGCCCGACCAGTCGGTGTGGCGTGCCATGGCGCGGGCCTCGACGATGCCGATGGTCTCTTTCTTCAGCCCGCCGGTGAATGCCTCGCGCGCCTTGCGGTGACGCTCGTTGTTCTCCGCGACAAAGCTCTCCTTCTGGTCGGGGGAAAGCAGTGACGTGGTCACCGGCACCGAGCGCGAGGCATCGAGCACGTGGACGACCGGTCCCGAGTAGTGCTGGGCGATCTTCACCGCGGTGTGGGTGGAGGAGGTGGTCGCCCCGCCGATCAGCAGTGGCACCTTGAATCCGCCTTTCTCCATTTCCTTCGCCACGTGAATCATCTCATCGAGGGAAGGGGTGATGAGGCCGGAAAGCCCGATGACATCCGCGCCGATCTCCTTCGCCTTCGCGAGGATCTTGTCGCACGGGACCATCACGCCCATGTCGGTCACTTCGAAGCCGTTGCACGCGAGCACCACGCCGACGATGTTCTTGCCGATGTCGTGCACGTCGCCCTTCACGGTGGCGATCAGGAAACGCCCCGCCGAGCGGCGACGACCGGCGAGCGCGATGGCTTCATCGCGGCTGAGCGATGGATCGGCGGCCATGATTTCGGCGATGTCGCCTGCGAGGAACTCGGCCTTCTCGGTCTCCATGAAGGGAGTCAGCCACGCGACCGACTTCTTCATCACGCGGGCGCTCTTCACGACCTGCGGCAGGAACATCTTGCCTGCGCCGAACAGGTCGCCGACGACGCCCATGCCGTCCATGAGCGGGCCTTCGATGACCTTCAGCGGACGGCCGTATTTGATGCGGGCCTCCTCGGTGTCTTCGTCGATGAACTTGTCGATGCCCTTGAGCAGCGCGTATTCGAGGCGCTTCTCGACGGACGCTTCACGCCACGAGAGATCTTCTTCGATCTTCTTGCCGCCCTGTCCTTTGAAGCGCTCGGCGAAC
>Ga0307408_100002826_pt1 | contig 12035 bp, 9 predicted proteins | sample 322Cmetagenome_FD_202116 | JGI IMG/M metagenome (GOLD analysis project Ga0307408, IMG submission 202116) | Maize rhizosphere microbial communities from greenhouse at UC Davis, California, United States - 322HYB-C-3 | ecosystem: Host-associated > Plants > Roots > Rhizosphere > Soil | place: USA... | reverse complement strand
TCAACCGCCCATCCCCCAGGAACCGTGACAAATTCACCCCCGAAGTGCGGAAAGGCCTGCTCGGCCTCGGCCTGGGAAACGCCCTGGAATGGTACGACTGGATGGTCTTCGGCCTCCTTTCCGCCTTCATCGGCCCGAACTTCTTCCCCAACACGGACCCCCTCTCCGCAACATTGAGTGCACTTGCCGTATTCGCCGTCGGTTTCGCCTTCCGCCCGCTGGGCGGCGTCCTGCTGGGAACACTGGCAGACAGGATCGGACGCCGCCGCGTGATGCTGCTGTCCATCATGCTGATGGCGGGCACCACGGCGATCATTGCAGTCACCCCCAGCTACGCAACCATCGGCGCCTGGGCGGGGATCATCCTGCTGGTCTGCCGCGTGCTGCAGGGGATCTCCACCGGCATCCTGCTGGCCTCCCTGATCAGCTTCCTCTGCAGCCTGGTGCTCGGCGGCGCGGTCATGGGGGAGTGGGGCTGGCGCGTGCCGTTCATCATCGGCGCACTCTTCGGCTTCGTGGTCCTGTACCTCCGCCGCTCGCTGCCGGAAACCCTTAAAGCCGAGGAAATGGCCACCAACACTCCCCGCGCGGTCTGGTCCGGGGTGCGGAAGCACTGGCTCTCCGTCCTGGCCATCATCTTCGTGGTGGGAGCCGCCCAGGCCTACAACTACGCCTGGAACGTGGGCCTGCCCAGCGCAGCCCGCAGCGGCTTCAAGGAAGACCCCACCGCCGTCTTCGCCCTGACCACCGTCCTGGGCGTCATCCTGGTGGCCGGCAGCTGGATCATCGGCAAACTCGCCGACGGCCGCCAGATGTCCCGCTGGTTCCTTGTCACCCGTGTCCTGGCCATCCCGTCCGTCTTCCTGATGCTGCTGTACGTCCAGCCCGGCATCGGCGGGTTCGCAGCGGTCCTCCTCGGCGGCTCGATCGTCCTGGTGCTCAACATGACCCTCTACAACGTGGTCAGTTCCTCCCTGATGCCCAAAACCATCCGCGGCACCGGCGTGGCACTGGGGTACGGCATCGGCGTGGCACTGTTCGGCGGCACCGCCTCCTACCTGCTGGTCTGGCTCCAGTCCCTGAACCTCACCTGGGTCTTCCCGGTCTACGTGGCCGTCCTCTCCATCCTCAGCATCGTTTTCTATCTCGCCGCACGCCGCACCAACGGCATTTTCGTCGGAAAGTAAGGACTCCCAATGAACCCGCTTGAACTCAGCACCACCACGGCGGACCTCACCGCCCCGGTCATCTCCCGCTCCAATGTCCTGGTGGTCGGTGGCGGTCCCGCAGGCGTTGCCGCCGCGGTCACCGCAGCGCGCTCCGGCGCCAAGGTCACGCTGCTGGAACGCTACTCCGCCCTGGGCGGCCTCGCCTCCGGCGGTATGGTCCTGGTCCTCGACGACATGATCAACGGCCAGGAAATCACCGTCACCGGGATCGTCTCCGAATACGTGGAACGGCTGCAGAAACTGGGACTGGCCGTTGTCCCGCCCGCCGACGACCGGCGGACCTCCGAGGAATTGTGGAACAAGTGGGGCCGCTTCGGCACCTTCGACTTCCACTCCCACACCAGCCCCAAACCCATCTGCTATGCCGCCGCCTTCGACCCCGACGGCTGGAAGCGGGTCTCCAACGACCTGGTCCGCGAAGCCGGAGTGGACCTGCGCCTGCACTCCTGGTTCTCCCGCCCAATCGTGGACAACGGCGTGATGAAGGGAGTCGTCTGCGAAACCAAGTCCGGCCCGCAGGCGTTCCTGGCCGACGTGGTCATCGACACCACCGGCGACATCGACGTCGCCTCCCGTGCCGGTGCCAGCTACGCCAAGGACAATTACCTCACCACCCTGGTCTTCCGGCTGGGCAACGTCGACACCAGGGCGGCCGAGGCGTTCGAGCAGGCCAACCCCAAGGAGGCCCGCGCCATCAACCGCAAGATCAAGCGCCTCCTCGGCGGCGCCTGGGAGCTGTGGTGGCTCAAGACCCCCATCGAGGGTGTGGTCTGGTGCAACGCCCCGCACATGACCGGCTACGACGGGGTGGACCCGGCGGACATGACGGCGGCAGAGTTCGCCGCCCGGGACCGGATCTCCGAGGCCGTGGACTACGTCCGCGCCAACCTGCCCGGCTTCGAGAACTGCTACATGCTGGACGTCGCCTCGCAGATGGGGGTCCGCCAGACCCGCCTGCTGCAGGGCGAGTACGTGATGACCAAGGACGACGTCACCTCCCGCCGCCACTTCGCCGACACCGTGGCCAGGGGCCGGGACTACTACTACCCGTACCGTTCACTGCTGCCCCGCGAAGTGGACCAGCTGCTGGTCGCCGGCCGCCACTACTCCGCCACGCCGGAAGCGCAGAAAATGTCCCGCGAAATCCCGCCCTGCATGGCGATGGGCCAGGCCGTGGGCGTCGCCGCAGCGCTCGCCGTCGAAGGCAACGTCCTGGTCCGGGACGTATCCGCCGTGGACATCCAGCAGGGGATGCGCCGGCACGGCGCGGACCCCGGCGACGTCCCGTCGTCGAACGCCACCGTGGATTCCGAAGCGGCGGTTCCGGCATGAGCACGGTAACGGCAGAACGTCCGACGGCGCCGCCCGCCACCGCGGCCCCGGCCGCCGGGGAGGAGCAGATGGCAACCCCGCTGCCGCTGGACGGCATCAAGGTAGTGGACTTCACCCAGGTGTTCATGGGCCCGTCCTGCACCCAGCTGCTGGGCGACTACGGGGCGGACATCATCAAGGTAGAACGCCCCGGAGCCGGGGACATCTCCCGCAACTCCTTCCCGGACAAGGACGGGCAGGACAACCCGATCTTCCTGTCCATCAACCGCAACAAGCGCAGCGTCTCCATCGACACCCGCACCGAGGAGGGCCGGAACGTCCTGCACGCCATCATGGCGGACGCGGACGTGGTGGTCAGCAATTTCCGGTCAGGCGTGATGGAACGGATGGGGTTCGGCTACGAGGAGCTCAGGGCAGAAAACCCCGGCATCATCTGGGCTTCGGGCACCGGTTTCGGTCCCGTGGGACCCTACTCGCACAAGGGCGGCCAGGACGCCATCGCCCAGGCGTACTCCGGAGTGATGTGGCGCAGGGAATCCGAGGACACCAAACCCTCCATCTACCCCACCACCCTGTGCGACTACATCACCGGTATGCACCTGATGCAGGGCATCCTGCTGGCACTGCGCACCCGGGTGGCCACCGGCGCCGGGCAGAAGGTGGAAGTAACCATGTACGACTCCATGCTGCACCTGCAGATGCAGGAGGCGTGCATGCAGCTCAACCGAGGCTACGAGGTCAATTGGGGTGCCATGCCCCTAAGCGGCGTCTTCGAAACCACGGACGGCGCCGTGTGCATGGTGGGCGGGTTCACACCCGACCCGCTGGCCCGGATCTCCGACGCCCTGGGCCTGGACGAGGACCTGACACTGCGCCCCGAGTTCGCCACGCTGGAGCAGCAGTTCAAGAACAAGCCTGCGCTGCAGGCCATCTTCCGGGAACGCATCGCCACCAACACCACCGAATACTGGACCGGCAGGCTTGAGGAACAGGGACTGCTCAACGCCCCCGTCCACACGCTTGAGCAGGCGCTCGCCGACGCCCAGACCGAAGCCAACGGCATGATCGTGGAGGCCGAACATCCCGGCGTCGGCACGGTGCGGATGCTTAACGCGCCCATCCGGCTCTCCGCAACCCCGCCGCGTGTCCGGCGGGCGGCACCCCGCCTTGGCGAGCACAACGTCGAGGTGCTGCTGGAGAACGGCTTCGATGAGGCAACCATCGAACGCCTGCAGCAGCTGGGGGTCCTGCGGTGACGGCCGTGGCTGAGGCGGGCGCAGATGTCGCGGTTGACCGGGTCACGCTAACCATCGAGGACCACGTGGCCACCGTGGTCATTGACCGCCAGCACGTCCTCAATGCGGTGGACGCCGCTGCCTGGGCACGGCTCAACGACATTTGGGCGCAGCTGGAGCAGGACGCCTCGGTGCGCGCCGTGGTCATCACAGGAGCCGGAAACCGCGCCTTCTGCACCGGCGCCGACATGTCGGCCGCCGCGGTGGACCAGACCGGCCTGCAGTACTGGGCCGGCCTGGACCCCAACGGCTTCGGCGGCCTCAGCCTCCGCACCACCCTGGACGTCCCCGTCATCGCCCGCGTCAACGGCTATGCACTGGGCGGCGGCATGGAAATGGTGCTCGGCGCCGACATCGTGGTGGCGGCGGACACGGCCCGTTTCGGGCTCACGGAACCGCGCGTCGGGCGCCTGGCCCTTGACGGCGGCATCCACCAGCTGGTGCGGCGGGTCCCCTATACCCAGGCCATGGGGCTGCTGCTGACCGGACGGAAGGCGGGTGCGGCAGAGATGCAGTCCATGGGGCTCGTCAACGAGGTGGTCCAGGCCGCCCAGCTTGACGACGCCGTACAGCGCTGGGTGGACCAGATCCTGGCCTGCGCCCCGACGTCGGTCCGCGCCGTCAAACAGATGGTCACGCAGGCCGCACACCTCACCGCCCGGGAAGCCCGGGGTCTCCGGCTGCCGGCCCTCATGGCGGCCCTGGACAGCGAGGACTCCGTTGAGGGCGTGCTCGCGTTCCAGGAAAAGCGGGCTCCCGTATGGCCCGGCCGCTGACCGGCCAACCACAACCCCCTTCTTTAGCACCGGCTTTCGCTTGAAAGGAAGCAACCATGCCGCAATCTTCCGTGCCCAAAAACGGGCCCCGTGAAACCCTGCCCGCCGGCGTGTGGGGCGTCGTTGCCACCCCCTTCCAGGGCAGCACCCTGGACGTGGACCTGGACAGCCTCGCCGGACTCGTGGAGCACTACGAAGCCATCGGCGCCACCGGACTGACCGTCCTGGGCGTCTTCGGCGAGGCAGCCGCCCTCACTGTGGACGAACGGCGCCAGGTCCTCGAAACCGTCGTCGAATGCACCGGCCTGCCGCTCGTCGTCGGAATCACCGCACTGGCGACGCGGCCGGCTATCGAGGAAGTCCGCGCCGCCCAGGAGGCGGCAGGCACCCGCTTTGCCGGCGTGATGGTCCAGGCGAACTCGGCCAGCGCGGACACGGTGGCCGCCCACCTGGACGCCATCCACCGCGCCACCGGTGCCGGCATTCTCCTGCAGGACTACCCGCTGGCCAGCGGGGTGGCCATCGCCGCGAAGTCGCTGGCCGCCGTGGTGTCCGCGTGCAACTGCGTGGTCGCTGTCAAAGCCGAAGCACCGCCCACCAGCGTGGCCATCGCTGAGCTGGCCGCCGCAGGAGTCCCCGTGTTCGGCGGCCTTGGCGGGCAGGGCCTGCTCGATGAACTCCTGGCCGGCGCGGCAGGCGCCATGACCGGCTTCTCCTACCCGGAAGCACTCATCGCATGCGTCCATGCCTGGCAACAGGGCGGCTACGAGGCGGCACAGCGGGAGTTGCTGCCGTACCTTCCGCTGATCAATTTCGAACAGCAGGCCAGGGTTGCGCTGGCCATCCGCAAGGAATGCCTGCGTGAACGGGGCCTGGTCAAGGACGCCGGCGTACGGGCACCCGCTGCCGGGTTCCCGGAAAACCTGCGTGCTGCCATGAAGACCCACCTCGCTGAGGCGGCAGCGGCGCTGGATAACGCGCAGACCCCTGAAAGGAGCTTCTGATGGACCTGGGTATCACCGGCAAAACCGCACTGGTGGCCGCCTCAACCGGCGGGCTGGGCCTGGCCGTGGCACGCTCCCTCGCGGCGGAAGGAGCCCGAGTGGCCATCGTGGGCCGCCGCCGCGACCGCGCGAAGGAGATCAAGGCTGAGCTGCAGGCCGCCTACGGGGCTGAAGCTGCAGCCATCGAAGCGGACCTCACCACCCCCGAGGGAGTGGAAGCCGCCGTCGACCAGACCGTTGCGGACCTGGGCCCGGTGGACATCCTTGTCCTCAACGGGCCAGGACCCAAGCCGGGAGCCGCCGCCGCCCTCGGCGCCGATGACATTGCCGCCGCCTTCGACCTCCTGGTCAAACCGCACCACGCCCTTGTGGCCAGGATCCTTCCGGGAATGCGCGAACGGCGCTGGGGCCGGATCCTCGCGGTTGGCTCCAGCGGCGTCACCGCACCCCTGCCCAACCTGGCCATATCCAACACGGGTCGGGCTGCCCTGGCCGGGTACCTCAAGACGCTCGCCGCCGAGGTGGCCCTCGATGAAGTCACCGTCAACATGCTGCTGCCCGGACGCATCGCCACGGACCGTGTCAGCGAGCTGGACCAGGCGGCGGCAAAGCGGCGCGGCACCACGCCCGAGGCCATCCAGCTCGAATCCCGCAAAACGATTCCCGCCCGCCGCTATGGCGATCCCGCCGAATTCGGCGCCGCCGCAGCGTTCCTTTGCAGCGCCCCGGCGTCGTACATCACCGGCGTCGCACTGCGGTGCGACGGCGGCCTGATCCGCAGCCTCTAGCCACCAGTTACCCAAGGACAACCATGACTTCCTCAACGCTTGACGCCACCACCGCCCTTAACGCCACCGGAACGGCCTTGCACCTCATCAACGGGCAATGGCTCGGCGAGGCCGCAACCAGGCGGATAAACCCGGCCCGGCCGGACCAGCTGGCAGCAGTGTCCCCCAGCGGTACGGCGGCGGACGTTGACTCCGCCATCACTGCGGCAACGGACGCCCAACCCGCCTGGGCAGCGCTGCCCGCGCCGGCACGCGGGGCCATCCTGCTGTCCGCCGGGAACCTGCTGATGGACCGGCAGTCGGCCATTGCCGAAGACCTGGTGCGGGAAGAGGGCAAGACCCTTGCTGAAGCCAAAGGGGAGGTCAAGCGCGCCTCGGACGTGCTGCGCTTCTTCGGGTCCCTGGGGTGGGCGGCCACCGGCGAAGTGCTGCCCAGCGGCCTGCCGGACACCACCATCACCACCCGCCGCGAGCCGCTGGGCGTGGTGGGCCTGATCACCCCCTGGAACTTTCCCATCGCGATTCCGGCCTGGAAGATGGCCCCGGCCCTGGTCAGCGGCAACGCCGTGGTCATCAAGCCCGCCGAGCTGACTCCGCTGTCCGCCACGCACCTGGCTCGGGCCCTGCAGGACGCCGGGCTCCCCGCGGGCGTCCTCAACGTGGTCCACGGCAAGGGCCGGGTGGTGGGGGAAGCGCTGGCGCGTGATCCGCGGATTGCCGGGCTGTCCTTTACCGGCTCCACCAGGGTGGGCCGTGGGCTGCAGGAGATCCTCAACGCCCGCCGTGCCCGCGTGCAGCTGGAAATGGGCGGCAAGAACGGCGTCCTGGTCCTGGACGACGCCGACGCCGGCCAGGCCGCCAAGGTGGTGGCCGCCGGCGCCTTCGGACTCACCGGGCAGGCGTGCACGGCAACGTCGCGGGTGTATGTCACCCCGGGGATCCGGGACGCGTTCCTGGAAGCACTCGTGGCCGAAGCCGCCACCTACGTACCCGGCGACGGCCTCGACGCGGCCATGGGCGCCGTGGTCAGCAGGCAGCAGTTTGAGCAGGACCAGGCGGCGGTGCGCACCGCCGTCGAACGCGGTGCCACGTTGCTGCGCGGAGCGTACGACGGCGATCCCTCCGGCCCGCTGTTCTTTCCTGCCGCCGTGCTCACCGGCCTGCGGGCGGACGATCCCGCCGTGACGGAGGAGATCTTCGGCCCTGTGGTGGCGGTCCTGGAAGTGGCCGACTATGAGGCAGGCCTGGCGGCTGTCAACGATTCGCGTTACGGCCTCACCGCCGGCATCTGCACCGATTCCCTGGCCCGCGCCACGGATTTCGCCGCACGGGCACAGGCGGGCGTGGTGAAGGTGAACCGGCCCACCGCCGGCCTGGACCTGAATGTGCCGTTCGGCGGCGTGAAGGATTCATCCACCAACACCTTCCGCGAGCAGGGCAGGTCCGCCCTGGACTTCTTCACCTGGGGCAAGACCGTCTACACGGGCGTCTAGCCATGGCCTATGTGATCGCGCAGCCGTGCGTGGACGTCAAGGACAAGGCGTGCATCGAGGAATGTCCCGTGGACTGTATCTATGAGGGTGCGCGCTCGCTCTACATCCACCCTTCCGAGTGCGTTGACTGTGGTGCCTGCGATCCGGTCTGCCCGGTGGAAGCCATCTACTACTCGGAAGATGTCCCGGACGAATGGGCCGACTACATCGGGGCAAACGCAGCGTTCTTCGAGGAACTGGGGTCCCCGCAGGGCGCCGCGGCGCTCGGGAACCTGGGCAGGGACCACCCGGTGGTTGCGGCCGAGCCCGGGAAGGTCTCCGCCTAGGGCAGGCCCGCCATCCGCACCGCAAGGTGCAGCGCGGCCAGCCTGCCCGTGCCGCGCGGATCGCCGCCGCACAGCTCGAAGATCCGCTGCAGCCGGTGGTGCATCGACTGCCGCTCAAGGTGCAGTTCGCGTGCGGACTGCGCGGTGTTGCAGCCGGAGTCCAGCCAGACCTGCAGGGTTTCCAGCAGCTGCGACTGACGCTGTGCATCATGGTCCAGGATGGCCCGCAGCTGCCGGTTCACGAACGCGTCCCGGGCGGACGCGTTGATCCCCTTCAACGCAAGGCTCTCCACGGCGGTGTCCTCGGCATCGAGCACCACCAGGCCGTGGGACGGGTGGCGCCTGCGCGCTGAGGCGTTCCGGCGCCGGATCTGGCGGACATCCAGGGCGCGGCGTGCCTCGGCCAGCGACCAGGCAGCTTCCGCCACCCCGGATGCCGGCGGGCCCACGGCAACCGTGGCATCGTGGTCGCCGTCCAGCCCCTGCAATGACTCCAGGAGCTTCCGCCGTTCGCCGGCGGTATCGGTGCCGGGCAGGGCCATCATCACCACCAGCTCAGCATCGTCCTGGTAGGCGGCACTGGGAATCCGGCTGGAGCTCAGGAACGATTCGATGGCGCGGCGGAGCTTCTGCGGCGCAGCCGCGTGGATGGCGGCCACCACGGCAGGGGAATCCGGCGGGAACCCGGCCCCCGGAGCCAGCTGCTCCAGGCGCCAGGCCGGCGCCGCGGTCAGGACGGCCCGCATGAGTTCCGCCCCGGCCTGGGCGTGGAGCCCGGGAGGGGTGTGCTGCAGCAGTGCCAGGCCCAGGATGTCCACGGCGCGGTCACCGGCCACCCGGGCCAGCCCGGCGTCCACGCCGGCCGGGATCTCGATCTCGAGCCGGCCCATCAGCACGCCGCGCACGGGGATGTCCACGTTGATCTTCGTACGTGCGGCCGTGTCCGCCAGGGGGTCCTGTCCGCCCGGGCTGCCGCCGTCGTCGTCCTTTTCCTGCCAGCCGGCGGGGACCGCGCTGCCCAGCGCGACGCCCCACGGCGAGACGAGGCTGACGGCCGAACCGATGATGCCCGCCAGCACGCCCAGGATCTGGTCCAGCGACGCACCGTGGGCCAGTTCGGCAGCCATGGCGCGGGTGGCGGCGTCGGCCTGCTGCAGGTGGCCCGCGGACTCGCTCACCAGAATGGAGTTGATGGCCTGCATGACACCGACGAACGGCACCACTTTCCGCAGCTCCACCACGGCCAGGCCGTGCTCCTGCGCAGCCTCCAGCATGGCCGGCGGGATCTCCGGCAGGACGCCGCCGGTCTCCACCGCCAGCGCGGCGATGCCGCGCTGGGCCAGGTCGCGCACGTAGGCGGCCTGCTTCTCCGGCGTTGCGGACGCCAGCGTGATGCCGCCGCACAGGAGCAGCTCGCCGCCACGCAGCAGGGGAGCGATGTCCAGCACCTCGCTGGAGTGGACCCAGCGGACGGGCAGGTCCTCCGAAAGGCCGGCGGCGTGCACCACCGGGTCGGCGGCGGCAAGGACAGGGTGGGCGAGGATTTCTCCAAGGGAGACTGACATGACATTCCGTACGGTAATAGGCGCATCTGTTAGACACATCGTATCTTGTTGCTTGTGATGGGGGCCACATAGCCTTGGAGTACTCAATCACCTCATGGAGGCTCCCATGCAAGACAAGCTTTCTTCAGCAGCGCAAAGGCGCGCTGCTGCCGCAGGAACCCAGAGCACGCAAGGCCACTCCGCCGAAGACCACGAAGCCTGGCTCCAGCCCATCCCCGAGTCCGCGCGCACCCACAAGGTCTCCGGCCAGTTCTGGATCTGGGCGGGCGCCAACCTGGCACCCATCAACTGGGTGCTCGGCGCCCTCGGAATCCACCTGGGACTCGGGTTCGCGGACACCGTGACGGTCCTGGTGCTTGGCAACCTGATCGGCATGCTCCTGTTCGGCTGCTTCGTCCTCCTCGGCCAGAAGACCGGCGCCACCGGCATGGTCCTGGCCCGCGCGGCCTTCGGCCGGAGGGGCAACTACCTGCCCGCCGCCATCCAGGCCCTGCTGGTCATCGGCTGGTGCGCCGTCAACACCTGGATCATCCTGGACCTGGTGATGGCCCTGTTCGGAACCCTCGGCTGGGTGGACCCGGAGGCACAGAACTACGCCTGGAAGATCGCGGTTGCCACCGGCATCATGGCGGCCCAGGTGGCCATCGCCTGGTTCGGCTACAAGGCCATCGCCGCGTTCGAAAAGTGGACCGTGCCGCCCACCATCGTCATCCTGGCCGTCATGTCCGCCGTCGCCTGGTTCGGCATGGAGATCAACTGGGGCTACGCCGGACCCGCAGGCAACATCCTGGAAGGCTCCGAGCGCATCGCGGCCATGAGCGCCGTGATGACGGCCATCGGCATCGGCTGGGGCATCACCTGGTTCACCTACGCCGCCGACTACTCCCGGTTCGTCAGCACCGAAGTCCCCAAGAAGAAGGTCTACCTGGCCTCCGTCCTGGGGCAGTTCATCCCCGTGGTCTGGCTCGGCATCCTGGGCGCCAGCCTGGCAACGAACAGCGGCGAGGTTGACCCCGGCAAGCTCATCGTGCAGAACTTCGGCGTTTTGGCACTGCCGGTGCTGCTGATGGTGCTCCACGGCCCCATCGCCACCAACATCCTGAACATCTACACGTTCTCCGTGGCCACGCAGGCGCTGGACATCTCCATCAGCCGGCGCAAGCTGAACCTGTTCGTCGGCGTCTTCTCGCTCATCGCCGTCATCTTCTTCATCTTCCAGGAGGACTTCGCAGCGGTCCTGGACGCCTGGCTGATCGGCCTGGTGGCCTGGGTGGCCGCCTGGGGCGGGGTCATGCTGGTGCACTACTTCTGGCTGGACAAGCGCTGGCCGGGCGATCCCGAGCGGCTGTTCGACGGCGTGGGCACCCACCGGCTCCCGGGCGTCAACTGGGCGGGCGTCACCTCCCTCCTGGCCGGCATCTTCGCCACCTGGCTGTTCATGTACGGCCTCATCCCCGTCATGCAGGGCCCCATGGCCGTGGCTCTGGGCGGCTGGGACCTTTCCTGGCTGGCAGGCGGTTTGACCAGCGCCGCCGTCTACGCGGTCCTCGGCCCCCGGGCACACGTCCGCTACATCGGCCTCAAGAGCCCGGCCGCTTCCAAGTCCGAGGGCAGCGGCACCACCGCCGTCCTTCCCGTCCCCTAACTTCCTCCGCTACTTCCGGGCGGGCGCGCCTGCCGCGCCCGCCGAAAGGATCCATCGTGAACCAGCCCGCCATCGCGGACCTCCTGCATCCCGTCACCTGGCCTGAGGGTTTCAAGGCCGCCGCATCCTTCACGTTCGACGTCGACGCCGAGTCCTGCACCATCGCGCACGACCCTGCCAGCACCCGGCGGATGTCGCTGATGACCCACCAGTCCTATGGACCCAAGGTGGCGGTGCCGCGGCTCCTGCAGATCCTGGAGCGGCAGGACATCCGGGCCACGTTCTTCATCCCCGGCTTCACCGCCGAGTCCTACCCGGATGTGGTCCGCGCGATCGTGGACGGCGGGCACGAGGTGGCGCACCACGGTTACCTGCACGAGCCGATGCAGGGGATCGACGCCGCCACCGAGGCCAGTTACCTGGACCGGGGCCTGGAGGCGCTTGCCAAGGTGGCGGGGATCCGTCCGGTGGGCTACCGGGCGCCGTGGTGGGAGCTGAACTGGCACTCGCCCGGGCTGCTGGCGGACCGCGGCTTCCTCTACGATTCGAGCCTGCTCGACGGCGATGCCCCCTACCGCATGG
>Ga0307408_100002824_pt1 | contig 12041 bp, 13 predicted proteins | sample 322Cmetagenome_FD_202116 | JGI IMG/M metagenome (GOLD analysis project Ga0307408, IMG submission 202116) | Maize rhizosphere microbial communities from greenhouse at UC Davis, California, United States - 322HYB-C-3 | ecosystem: Host-associated > Plants > Roots > Rhizosphere > Soil | place... | reverse complement strand
CTTCTGCCGGTTTTCGCTCAAATATCAACTTTATTAAATACTTTTGAAAGCATTTTCAAATTTTAAGCCGGATGATACTGGTTACTGGCGCAACAGGATTTTTAGGTTCTGAATTAGTTAAACAACTCAGCAGTGGTGGGAAAAAGGTTCGTGCGTTAAAGCGCGAAACGTCTGTAATACCTTCCATGTTACAAGGCTTAGCTAATATTGAATGGTTTAAGGGGGATATGTTAGATTACTTCTCGCTGGAAAAAGCGTTTGAAGGTATTACTCATGTGTACCACTGTGCTGCGTTGATATCATTCGACCCTGCTTTTAAGAAGCAGCTTCTTCGCGTTAACTCAGAAAGTACTGCCCATATTGTTAATCTCTGCCTGGAAAATAATATAGAAAAGCTTGTCCATGTAAGTTCAGTTTCTGCTTTAGGAGATGCCAAAGAGGGCGCAAAAATTTCAGAACAAACCCAGTGGGAATTTAATGGGCGCCAACATGGATACTCCATTTCAAAATATGAAAGCGAAATGCAGGTTTGGCGTGGAATTGCCGAGGGCCTGGACGCAGTTATTATAAACCCATCGTTAATTATCGGCGCAAATGCTGATGGAAAAGGTACCGGCCAGCTTTTTGAACTTGTGCGAAAAGGGCTTGGTTTTTATACCAAGGGCAGTGTGGGGTTGGTAGATGTGGAAGATGTTGCCAGAGCAATGATTTTGCTGATGGAAAGCAATGTTACTGGGGAGCGCTTTTTGATTAATGCATGCAGTATGCCTTCTAAAGAGTTATTTGAAGTGGCTGCTAAAGAATTTGGTGTTGCTGCACCCTCCCGCGAAGCGAAATCATGGATGTTGGAGCTGGGCTGGCGCGGCGCAGGGTTTATATCCTTGTTTACGGGGAAAAATTATGCGCTTACCAGAGATAGCGCCCGGAGTTCGGTTAAGCAGCTGAATTACGCCAACGACAAGTTTTTAAATTTATTCCCTGATTTTCAATACAAGCCTGTTAAAAAATCTATTGAAGAAATTTGCAGGAAATTAAAACGGTAATATCTGTATTACTACATTTGCAGCAAATTTTATATCGCATTAGCGCTGCTTTCCTAATATATAATGAAGAATTTTTACATCATAGACTTCGACAGCACATTTACCCAGGTTGAAGCTTTAGACGAACTGGTACGTATTTCCCTCAAAGAACATCCCGACAGGGAAAGGATATACAAAGAGATTGAAGATTTAACTAATGCCGCAATGGAAGGCCGCCTTTCATTCAGAGAGAGCTTATCGGGCAGGGTAAAACTTCTTCATGCCAACGAGGAGCACTTAAAATTATTAGTAAATCGGCTAAAAAAGAAAGTTTCTGCTTCGTTTTCACGTAACAGGGCATTCTTTAAAAAGCACGCAGATGATGTGTTGATCGTTTCCGGAGGCTTTAAGGAATTTATTACACCGGTGGTGCTTCCTTACGGTATTAAGCAGGAAAATATCTATGCTAACACTTTTCAGTTTGATGAGCAGGGTGAGATTATCGGTTACGATGAAGAAAATCCGTTATCAACCGAAGGTGGAAAAGTAAAGCTTCTAAGGGAGTTGAACCTTCAGGGGAATATCTTCGGTATTGGTGATGGCTATTCTGATTTTCAGTTGAAGGAGTCTGGCTTAATCCAGAAGTTCTATGCTTATACGGAAAATATTGCCCGTAAAAGTATCCTTGAAAAAGCCGACCATATTACGCCTAGTTTCGATGAGTTTTTATATCTGAATAAGCTGCCTAGTGCTATTTCATATCCTAAAAACCGTATTCTTTGCCTTATTGTAGGTAATGTGCCAGAGGAGGCTATCAATGTTTTGAAAAAAGATGGTTTTTCAATTCGCAATAAAGAAACATTTGAAGAAAAGTATGTGTCGGATGTAGGTATGTTGCTTTTAGGCGAAGGGCAATCTGTTACTGATGCGGTGTTGGAACGTGCTGTTAAATTGAAAACTATTGGATATTTAGGCAATAGCCGCCCGGAGTTATCGCATGATATTGCTACTGAAATGGGTATCGTAATTTTCGACGATGCTAAAAATAATCCGAGAAACGTAAAGTTTATCCCTAAAAGGATGGCAGAGTTTATCAACAAAGGAGATACTTACTTAAGCTCGAACTTCCCTAACCTGCAATTGCCTAAGGTGAAAAACGCCCATCGTTTAATCCATATCCATAGCAACGTACCGGGAATTATGGCTCAGATTAACCAGGTATTTGCAAATCATAACATCAATATTTTAGGGCAGTTCTTAAGGACTAATTCGCAAATCGGTTATGCTATTACTGATGTAAGTGCGGAATACGACACCCAAGTATTGAAAGAACTGAAAGAGATTCAGCATACTATTAAGTTTAGGATATTGTACTAGTATATTAAGAGTATTGGATAAAGCCTGGCAGATGTTTTGTTTGCCAGGCTTTTTTTATGGCGTTTTCAGCGAGATAGCCATGTTTATTGGATCAAATGCAGCAAGGTGCGCTGCTTCAAAAATTATGTTTCCAGCCTTTAATTTTGCAATTAGTGGTATATCAATGTATTGGTAAGCCATCTTTACCTCTTTTTGATAAATGATTTGTTGCATCCGACATCGTTAATTATTAAATTCAAAAATTGTTTCTCAAAAACCTAAGCTATAATGAAACATTCGTATTCCTTAAAACTTGAAAACCCTTGTTCAGAAGATTGGGATTCTATGCAAAACCGTGCGGATGGTAAGTATTGTCCAAGCTGCTGCAAAAACATCATTGATTTTACCACTCTCACAAATAATGAAATTATAAAGGTTCTCGAAAGCAACAATAGGAACTTATGTGGCCGAGTGCGCATCGATCAACTCGATGTTTCATTATCAAGAGTTGAAAGGAATTCCTGGGCTTCCTATCTCAATAGATTTATAGCCGGAGTGCTTTTCATCGGATCTGCATTTAAGGTAAACGGACAGGCTTATAATGCCAAGAACAAAATCACGGTAAGCCAACCATCTAGAATCCACGATGTGTCTAACAAAAAACAAGACACGCTCCGTTGCATTAAAGGTAGAATTATTAATTATGAAACAGATTCAGCGATTGCAGGAGCATTATTGAAAATGAGAGCAGCCAATATTAGTACAATAACGGACTCTGAAGGAAGATTTTCGATAAATGTCCCAGACAGCTTGATGGGCAAGGATGTTAAGTTGGACATTTCTAAAGAAGGGTATTCGCCTGATCTGCTTATTGTAAAAGCTAATGCTATAAATGAACCTCAAAGAATAGGGCTATATGAATATCGAAGGGTTTCAACATTAGTTGGAGGGCTTGTTACTGTAGTACGGCCAAAGAAAAATGGTGGAGAAGGCTGTTTTAGGAACGGGAGTGGTGATTTGCAGTTCCTTAGGTTTTTCTGCCTAGGTAATTAATCCGCTCAAAGCCGAAGCTTCAAGCGGATCCATGATTTGTGTGCAAGCTATATTTATTCCTGTAAGCCATCATCTTTCCATTTCTGGATTAAGTCGATGGTAGCTTGAGGCAGTTTAGTACCATTGTTAGGCATCATGCCGGTTGCGCCTTGAGCACGATTAATGCGGTTGAGGATTAAGTCTATCTTAGTTTTGGCAGTGGCGTAAGAGGTAAACCCGTTATGGCATGAGCCACAGTTATTCTGAATAATTGCCTTTACCGTATTGTTAAACGTAACTGCAGTGCTTGCCGCATTTACAGTAATGGTATAGGCATTCGCAAAAGTTTTGCTTCCGGCAGTATTAGTAGCAGTTACTGAAATTGAATAAGTGCCAGCAGGCAGTGAACTACTGGCTGCAATAACGCCCTGGCTATTAATAGTAAGGGCTGCAGTGGCTGGCGTGCTAGTTATTGCATAGCTTACTGCACTTGAGCTAGTTATCGTCGGCGCAGCCGATGTTCCGGCATTCCCTTGGGTTATAGTTAGCGAGTTTGGTGAATAGCTAAGTGCTGAAGGGGCAGCTGCCACGGGCTGAGTGCCTTCATCCTCGCTTTTACTACAGGAAAACATTAAAACGCTGAAAGCTACAAAAAGCAGGTTCCGTTTTAGAAAAGAATAAGTTAAGTTTTGTAAGTACATAGTTTGAAATTGGGTTTTGTATGTAAGTACGGAAGGTTTAAGGAAAGGGTTGTCTGGCTCAAAAAATTTTCTTTTATGTTACAGCCCCAGCTGTCTAACAAAAAAAGCAACTGACACTATTGCATTGATAATGATGTATATAAATAGAGTTGAATGTAGAGCACACTGATTTTGCCTTATAAAAAAAACGCAGAACCACCAAAGAGGCTCTGCGTTGTGCTGGAAAATACCAAGATGAGTTAGGCATTCAAGCCCAAACACATCTTAAGCATCTTTATTTTTTAATATATTCGATGTTTAAATCAGAAAAAATATATTGTGTAGGAATTGCGAAAGAAATACCTTCAACTCCTGCACCAAATATTTTTGCTGTTACAACCCCTTGAACTTCGCCATTTTTCGCGACCAGCGCACCCCCGCTATTTCCAGAGTTAATGCTTACATCGGTTTGCAAATATTTAGTGTCGTTATTAGTTCTTAAGCCTGAAATAATACCTTTTGAAACGGTTTGTCCCAGTGAAATATCTTTAGGTGTTCCGATTGCCCACACTTCTTCGCCGATATCTGACTCTTTGCCTGTAAATACTCCTAATGGCTTTATTTCGGTACTGAGTTTCGTTTTTAGCAAAGCAAGGTCGTGAGCGTCCGACTGGCGTACCAGTTCGGCTTTTACTTTAGTGCCATCATGTAAAATCAGCTCTATTGCTTTTTCCTGATTCGCAACTACATGAAGGTTGGTAATTACATAGCCTTCTTTAGAAATAAAGAAACCACTGCCATGTCCATCAGGTGTTTTTACCGTAACAGAAGATTTTATAAGTTCATTAAGTTTAGTGCTTTCATCAGAAGAAGGTTGCGCAATCTGTAGCTTAGCATAAGCTGGCGCAGCAACCTGAGGTTTAATTTTTAAATGTTGTTTTACTGTCTTTTCCTCCAGAAGGTCAACAAGTGAGTAATTCAACGCATCTACCAAGCTTTCAAAAATGCGGCTGCGAACTGCTTTTTCTAAATTATCTGATGTTCCCTTGATTGCAAACTCGCCTGATTTGGCGTGTTTTCTTATAGTAAACAGCTGCCGCTGGTAGTAATCAAGAACCTGCCATTCTACATCTACTTCTGCTCTTACAAAAACGCTCGCTGTAGTATAATAACTGGCATAAGGTTCAACCCAGTGAAACTTTACGCTTTTAACTTCAGAGTTTAGGTAAAGAGTATTACCTGGATTAGGAAATATCTTCTTAAGGGTGTCAACAAAGTCGTATGAGCCCAGAAGGTCCGTCAGCTCAGCTTGGAATATGGAATTATCCAGTTTGATTTCCTCTTTAAGGAAGCCTAATTTTCTTTTTCTTTGCTTGTTCTTTCTATAGTCCCTCATGCTAGCGTAGTCAACAAACAGGGTGTCTTGCTTAGAAAGATTAACTGCAACTTGGTTTATGTACAAAAACTTTTCTTCAGAGCTTCTTTTTGGCGTTTTTATTGGCGCAGGGATTTTGGCAGATTTAGGGTAACAGAATTTCTTTTTAGTTCCGTTATCAATCAGTCCGCCCCAAATACCAATAACTAAGGGGGATAAAGCAATGTTTAAATACCTTAGCGGTGAACGTTTCTCTGTTGATACAATGCTTTTCTGAGTAATGTATCCTTCTTTTTTTGCCTCTAACTGAACTACACCCTCCTTTTTACGAAGTTTTACTTTACCAGTACCTGTGGAAAACGTTTTTCCGTCAGCAGATAATTTGGCATCCTGGTCGCCAGAATAAACATTCACCGTTTGCTTTGCCGGCGAAAAAAGAGTCACACATCCTGGCAAGGTAAAGACAGCAACCAGCAATAGAGAAAAAAATCTAATACTTCTCATCTTAACACTTCTAATAAAATTCATGGATTTGATTTAATTGTGGAATTAGGTTGTAATTATAATGACAGCGCGATAAGTTCACCGAAGGTAAGCGTTTGATATTAATATTGGAAAAATGTGAAAAAAAACCACATGGAGTGAACCCAAGCAGGAAATTTATGGTGTAAATGTTCAGATGCTGAAAAATCCCTGAAAATTAAAGTGCTTTTAATTAAGCCTCAAATAAGAAATCCCTATATGGTGTATCCGAGAAGAAACCATATAGGGATCTATATAATTCTGTAAGGAAATACCTGCTTTTTTGCGGCATTCCTGTTAGAGTTCCAATATTGCACTGCTTTGTGAGCCAAGGGATGGCGTACTTTATATAAGATTCGTTTATAAATAATGCGAAATGAAAATAATTCCGTAAATCCAAAAGTTATAGAGCAGAGTGTATGAAATGCCATACCCCATGCTTGCAAAAAGATCGTTTTTGCATTTATTGGAATTCTTAAAAACCAGTCTTAAGGCTCTGAAAAAAATCCAATACAGCATTGCTGCAAAAACTAGTACGGATGTCCATAAGAGGGCGCCAAAGAACCAGATAACTAAAACTAGTACGAAGGAGAAAGCTATCCAGGCAATAATGCCCAGGATTATTCCCCCAAGGCCATCGCCGTCAAAATCCAATGAATCCGCAGAAAAATCCATGCCTGATGATAAGTCTGGGAAGTTTGTTTTCTTGATTCTGTCGGTAATGCTGCCAAGGTCATCTTTTAGCCTGAAGCCTCTGTATAAATTTATCGTTAGAAAAAGGAAGAAGGCAAGTGATAGTAAGCCTGTAGACAAAAGGGAATTCTCAAATATAGTTCGATGTTTGCCAAGCCCCAGTAGCCATATACTAGATATCGTTATAATGCTAACCAGAATACTGATTGTAAATGTTGACTTAGCTGTAATAAAGTGCAGCTTTGCTTTATTGTGATGGTTGTCAGTCATGAGCGAGCCTCAGATGTTTATGCCAAATATAATACCAGACAGTTTATTCTGGAATTAGCAGGTGCCATCTGTGGTGGCTGAATATTTACCTCTCACCCTGCTTAAAGTTTCCTGTGTTATGCCTAAATGAGACACGATCTGCCCTAAAGTAGCTTTCTGTAGAATTTCAGGATGTGCTTTTATTAAATTCTCGTACCTGTCTTTGGCAGACAAAGTCCTCAAAGCAAGTGCTCGCTCCTCACTAAGGATATAGTACTTTTCTGTGAGTATCCGTCCAACCACATTAAACTCAGGAAAGGATTTATAAAGCGTTTGCAGATCCTGATAAGAGATGTATTGTAAAGTGGAATCTTCCAATATCTCTATAGTTTCAGCCGAAGGTTTTTGCCTAAAAAAGCTGTATTTATGGTGCCTTCCTCCAACAACAGGCTCTTTCGAGGATATTTCTTTTCGATCACTATTGCCTGAAGTGTTGTTTTAAGATTTTCGGATGATGGAATAATGTCTGCAAGTAGTTCGAAAAGTCCGGTGATCTACACTTTGTGCACTGCCCTGCGCGAGTTTTTTTACCATACCAATGTTAAAACCCCTCAATGGGTGGGGTATATTTTTCAACGGCCAGAGATGCACAGAATCCATCACGAATACAATAAGCACACTAATAATTACGGAGACATTGTTTGGTGGGATATGCTGTTTGGAACCTATGAAAATCCTAAGGAGTTTAAAACGTCGTGTGGTTTTGATAACGAAAAGGAGTTGAGGCTTTTAGATATGTTAAAGTTTAAGGATGTACACAAGGAGTAAGGGTTATAATTGACCGCCCACATTCATTTAACAAAGAGGAGAAATTCAGAGAGACGTTTGCTACTTAAATAAGCCAATTGTATAGTCCAATAATTCAATGCCGCCGGGTGTTCCATGGCCTGGAATAACCACCTTCACGTTAGGAAAAAGAAGTTTTATTTTTTTTACAGAAGACGCCCAGGCTTGGATGTTGGCATCGGCTAAATTCCCTTTGGAAGCACCGGCTTCCTTGATAAGGCAACCTCCGAACAGAACTTGTTCTTCGGGAAAATAACCCACAACATTATCTATGGTGTGCCCTTCCCCCGGAAAAATTACTTCTACTTTTTTGTCTCCTACTTTTAGCTTAAACGAATCACCGAAGGTGTTTTTAGGGTGTTCGGATGTTGGCTCTTTTTCCTTTAGGAGCGCTATCGTTTTTTTATGGGCATAAGAAGTAATATGATGAGAATGGAAGGTTTTTAAGCCGCCAACGCAATCCTCGTGGAAGTGCGTCGCAATGATGGCTTTTATGCGTATCCCTTTTTGTGCCAGGTGGCTAATTAGCTCTTCAGCGCTGTCCGTATTGGCGGGAGTATCAAAAACCACTGCTTCCTGATTATTAATTACAACCATTCCATTGCAGGAAACTTCCCCAAAGCCATCTACTTGCAGATAAGAAACATGGCGGTATACATTATCTGATATTTTATAGATACTCAGCTTTTCCGTCTGGTAAACTGCGGAATCTAAGCTTTGCGGCCTATTAATGCCGATGCATTGTGGTTTGGTACTAGCTAGCGAAGTTGCTCCAAAAGACAGTGACAGTAAAAGCAGAAGGTATCTGGACATAGGCGTGAAATTAAATCGCCTGTAAAAATAAACAAGTTTGCTCAGTGCCCAAAAAGGGAGGAAGGCTCTATCCGCATGAAAGTGGCTAGAGCCTTAATTCTTAATTCCGCTTACTTCATAGAGTGAAAGCCAATCGGATTGCCTTCGCTGTCCTTACATATTCCGCAAAAGCCGTACTCGCCGATAGACATTTTTTCCTGCAATACTTTCCCTCCCGCAGCGGCTACCCTCGAGATTTCATTTGCACAGTCTTCGCATGAAAAATAATTGAGGGTTCCACCAGCACCTGGTTTAAACATATTAGATTTCACCAGCGCGCCGCCCATGCCAGGGGCATCCATATTTGCCGGAAAGAACACCATTTCAAAATATTCGTCGCTGCCCTCTTCTGCTTCCATTCCCTGAGGTACAGGAGTAGGCTGCATTTTAATGTTTAAAACTGTTTCGTAGAATTTTTGAGCTCTTGCAAGGTCTTCTACATAAATTTCTGTCCATCCAAAAGGGTTTCTTGCTGTTTCCATATTTTTAGTTTTAATGTGAAGTGTTTATAATCATTAAGGCCTGATCAGGTTGGTAGTTGTGCTTAACAAAGATGCTAAATGCCAGGAAAGTATGTAGGTGGTGATTCAGACAAAACAGGTTCTTTATGCGACATTTTTTGAGCCGAGTAAGGGACAGGGGGGTAGGCAACATGCTGCCAGCCCAAGCGTCCGGCGGGGCGAAAATAATACTGCATTAAACTTGCCTTAAAAGAATTAATTTGGCATCAATTGTAGCTAGCTTAGATCATGCGATTTCGAAGGGAACTTTTATTAGCGATTTGCCTTATTATTACCTGGAATTGCTATGCCCAATCTGCAAGCCTTGTTCAGGGAGCTGTGTTTCGCAAATCCACCAATATTAGGCTAGCTGGAGTTTCAGTCCTTAATAAAAAGACGAATAATACTGTAAGAACGAATAATTTAGGATTGTTCAGCATTGTGGCTTCCACCGGCGACACTCTTGTTTTTAGCGTGCTCGGGTATTTAAAGAGACAAATTGTGCTAAGTAGCGTACAGGACCAGATTGTATACCTGCAACAATCAAATGAACTGGAAGAAGTAAGTGTAAGGGCACGCTCGATCAAAGCTGAGCTGATGGAAGTTGAAAAAAGTTTTAGGAGTAAGGGAATTTATTACAAAGGAAAACCTCCATTGAAATTATTGTCACCTTTGGGTGGAAGCCCCTTAACCTTTTTCCACGAGTTGCTTAGTAAAGATGGAAAAAGAGCCAGAAGGTGGAGCAGATATGCAGATCGGGAATTGGAGTATTACACAATTGCAGCCCGTTTCAACGATAATGCGATAAAGAAGGTAATACCGATTCTGGATGAGGAGCTTCCAGCTTTCAAGGAAGCCTATTGGCCAAAATCGCAGGATATTAATGCTTGGAGTGATTTTGAACTTTATGCCTATATAAAGGAATCTTATAACAAGTTTAAAGAAAGGTAAGAATCCGCAGAGGCACCGACTTATTCCAACCTTATCTTCCGGTGCTTTTATTCTCCTTAACCTGCTTACTTTCTCCGATTTTACAAGTAATCTTTTGCCTCTAACAAGGGAGTGTAAACCATTTAGGCGAGCAACTGTTCATCATCCAATGTCTGGTACATCCTTACGCAATAAGCTATACACTATTATTTTTCATTCTGATACCCCTGGAGGCAGAAGGTTTGATGTGGCATTGTTATGGCTTATTGTTTTAAGTATTGCGGCGGTATTTCTTGAAAGTATTGCTTCTGTCCGGCAACAATACCGACAGCTTATTGTGGCTGCCGAATGGTTTTTTACGCTCTCTTTCACTATTGAATATATTTTACGGGTTTACAGTTCGCCTTCAAGATTAAAGTACGTATTCAGTTTTTATGGTATTATAGACCTGCTTGCAATTTTGCCTGGTTACCTTGGCCTTTTTATTCCTAATGTCCAATACCTATTAGTGATACGGGCACTTCGCCTGCTGCGCGTGTTCCGCATTTTAAAACTGACCCGCTATCTCAACGAAGGGAATGTTTTAGTTCGAGCCTTAAGGGCTAGCTTGTATAAAATAACCGTATTTATAACAGCGGTTGTAACCTTGGTTACGGTTGTGGGAACGTTAATGTATGTAATAGAAGGAGAGGGGAACGGCTTCACAAGTATCCCTGTTTCAATTTACTGGGCAGTTGTAACTATTACTACGGTAGGTTATGGCGATATTTCGCCGGCAACTCCATTGGGCCAATTTCTTGCGGCAGTCCTTATGATTATTGGTTACGGTATAATTGCCGTTCCTACAGGAATTGTTTCTGCCGAGATGGCACGTGCGTCTAATGCTGCATTAAAACCCTGCCCGGGTTGCTCCCGCCCCGTTTATCCTGCCGATGCGAAGTTCTGTGCAAATTGCGGAAGAGAACAGGATGTCTCTTAGAACGTATTAAGATCGATTTTTATCTGGTTAGCCTGGCAGAAATTAAGTGTGGTATTTAAGAACTTATAGTGAATCCCCAGATTGCTCTTTTTCGATGCGGGTTCTTTTTCCTTTTTACAGTAAAAGTTTAGCAAGCAAACAGTAGCAATAAATAAGCCTAAACGAATTAATTTAAACATGATTGGATTACGAAGGTAGGAATTATAATGCTACAATGGGATAAAAACAAGAGATTCCAAGCAAGCGCGGCCTCCACTCTAGAATATCGCCCGATAATCTGAATTTTGAAAAATTAAGTAACTGAATACTACTTCGTTATCGCCCATGAAATATTTTTTCTTCTTTTAGTGAGTATATCAAGCGATAAACCTGTGTCTTTTATATGTAACTATAACTTATAGTTGATTAACTATGTCTTGTAGTTGTCTCTGTACAGAGAGGCAAATGTAAAAGTCCAAGACATGCAAGAATTATTATTTATGAAAAGATTAACAGCAAAAGAAGAAGAAATCATGGCCTTGTTTTGGGAAAGAGGCCCATTGTTTATCAGGCAGCTACAGGATATTTATCCTGAGCCCAAGCCTCATTTTAATACGCTATCTACAATCGCAAGAGCTTTGGAAGAAAAAGGATATTTAAGCCATTCGGCCTACGGTAGCACCTATCTCTATCACGCAGTTATCTCTGCCGAAGAATATAAAAGGGGGACTCTTGGCAATGTTAATCACAAGTACTTTAATAATTCATATAAAAGGGTCGTGTCAGCCTTAATTGAAGAAGAAAAAATTAGCATAGACGAATTGAAGAAACTTATTGACGAGGTAGAAAGAAGTCAAAATCAATAATTTATGGGCCTATTCTTTATTCACATTATTAAATCATCGCTTTGCCTGATACTATTTTATGTATGCTACAAGGCCTTGCTTAGCAAAGAAACTTTTTTTAGGGTAAACCGCTCCGTTATACTTTCAATTATCGGAGCTTCTATCTTGATTCCTTTTTTCG
>Ga0307408_100002823_pt1 | contig 12048 bp, 8 predicted proteins | sample 322Cmetagenome_FD_202116 | JGI IMG/M metagenome (GOLD analysis project Ga0307408, IMG submission 202116) | Maize rhizosphere microbial communities from greenhouse at UC Davis, California, United States - 322HYB-C-3 | ecosystem: Host-associated > Plants > Roots > Rhizosphere > Soil | place: USA... | reverse complement strand
ACGCGACCTACAAGTTCGCCGACCAGGCCGACGTGCTGGTCAATGCCCGCCTGGCGGCCGATGCCGTGGGCGCGACCAAGATGGACCGCCCGGAATGGTGCTCGGTCAACCCGGCCAATGGCGAGGTCTACTTCACCCTCACCAACAACAGCGCCCGCACCGCACCGGACGGGCCCAATCCGCGCACCTATGAGGACATGAAGGGCACTTCCAAGCAGACCGGCAACGTGAACGGCCACATCCTGCGCGTCAAGGAAAAGGACGGCAACGCTTCCGCCGCCTTTACCTGGGATGTCTACCTGTTCGGCGCCCAGTCCGATGCCAACCCGAGCCTGGTCAACCTGTCGAGCCTGACTGCCGACCAGGACTTCTCCAGCCCGGACGGCCTGGCCTTCTCGCGTGCCACCGGCATCTGCTGGATCCAGACCGACGACGGCGCGTATACCGATGTCACCAATTGCATGATGCTGGCCGGCCTGCCGGGCCAGGTGGGCGACGGCAAGAAAGTCACGCTGGCGTACGGCGCCACCAATGTCGACACCTTCGTCGGCAAGACCCCGACCGCCGACACGCTGAAGCGCTTCCTGGTCGGCCCGGTCGACTGCGAACTGACCGGCATCACCGAGACGCCGGATGGCAAGACGCTGTTCGTCAACATCCAGCACCCGGGCGAGGGCACGGCCAACGCCAACATCGCCGACCCGACCAAATACACCAGCCAGTGGCCAAGCAATGCCGGCTACGGCGTGGGCAAGCGCCCGCGCTCGGCCACCATCGCCATCACCAAGAACGACGGCGGTCGCATCGGTAGCTGATTGTAAAAAGTTGTCTGAAAAATGGGGTACGTCCCCATTTAATCTGGGCCGGAGGTATCCGGCCCGTTTTTTTTGTCAGGAATTGTTTCAATGACGGCAGGGGCGGGGGCGAGGAGTATATTGAAGCTTATCTAGGAAAGGAAACCGATCATGAAACGCCAAACTCGCTTCTGGATTGCCGCCGCCCTGCTGCTGGCGGCGGCCGGCGCCGCTTCGGCGGGCGGGGTGACCGTCAAGTACCAGGACCCGGACAAATTTACCGATGTGCCGTTCTGGGAACAGGACCGTGACCAGGTGCTGAAGGAATTGACCACCCATTTCGAATCGCTGGCCAGGCAATTGCCTGCCAACCAGCAACTGTCGATTACCGTCACCGACATCGACTTGGCCGGCCGCGTGGAACCGCGCCGCCGCTCCCTGCATGACTTGCGCATCCTGCGCGGCGGGGCGGACTGGCCGATGATGGAATTGCACTATACGCTGGAACAGGATGGCCAGGTGCTTGCCAGCGGTACCGACCGCCTCAGCAATATGATGTACCTGGAGCGCCTGAACCGTTATGCCGGCGGCGATTCCCTGCGTTATGAAAAGCCGATGGTCGACGAGTGGTTCAAGAAAAACTTCGGTGCGCCGACCCAGCTCAGCAGCAAGTAGGGCTGCCGTTCAGTCGATCCAGCTCAGTCGATCCAGTTCACGCGGCTGAACTTGGCGCGGAAGTCGTCCGGCATCGGCACCACCTGGCTGTGGCGGTAGTTGTAAAACACGAAGCCTTGCTTGGCCATGGCGACCAGGGTGCCATCGGCCGGGCGGGTGATGCGGAAGATGACGTCCCCGCCATACTTGTTGAAATCCATTACGCCCACGTCGAACAGGAGCTGGTCGCGCGCGTGCGCTTCAGCGCGGTAGGTGGTGGCCAGGTCGGTGACGATGATGCCGGTGCCGTCGGCTTCGGTTTCCTGCACGCCGAACTCGAACAGGAAGCGCGCCCGCGCTTCCGAGATCATGGAGATCATCGAATCGTTGCCAAGGTGGTTGGCGGCGTTGATGTCGGTGACGCGTACCGTCAGCTGGGTCGAAAAGCAGAATTGATCTTCGGGAAACGCAAGCGTCAGTCTGGCCATGTCTTTCGCGGGCAAGTGGGAAAGCGCACATTGTAGCGCGCCTTCGCCACGCGCAACGGGCCGCTACGGTTTGCGGATGATCTGGTACACCTTGCCTGATTCGCTCAGCATGTACAGTTCGCCCGCCGCATCCTGGCCGAAGCCCGGAATCTGGCCGAGGTCGCCCACCGCCCAGTCCTTGCCTTCGCTGACCGCGCCGTTGGCATACAGGAAGCTCTTCAGGAAGCCCTTGCAATAATCCGAATACAGGTAGCGCCCGGCAAGCTCCGGCAAGGCCGTGCCGCGGTAGACAAAGCCGCCGGTGATGGAACAGCCGTTGGCATTGTTGCTGCCGTGGTCGTACTCGAACACGGGCAGGGTCAGTCCTAGCTGGGAGCAGGTGGCAGCGTTGTAGCAGCTGGTGCCTTCCATCGTATTCCAGCCGTAATTGATCGGCTTGGCGCCGGTTGCCACCACGTCGACTTCTTCCTTCAAGGCCTGGCCGACGTCGGCAATGTAGAGCGCGGACGTGGTGTTGTCGAAGGCGAAGCGCCAGGGGTTGCGCAAGCCGTAGGCCCAGATTTCGCCGCGCTTGCCGGCCTGGCCGACAAAGGGATTGTCGGACGGCACGTTGTACAGCGGTGCCACGACATTATCGACCTTCAGCCGCAGCAGCTTGCCCAGCAGGGAGTCGAGGTTTTGCGCATTGCCGCCGGGGTCGCCGGCGCCGCCGCCATCGCCGGTGCCGGCATACAGGTAGCCGTCGGCGCCGAAGGCCAGCATGCCGCCGTAATGGTTGGTGTAGGTCGGATGCGGGATGGTGATGATGCGCTTGAGCGAATTGGCATCGGCCACGTTGGCGTCGGCCGACACCTTCACTTCGTCGATGGCGATATTGCTGAACTTGTCCGTGTAGTAGATGTAGAAGCGGCCGTTCTGGGCATAGCCCGGATGGAAGGCCATCGACAGCAGGCCGCCTTCGCCATCGGTGCTGATCAGGCCGGACAGGTCGAGGAAGGCCGTGCTGCGCAGGGTGCCGTCGCTGGACAGGATGCGGATGCGGCCCGGGCGCTCGACAATGAAGCGGCGCGTGTCGCCGGCCGGGGCGGTCAGCAAGACTGGAGTGCTGAGGCCGCTGGCCACTTCCTTCACCGCCAGCGCGAAGGCCGGCTTGGGCGGCTCCGGGGCTGGCGGCTCGGGTTGCGTGACCGGCGGCGAACTGCCGCCACCGCCGCCGCCGCAGGCTGCCAGCACTGCGGCCATCAGGGTTGCAGCCAGCGTGCTGGCTGGGGACAGGGCGGGGGCCGCAGTTGCGGGCCGGGAATTCAGGTCATCAGCCATCATTTCCTCCGGTTGGGTTAGCAGCCAACTGTAGGACTGCCCCTCCGCGCCATCTGTGCGGGAACGCACTTACTGGTTTTCACTTAAAAACAGCAGGGTGTGGCCGTGCGCCTCGGCCGCGCTGCGCTGGTGGTAGCTGCTGCGGTGGTTGCAGTTGAAGCCGTGTTCGGCGTCCGGATAGACATGGATTTCGACGTCGCCGTGTGCGCTGAAACGTTCGGCCACCTGGCGCACGGCCGCGCGCGGGATATGGGTGTCGCGCCCGCCAAAGTGCAGCAGCAGCGGTGCGCGGATGTCGTCGGCGCGCTCCAGGCAATGCTGGATGCCGCCGCCGTAATAGGCCACCGCGTGCTCGGCGTGGCCGTTGGCCAGGGCCAGGTAAGCCATGCGGCCGCCCCAGCAATAGCCCAGCGCCGCCAGGCGGCCTTCGGCGCCGGGCATCGCGCGCAGCGCGGCGGCGGCGGCGCCGATATCGGCCTGGGCCTGCGCCACGTCGGCGCGCTGCATGCACTGGGCGGCGCGGCCCCAGTCCGCTTCGTCATAGCCGAACTCGAGGCGCTTGCCCTGGCGCCAGAACAGGTCCGGCGCCAGCACCACGTAGCCGTCGGCGGCATATTGCTCGGCCACGGCGCGGATGTGGGCGTTGACGCCGAAGATTTCCTGCAGCAGGAGCAGGGCGGGCCCGTGGCCGCTGCGCGGCAGGGCCAGGAAGGCGTCGAAGGCGCCGTCCGGACCCTGCACCGTGCTCCACTGGGTGCTGAGGTCCATCGCCTCAGCCGCCTTGCCGCGGCCGGGCCAGGGCTTGCAGGCAGGCATCCAGGTCCTGGCGGGCGAAGGCCGACACGTTCTTGGCCATTTCGGCGCTGACCAGCTTGCGGGTCTGCTTGTCCAGGCTGTCGCGCAGCAAGCCCAGGAAGCGCGGCGCTGCCACCAGGGCCAGGTGCTGGAAGCGGTTCTGGGCGGCGGCAGTGTCGAGCCGGTGCCCGATTTCGCGCGCGAACTGGCGCACCTCGTGCTGCACCGGTTCTTCCACTCGCGGCGCGGTGTGGCCGCGGCCTTCGGGGCCGAAATACTGGCCGTGGCCGTCGGAGGCCAGCTGGCGGTTGTCGGCGCGCCCCAGCGGGTTGGCCAGGTCTTCGATTTCTTCGGCCGGCAGCTGGCCGTCGCGCAGTAGGAAGATGCGGGCGTGGCTGCTGTCAGCCACGACGATCCAGGTGTGCTCCATGGTCGCCTCCTCGTGGTGTGGACGGCCCAGTATAGGCCGCTGCCCGGGCCCCCGGCGCGCGCGAGCCGGGTGGAAAATGTTGCCCTATGGCATTAAGCGGCCGACCGTGCGAAAATGGTAAGCTCGCACGGCAGGGGGCCCGATGAATGATCCGATCACCGCAACGCAGCAACCGTTCCGCACCCGCACGGCGGTGCTGGCGCTGCTGTGCGGCCTGGGCCTGACCGGCGTCCTGTTTGCCGGCGTCAGCCGGCTGGAGGCGCAGCGCGCCCAGCTCGCGTTCGAGCAGCGCGTGCAGGCGCGCGCATTCGTGCTGCGCGAAGGCATCGGCGGCGCCCTGGCCAGCCTGCATGCGGTCAACCAGCTGTTCGTGGCCCGTCCCGGCGCCAGCCGCGCAGAATTCCACCGTTTCGTCACGCCGCTGCTGGCGCGCCGGCCCTATGTGCTGGGCATCAGCTACCTGCGCTACATCGGGCACGGCGAGCGAGCCGTTTTCGAGGCGGTGTTGCAGGCGGTCCAGCCCGGCGCCACGGTGCGCGAACTGCGCGAGGGCGAGGCCGTGCCGGCGGGCGTGCGGCCGCGCTACCGGGTCATCGATTACATCGAGCCGCTGGCCGGCAACGAGGCGGCGCTGGGCCTCGATACCCTGTTCCCCCTGCATGACGAAGCGGCGCGCCAGCGCGCCTATGCCAGCGGCCAGCCGGCGGCCGGGCCGCTGGTGCGGCTGGCGCAGCGCAGCGGCGGGCGCGCGCGCCAGGGCGTGGTGGTGGCGATGCCCTTGTACGACGGCGCCGCGGCGGGCGCCACGGTGATCGGCGAAACGGCCTTGACCCTGCAGCCGGGCGCGATGATCGAAAAGATTTTTGCCAGCGCGGGACCGGACGCCGCTGCGCTGGACTTGCAGGTGTACGCCAGTGCCAGCGCCGATCCGGCCGCCCTGGTGTACGACGCGCGGCCGGCGCCGTCGCAGGGCGGGCTGGCCGTGCCGGCCTGGCTGTACCCGGCCCGCACGGCGCCGCTGCAGCAGACGCTGGAGGTGGCCGGCACGCGCTGGCTGATGGTGGCCACGCCCGCCGCGCGCATCCTGGCCGGCGAGCACCTGGCGTCGCTGGCGGCGCTGGTGCTGGGCCTGTTGACCACCGTGATCGGCTCGGCCTTCATCGATTCGCTCAAGCGCCGCAAGCTGGTGATCCAGCAGCGCGGGGCCACGCGCACGGCCGAACTGAAGGCCGCCAACCAGGCCTTGCTGCTGCGCCAGCGCGCCATCGAGTCGAGCACCCATGCGGTGATGATCACGGCGGCCGAAGCGCACAACCCGATCGTGTACGTGAACCCGGCCTACGAACGCATCACCGGCTACCGCGCGGACGAAGCGCTGGGCAGCAGCCCGAGCGTGCTGTTTGGCGACGATCTCGACCAGCCCGGCATCGACGAGCTGCGCGCCGCCATCCGCGAGCAGCGCGACGGCCACGCCGTGCTGCGCTGCTACCGCAAGGACGGCACGCTGTACTGGAACGACGTGGTGATGTCGCCGGTGCGCGACGAGCAGGGCGTGGTGGTCAATTTCATCTCGATCCAGCACGACATCACGGCCCTCAAGGCCTATGAATCGGAGCTCGAGCACAAGTCGACGCACGACGCGCTGACCGGCCTGCCCAACCGCGTGCTGCTGCAGGACCGGCTGGCGCAAACCATCCAGCACGCCGGGCGCAAGGGGCATGAACTGTGGCTGGTATCGATCGACCTCGATCGCTTCAAGTTCACCAACAGCCGCCTCGGCCACCAGGGCGGCGACCGCCTGCTGCAGATCGTGGCGGCACGGCTGCAGGCGGCCGTGCGGCCGGTCGACACGGTGGCGCGCCTGGGCGGCGACGAATTTGCGCTGCTGCTGTTGCCGGAACGGGGCGGCCTGGCGCCGCGCGCCGAGCAGCTGCAGCGCGTGCTGGACAGCCTGGCGGCGCCGCTGGTGCTCGATGGCACCGAGCTGTTCCTGAGCGCCAGCGCCGGCATTGCCGTGTTCCCGACCGACAGCAAGGAGCCGGGCGTGCTGGCCGAGCGGGCCGACATCGCCATGTTCCGCGCCAAGGAGATAGGCGGCAACCAGTACCAGTTCTACACCGCGGCCCTGAACGAGCGCCTGGGCGAGCGGCTGCGCATCGAGAGCGCGCTGCGCACGGCGCTGGAGCGGCGCGAATTCGAGCTGCACTACCAGCCCCAGGTCGACAGCAGCAGCGGCCGCATCATGGGCATGGAAGCGCTGATCCGCTGGCGCCATCCGGAGATGGGCATGGTGGCGCCCAACCGCTTCATTCCGCTGGCCGAGGAAACCGGCCAGATCCTCGCTGTCGGCCATTGGGTGCTGCGCACCGCCTGCCGCCAGCTGCGCGACTGGCAGCGCGACGGGCGCAAGCAGTTGCGCATCGCGGTCAACGTTTCGGCGCGCCAGCTGGCCGAACCGGACTTCGTGCAGGGCGTGGCGGACGTGCTGGCCGACACCGGCCTGGCGCCGCACTGCCTGGAGCTGGAACTGACCGAGAGCGCGGTGATGAACGACGTGGCGCATGCCATGGCCGTCATGCATGCCTTGAAGAAGCTTGGGGTGAAGCTGGCGATCGACGATTTCGGCACCGGCTATTCCTCGCTGGCGCACCTGAAGCGCTTCGAGATCGACGTGCTGAAGATCGACCAGACTTTCGTGCGTGACCTGACGGTCGATCCGGACGATGCCGCCATCGTCACCACCATCATCGCGCTGGCCGGCAACCTGGGGCTGGAAGTGATTTCGGAAGGGGTGGAGACGCAGGAGCAGCTGGACTTCCTGCGCCGCCATGGCTGCCGCCACATGCAGGGCTACCTGTTCGGCCGGCCGCTGCCGGCGGCAGGCTTCCTCGCCCTGCTGGAGCAGGACGAGGCGGCGGCTAGCGCTTCACAAAGCTGAACGGGTCGCCTTTTTTCCAGGCCGGCATGGCCTTGCCGTTGGCCACTTCATAGCCCAGGTTCAGGGTGAACTGGGCCTGCTGCACCATGCCCGACAGGTCCCAGCTGGCGTGGTATTCGTCCTTGACGCTGTGGTAGTCGCCCTTGAACGCCACGATGCTGGCGGCCGAGGCATCGTGCGCATGTTCGAACTCGAAGTGGCCGTCGCCGGAAAACACGGCGGAACCGACGTTAAAGGCCGGCACGCCGGCCTTGGCGAACTGGAAGTGGTCGGCGCGGAAGTAGGCACCCGACAGGTCGGGAATCGGCGGCGCCAGTTTCAGGCCCATCTGCCTGGCCACCTTGGCCGCGCTGTCGGCCAGCGTGCTGCGCTCGGCGCCGGCGATGCCGATGTCCCGGGTGCGGCCGGCAAAATTCATCGAATCGAGGTTCAGGTCGGCCAGCGTGCGCTGGAGCGGGAAGGCCGGGTTGGCGACGTAGGCCTGGGCGCCATGCATGCCCACTTCCTCGGCGGCCGGCCACAGGAAGACCTGCGAGCGCCTGGCCGGCTTCTGCACGGCGGCGGCAGCCATCGCCAGCAGGGCGGCGGCGCCGGAGCCGTTGTCGATGGCGCCGTTGTAGATGCGGTCGGTGCCGTCGGCCGGGCCGTCGGCCTTGCCCAGGTGGTCCCAGTGCGCCGAGTAGACCACCGCCTCCTCCTTCAGCTTCGGGTCGCTGCCGGGCACGATGCCCACCACGTTGAACTGCTCGACCTGGCGCACGCTGGAGCGGATTTCGCTGTGGGCGCTGATGTTCAGGACCACCGGGCGGAAGTCGCGCCGTTCGGCGGCGGCGCGCAGGGCGTCCAGCTCGAAGCCGGCGGCCTTGAACAGGGTGCGCGTGTAGTCCTCGGACAGCCAGCCTTCGACCAGGTTGCCGCCGCCGGGCGCGTGGAAGCGCTCCAGCGAGAAGCTGGTGGCAGGCACGTTCCAGCCGTAGGCGGCGGACGGTGTGGTGTGGATCAGCAGCGCGCCGGCGGCGCCGCGGCGCACCGCTTCCTCATATTTGTACATCCAGCGGCCGTAATAGGTGTAGCCTTTGCCGGCAAAGCGGTTCGGTTCTTCGGCGGTGGGCTGCGGGTCGTTGACCATCATGACCAGGATCTTGCCCTTGACGTCGGCGTTCTTGTAGTCGTTCCAGTTTTCTTCCGGCGCGATGGCGCCGTAGCCGACGAACACCAGCGGCGCATCGAATATCACTTCGGCGCGGCCGCTGCCGGTGCCGATCAGCACGTCCTCGCCCAGGCGCGGGGTCAGGGTGCTGGCGCCGGCGGCGAATGTGATCGAGCTGCCGGGCTGCAGGCGGGTGCCCTGGAACTTCACGGCCTGGCGGTAGGAGCCGTCGGCCAGCGGCTTCAGGCCGATGGCGGCGGCCTGGGTTTCCAGGTAGCGCACGGCCAGGTCGCCGCCGCGCTGGCCGGTGCCGCGGCCCTCGAGCAGGTCGTCGGCGAGGAAGGAAAGGTGGGCGCGCAGCGGCGCTTCCTTGACGGTGGGCGCTTGCTGCGCTGCGGCAGAAGCGGCCGCCAGCAGCAGGCTGGCCGGGATCAGGTACTTGGTATTCATGGCGGCGATCTTACCCCATAATGGAGCGCATTCTGGGCGTCGAAACAAAGGAGATACATGGAAGTCATTATCATCACCGGCGCATCCGACGGCATCGGAGCAGAAATGGCCCGCCGGCTGGCGCGCGCCCGCGGCAAGGACGTGGCGCTGGTGCTGGCCGCGCGCAACGAGGCGGCCCTGCAGGCGGTGGCGGCCGACTGCGGCGGCGCCGGCGCGGCAACGCTGGTGGTGGCCACCGACGTGGCGCAGCAGGACCAGTGCCGCCACCTGGTGGCAGCCGCGGCGGGACGCTTTGGCCGCATCGACGCCCTGGTCAACAACGCCGGCCGCTCGGCCCATGCGCTGTTCGAGGAAGTGACGGACCTGGGCTGGTATGAAGAGCTGATGAAAGTGAACCTGTGGGGCGCCATCTGGTGCACCCACGCCGCGCTGCCTTACCTGAAGGCGTCGCAGGGCAGGATCGTGGCCGTGTCGTCGCTGGCCGGGCTGGTTGGCGTGCCGGGGCGCACGGCGTACGGCGCCACCAAATTCGCCATGGCCGGCTTCTTCGAGGCGCTGCGGGCGGAAATGAAGCCGCATGGCGTCAGCGTGACCACCGCCTATCCGGGCGTGGTGGATACGCAGATTCGTTATCGGGGTTATAACGCTGCCGGCGGGGAACTGGGCAGGAGCAGCCTGCGCGAGGATGCGGCGATGCCGGTGGCTGAATGCGCGCAGCTGATTATCGATGGCATGGCGGGGCGCAAGCGCGAGGTGGTGATGACGGCCAAGGGCAAGCTGGGACGCTGGCTCAAGCTGCTGGCGCCGGGGCTGATCGAGAAAATGGCGCTCAACGCGCTGAAGGATGATGTGAAGCCGCACACCTGAAAACCGGCAAAGCGGTGTCTGACCCGCAGGGTCAGACACCTGGCCTGCGGCGGCCGCGTGTTGGTGTCTGACCCTGTGGGTCGGACACCGGGGTGCCGGTTTAAAAGGGTAAAATAGCGCTTTCCGTCGCATCAGGCGATACAACAATAACCTCACGAGTGCCGCCATGTCAGACACCATGTTTACCGATTTGAACCTCAGCGCCCCCATATTGAAGGCGCTGAAAGAAGTGGGTTACGAAACCCCGTCCCCGATCCAGGCTTCCACCATCCCGCACCTGCTGGAAAACCGCGACGTGCTGGGCACCGCGCAGACCGGCACCGGCAAGACCGCCGCTTTTGCGCTACCTATCCTGTCGCGCATCGACATCAAGCAGGCGGCGCCGCAGGCGCTGGTGCTGGCGCCGACCCGCGAACTGGCGATCCAGGTGGCGGAAGCCTTCCAGCGCTACGCCGCCCACATCCCGAAATTCCACGTGCTGCCGATCTACGGCGGCCAGTCCTACGGCCCGCAGCTGCAGGCGCTGCGCCGCGGCGTGCACGTGGTGGTCGGCACCCCGGGCCGCGTCATCGACCATCTGGAAAAGGGCTCGCTCGACCTGTCGCAGCTGAAAACCCTGGTGCTGGACGAAGCGGACGAAATGCTGCGCATGGGCTTCATCGAGGACGTCGAGCGCATCCTGCAGGAAACCCCTGAATCGCGCCAGACCGCGCTGTTCTCGGCCACCATGCCGGCCCAGGTCAAGCGCATCGCCACCACCTACCTGAACGATCCGGCCGAAGTGATGGTGGCGGCCAAGACCACCACCAATACCAATATCCGCCAGCGCTACTGGCTGGTGTCCGGCATGCACAAGCTGGACGCGCTGACCCGTATCCTGGAAGCGGAGCCGTTCGACGGCATGATCATCTTCTCGCGCACCAAGATCGGCACCGAGGAACTGGCGGAGCGCCTGCAGGCGCGCGGCTTCTCGGCCGGCGCCATCAACGGCGACATGCAGCAGGCGGCGCGCGAACGCATCATCGGCCAGCTCAAGGACGGCAAGATCGACATCCTGGTGGCCACCGACGTGGCCGCGCGCGGCCTGGACGTCGAGCGCATCTCGCACGTTGTGAACTACGACGTGCCGTACGACCCGGAAAGCTACACCCACCGCATTGGCCGCACCGGCCGCGCGGGCCGCAGCGGCGATGCGATCCTGTTCATCACCCCGCGCGAACGTAACCTGCTGAAGCTGATCGAGCGCACCACGCGCCAGCCGGTCACGCCGATGACCTTGCCGACCCTGCAGGCGGTCAACGACGTGCGCGTGCAGCGCTTCAAGGACCAGATCACCGATGCCCTGGCGCAGGAAGGCCTGTCCTTCTTCGAAAACCTGGTGCGCGAGTACGAGTCAGAGCACAATATCCCGGCGGTGGAAGTGGCAGCCGCGCTGGCGATGATGGCCTGCGGCGGCAAGCCGCTGCTGCTGGACAAATCGCGCGAAAAAGGCTGGCATGAAGACGGCGCGCCGCGCCAGGAAGGCCAGGGCCAGGATCGTGAAGGCCGCGCGCCGCGCGAACCGCGTGAGCCACGCGAGCCGCGTCCGAAGAAGGAGCGCATCGAGCGCGAGCCGGAGCAGGGCATGGCGACCTACCGCGTGGAAGTGGGCTACCAGCACGGCGTCAAGCCGGGCAACATCGTCGGCGCCATCGCCAACGAAGGCGGCATCGATTCCAAGTTCATCGGCCGCATCGAAATCTACGACGACTACTCGCTGCTGGACATGCCGGCCGACCTGCTGCCGGGCGATATCGATGCGATTGCCGCGCTGCGCGTCGCGGGCCAGGCGCTGCGCATTCACCGCGACGGCGAAACGCCGCCACCGGCGCCAGCCGCCAAGGCACCGCGCGCCGCCAAGCCTGAGCGCGCCGAGCGCCCGGAGCGCGCCGCGCCACCACTTTCCGAACGCGCCGATGACGACGAGCCAATGTTCGAGGAGGCGCCGAAGCGCAAGAAGAAGGATCAGGCCGCAGCAGGCGAGGGTGCGCCAATGCCGATGCGCGCCTACCGCGTGGAAGTTGGCTCGGGGGACGGCGTCAATGCGGGCAACCTGGTGGGCGCCATCGCCAACGAGAGCGGCCTCGAATCGCGCTTCATCGGCCGCATCGAAATCCTGGAAG
>Ga0307408_100002822_pt1 | contig 12049 bp, 13 predicted proteins | sample 322Cmetagenome_FD_202116 | JGI IMG/M metagenome (GOLD analysis project Ga0307408, IMG submission 202116) | Maize rhizosphere microbial communities from greenhouse at UC Davis, California, United States - 322HYB-C-3 | ecosystem: Host-associated > Plants > Roots > Rhizosphere > Soil | place... | reverse complement strand
CCATGTGAATCACTAGCCCCAGGCCCACCAAACGTGTCTTGCTAAAAAGAGTGAGCAGCACATATACAATCACCGGAAACGTTGTGTGCAGGGGATGAAATCCAATGCTGCAACGGTTGGGGTCGTAAATGGGATTAGCCAGTAAATGGTCTAAGTCCACGAGCATAGTTGCCGACATGATTAGCCAGCTTTTAAGGAAGGCTTGCCTGTAGAATATATAGCAAACTAGGGCTGGAACCAAAAAATGCAATGCGATATGGAACATATTTGTATTTGTTGCGGAAATATGAAGTTACGGTTAAAACGATTTTTCGGCCCTGATGCCATAACTTAATAAAAGGTTTTCCCTTTTTGTACGCTCAAGTTTATTATACCTGAGAGAAGTGTTAAGCATTAGCCACTTATTTATTTTAAAACCAATGCCGGCGTTAGCCCTTATAATGTAGTCGTTTTTATAATTGAGGGAGTGTTGCAGAAAGCCTGTTCCGTCTGCTACCACTCGTTCTATGAAGGTGTACTTAAAGGTAAGCCGTAAAGAATTTCTGAAAGTTTGGTACTCTTCGCTTGTTTCTTCGGAGGGTTTGATGCGTGATGTTTCAAATAGTATCCCATCACTAATATTTAGCTGGGTATCAGGTGTTTTAATAATATTATATGCAATGCCTAAACCTGTTTGTAATTGGTTGACAATTTTTAATGAATAACTGGTGGTATAATTGCCTAATCCCCAATAATAAAAGCCTTTTATGTGTCTGTAGAGATTTACATCAAAAGTTGCTGTATAGTCGTTATTAGTAAGCCTGGAATCATTTCTGCCATACAGCCAAGTGTTATTGAAATTTAATGCAATAGATTCCTTGCGCTGGATACTAAGCTTCAGTCCATTATTTAAAATGTACGAATCGCCGCCATTTGTTTTGTTTGCATTTCCTGCGGCATTAATACTGATGGTATGTAGCGTTGTATCACTTTCCTGGCTATAAACACAGTGCGGGGCAAAAGCTGCCAGAAGCACCAATAAGATCTTATTCATATTATATTCCTTCAGCGCCCTGGTATATAAACCGCCCCGAAATTGAAAGCACCAAAGATAAAAGCATTAGTTAAAAGAACGAAGCCTGAAGATTTCTGAAATAATGCGAAATCGGTCTTTATATCCTGCAATGAGTCGGCATGGGCAAGCGGGTTATAAAATGCTGAAGTTCTAGATCATAAGTTTATGTTCATCATAACGATATGAGGGATCTTAAAGCGAGCGAGTTAGCTCTTTTATTTGCAAAAGCTCATTATTTAAAATGATAAACCTGATATCTAAACTTGGTCGGTAATAAATTTTCATAAATGAAAATTTATATACTTGCGAAAAATTTATCAACCAACCTTTAAGTATGAAGAAATTCTTATCAATTTTCACTGCCTTATTATTTATTACCACGGCAGCAATCTCACGCAACATTCCCCCGGTAAAAAAGGTATTTTACAAAACAGCCGACGAACTTGCGGCTACTTATGACAAAGCCGATACCGTAAGCAAGTCAATCAGAAACCAGGCATTTGTTTTATACAAGCTTGGGAAATGGAAGGAACTTGAGGCCCTATTTAAAAAGAATAATTTAAATAGTGGCTGGCCTCCAGCTAATGGGGGATACAATATTATTGACAACACCACAATTAAGGCAGGTGCCAAGTTTGACAGATATAGCGGTGCAATAGGCAACTACTCTGGCCAAGGTTCGCCAACTTTGGGTGGCAATTTCACAAGCCCAATATTTGGTAATGTTAGCTATAGCTTTGGACAAAGGGCTCTAAACCAGCCTGAAAATGCCTATGATTTCTATTTCGAGATTGAGGTATTGAAAGATTTGCCCTTTGCCGGGCAAACAGCAGACATCATTCCCTGGTTTAACCAAGTTGGCGGCGGTAAGCAAACGATGTGGAAGATACCTAAAGATCCGTCAACTGGTTATCCTATGACTTGGAATAAGTTAGTATCCTTGGGGTATATTAAAATTACAATTAAAAAATCGCCAAGCGGCAAATACCCAAGCTTGGTTAACACAGAGGTTCAATGATAAAAGCAATTGGCAAAATCTTAGAAGTTGATTATTCACTATTTGGAGCCCCTTTGGTTGAAGTGCTAACCGGGCAGCCCAAACATGGAGTGTATAAAGGGGTAAAATTGCCCTTAGAGTTTGCTTATAACAGCTATTGGAAGATTTCTTTTAACTGTCTGCAATGTGCATCAACTGTGTCTATAGAGGATGGCCAGGCTAAGAACTATATCCTGGTAGATAATTTGTTTACAAAATTTTACTCTGGTAAATTACTGGACGAATTAGCAAAAGTGTTTGATGGAGTGAAAGTATTTAAGCCCATCACCAGCGAATACAGTTTTTTAACTCCCAATTACTTTGAGGATGTTAATGCCATTGACTTATTCATACCACAGATTGAATTCGGCTATGTTAGCTGTCCCAAATGTAGTTCGGAGTTTTTGTGCAGGTTAAGATTGGGATTTCCTATACCTCCAGACCCGGCACTGCCACAAGGCCTTTTGGGAAAGGTATTTATTGACGAGATTGTTAAAATTGTTTCAAGTGAAGGGAAGAATTTTAATGATATTCTCGAAGAATGTAAACTAAAGTCCGTTTAAAATAAAAGCCGCCCGGAGAATGCGAATGCCGGGCGGCTTTTATTTTTGCCCCTTTCTATACTATTGGGCTAATAAAATATTGTCTACAACGTGGGCAACGCCATTATTTCCTTGTAAGTCGAACTGAGTTACCTCAGCTCTGTTGCCATCGCTATCTAATATTTCCAGGTGTTTAAAGGAGTTTACCTTAAGTGTTATTTTATCTCCGTCTACCGTGGTTAATGTAGTAGTCCCCTTGTTAGCCGTTAGGGCTTTAATTATTTCATCTTTTGTGTAGCGGCCTTTTACAATATGGTTTTTTAGTACCTTTTGTTCTGCAGCCTTACTTTTAAATAGGGCATCGGTTTTAGTTTTGTTGTTAGCAAAAGCTTTATCGTTGGGGGCGAACACAGTATACTGCGAACCGTCATTTAATTTGGCATCCAGTCCAGTATTTTTTATTTCAGATGAAAGAGTACTGTTGTATCCAGAGGCTGCAATGGCTTGCACAACATCGGTAGCCTGCTGGGTTTGGCTTGTTGTTGCTGCTGTGGCGTTTTTTTTAACGGTATCTGCCTTGGTGGAATCTTTAGGCGCAGTTGCTGTGTTTTGAGCCAACAATTGGCCAGACACAAATACAAATGCTGAAAATGCAAAAACAAAAACTGACTGTTTCATAGATGTTCTATTTTATTAATTATTAGATGAACCAAGTACAGCTTTTCCGTATATATTTTCTCCTATTTAGTAAACTATAACTCATTGATGCAGATGTTATTGCCCGGATTTCAATTTTTTTATAAGATTATTTTTTCGCCTTAGGTACAGTTCTATATTTGCAGTGTGAAATGGCTCTGTTTTATATTGTCAATATATGTGATGTTTCTCGCAGCAAAACCTTGTTGTGAGGAGGTGCATTTAGACAGCAATGGAAATCAATGCCTTATTGAAAAGAAGGAAGGAGACTGTTCGAAAGATCCCGATTGTATAGGCTGTTCACCGTTTTTTTCTTGTTCAAGCTGTACTGGCTTTATGGTTTTCAGCACTAAAATGGAAGTGGACCCTTCAGTAGCTGCAACCGATAAATGTTTAGGGTTTTCCTATAATCATTTGTACAAAAAAGAGATTTACCTTTCAATTTGGCAGCCCCCCAAATTAGTTTAATGCTAAAATTCTGTACCGTAATTTTCAAGTATTAATCTAAACAATTCAATGAAAAATATTTTTTGTTGGCTAGTGGCAATGGTGTATAGCATGCTTGCCTTTAGCCAAAATACCTTAAAAATCAGCGTAAAAGATGCTGATAATCATAATCCCTTGGCTGGCGCTTTAATACTCAGCGGCGAAGGCATAAGTAAAACGGATATTCTGGGCTATGCAGAACTACGAAACATTCCGGCAGGAAAACACCTATTCAAGTTTCAATTAAAGGGTTACGAGGATAGGGCCGATACGCTGGTATTCCCACTTGCCGAGACTGATACGCTTCTTGTGCTATTAAAGCCTGAAGGCGAAGTAATGGAGGAGGTTATAGTGCGTTCTACACGCTCAAGCCGTACCATCCAGAATATACCCACCCGTATAGAATTTATTGCCGGCGAGGAATTGGACGAGAAATCCAACATGAAACCGGGGGATATCCGGATGGTTTTAAGCGAAAGCACCGGAATTCAAACGCAGCAAACATCAGCTACAAGTGCCAACTCGGCTATCCGCATACAGGGCCTCGATGGCCGCTATACTCAGTTACTAAAGGATGGCTTCCCATTGTATTCCGGAGCTGCCAGCGGCCTGGGGTTATTGCAGACACCCCCTTTAGATTTGAAACAGATAGAGGTGGTAAAAGGCTCGGCATCTACTTTATACGGTGGCGGTGCCATTGCTGGACTGGTAAACCTTATTAGTAAGGAGCCTGGCGATGAACCTGAACTTAATTTTCAGCTTAATGCAACCTCAGCAAAAGGGATGGATATCAATGGCTTCTACGCCAAACGTTTAGGCAAAGCGGGACTCACCCTTTTTGCCGCTCGTAACAGTAACAAAGCCTATGACCCGGCAGGGATTGATTTAACAGCGATACCTGAGTTCGAACGATATACTTTTAATCCCAAGCTGTTTTTTTATTTTAACGACAAAACAAAGCTGAGCTTTGGGCTTAATAGCAGTACAGAGAACCGCATAGGTGGCGATCTGCACTTTATTGAAGGAGAAGATGAAAGCTCGCATACTTATTTCGAAAAGAATAAATCTGCCCGGGTTTCGAGCCAGTTTTCCCTGCAACACTCTTTTAATGATAAAAGCAGCCTGGTATTCAAAAATAGCCTGAGTTACTTCGACAGGGAGCTCAGTATTCCAGGCTATCTGTTTGATGGGCAGCAATATGCCAGTTTTTCAGAGCTTACTTACAACTTTAACCTACCCTCTACGGAATGGATAGCGGGTATGAATATATGGACTGATAAGTTTCTGGAAGAGAATGCTTTACAGGGACTCAATAGAAGCTACAGCCAAAATACCGTGGGTGCTTTTGTGCAGAACAACAGGCATATAAGCCACAAAGTTGAGCTTGAAACAGGCCTAAGGGCTGATTATGTTAATGATTATGGATGGGCTGTGCTTCCGCGGATCTCATTTTTGTTTAAGGCTGGCAAAAAAATAAACTCTCGTATTGGAGGTGGGTTTGGATATAAAACTCCAGGCATTTTTACCGAAGATAGTGAGCGAATACAATTTAGAAATGTTCAACCTGTTAGCCCGACGCTCAATAAGTTGGAACGCAGCTATGGGCTTAACGCTGATATAAACTTTCGTACTCCAATTTTCAATACGGCCTCTTTCAACATTAACCAATTGTTCTTCTATACCTACTTGAACAATCCGCTTACTCTTAATGCTCTCCCAAACGGAACTTATGGCTTAGTCAACAGTGCCGGCCATATCGATACAAGGGGAATGGAAACCAATGTAAAGCTGGCTTACCATGATTTTAAGTTGTTTTTGGGTTATACCTTTACCGATACTAAGCTTCATGAAAATGACAGGTTTGCTGTAGCAATGTTAACCCCAAAACATCGATTGAATAATGTATTGATGTATGAGCTTGAAGATAAATGGAAGATAGGGGCGGAGGCATACTATTTCAGTAAACAGAAGTTAAATGATGGCAGTTACGGAAAGTCTTATTGGACGGCCGGTTTTATGGCCGAAAAACTATGGGAACACTTTTCTATCAATATCAATTTTGAAAACTTTACCGATACCCGGCAAACCAGATTTGGGAATATCTATACGGGCAGTTTAACTAAGCCTGTTTTTAAAGACATTTATGCACCTCTGGATGGCTTTGTGGTAAATGGCGGCCTGAAACTTAAATGGTAGAAACAAATAGAAAAGCCACCCTCTTTGATCTTTAGGTGGCTTTTCTATTATTTCTTTTTAGCTGACAGCTTTTCCAAATTTTCCTGCATCCTAAACTTGACGATTTTTTTTATTAAACCCGAAGGCATGGGCTGGTTAAGCGGAAATTGGATGGAGCCCTTGCCTGTTTTATACTGCGATAATTCTTTTTTGAATTCTTCATTTCCGGAAGGCAGGGCGTAAAATCCAATATGGTTTTTAAATGCAGCGAAATAAACCAGCTGGTGTTTGTGTAATTTGTAAGCGGGCATGGCATAGCTAATCAGTTCCTCTGCTTCAGGGGCAGTTTCCTTTATTGCCGCCCTCACTTCCTGTAATGCCCGCTGAGTACCCGGGGGAAATGTCGCTATGTATGCGTCAACATTAATAGGGCTTAAGTTTTCCATAGATCAATAAATGGAATTATATCTCTATATGTAATCCAACAGGGCAGTGGTCTGAGCCGAACAAATCATTATAAATTGCCGCGCCCTTTACCTGGTTGATCAGTTTATTGCTAACCAGAAAGTAATCAATGCGCCAGCCAGTATTGCGTGCCCGGGCATTAAACAACTGGTTCCAGTAGGTGTATTTAATTTCCTCTGGATAAAAGTGGCGAAAGGAATCTACAAAACCCTCATCCAGTAACTTATTAAATCCGTCAATCTCGCGTTGAGTATAACCCGCTGATTTATTATAATTTTCTTTGGCGCGGGCAATATCCTTTGCCGTATGCGCAACATTTAAATCGCCGCAAACAATAACCGGCTTGGATAGGCTGAGTATTAACAGGTAAGCCCTAAAATCGGCATCCCATTTCTCACGATAATCAAGGCGCCTAAGGCCTTCGCCAGAATTTACCGTGTATACAGTCACCAGATAAAAATTTTCGTACTCTGCTGTAATCACCCTGCCTTCCTGGTCGTGCTCCTCAATATTCATATCATACGTAACGCTAAGTGGAGCAGACTTTGTAAGAATAGCTGTACCCGAATAGCCTTTGCGAGCTTTTGATGAATTTGCGTAAACCTTGTATTCTGGCAGCAATTCACATAACGACCGCACATCCTCTGTCCCCGCTTTCGTTTCCTGTAAACAAAGAATATCTGGATTCAACGTGTGTATATCTTTAACAAAATCCTTTTTCATAATAGAACGAATACCATTTACGTTCCAGCTAGCAAGATGTAATAAAGCCATAGTTAATAATTAGCCTTGTAAATTAATTAAAGATTTTGAATGAAAGCAATACTTGGTGATTTCTGAGAAGGTGGTTTTGGAATAACCGGCACTTACAAGTACTTGACGAACATCGCCGGCCCGTATAATCCGGAGCGCTATATATGTACTATAATCCACTTGCCCCGGTTGATTCTGGCAAGTGGATAATTCAGGTGTTATTGAGTTGGGACTGGCACTTTACCCGAATCGCCAACTGTTTTACTATCTCCGGAAGTATCGACAGTATTTACACCTCCACTGGTGTCAACCATTAGGGTGTCGGTATTCATCATGGTATCCGAATCAGCTGAGCCCGACTCATTGACACCCTGGTTCCCGCGCCCGCAAGAGCTATATAAAGATACCACGGCGAATGAAAATATTGCTAAAAGAACAGTTTTCATGGGTTTATGAATTAATGAGTATTATAATCAAAAACTAATCCACTATTACGGGGTAAATAATTGATTATTTGTTTTTAAACACAGCCAGGTTTATTAGATATCCTTTAAGCCGACTTGATTTAAAAATTGCACTTTTGTGCATGCTTAATTCAGACTCATTTCCTGTTAAAAACCAAAATGAAGCATTGGCTATCCACGAAGCCAGGCTGTCTTCTAATGCTGCCATTGCACGAAAGGACGTTGATAGTGTTGCCAGATTTTGGATGCACGATTTTGTTCAAATTGCCGGGGATGGCAGTTTTACGAAAGGTAAAGCGAAAGTTGCTGCCGATTGGAAGTATATGTTCAAGCATAGCAGTCCGGTTTTTGAGCGTTTGCCAGATGAGATTACAATTAATGCAGCAGGAGATATGGCCTGGGAAAAGGGAACCTGGAATTACAAAACCGATAAATTTCATGGTAATTATTCCGCCATGTGGCGAAAGATAAAGGGCGAGTGGCTTACCCAATGTGAAATGTATGTGTCTTTAAATTAAATCCAGGTACACATTTAGATAAATCATGATACACGATATTGAAGAAATTCAGATAAACAATTACCGGCTTGAGCTGCAATTGACAGAAGTGGAAGGCCTTTATCAGTCGGAGATAAAAGTAACTGTTTATAAAGAGGGAGAACTTCTCAAAGATGAAATTCTGGTTTTAGACGGCACTACTTTTTTGTATTCGCTTGAAAATAATACTGAAGGAGGTACAGTTGCCGGCTTTAACAATAATTTAGTGATAAGCTGCGGCGACTCACTTTTGTGTTATTCTATCCCAAAGCTTGAACTTCAATGGGCATTTAAACCTGGGCCATTTGACCTTTTTGAATTTTATTGGCTGGAGGATGATATTTTAATCAGGGGGGAGTCCTCTGTGTTTAGAGTTAACAAATCAGGCGAAGAGGTATGGTCCTTTACAGGCAATGATATCTTTGTAAACAACAACGGCGAAAATGAAGTGCAGATTTTTGATAACTACATTCTACTCACCGATGCTGATTCTAAAGAATACCAGATAGACTTTAACGGAAACGTACGCTGATTAAGGCGGCCAGGCTTTGATTCAAAAGCTTGGCATTTTATGAAATTAATAGGTAATAGGGTATGTCTGGTGCAATTCCCTATCTAAAACCTCATATATTTCGGCTTTATGTAGTGGCTTTATTATATAGCCTTTTAATTCTGAATAGCTCCTGAATTTTTCCTGGTCTTTGTTATTTACAGAAGAAGTGCAGATGTAGATCATAATATTTTTCTTTGCAAATGTTTGTCCTAAAAACTTATCCAGAAACTGCCAACCATTCATCAGCGGCATGTTTAAATCCAGAAACACCAAGTCTGGCAGATTCGAGGGCTCGTTCTTATTCTCTAAAAAATAATCAATAGCATCACTACCATTTGCGAACTGCAAAACCTTATCTATTGCATCTGTAGCCGTTAATATCTTTCTTATGGAGAATTGGAACAGGGCATCATCATCAATAATGCTCACGATTGAAATTTTCTTCATCTTATCTTTCCCTAATCAAACCTGCCTCATGTTTTGGATGGACAGTGCCGATTCTACGTTCTTAAATAAATAAATGTTTCCCGATTTCTATTGAATAGGCCGCAAAGATAAAAATAATAAGGTTTCTAATGTTAAATTAGTAAAAATATTGATTTATGGATTTGTATTTATTAACAAACGTAGTGTTTTGATGAAAATTTTTGGTATAACGGCTCAATAATTAAGGAATTGAAAATTTCCTAAAGGTTAAAATGTTGATTTGCAATGCTATTTGCCCTGAGATAAGATACGTTCCAAATCAGCTGGAGTGTCGATAGCAATTGTCTCAATATCTGTCACAGCCGTTTTGATCCTATAGCCATTCTCTATCCATCTCAGCTGTTCTAATGCTTCCGTTCTTTCCAGAATAGATACCGGCAATTGCGTGATGGCAAGCAATGTGTCAATTCTGTAGCCATAAATGCCAATGTGTTTATAGAAAGTATGATTTTCAAGCCACTTGGATACTTCGGCGCCTCGCACATAAGGAATAGTAGACCGGCTAAAATAAATAGCTTCAGAGAACTTGTTTAATACAACCTTTGGTGAATTTGGGTTATTGAGCTCCTCCTCAGATTTAATTGCTTTTACGAGCGTAGCTAAATGCGTATCGGCACTTGCAAAACAATTACAAACGGCATCAATCTGGCGAGGGTCTATATAAGGCTCATCGCCTTGAATATTGATAATAATATCGAAGCCCGGAAGCTTTTGAGCAACCTCAGCGCAGCGGTCTGTTCCACTTTGGTGGTTATCTGAAGTTAATATGGCTCTTCCACCAAACTCATTTACATGCAACAGAATACGTTCATCATCAGTTGCTACTACAACTTCGTCAATATTAATTGTTTTGGTTGCCTGCTGATAAACTCGCTGGATCATACTTGCTCCATTAATATCAATCAGAGGTTTGCCCGGAAAACGGGTAGAGGCATAACGTGCAGGTATTACACCTAAAATCTTGTTCGGCTTTTCTTTTTCCATTGAGGTATTAATGCTTGCTGCCTCCATCATTTACTAAATTAAAATTTACTTAAAACAGTCCGTTTATTTCCCGCTCAATGCTTTGAATAATATATCCGAGATCTTCAGGATTGTTCGCGAAATCGAGTTTATCTTTATCTAAAACCAACAACTTGCCTTCGTTATAGCCGCCAATCCATTTCTGATATTTTTCATTCAGCTTGGAAAGATAGTCTAACCTAATGCCCGCCTCGTATTCGCGGCCGCGTCGCTGAATATTGCTTACCAGCGTAGGAACAGAAGCTTTGAGGTAAATCAACAAATCAGGAGCCTTGATAAACGAGGTCATATTTTCAAAAATAGCCCTGTAGTTTTCATAGTCTCTGGAAGTCATTAAGCCCATTTCATGCAGGTTTTCTGCAAAAATGTAGGCATCCTCGTAGATAGTCCTGTCTTGAACAATGTTTTTATACAAAGAAGTAATCTCTCTTATCTGATTGAAGCGGCTATTTAAAAAGTAGATCTGGAGGTTAAAGCTCCAGCGCTTCATATCATTATAAAAATCTTCCAAATAAGGGTTATGGTCAACAGCTTCGAAATGAGGTTCGAAGCCTAGATGTTTAGCTAGTAACTCCGTAAGAGTGGTTTTACCTGCCCCAATATTTCCAACTATGGCTATATGCATGCTGTAAATGTAAAATTTTAAAAAGATAAATGAGTTATTAGCTATCAGCTTTGAGCTATCAGCTATCAGCTAACCGCTAACAGCTAATAGCTGTTAGCGGTTAGCTAAAACCCCTTAATTCCGATAATCTCCCTTACATCCCTTATTGTCCTGCATGCGCTTTCACGAGCTTTGTCTGCACCGAGTTTAGCAACCTTGCTCAGATATTCAGTATCTGCTGCAATATCATTAATGCGTTCGCGCACAGATTCGGTGGCCAAAATTATATCGGCCGCTAATTGCTTCTTAAAATCGCCATACCTTATTTCGCACTTATTATAAAGGTCGTCAAAATACTGGTGAGTATCTTCAGATGAAACCACGCGCATTAAGTCGAACAGGTTTTGAATTGGCTCTGGTTTAAGCTGATTTTCTTCAGTGGGGCCGCTATCGCTTACCGCCCGCATTACTTTTTTACGAATAACTTCAGGGCTGTCCGACAAATAAACTGCATTGCCCTCGCCCTCAGATTTACCCATTTTCCCTTTTCCATCAAGTCCAGGCACTTTTACAAGCTTATCGCTAAAGCTAAACGCAAAAGGCTCGGGGAAATACTCATTATTATATAAGCGGTTAAAACGATTTCCGAAAGTCCGTGCCATTTCAAGGTGCTGCTCCTGGTCCTTTCCAACCGGCACCTTAGTTGCTTTATGAATCAGGATATCTGCCGCCATTAACACAGGGTAGGTAAGTAAGCCTGCGTTTACATTATCCGGCTGTGAGCGTACTTTATCCTTAAAAGAAGTACTTCTCTCAAGTTCGCCCATATAGGCATTCATATTCAGATAAAGATAAAGCTCAGCAATCTGTGGTACGTCAGATTGTACATAGATAGTAGCTTTTTCAGGATCAATGCCGGCGGCAAGGTACTCGATTAAAACCTGTTTAACATTACTATGGAGGTTTTCCGGTGTTGGGTGCGTAGTTAATGAATGATAATCTGCAATAAAAAAGTAGCAATTATACTCATGCTGCATTTTTACAAAGTTCTGTACTGCACCATAGTAGTTTCCTAAATGTAGTTTCCCGGTGCTGCGAATACCGCTTACAACTGTTTCCATACGGTGGCGAAAGTAAGGATTTTTTATATTTTTGAATTGGATGAAACAATTTTTA
>Ga0307408_100002821_pt1 | contig 12051 bp, 11 predicted proteins | sample 322Cmetagenome_FD_202116 | JGI IMG/M metagenome (GOLD analysis project Ga0307408, IMG submission 202116) | Maize rhizosphere microbial communities from greenhouse at UC Davis, California, United States - 322HYB-C-3 | ecosystem: Host-associated > Plants > Roots > Rhizosphere > Soil | place... | reverse complement strand
CAGCCTCGTTCTATGACCCGCGATCTGGATTGGGGAATTGATGTGCCTTTAGCCGAAGCCAAGGGCAAAAAGCTTTATGTATGGATGGATGCGCCGATCGGCTATATTTCGGCAACAAAACAATGGGCAGAAGACAATGGTCGCGATTGGAGGCTGTACTGGAAGCAACAGGAGAACGAAGAGGATAACTCTTGTTTGCTGCACTTTATTGGTAAGGATAATATTGTGTTCCATTGTATTACCTTCCCATCTATTTTGCATGCCCACGGCGAATATATTTTGCCACAAAACGTTCCGGCTAACGAGTTTTTGAATTTGGAAGGCGATAAGCTTTCTACTTCCCGGAACCATGCTGTTTGGTTGCATGAATATTTAGAGGAGTTTCCTGGCAAGCAGGATGAATTGCGCTACGTGTTAACTTCAATCCTGCCGGAGACATCGGACAGTGAGTTTACCTGGAAGGATTATCAGGCAAGGGTGAACAACGAGCTGGTGGCCATTTTAGGAAACTTTGTAAACAGGGTAATGATCCTGATGCATAAATACTACGAGGGGAAACTGAGCTGCAGTGTTTTAGCTGATGAAGGACTAAACGCTGAGATTGGGAAGTACTACAACGATATTGAGGATAGCATTGAAAACTTTAAGTTCCGTCAGGCACTTTCCTCATTAATAGATCTTGCCCGTACCGGAAATAAGTATCTCACAGAAAAGGAGCCATGGAAAACATTTAAAACCGATGCAGAGGGTACAAGGGCGGTGCTGGAAAACTGTGTTCAGCTTATTGCGCATTTAGGAACCTTAATGCAACCATTTTTACCAAACGCAGCTAAGAAGATCTTTAATATGTTGAACCTTGAAAAGGATGAGATCTTTTACACTGAAGAAATTGCTTTCAGTGCCGGACATCAGCTGAATGCCGCCGAGTTGTTATTCGAGAAAGTGGAAGATGCGGTGATTGAACTGCAATTACAGAAACTGGCAAAGAAAGCTGAAGAGGTTGCCGCTGCGAAGCCTGTAGAGGTTGCTCCAGCAAAAGAGAATATAACTTACGAAACGTTCTCTACGATGGATATCCGTGTGGGGACAATCCTGGAAGCAGAAAAAGTAGCTAAAACCAAAAAATTGTTAAAGCTTAAGATAGATACCGGCATCGATCAGCGCACCGTTGTTTCGGGTATTGCGGAGTTTTTTGAACCAGAAGCAATCATCGGAAAACAGGTAAGCATCCTTGTAAATCTGGAACCTCGTGAAATTAAAGGCATTTTATCGCAGGGAATGATCCTGATGGCAGAAGATGCGGATGGAAAACTGAGTTTTGTGTCGCCTTCTGCGGTGGTGAATAATGGCTCGGTGGTGCGATAAATAGTATATTTTAAGTGCAAATTGATGTAGAACTTTAATTAAAATTTCTGCACATTTGCACATCTTAGTTGGCCCTGTAGTTCAACGGATAGAATAGGCGTTTCCTAAACTCTAGATGTGGGTTCGATTCCCGCCGGGGCTACGTAAAACCCAGTAGAATAGTGTTTCTGCTGGGTTTTTTGTTATCTGTCCCTTCGGATGTTATATCATGATGCAACCGGGAGTATATCTGAAATTACTTTGAATAATTTGTCCACCTTAGTCGTTATTTAAAAGTTCACTTATATCCGATTGCTATTTTTCCGCTAATGAAGCAACTTGCTTCAATGAATATCAAATTCTCATACCTCTACCGTGACGCTGGAAATTATAAAAATTATGGCGAAGTGGTTTTTCATAACCCTAATGATCTATCATTTAAAGAAATTGAGGGATTAATTCGATCAAAATTAATTGAAGGGCAGTGGTTCGTTGTAAAAGATTGGAATCTGCCAGATCTGCACTTTGCTCGATACGATGATGATTTAGATCATGGCTGGCATGAATTTGAAGGGATTTCATACACCAACGATTCAGTCAACTCTGATATCTCTTTAGAATATTTTATTAAGCTGGTACAAGAATATGGTTTCAAATAGTGTAGAATAATTACATTTGAAATTAGGGAATTGCGTTAACCTTAGCTTCCTAAACTTGTATGATGAAAAATGAGCTCGGTCTTTATGAGCAATTAATAAACAAGCTTTTTTATAATAAGCTCCAGGCAGTTGAAGCAGAACATTTCTTTATAAAAACCTCAACCTTAGACAAAGAAGAAGCCGCAAGATATTTAAGTCAGTATTTATCAGAAACAATAAAGTTTGCATTAAGCGAATTAAAAGGAGATGATAGCCTTATTCGGCAGGTAGAACTCTCAAATAAAATTATTCAGGTATTAATCAATGAGTTACCAAAGCTTGAAATTTCCAATAATCTTTTAGAAAGCGGACAAATTTTGCAAGCGGTTTTTTCTAAGCTAGATTCACCCTATGCAGATTTAACCGAAAGGCTAAAGCAGATTACGCCATACACGCGCTTAACCCAAAGCGAGCTATTTACAGGTAACAATGTTGGTATTTCGCTAGAAAGTGAGATAAGAAAAGAGATTTTATCTGCAGACGAGATTTACTGGCTGGTTTCCTTTATCAAGTTCTCTGGAATACGAATTTTTAAGGAGGAGCTTGAAGAGTTTACGAATAGCGGCCGAAAACTTAAGATTATTACCACTTCCTATATGGGCGCAACTGATGTAAAAGCAGTTGAATTTTTAGCTGGTTTGAAAAACACTGAAATTAAAGTTTCCTATAATGCCGATCACGAACGCCTACATGCTAAAGCCTATCTCTTTATTCGAAATACAGGTTTTCACACGGGATATATCGGTTCATCCAATCTTTCCCGTTCAGCTTTAACCAATGGGTTAGAGTGGAATTTAAAAGTTACTACAAAGGAAATTGGGCATATCATTGACAAGTTCAAAAAGACATTTGAAACCTATTGGGAAGATAAGGAATTTGAATATTATCAGCCAGGGCAAGATAAAGAGAAGCTAAGTAAAGCCTTAAAAGTTCAACGAAGTTCAGGGAAGGATGGAATAATTACTTTTTTTGATTTAAAGCCATTTCCTTATCAGGAAGAGATATTAAGCAAATTAGATTCGGAACGTTTAATCCATAACCGGTCTAAAAATCTGGTGGTTGCGGCTACCGGAACTGGTAAAACTGTAATCTCAGCGTTCGATTATAAACGTTTCAAAACGCAGAGTCCAAGAGCTCGATTGTTGTTTGTTGCGCATCGTAAAGAAATTTTAGAACAGGCTCAAGAAACATTTAGGCACGTATTGCGGGAGGCAAATTTCGGAGAACTTTGGGGGGATGGACAAGAGCCTAGTAATTACGAACACATTTTTGCCTCGGTACAAACTTTAAGAAACCGTATTTCCGAATTAAGCCTTTCGACAGACTTCTATGATTTTATAATTATTGACGAAGTTCACCACATAGCAGCGTCCAGTTATCGGCCGGTTCTCGAAAAGTTTAATCCTGCAATTCTTTTAGGCTTAACCGCCACGCCGGAACGAATGGATGGCGACGATATTTTAAAAGATTTCTGCAATGCCATAGCCGCAGAAATTCGTTTGCCGGAAGCCCTTAACAGAAAGCTGCTTTCTCCCTTTCAATACTTTGCCGTTTCGGATACTATTGATCTAACAAAGGTTACTTGGAAAAACGGCCGCTATGACGTAAGCGAGTTAACCAAATTATACACGGAAGAAAACAGAAGGGTTGGAGAGGTTATAGCCAACTGCGAAAAGTACTTAACGGATATCCATGAGGTTAGAGCATTAGGGTTTTGTGTAAGTCAGGAACATGCCAGATACATGGCTGAGAAGTTTGCACTCGCGGGTTTAAAAGCGGACTATTTAACAAGCAATAGCTCAAATAATCGAGATGAGATTAGAGATAGGCTAAAAAATAAAGAAATCAATTACCTTTTTGTAGTGGATATTTTCAATGAAGGTGTGGATATTCCTGAAATTGATACCGTTCTTTTTCTTCGACCAACAGAAAGCCTAACTATATTTTTACAGCAATTAGGTCGTGGTTTACGCTTGGCTACCGGTAAAGACTGTTTAACCGTTTTAGATTTTGTTGGTAATGCTCGAGCTGAATACGATTTTGAGCATAAATTTAGAGCACTGGTTGGTAAAACCAATACGTCCATACAAAAAGAGATTGAAGATGAATTTCCTCATTTGCCCTTAGGCTGTTCCATCATTCTTGAAAAGAAAGCGAAGGAAATTATATTACGTAATATTAAAGCCGCAATTGGATTTAACAGAAATCAGTTAATTGCCAAAATCAGAAACTTTAAGCTGAATTCTACGTTGCCTTTAACCCTTCAAAATTTTTTAGATTTCAATCATATTGAATTGCCTCTTATCTATAAAAAGGGCAGTTGGAAAAAGCTTTGTGCAGATGCGGCGGCTATACCTCAATTTACTGAACCCAATGAAGCTGAGTTAACCAGAATAATTGCTAAAAAACTGCTGCAATGTAATTCTTACAGTTATTTAAGCTTTATAAAAGCTGTAATTAGAAGCGGGTTTCATTTTCCCAAGCCAACAGCTAAGGAAGAATTAATGTTGCTCATGTTTCATTATGACGTTTGGCAAGAAACAGGAGCGAAACTTGGATTTAAAACACTATCACAAAGCTTAGTTCAACTAGCTGAAAATCCTGTAATGCTATCTGAACTAGAAGAAGTTATTGATTACCTAATTGAGAAAATTGATTTTATAGAACGGGATATTGAATTGGATTTTCCTTTCCCATTAAAAGTACATAGCCGTTATAACCGCGATCAAATTCTTGTCGCTCTGGGCCTTCATACTTTTGATAAAGCCTCTTCGAATCGCGAAGGCGTAGCTTTAAATAAAGAGTTGAATGTAGAGGCTTTATTTGTAACGCTAAAGAAATCGGAAAAGGAATATTCGCCCACAACGCTTTATGATGATTATGCCATTAATGAAAAGCTTTTCCATTGGCAATCTCAAAACGCAACAGCTCCGGAATCTCCTAAGGGGCTGTCTTATATAAAACATCAGGAAATGGATAAAAAGATCTTACTTTTTGTTCGTGAACAGAATGATGATGAGTTTGGCTTTATTATGGGTTATGTGTTTTTAGGCGAAGCGGATTTTATAAAATCTACAGGTGCAAGGCCGATGAATATTGAATGGAAGTTAAAGGAGCCTATGCCTGCTTATGTCTGGAAAGAGAGTGGGAAGTTAGCGGTGGGGTAAAGTTTCTAAATGGAGTCTAGTCAGATTTTAATTTATAAAGTCTGGCTTTTTATAAACTAATTATTTATTATTACCTAATAACTTAAAATTATCAAATGGCATCAGCAGCTTTACCATTATCAATCATAGACAATACGTCTGAAACCTATAAAGAAGTAAAAGAATCAATATTTGAAACTCATACAGATGAAATCATAATTGGTCTATGCGGTCCTATTGGTACAGATATTCATTTCGTAGCCGATATTTTAGATAGAATATTATCAGATAAGTATAACTACAAATGTAAAGTAATAAGATTAAGTGATTTAATCAGAACTTATGCAAAAGATAAGTTTGTATTTGATGAGCATGATACAAAATTTAACAATTACCAAAAGCTCATTAATGGAGGTAATAGCTTACGTCAAGAATATTCTAACAGTATTTTAGCTGAGTTAGCAATCAATGAAATCGCAGTGCAAAGAGAAGTTCTAAAAGGAGGGGAGGAGTATGAGTCGCAAAGAGTTTGCTATATAATAGACTCTTTGAAAAATAAAGAGGAATTAGAATTATTTAGGTTAATTTATAGGGATATTTTTTATTTCATTGGGGTTTATTCTTCAATAGATGTTAGAGTAAGCAATTTAGAAAATAAAGATATTAAGACATATGAGGTCCATCAGCTGATTGATAGGGATTCAGGTGAAGAGATGAATTTTGGTCAAAATGTAACTGATACTTTTACAGAATCAGATTTTTTTCTGAGGGTTGAAAATACTTCTAAAAATGCGGTGGAACCTAAAATTGAAAGATTTTTAAACCTTATTTTTTCTTCGGATATAACTACTCCTTCAACAGATGAAACAGCGATGTATTTAGCCTTTGCTGCAGCTGGTAACTCTGCTTGTTTAAGTCGGCAAGTAGGTGCTGCAATTACTGATGCGGAAGGTGAAATATTTCTGTAGGATGGAACGATGTACCAAAAGCTGGTGGCAGTGTTTATAAATTTGATTTAGCCCATCAAGAGACTGACCGACGATGTATAAATTTTGGAGACGGAATTTGTTTTAATGATAAGGAAAAGTCAAAGATTACAGACGATTTAGTGGGTGATCTTGTAAAAGCAGGGTTAATTAAAAATGAAGAAAGGTCATCTGCTTTTAGTATAATAAAAAAATCACGAATAAAAGAATTAATAGAGTTTTCAAGGGCCGTACACGCTGAAATGTTAGCAATAATTTTAGGAAGTCAAAAAGCGGGAGAAAAGATAATTGGAGGAAAGCTTTATTGTACAACATACCCTTGTCACAATTGTGCAAGACATATTGTAGCTGCTGGCATTAAAGAAGTTTACTATATTGAACCTTATCGTAAAAGTTTAGCTACTAGATTGCATAATGATTCTATAACTGAAGATGAAACAAAAACAGATTTAGTGAGAATATTGATGTTTGATGGCGTTGCTCCAAGGAGATATTTAGAATTCTTTAAAATGCGACCAAACTCACGAAAAAAAGAAGGGAAAAAAATAAATATTTCCTCCAAACAAGTTTCACCTAAAAAGACTTTATCTTTACAAGCAATTCCATATTTAGAAGGTAAAGTAACTGAAGATTTAAAAAATAAAAATCTGATAAATGTCTAAGATTAAAAATTTATATACAGGACAATTATCTTTCCATTTTAATAGTAATAATAATGAGACTAAAAGTCTTTGTATTAAAAATGATGAATATGAAAATAGTGGGATAAGCAAAGTTGTTGCATTGGATAATCGTAAAGAGATTTATCAAAAAATTCTAAATAGGATTGCTAAAAAGTAAAATTCTAGATACCTCCTTCTCATAAACAGGCAATCAAGCTCATTTATTAAAACTAAAGCCTGCAAAGTATATCCTCAACACCTTCTTCGTTGTGAAAATCACAATAATTAACAGATTAGCAGCAGGAATATTCTATGTAGCAGCCAAATTAAAACCGCAGAATGAGTATTAACTGCATCCACAACGAAACTCTATCAATCATTATCTTTCAAAAATTCTAATGCTCAAACACCACGGTTTAGTATCATTTATATTAATTGCCATCTATTCAATAGACTGCATTAAAGTCTGACTGCAATTTTCATAAAACGCTTCTCCCTTGGTCGCAAAAAATTGATACCGTAGTAACGCCTAAAAGCTTTAAGAAGTTAGCTGAAGTAAAAGGCGATTTGGATAAAGATCAGAAACCAGAGTTAGCAATAGTATTTGATACCGGAAAACAAACAGATATGGGCACCGGGCGAGTGCTTCAGGTGTACAAGAATACTTCAGGGAGGTGGCGGCTTTGGTTTAAAAGTACCTCGGTGGTTTTGCCGAGTGAACATGGTGGAGTATCGGGAGATCCTTTGGATGGAATAGAAATTATAAGAGGATGCATTGTGGTTTATCATGTTGGGGGAAGTCAGCAAAAATGGTCATATACACATAAATATCGTTTTCAGCAGAACAACTGGTATCTTATTGGTGCAACAATAAACAATGGCGCACCTTGCGATTCCTTTGAAAACTACGATTACAACCTTTCTACCGGAATGATAGTGGCAAAACTTACCACAGAGAAATGCAATGATAATGACGAACCGATAAAAAGCAAAACTGATAAATTCAATTTTGTGGTAAAACCTGCAAAACCCATTTTAATGCAGGCATTTGTTCCCGGCGAAACTATGGTGAAAGTGCCAGGGGGGAATTTGGAGTTTTATTATTGATTTAACCGGAACTGTCGGATTGTTTTATAAAGGCTGTTCCGGTAAAAAATCTTTAGGGGAGCATTTAAGTGCTTTTGCTAACATGTTTAAGTGTCTGAAATTATACTTATCGCGATATTTTGGATTTTCCACATTGCCAATAAACCCTTCTGAAACGCCTATTAAGCGAGCAAGTTGCGCTTGAGAGATCTTTTGATCGGTTCTCATTTCCCTTACTTTGTCAATAATATATTGCTCTATGGCTGCTATCTCCGGCATGTGTTGAATAACCGAATAAAATTTGCGCTGTTCACATAGACATGTCTTTGTATTTTGTTTTCGGAATGCTATCTTTGAATTCAAACAAAATATTACACGATGAACCCACTGCACCTACTTCAATCTCAATACTATCCCTACCATCTCACTTGGGAAGAACTGAACAACCCGGGTTTGGTTATTCAACAATTTTTACAGAACTGGGATTTACCAGAATGTCGCATTAAACTGAGGGAATATCAAAAGCTGGCGGGTGTAGGGGAGTGCAAGCCATCGGAATTGGAGCATGCAGAAATTAAATCCTTTTTAGAGGAAGTTGAGCGTTTAGTAGAAGCTGTCTATATTATGAGGCTTGAATTCGAAGCCAGAAATAGTGCGTCATAAAAGGAACAAAGAGTGTCTGTTGCAGGAAGAAACCTCCTGGACAGGTTGTGTTTTTTAAGCACTTCAATCTAATAGTGCCAGAGAACTAACCGCTGTACTTTCGTCGGAGTATCTAATTTAAAGGGTCAACGTGAAATGTTCAGACCTGAGCGAAGACTGAATTTTGAAGCATTATTTTTTTTAACCCTAATTACAATTTCTTGCAATAATTGATTTAACTTGTCGTTTACTTACACGATGAGATAACCCGAGGAACCTAAAATTATACAAGCCCTAAACCGACTTGACCTAATTCCCGAACCTTTGGCCAACCATCAGCAATTAATTTATTTTTTTAACCTAAAAATTTTAAAGACATGGCATTAAACTATGCATTGTACGACAACCCTATCACTGCCGATTTAAACGACCGCATGGCAGTAACACAAACCAATCAGACATTTACTTTAGAGGACGTATTTGACGAGATGACCCGGCAGGGCTCTACCGTAACCAAGGCAGAGGGACTCGCTGTATTCGAAGAATTTTCCAGAGGACTTGAGCGCCTGTTGAAAAATGGAAATTCTGTAAACACTCCGCTGTTCAATTTAAATTTCAGTATTGCCGGAGTGTTCGATGGCGACGATGACAGCTTTGATGCTTCAAGGCATCAGGTAAAGCTCCGAATCAATCCCGGTGTACGTTTACGTGAGCTGGAAAATCAGGTCTCCGTCACAAAAGTTACAGCCGAAAAACGTATCCCCATTCTGGTACATTATTACGACACCAATTCAGAAACTCAGGACTCCGTACTAAGCGCCGGTGGCGGAGGGCGCATAACCGGTACCAATTTAAAGTTCGACGAAAGCGATCCCGCTCAGGGAGTATTCTTTGTTGATATATCTAATGGCACAGTTGCAAAAGCTACATCAAAACCATTGCGCAACAAACCGGGAGAATTAATTTTCATAAATCCTGCATTATCTGCTGGTTCCTACCGGATCGAGGTTCGCACCATATTTATTGGCGGCAAAGATCTCAGAACTGGCAGTCTTAACACGCTACTAAGCGTTTCATAAAATATGAGCCAGTGTTAAGGTGATTATAAGCTGCTCTCACGATCCTTAACGCTGGCTCTCATGATGCTTAAGGGTATGCCCTAAATTTGCATAAGGGCGTACCCTTAATTTGTGTAATCCTTGTTGGGGCCATCTATCTTTCTCAATTACTAAACTAAGATCCCGACGGCTATAATTTAAAACAGGTCTCTGTCTTCTGTTCGTATCTCTAAGTTTTCTTGCTTTTAAAGCCTATTTCCATAAACAAGGAGGAATATGCGATATTATTGTTAAGCGCATTAACCACCTCCGCCTATCAGTACTGTTCTGGTTAGAATAAGCTTTTCAATAAATCCCATCCCTCAAAAACCTTACCTTTGCCTCATGTTCACGTTAGAAGCATTAACAGAATTAGAAGAATACTTTAAAACCAAAGAAATCCCACAGGGACTTGTGCAATTGAAACCGGCCGAAACTACCCCAAATCTCGCGCAGACTATTGATACAACCATAAAAGTATTGAAGGCCAATCCGGATAATAAGTCCTATGGAGGGCATTGGGAGCGGTTGTATAAAATTAAAGAGCTCCTGGAAAGTCAGGGATAAGTTGCTTCTTAAACCAAGGGCGGCAATTTTGAAATGTTTTTAGGTTGGGCGAGCGACTATCTTCTTAACCAGCCTTCCGGATTGGTTGGTTTTGTGCCATTCCAAATTTCGAAGTGCAGCTGGGCAATCCCATCATCGGGACTAATTTTTACTGAACCTACAGTTTGTCCCGCAGATACGCTTTCGCCGATAGAAACGCTTACTGATCTTAAATTAGAATATACCGAGAAGTAATTACCATGTTTAATTATTAGAATATAACCGCTTATGTCCGACAAAACACGGCGCACTTCTCCCGAAAATACAGCAGATACAGACGCACCGGCTGATGTTCTTATATCAATCCCATTATTCTGAACGGCAACTGTTCCGTACTTGTTCATGCCATAATGAGAAACAATAGAACCTGATGTTGGCCATGGCAAACGACCATGATTGCTGCTGAAATCTGCGGAAAGCTTAACATTCGCTGCGGTTATAGGCGAGGACACTACAGCTGATGGGGCTTCTGCCGGCTTGCTCTCTTTTGGAGTTGTAGTGCTCTTTTTAACGCCAGAACCTTTGTTTGCTTCTGCTAAACGGTTTTTTTCTGCCAGGCGTTCTCTTTCGGCTCTGGCTTTAGCTTCTCTTTCTTTAGCTGCTGCAGCCCGGGCTGCTTCTTCACGTAAACGCTTTCGCTCGGCAGCCAGCTCAAGGGCAATGGCGTTGGTAATGGCTTTGTTCAGGCGGCTCAGCTCTTTTTGTCGGGATGCTACCTGTTGTTTTACCTGTTTTTCGTCTTTCGTTAATTTCTCCAGCTCTTCGGCTTCGCTATCTTTTTCCTTATTCAGCGTTTGCTTCTCTACCTGTTCGCTTTGCAGTAATGAGCTCTTGTTGCGTTTATCAGCATCCAATTCAACAATTTTCCCATTCAGCACTTTTTGCGTCCCGCTGATTTTGTAGGCTTGTTTTCTGATCTTTTCACTAAACTGCTGTAATAGCTTTACGCGTTTGTATGCCTGATTAAAGCTTTCGGATGCAAAAACGAACATCAGTTTATTGTAAGAGTTGCGGTTTCTAAAGGCAAATCTTACCATTCCCGCATAATCCTGTTTCAGGTTTTTTAGCTGAGTTTGTAAGGAGTGTACGGTATTGGTCTTTTCCCGGATCTCGCCATCCAACGACCGGATTTCGGAATTGATCGTGCTGATTTTCTCTTCTCTTAACCGTATCTGGGCACTTAAGGCATCAATTTGTTTAATAGAAAGACGTTTGTTGCCCTGAATCTGGTTTTGTTGCTTTTTTAATGCTTCTATCTCCCGGGTTAACGCGGCTTTTCTTTTTTTTAGTTCGGCACTTTGACCAAATGCCGCGGTGGAAATACATAGCAGGAGTATGAAGGGCAGGATTTTATGGAGATTCATTAATGATTGCAAGGGAAACGAAGCTGATTTTGCCTGCAAAGGTAATTGATTTTCGATTTACGGAGTCCATTGATTACAATAAGTTTATCCCGAAAGGTCATCGCTTTAGGCCATAGCCGTAACTTAAGCTGGCTTTTGACTGAGAAAACCGAAATAAGGTGGTTTGGCTTCCTCCAGTGGCATAGCCGTGAATGTAAGAGAAACCCGCTATCTATATTGCTATATACAGGCTAAGGCGCTATACGTGGGATGACTTTTCTCTCCCTCTGGGCATAGCCGTTAACTTAAGAGCTCGATTCATTGAAAATCAACATCTTGCTTTTAGTACAAAAATTGATTAGGACTGTCCTCCGCTGGCGGAGGTGCCGATAGGCGGAGGTGGTTAATGCGCTTAATTATAACATATCGCATATTCCTCCC
>Ga0307408_100002820_pt1 | contig 12052 bp, 16 predicted proteins | sample 322Cmetagenome_FD_202116 | JGI IMG/M metagenome (GOLD analysis project Ga0307408, IMG submission 202116) | Maize rhizosphere microbial communities from greenhouse at UC Davis, California, United States - 322HYB-C-3 | ecosystem: Host-associated > Plants > Roots > Rhizosphere > Soil | place... | reverse complement strand
TAAGTCGCCAATTGCTGCGCCTCAGGCCCGGGCAGCAACATGCAATAGTTCAAGGCATGCAGAAAACGCCGCTCGGAAATCCAGCGCCGCCGCTCGACCAACTCCTGGTGCATGATCGAAATCTGACCGGCCGGCCCGCCGAAACTGATGAAGCCCAGCTTCAACCAGAACCAGAACGCCACGCGCAGACTCACGGCCTGCGGCCTAACGTCGTCATCACCCGCCAACGGCTGAACTTCACTCATCGAGCTGTTCCTTTTATGCAGTCGGCAGGTTGTACCCGAAAAGCGCAACGAACAAAACGCCAGAAACGAAAAAGCCCCCGTAATCAGCAATGATTACGGGGGCTTCGTCTTGTTCAATAATGGCGGAGAGATAGGGACTCACCATACATTACCCTCAACCCCTTTAACCACGGCAATACGCGGCTTACAGCTTCAATAGTAGTACAAATGAGTAGTACAATTCGTTGTATACCTCTCATTCTACAGTGGCGTGTCCATGGCTGACAATTTGATCCAGAAGAAGGGCGAATCCACGTGGTACGTCCGCCTTGCCGTTCCTGTTGACGTACAGAGTGCCATGGGTGGGAAGACAGTCCTTATCCAATCACTGAAGACCGGTCTTCGATCAGAGGCAATGACCCGTCGCCTCTCCGTTCTCGCTGATTGGAAAGCTCAGTTCAAGGCAGCCCGTGACAAGCGAAGCCGCCGTGGTGATGGTTGGAAAGACCGTGTTGCAGAGGATGCTCAAAACTTCAACCAGATCATCCGCCAAATGAAGATCGATACGGCCCTTGGCGAAACGAAAGCGTCACCGCTGGACATTGATCCCGCCCACCTAGAAGAGTTTAGGCAGTTCGTTTTCAGCGATACCGAAGGTGGGCGACGTCGCCAAGCAGAGGCTGAGGCTGTCTACGCGATGCAGGGGAAGGATGGCGAACTCGCCGCCCATGACTTCGTTCATAAGATGGTGCTGGAGATGTGGGGCGGGTTGATTGCTCACAAGAACGACTTCTCTGCGACTGAAGCCGAAGAGGCGCAAGCAATCCTGGCTGACCCGACCACCCACAAGGTCAAGTCCCCGATTACTAAACAACGCATCGCCACTTTCCGTCAGTACCGTGAAGCACGGAATGTTGCCACCAAGACGATAGATCAGCAGCAGTCGAAGCTAGAGAAACTGTCGGCATATCTGACAAAAGAAGGGAAACTGCTCGACTTCGACGCCGTGTCAGCGTGGCTCGACTCCCTCAAGCTGGCGAGCAAGACCCTCACACAATACTTGCTGGCAGGTAACGTCTTTTGGAAATGGGCGATGAAGCACGACATTCGCTGGCGTGAAGACTACAAGGATAAGGCCAACCCATTCGAAAACCATGAGCTACCGCAAACCCGTGGTAAGGAACGTGCAGACCGTCAGCGAAAAGACTTCCAGCCGAAAGAAATTGCAGAGCTTCACGCTGCCGCGTTAGCCGCTGACCACACGACACTGGCTGACTTGATCCTCTTGGGTGCGTACACAGGCGCCCGCATTGAGGAGCTTTGCCAGTTGAGGGTTGAGCACCTGATTGAGCCGGATGGAATCGAGAGCTTCGACATTGTTGATTCGAAGACCACAGCGGGCATCCGCGTCGTACCTGTACACCCTGCCCTATCGAGCATTGTTGAGCGTTTGAAGGAGGATTCGAAAGACGGCTTCCTCATCCCCTCCGATAGCAAGAACAAGTACGCAATACGGTCTGACGCGCTCTCTAAGGCGTTTGGCAGGCTCAAGGAAGCTCAAGGTTACGGTCCCCAACACGTATTCCATTCGATCCGTAAAACGGTCATCACTCAGCTAGTCAGGGCTGAAGTGCAAGGTACGCTAATCGCTGAACTGGTAGGTCATGAAACTGGAACCGTGACCTTCGATGTTTACTCACAAGGTGCGAGCACGGCACAGAAGCTGGCAGCAATCTCCAAGCTCCCTTCCCTGGAAGCCTGAAAACGCCTGTCAGCGGGTCTCATCACAAAGGCAGATGAGACATATCGAAATCTGGGTGCAGAACGTATGCCCGACCGTCTGCGGTCAAAGAAACGCCCCTGCCACCGTTGGTGTAATACTCATCAACAAGCTTACGCTTCACAAGCACATCAACGGCGCCCTCAGTCTGAACCATCGTGAATTTGATCTTTTGGCTGAGGTCTCTCACGTAGCAAGGTTTGTCGGCATTGTCGTAAATCATGATACCGGCAAGGACTATATGGTGAGACTCGGTGAGCGGTTGTACCTTCGGAGTCTGTAGGTCAGCAATTTTCGCCACAGCTTCAGCTAGCTCCGATTCAGTAATTTCCAGCTTCTTACGTGTGACTTCCAGTTCCTTCATGGTCGCATTTAGCGTGGCATCTACAGCGTTCAGCTTCCCGATAGAGTCCCGCGCCTTTGCATATGCCATTTTCTCTTCAGCCTTCGCAGCACTCACGTCAAGACGCTTAACCACAAAACTCCAGACTCCCAGTGCTCCCAGCAATGAGGGCACGATCAACACAACCCAGAAAAACCACAGTTGCACGGGGATCGTCTGCCCCAGCGAACTGACAACGCTCGACACCCAAGCTCCCACCGCCGCGAACATTGAGGTAAAAAACGAAACGTCGAAGTAGCTCTCGACCATCTTTGTCACAGGTACAGCTGCGATAGTTGCGACCGTCCACCCTGCAATTTTCTTCAATCCAGAACCCTGCTTTGCGATGTCCGTCTGCATGCCTCACCTGTACCTGTACTTGCCCAATGTCGCGAATGTTAACTGAGTTATTCGTCTGAAAGCCAACCAGAGCAGCGCATCCGGGGAACACAACAATTTGAGCGTTACGACAGCCCATATCCCCCGTGCCCCCCTTCCGGAGACAAAAACCTCACCTAAGCAAGGGTTACCGTCGGGCACGATAACTTTTGATGTCTACGGTTCAGGTGTGCCCATTGAGACCATCGCGGAGATGCTTCGGGAATTGTTCGTAGGCGGGGGGCAGTGACTGTGTTGTTGGGGCTGTTGGCGACACCGAAAACTCGTCATAAACCATCGATAAACCCAAGCATAACCTGCACTGAATTCGTCATGCTCCAATCACCCACTTCCATTCCGCCCAGTGTTTACGAGGTGAAGTGACCGTCTGGGCTAAGCAAGGGGCGTTCCTCTACACAAATAAAAGTTTTTGAGCTGCATTACTTTTATTTGTTACTTATCGCCCAACAAAAGTTTCCAATCCGAGAAAGCCGATAAAGCTTCTATATCCGGACGCATTAACGCAGACCATTGAATAGGTCGCGGGCTGTGGATGGGACTCGATCTATCTGGCCCGACTCCAGCACCTTAACAATAGAATGAGTTTCATTACCCTCGACACGACCATAGAAGAGATAATAACGATCTCGCTCAAAAGTTTGCCAGCCCCGACTTTCGAAGATATCCAACTCACAATGACCGCTGAGCTCATGCTGGGGTGATTGGAAGTTAAAGAAGACTCGATTAAACCGACCTTTTATGATGGAGGTAGGTTGACCGAAAAATAGGAAACTTTTCCCTAAGTACTGACTTATATTGCGCTGGGCTTTCTCGATAGAGACTATGAGATCATGCAACCTGATAGCATCTTCACCTTCAAACTGGATAGCAATATCAAGGTTTATCTGAGCTAGTCGCACCAACCTACCTACAGTATGAAAGTGTCCTGGGTTGAGCAAATTCCCATCGGCATCGAAAAAGTTTTCAAACCCACGACCATTCACCGATGAACCGCCCTGCACCTCTTTCCTCTTACGCGGGTTTTGGTCCTGATCGTCTTCGTCTTCATCCTCTTCATTTTCCGCCAAGGTCTTCCAACCTGCGAATGTGACGAGGTTGATGGCTCTCTTCTCTTTGCCGCTATCTCCGTCCCCTCCTCCTGCACTGGCTTTCTTCCTGTGAGGGCATTCGACCGTTTCGAATCCGGGCATATGGAAGTAGAACGCAGGGACCCCATCTTTTCGTTTTGGAGTCTTGCGAGGACGTCTACCGCACTTGACACCGCATTCAGGGCAGTAGATCAGCCCGTGGTGTTCATCGTCGAAATAAAGCTCTGGGAGAACCCTAGGAGCGTCAACGAGGAGTGCTGGCGCCACAGCTGTTGGCTGAGGATCAAGTAGTAGAAAGGCAACATGGGGGATCGAGACCTGTGACATACATTCCTTTGCTTGATAGGGATATTGATCGTCCAACACTACGTGTAAGCGCTACCGAAATAGTAGCAAGAAGCCACCCTTCCACCCTATCGACTCATAAAAGTAGGTCTGCGTCAACTAGATCTTGACACAGACCGTGGAAAAGGGCATTATGCTCGCCTGTCTCGACGGACAGACCGATATCTCGAAGAGCCTCACGCGAACACTGTTCATGCAGCGTTTTAGATGGGGCTTTTTTGTGGGCGTCGATAAACTAACCGGCACAACCCGAGAGGATGCCTATGGAATGAACTTGAATAGGAGAATGAATAATGGTGCTCAAACGCCCAGCCTTTACCGCAACACCCTTTCTTCACGTCGATGGACTGTTGATCAGTTCAGCAACCGGCGAAATCTTCGGCTACGACGACAAGCCCTCGGTGTTCTCCGAACGCCCTGACTACCAACCTGAACTGAGTAAGTGTCGAAGTGCTGACGATCTCGATGCGTTCTTGAAGCACGTTGACCGACGCAAGCTGCCTGCACATACGCTGCACTCACTGCTCGACGAGCAAGATGTTGCCCATGGCGTTTGGCGCCGTACAGGTGTGGATTGTCGTATCACACTGCCGATGATGAACACCCTTCGCATGCTGCACGGGCTGGTTCAGTACCATAACATCATCATCATGCCTCAAGCTGATCTGGCGAAAGCATTGAGTACAACAGAATCGAATCTGATGAAGAAGCTGTGCACCTTGATCGATGCGAACATGGTACGGGTCAGCACATCAAGGAAAGGTGATATTCGGAAGGGCGAGATCAAGCTGGTGATCAATACTAGACTGATCTTCAGGGGTGATGATCACGCGCAGGAGCGGTATATGAAGGACTGGTATCTGAACCCAACAGGCGACAGATCAGCTATTGCCGAGAGCGTACTAAAAGTCGCGGCATAGCTTACATCACTTTTTCAAAAAAATTACGCAAGAATCTCGCTGCAAGCCTCGAAACGTAAGGACTTGCACAAATTCTTAATATTAAAGAGAAACCTCTTAGCGGACCTGCTAAACGGTCCAACTTTGCAGAGGATACAACCAACAACACAACAAGGAGACCATATGACTGACGCGTCACAAGTAAAACAAACTCTCACAACCCATGGCAGAGGATCGAAAACCCATATCCCAGACTACGCTCCGATTTTATTCAACCTCCCCAAAATCGCCACAATCAAACCGAAAGACATCTTATTGTATGGCATGGGTATAAATGACTTCGCAGTAACTCCAGCTGCCGACGACTGGTCATTCAATGTGTGGGATAGGATACTTGACTGCTGCTACAACGACAATTCAACTAGGTCACGTGCAACCTACTTCGATTGCAGCGTAGCTGAATGCTGGCACAGATACTCTGATTTTAAAGTATGGTTCGACAAGAACTGCATCATCGGTTATCAGTTGGACAAAGATATCCTTTTACCAGGCAATCGCATATACGGCCCTGATACGTGCTGCTTCGTGCCTAAGTATATCAACGACGCCGTACGATGGCGGAGAGAAATGCCCCGATCAGGTTACTCGGGCACCACCGTATTTGGTGGCGGATTCCAAGCAGAGATCACGCACAAAGGTTCCAAACAGATAGGGGAATGGAGAACGAGTGCAATGGATGCCCACTGTGACTGGCAGAGATTGAAGGCTGAAACAATCGAAGATCACCTTTGTGATTATCTGCGAGAGGTAGCACCCGACCTAAGAGTGGTGCGAGCATTGCTCAAATATGTTGATCGACTTCGCTCCAATGCTGACGCGATGGTTCCAACGCTTCAATATCAGCACTAACGTGCCCAAGAGCGATAGCTATAAACGCTAACGCTCCCGCACGCATGTCCATCACGAAACGGTGATGCGATCTGCTGCTTTTCGTTCCGGCAATGATCAACGTAACCAGCCGTTGGCAGTCATGGCAGTTTTCCCGCTGGGAAGCTGAATCAGTGCAGACTTGTCGCCATCCTTGGGGCCTTCGATGAAGCTCACCTTGGTGGCTGTTGAAATCGTTCGGCACTTCCCCGAGCCGATCAAGCGTTCAGCCTCATCTTCGTCCTGATCAAGCGATGCCTCCACCATCTTTGTCCAGTCACCAGCTTTGTAGCAAACCATCGAACCAGCAACGAGCGTTCGCTTAGGGTACGTGTCAGCCATAGCAGCAGCAGACGAGATCATGGGCAGCAGGCATAGCAAGCGAGTAATCGTGTGCATCAAGCGTTCCTTGGGTATGGCAGGTAGCGGCAATAATATCCCAAATTCAGATATCTGAAAACCAGATATAGGTTGGAAGCTGCTCATCTCGCAGTTGCCCAGCCATGCCAAAGACGATCTACAAACCCGAACACGCGGTCCTGCTGACCCTACTGAAGAAACACAGGAAGGCGGCTGGCCTGACTCAAGTACAGTGTTCAAAGGCTCTGAGGCGTCCACAGTCCTTCATGAGTGACGTTGAGAGTGGGACACGCCGCTTGGATATCGTGCAGCTTCGCGACTTGTGCAAAGTCCTGGGGATAGGTCTCACAGGCTTGATTGCGGAATTTGAAGGGGCGCTGCAAGAGGATGGGAGTGGGTAGCTAGTTTGTTTCGGCGTCCGAACAGCCTCTACCTTGGGATTAACATCCCACCACACGATTGATGTTCCTCTGGGATGCGGTTAGCGTTCCTTTTTACGTGAAAAGTGAGGTATCAGGTGGCAGACGAAAAGAAGCAGTACGTGAGCTTGTCAGTAGAGTTTGGCAACGAGACCTCCAATGACCGAGTGCAGGAAGTAGATGCAGAGCTCTTGCGGCACGGTTGGCAGCGTTCTGTTTTTATCGCCTCCACCTACGAATGCGTCCATGTAGGTAATCTGTCGGAGGTTGAAATCAAGGCTGCCATCGAAATGATCCTGAAATCCATAAGCTCGAAATACGATTTGAAGCATTGCGCTTACGTGCTACAGGTCGGAAATGCAGCCCTCACCGGTGGCCGGGTCACTTCGTTCTAGTGGGCCAGTTTACACAGATCGTGTGTCTCTTTTCGGTGCGACCACCTAGTGGCGAAGTCAGCACCACTCTCACGCTGAGGTGATACGGATGTCCAAGAAGAAAGGCGATGGCCCTACAGTTCCACGAGACCACTTCGTAGTTGGGCACACTGCTGGGAACGTGTCAGAGCTGACATTCGCCATTGACCCCATCACCGGTATTCCTAGCGTCCTGGAGCTTGACCCAACATCGTTACGCAGCCAGATATCCTACGCCCGTAAGACAACAGACAAAGTGCTCACCTCTTCGCCCACTGATGGATTTGCTGCTCTGGGTGAAAGCTTTATTGATAGTTTGCGTAAGCAGTTTGATTACCTTATTGCAGTTGATACAAACACTGAGTTGACCCGCGTCGATGGCTATAAGGTGAGTGCATGTTGCATCTGTTCCATTAATGTCCCACTAGCATCAGTCACAGAAACCACACCCTACGAACACCTTGCCGCCTACTTGATCCTTGATTCTGGCGACGAAGGAAACGCCGAACTACTAGGCTGGCACCTGGTGGCAACAGTACACATCAATACTCCGTTTCTCCGATCGCAGCGTGTAGGTGTAATCGTTGATAGCGAGCTGGGAGACCATGTAGCAATCAACGCCAGAACGAAGCCCTACTACGGCAATCATCTGTTACCCGACAACATGACATTGGTTTACGCGTCCGATGCTGCTGCTGAAACCTTCATCAATGGAATGATCAAGATGAATGACAGGAACGCTGGTGGCTTAATCGAGGCGGTGAAGCAGAAGGGGTTGTCCACATTGCAGCTACAGGGTGGCGTGAAGCTTGGCACGGCAATATGCCATTGCATCACGGCAACGGCTCCCACCAAACCAAAGAAATAACCTCCGCCAAACAACTAGGGTAAATCTCCACTCCAACCCCGCCGTCAAATTGGCCTATCAGGATTGGAGTTTAGATAGGAATGAACTATAAGCCAGTATTTAGAGACCTTGGGCTGAAAGTAGACCAAGCTCGATTCGGTGAGAACGCTTCAACTTGAGGTTTCCGCACCAAACGGCAGTTTTGAACCGGAATCGCCAGTTTTCGCCAGAAAGCACTTCTACCCCCCAGCTCCTTGCGGAAAGACCTCCTTCGGCTAATTTGATGGTGTCGCCGACGTGGCGATAGACTATTAAGGAGCGAGCATGCCTACGAGATATCGTGACGCAGTGACTGGTGAGTACATCACTGAGAAAGAAGCCAAGAAAAATCCGCGAGAGTCGGTAAAGGAAACAGACAAGCCGAAGAAGCCACCTAGCGGCCCCAAAAAGAAGTAGCGTTTCTGTGAGGGAGTCGCGAGGCTCCCCCACATCACCCAAGGATGACTACCAATGACCTCCCAGAATCAGGCCGTAGCAATGGCTGACGCGTTAACTCTGCTCCTGAGTCAGCAGCATGGAATAGCCGCCGCGCTTGAAGAACTCGCCGGTTGGATTTCCAGTCAAGGAGGCACCGTCGCTGCTGAAAACGCATTGGCAGCTTTGGAGGTGCTGGACTTGAACGCCAAGGTCCTCACGGTTGCCATCCACCAAGTGCGCCAATTATAGGCATCAACAAACGACCGTTAAATGATACCTTTCAGACAGGCGGTATCACGCACCATAAAAATAGGCTTAGTGCATTGTTGATACCTTGGTACACTGATACCACGTTAAACGATACGGAGCCTTCACCATGTCACGCACCTTCCTGTACTGCCGCGTTTCCACTGCCGGGCAATTTACCGCCAACCAAGTGCAGGAGGTGAAAGCCGCTGGCTTCGATGTGCAATCGAGCCGCGTAGTCGAGGAAACCATTTCAGGCAGCATCGCCGCCAGCGAACGTCCCGGCTTTCAGAAGCTGATGGATCGTATGGAGTCTGGGGATGTACTGATCGTTACCAAACTTGACCGCTTGGGCCGTAATGCCATGGACGTGCGTCAGACTGTTGAGCGCCTTGCAGAAGGTGGTATCCGAGTTCACTGCCTCGCCCTTGGCGGTGTAGACCTCACCAGTGCAGCGGGCAAGATGACCATGCAAGTGCTGGGGGCTGTCGCTGAATTTGAACGTGACTTGCTGATCGAGCGTACCCAACAGGGCCTGATCCGTGCCAAGGCTGAAGGCAAGAAGCTAGGACGCCCAGAAGCAACCGACACGACAGCATCGGTGCAACGCCTGAAGGCTAAGGATATGACACAGGCACAAGTAGTCGCTGAACTGGGGATTGGTATTGCCACAGTCAAACGGCACTGGAATAAATCCTAACGCCCTGAAAGATTCACTCCCCCCCTCTAGGTAGGCGTATACCGGAATGAAGATCGAAGAGTAATACCTCCAAAGGCCACAGCCTGTAAGGGTTTCAGCTTACACCGTCATGCACGCCAGTGTGCGAAATCACACAGCAGGCCACAGCGACAAACGACCTCCAACACAAACATCATACCGTCCTCCATGTCGCGGGCTTTCTAATGTCCTCAGCTCAGGCAATCACAACGCTGTATCACCAAGCGCCTGACAGCACCAATGAGCAACGCCATTACAACTTACAGCCAAAACTTGCCCCTGATCGCCTCTCCAGCGACCTTGTGAGCAGCCACAGAAGGCATGCCGTGCGTACGGTGTCCGTCTCTTATTTTAGAATCGTTCAGCTTTTAACGCAGGGTGGCCGTGTTCGCGTTAAGAGGGTGTCGCTTTAACCCCGTTTTCCAGACGCCAAGCCCCACCCATTATTTTTCCCCGACCGGTATCAGAGAACGCCTTGAAGTGCATGGCTCTCGCGGCGCGGGATTTGAGATTTTGCCTGAAAAATGCGATGTCACTTGCAGGGATAAGCATCTTGGATGGCAAACATCGCTAAAGTAGCGTCATCAGTGTCCCTGAGTTCGGTAGTCCGCAAGTAATCGACTACTGCCTGTACTGCCTCGCCTATTGTTACAGACCTTTCAGGAAAGCATGTTTTAAACTCGTTCGGAAGGTGGCTATTCAAGCTCTGCATTGTTTTCAGAACACCTTCAACGAGTCCTACGCACATTCCTTCAGCGATAGTTGGGCCACCCTTGATTTCGTCGCCAGCCACATAAGGAAGCACGCCTTGGCACTGTGCGAGCAGAGCATTCCCGCCAGTGAAGCCAGCGACGACCGATCCGCTACAGAACATCCCAACCAATGCCACCACTAATAGTGTTTTCAAGCTGCGCATCCTTGAGGCGTGTTCAGACCGACTACCGCCCCGGCCATTATTTCTGCTAGCCAAATTCGAAGTAGTTCGAAGAATGCAAGGTCTCTCCGGGCGGCGGTGGTTTTCGCCATAAAGTCACCTTCTTATCGCTTTTCGGCTTCACGCTGCATTTGGATCGTTTCGAAAATCAGAAGGCCATACTCAATGAGATTCCTGAAGAACCCAAGCATCGGGTCATGGAACGTGCCTAACGGCTTATCCGCTTTAGGGTCTGCTGGGTATTCCAGCAAGTCCACAATCTGGCTGTGGGCGTGTGGTATGAAGAATGAGTTCACGAACCCCATCACGCTTTTTATGTCCATGCCCGGCAATTCTCGCTGTACCTTGCCTGCGAGAGTACCGGCGTCGTTGTAGTAACCTCCATCGTGCACGATGAAGTGCCTCAACTTCTCGATCAGCACAAGTATCACCCGGTAATTCGCCCCTGTTGGGTTCTCGGATTCATAACGCTCGAAATGCTTCGACGCCCTCCGGAATGCCTGAAGCTGTGCGTACGGTTTCCGGTCCTTGGGTGTAGGAAGTTGGTGGTAGTGCTTGATGTCATTGGAACCCTCGTGACTCCATTTGACTGGACGCACCCATATGCTAATCCCAGCAAGGCCACAGTATGCATATGCCCTTTCAAGGAAGTCTTCAAAGGCTTCGTATGCTTCCACAAGCAGCCACTGATAAGTTTTCAATTTCTGAAGCACGTTTAACTCAAGTCGATCCTCCAGAGATAATGGCGGGGAATCATGCGAGAGGTCTTCGCCGGTTGATGGCGACCTGAAATGAAAGTAGTGCTTGATCCCGTATTGAGATTCAAGCGCCCAGTCTGGAAGCTGGCCGTGAAACTTCTGGATCGACTGGTGTTGCTCGGTGTATATCTTGTTGACTTGAGCCTTGTGCTGATGCAACTGCGCCACCTTCGAAGCAAACCTGTCGAATTCTTCCCTCAAGTAGTCTTTGATCATCGCGTCATATCCACCCTTACCGTTAGTAGGAGCTTACGCTGGCCGAGATTCGGGTGCCACGGCAGGTGATAGGGATGCTGCTGGCGAGTGCCCCGCTGTCACGTGCATCCACATTGAAAGCTGAACGCTTCCATGTAGGAATGGTGGTAGCACCTTGCCATTCCCCCGACCCCAGCTAACCTTACGGACTCAAATAATGGGCGAAGGAAAACACCAACATGGCAGACGTTACATATCCATGCTATTGGGAGAAGAAAGACAATTCGGGGCACTGGTACTGGATTTACTACGCCAGTAACGCCAAGGCTATCGCCCGAAGCAGCGAGAGTTACGTGGCTCGCAGCGACTGCACTCACTCAATCCAGATCATGCAGGGCTCGACTGCCTCGCCGATTTTCTACACTGAGTAACGAGCAGGCAGTAGTACAACAGAGTAGTACAATCATAAAACAAAAAAACCCCGTAGACCTTGATCTACGGGGCTTTCATTTGTATGGCGGAGAGATAGGGATTCGAACCCTAGGTACCGGTGAAGGTACAACGGATTTCGAATCCGTCCCATTCGGCCACTCTGGCATCTCTCCAACGGCGCGCATCATAACAACACTTTCGTTGGTTGC
>Ga0307408_100002819_pt1 | contig 12053 bp, 8 predicted proteins | sample 322Cmetagenome_FD_202116 | JGI IMG/M metagenome (GOLD analysis project Ga0307408, IMG submission 202116) | Maize rhizosphere microbial communities from greenhouse at UC Davis, California, United States - 322HYB-C-3 | ecosystem: Host-associated > Plants > Roots > Rhizosphere > Soil | place: USA... | reverse complement strand
TACGAAGCAGGTTTTACATTTTTAATCTCATATTGACCGCTCTCATTAGTAACGGCTGTATATTTTGTCCCTTTAAGACTTACCGAAATATTATCTGCCGGTACATTGCCGCTCAAAGTAATTTTTCCGGCTATTTTTCCGGCATCTTGACCCATCATTTGCAATGAGCTCAGAAACAACAAGCTAAATATAAATTTTTGAATGGTTGGTATATTCATTTTGGAATGGTTGTTTAAATTCGTGGCAAAAGTAAACTCAAATATGTTTTAAACCAAATTATTTTTAACCATTCTAAATAAAAACAATGAATTAACTATCTGCGTTGAAGCTTTTGAATTCTTTTCAAACAAAAAATTAGCTAATTGTTACATATTTAACTCGCTCGCATTGTCCTATACCCTCAGTATAATTTATTCATTATAGACAAATGACAAAAAAATAAAATTAAACGTAACGAATTTGCCAATTAGATTTATATATTTGCAACAAAGTTGCGTTTGTTTCAGCATAAAAAAACTTCAAAAACAGGCAACTTACTCATAATCAATAATGAAGAGAAGAATTCTACTTATTAATGTTTTAATGTCTTTTACTGTATTGTTTTCAATGCTGTTTCAGACTGTAGATTCTTACGAGCATATTTATAAACAAATAAGCGAGAAACGCTGCGAACATAAATATACTCCACATCAAAAACAAATAACACACAGTCACGCAGCAGAGCATAACTGCCATGTTTGTCATTTTGCTTTCAGCACCTTTGTACCCAATAATTTTCAGGCTTTATTTTTCAATAAAATAAGTAAAGAAGCTTCGTTTGTATTCTTTTATACAAAAACATATTCCACTTTTTTTAAGGGCAGTCTTTTTGCCCTTAGAGCACCTCCTGCTTTGGTATAATCCACTACATTTTTTAATGCTCAACTTATCTTTTGCCAGTAATAATATCAGGTAAGAGACATTCTTATTTTGCTGTTTTACCTGAACTTTTTTAATTTCAGGATAAAGCGCAAAAAAGCATTTCCCATTCGGACTGAATATTTATTTCAGTAAAAATCAGTAGCAGACAATTTCCATTTCATCAGAATAAACAAAAATCAGGTTCGCGGTATTTATGCCTCGTCCAAATTTTTGTTGTCATTCATTTAAAATTAAACAAAACCAAATCCATATATTATGCTTATAGCTGAAAACCTTACAAAGAAATATGGCGATCATATTGCTTTGAATGCCTTAAATCTAACAATAAAAAAAGGAGAAATCTTTGCTCTTTTAGGTCAAAACGGAGCAGGAAAAACCACTACCATAAATCTTTTCTTAGGCTTTATTGAACCTAGTAACGGAACCTTAAAAATCAACGATATTTCGGTTACCGAAAATGGGCAGGAAACCAAAAAACATGTGGCGTATATTCCTGAAACAGTCATGTTATATCCAAATCTAAGCGGGATTGAAAACCTGAAATTTTTCTCTTCACTGGCTGGTTTTAAATATTCTGACGGAGAGTTAACCTATTTCCTGAACAAAGCAGGTTTGCAGGTAAATGCGCATGACCAGAATCTTGGCGGTTATTCAAAAGGAATGCGCCAGAAAGTGGGAATTGCTATTGCAATTGCCAAACAAGCCAAAGTTTTACTATTAGACGAACCTACAAGTGGTCTTGATCCAAAAGCATCTAATGAATTTTCTCAAATCCTAAAAGAATTATCGGCAGACGGAACGGCAATTTTAATGGCGACACACGATATTTTTAGAGCGAGGGAAGTTGCCACACATATCGGAATCATGAAACAGGGAAATCTTGTTACGATTATAGAAGCAGATAAAATCTCGGCAAACGAACTGGAAAACTTGTATTTACAAACCGTATAAAGGAAATAATGATTTCCATCAACATCAAAATGAAACACTTATTTTCATTATTCTTTTTAATAGTTAGCGTCAACTATGCCCAGTCTCAAATAACCGGAAAAATCATAGATCAGAATACGCAGGAGGCTGTTGCAGGAGCCAATATAAAAGTACTTAATTCCGGAAAAAGTACAGCGACAGACCGTGACGGAAATTTTAGCATTGAAGGTGACGGATTGCTCGAAATAAGTTTTACAGGATATAAAACACAGCAAATTAATGCGGATTCCGAGTTTCTTACTATAAAAATGGAGGCTAATCTGAATGAACTGCAAACAGTTGAAATTGTGGGCCGTTCAACAAAAAAATACAATAGTGATTATTCTTTTGCCGCAACAAAAACAGCATCTCTAAACAAGGATATTCCGCAATCAATCTCAACGGTAACAAAAGAATTAATAGCCGACAAAGGGGCATTTTATTTGGCAGATGCCGTAAAAATGTCCAGCGGAGTAATTCCGGCAAGTTATTATAATCAATATACTATTCGCGGAATTAGCCAGAACGAAGAAGGTCAGATTATTAACGGGATGCGAACACGTCAGTATTATTTCCTCCAGCCTTTAACCACAAATATTGAGCGTGTCGAAGTAATTAAAGGTCCGTCGAGCGCCACTTTTTCGTCTGTAGATCCCGGCGGGAGTATCAATCTGGTTACAAAAAAACCTTTGGCAACAGACCGAAAAGAAGTGAGTTTAAGTGTGGGCAGTTTTAGTACTTTACGCGGTGCATTGGATTTTACAGGACCTGCAAATGAATCCAAAACGCTTCTTTATCGTATAAATGCTGCTTATCAGGATGCAAAATCATTTCGTGACTTAGTGGGAAATAAATCTTTTCTGATTTCTCCTTCCTTCAGTTATATTCCAAATGAGAAAACAGCCATTAATACCGAATTGATCCTGAGCGACATGACCGGAGTTCTGGATCGTGGCCAGCCAATTTTTGGTGCTATTGCGGGAGTCACCAATTTGCATCAGACACCAATAAGTCTAAATTTAGGTGCGTCAGGAGATTATTTTAAATCGAAAGAAATAATCCTGACAACCAATTTTGCCCATAAATTCAATTCTAAAATTGGATTTAATGCGACTTACATGAAACAAACCTGGACAGAAGACCTTCAGGAACACAGAACTACAAATGGTTTTGCCGTTGACATGAATAACCAGCTGGTAACTAGCCTTGCGATGATGCAGTTTGTACAGCGTAAGCAATATTGGGATATTGATAATTTGAGTGCCTATTTTAATTTTGATTTCAAAACCGGAAAACTCAATCATAAATTATTGACAGGATATGATTTAAGTAGTTGGAACAAAAACAAAGGCGGAGGGCAAAATGCAGCAAGAGGTTATCTGTTAAAAGACGGTACTGTAGCCAGTTCGTTTGTTTTGGCTAATGCCGATAATTATCAGACTACGACTATTAACGGAGTAATTTTACCAAAGCCAAACGTAAATTTCTTTGATTTAAATAATCCGTCGTATGCTATGAGAACGCCGGAAGATTATATTTTGAATGTCAGAACTGCATTGCCATCAGCTTTGACAACTACAAATGCGATTTATATTCAGGATCAGATTCAGTGGGAAAAATTCACCTTCTTATTAGGATTAAGAAACGAATGGTTTGAAGATATTACCAATTATAAAACTAACAAGGAACTGATTGTTAAGAAGTCAGCTTTGCTGCCCCGCATTGGTGTAACTTATGCTGTCAATAGTGCCATAAATGTTTATACAACGTATCTGGAAGGTTATCAGCCACAATCAAACACTGTGACTTTAATGCCACAAACGGGGACTTTGCCTGCCGGAAGTTTGTTTGATCCCCTTGAAAGTAATTTGAAAGAATTTGGTCTGAAGACTACTTTCCTGAACAACTCCATGAGCTTTAATGCGGCTGTTTATAAAATTAATCAGCACAATATTCTGATGAATGCCAATGATCCTGAAAATCCAGATTTATTGGTAACAAGAGGTGCAGAACGCAGTCGTGGTTTCGAATGTGATTTGGCGGGCTACATTACTTCGGACTGGCAAATAAATGCCTCATACAGTTATATCGATGCCAAAATTACCAACGATCAGAATACTTCTTTGATCGGTGCAAGAAAACAAAATACGCCAAAAAACAGTGCCAATTTATGGACACGTTACAATTTTGGTGCTGATACTGCTTTGAAAGCTCTTGGAGTTGGATTGGGTATGCAGTATCAAAGCAGTAAAGTACCTTGGTTTACAAGGGATTTCATGCTTCCTGATTTTACAGTTTTTGATGCTGCTGTATATTACAAACCAAACAACAGCAATATGCAGGTTGCTTTGAATGCAGGTAATTTATTAAACAAAACGTATTGGCTGGGTGCTCAGAATTATTTGAGATTATTTCCGGGAGCTCCGAGAAATTTTACACTGACAATTACTTATAAATTTTAGTTCTATGAAATTTTTACATATAGAAATCCTTATAAGCAGGCACTTTAAAAAATCTGTTTTTAAAAATCCTGCTGTATTTATTATTACTTTATTTATTGGAATTTTATTGCTTTACGCTGCATTTTCAGGCTGGGAAAATTATACAAATCAAAATGAAACCAGCGAAAAATACCAACACGAATCACGAGAAGACTGGCTGAATAATCCGGATAAAAATCCGCACAGAATGGCGCATTACGGAAACTTTGCGTTTCGTAAAAGTACTTCTTTAAGTGTTTTTGAATTCGGAATGGAACCTTTTTTTGGGAATGCCATTTTTCTTGAGGCACACAAACAAAATACCGCAAATTTTTCTGAAGCGGGTTTCTCGAACAGTATGCTTCGTTTTGGAGAAATAAGCATTGCAATGGTTCTGCAGATTTTACTTCCGCTGTTAATCTTTTTTCTGGGTTTTAATTCAATCGCTTACGAACGTGAAAACGGAACTTTAAAACTGCTTTTGAGTCAGGGAATCAATTGGAAACAGCTGTTGTTTGGTAAAATTCTTGGGGTCGCTTCTGTTATAATGCTGCTTTTTGTACCTACTATTATTATTCTGATTTTGATTTGGTTATCACTGCAGAACTTTAGTATTTCTGTTGATGAAACCCTAAAGATGCTGCTCTTTATTGTATTCCATTTTATCTATCTGATATTCTTTTGCGTTATTGCTGTTTTGATTTCGGCATCAAGCAAAACTTCAAAAAAAGCCTTGATTTCCCTAATAGGAATCTGGTTGCTCTTTACGATTATTTTACCGAGAACAACACAGGCGATTGGCGCGTATTTGTATGAAGCTCCTTCTAAAATTCAGTTTAACAGCGATATTGAGAAGGATATTCTGAAACAAGGTGACAATCATAACCCAAACGATCCGCATTACAAAGCAATCAAAGATTCTTTATTAACGGTCTACAAAGTCGATTCGGTTCAGAAACTACCTTTTAATTATTCCGGGTTTATCATGACTGAGGGAGAAAAAATCAGTTCTCATATTTATAAAAAACATCTGGAAGAATTGTTGAAGATTTATGAGAAACAAAATAGTTTTTCAAAAGCAGTTGCCTTTTTCAATCCGTATGTAGCGATGAAAAACCTGTCTATGGGATTATCCAATACCGATTATGATTCTTATATCGATTTTCAGAAACAAGCAGAGGATTATCGTTATATGATGGCTCAAAAAATGAATGGTTTACAGATTAAATACATCAGTAACAAAAAACCCGGCGAAAAAGATAAACCACAAACAATCAACAAGGAACATTGGGCAGATGTAGAAGAATTTCATTATGAACCAAAAGGAATCCGGGAAGTTTTAAAAAGCGAAATTATCTCCATTATCTCCATCATTCTCTGGATTATCCTGCTGTTTACAGCCATAAGAATCGCGGCCAAAAACCTTAAAGCAATTTAATATGTTAGTATTATTATTTAAAAATTTCATACGATCAAAAGGAACCAAAATAGGTTTGATTTTTCTGTTGCTAATAGGTTTTATAAGCCTCTTGACCGGGAAACAGTTTCAGGAAAAACAAAGTCAGAATATAACCGAAGGAGCTGTTTATCAAAAAGAACATATTGCGCGAAATGCGGCGTTTCATAAAGACGAAATTGGGCTTCTGCTCTACTATGTAAAGTTTTCTCTGGTCAATAAAACTTTCCCTGTAAACAGTCTGGCAATTGGCCAGCGTGATGTAAACCCATCGATTCAGAGTGTAAATATTCGCGGTCTGGAAGCACAGAAATATGATGCAGAACTAAATAATCCGAATAATCTTTTGTCGGGAAATATCGATTTTAGTTTTGTGCTGATTTATCTTTTCCCACTCTTAATTATCGCTTTTACATATAACATAATTTCAGAAGAAAAGGAAAGCGGAACCTGGAAAATTGTCGCGACTCAGACTGGGAATACTTTTTTCTATATCGTAAAATTATTCTATATCCGGATTTTAAGTTTAATAGCACTTTTTAGCCTTTTGCTTTTTACAGCGGTTTTGGCTTTGAATATTCCGCCGGACAAAGCTTTTTTTGCTTTTTACGTATTGGGAATTTTATATATTCTCTTTTGGTTTGCCGTTTGCTTTTTTATCGTTTCACTGCAAAAGAATTCTAATTTTAATGCTGTTATCTTGCTAACCATCTGGTTGTTTTTTATCATCATTTTACCGGCAGCAATCAACACGTATATTGTCAATAAATATCCGGTTCCCGAAGCTTTGGAATTAACGGTGAAACAAAGAAACGCGTATCACGAAAAATGGGATATGGATAAAAAAATAACCATGGATAAATTTTATGCGCATTATCCGCAGTTTAAAAGTTATTCTTTGCCTGAGGCTGAATTTAGCTGGCTTTGGTATTATGCAATGCAGCAGGCAGGTGATGATGACTCGGCAAAACAATCAAATGAACTGGCGGCAAAACTGGAACAAAGAAATGAGGCAAGTCAGTTTATAGCACTGTTTATTCCAACTTTGCATACACAAATCCAACTGAATGAAATTGCTAAATCTGATTTAGGAAACCAGCTTCTTTTTTTGAAAGAAACAAAAGATTTTCACGAAAGACTGCGTTTGTATTTTTATCCGAAGATATTTGATAATGCTTCGGTAGATCAGGAAAACTGGTCAAAATTTAAGGTAGAAACTTTTAGTGACAAATCAGAAATAAGTTTTGCAAAAACTTTTCTTCCTTTATTCATTTTCAATTTATTGCTAATTGGTTTTGGATGGCGAAATTTTAAACGTAACGTTTTTTCTTAATCGCAGGTTTTTTTTTCCGCAAAGAGCACAAAGGTTCGCAAAGTTTACACAAAGCTTTGCGAACTTTGTGTTTTTAATAAAACTGCCTTCGGCGCATCATATACTATAAACAACTCCTTTTTATTCTCCAAATTGACTGAGTTTCACTACAATCTTGTTTCATTTTGTAAAGTGAAACCAACTTGACGCGTTTAAATATTTTTTTTTTTGAAAGTAAAATTAATTTTGATTTAAAATTTCAGAATTCCCCATTAAGTCATTTTACATGAACTAATTACAAATCAAATTAAAAACTAAAATCATGAAAAAGTATTATTTTTTACTCAGCGTTTTTTTATTTTCCCTTGGTGTCCAGGCCCAGAATTCAAATTCATTTCTGCTTAATTTATATGGTGGTTATACCTTTTCTGACAAGGTAGAATACAACAATTCTTACGGATATGTCGAAGATGGTTTTGAATACGGAATCGGCTTAGAGTATTTTTTTATAACCAATAGTTCCGTAGAATTAAAATACAACAGACTGGATACCAAATTGCCATTGTACGGGCCTATGCGAAATCAGCTTAATGCAGGAGATGACAAAGGCGCCGTAAATTACATTCTGCTTGATTATACGCACTATTTTGATGTGGGTTCAAGTGTACAGCCGTATTTGGGTGCCGGTGCGGGTATTGCCATTTTGGAAACACCTCAAAGCGGAAATGAAACATACTTTGCCTGGGAAGCAAAACTGGGCTTAAAAATAAAGACAAGTTCTCCTCTTTCTATAAATCTTAATGCCTATTTACAATCAATGGCTGCGGCTGTTGGCAGTAGCTATTACTGGACTTATTATGGCCCGGTTGGCGTGACTGATTATGTAGCAACCTATCAATTTGGTTTAGGAGCAACTTTAAGTTATGATTTTACTAAATAAATACACGTTTTTCAACTAAATAAAACCAGCAACTATGAAAAAATTATTTTTATCACTAGCCTTTATCATTTCAGTTAGTTCATTTGCTCAATCATCAGATGATGTCGCACTTGTTCAAAGTATTTACGGCAAGTCAAAAGGCGATATCATTAGGGATTACCTAAATTTGGCCGAACCTCAGGCAACAGCATTTAAGGCTGTTTATGATAATTATGAGGCAGAGCGCAAAGCTTTGGGACAGAAAAAAATGCAGATCATAAGCGACTACGCTACCAATTATGATAACATTACTAATGAAAAAGCAGATGAGCTGGCAAAAAATAATCTGAAAAATAATGTCGATTTCGAAAAACTTTTATCTAAAGCTTATGGTAAAGCAAAAAAAGCAATAGGCTCAATAAACGCTGCAAAATTCATTCAGTTAGAACAATATTTTCAAACCACAGTACGATCTTCTGTTCAGGATGAAATTCCGTTTATTGGAGAACTTGATAAATTGAAGAAGTAAAATACTTTCGAATTCTTTTATAAAAAAAAGGCTGCCAATACTGGCAGCCTTTCAAATCAAATCAAAAAAAACCTATTTCTTAATAAAGCGTTTCACGGTACGTTTTCCGTCTTTATCAAAAACAATAAAATAAGTTCCCTGTCTTAATGCTGAAACATTCAGGCTATTGTCATTTATTTTTTGTGCGGCAACCAAACTTCCCGTTTGAGAATCAACTACGCTGACATTTCCGCCAGTTACATCAGTTGTAAAAAACAATACGTCAGACGTTGGGTTTGGGTAAACATTTAAGGCAACAGCTTCTGTTTCTTCTTCACCAATTGTAGTGGCAGGAGCTCCTGCGCCCACTTTGGTAATTCTGATCCAGTTAATGTTCATTCCGGTATTCTGGATATAGATACCAAAATTATAAGTGCCTGCTGTTACGCTAACCGTTTGTGTTACAGTCTGCCAGTTTTGCCAGCCTCCTGTGTTTGGAATATCTACGTTTCCTAAAATGGTTGTTCCGCCGTTTAAGTCAGAAGACAACTTTCCTCCTGCTACTCCACTTGCAACACGATATTCGATTAAATAAGATCCTGTGGTTGGGAAATTAATGTTATTATACGCCATCCAGTCACCGGTTTCAGTGTAACCCACGTTTGAACCTCCACCAGTGTCTGTCGTGGCTTCAACCTGAATACCACTCATTGCTGAGTAATCTTCAGCCTGTATTAATGTTGAAGTTTGTGAAGTCGTTGTTGCAATCAATTTCCATTGTCCGCAAGTCTGACCATTATCGTCCCATTGTTGTACATTGGCACCGTTTGCTGTACTTGCTCCGGATACCTCAACAATTCTACCGCTGTGGCGGGCTACAATTTTGTAAAATCCGTCGCTTGCAGCTACCAAAATAAATTGTTGGTTGGTAGTTCCGTTATACGGATATTGCTCTACATTGGCACCGTTTGCTTTATTAAAATTATTGACATCCAGAGATTGTCCGCTGTGGTTTGCAATAATCTTATACAATCCGTCGCCCAAATGCGTAAAAGTAAACTTCTGGTTGTTTGCTGTATTTGCAGTTCCCTGCGCTACATTTGCACCGTTAGACAAACTGGCATTCCAGACATCCATGTTTAAATTACTGTTTCTGTTTTGCAGAAAGAAAGTCTGATTTCCTAAAGTGGTAATTCCATTTGCAATAATACGAATAGAACTCACTTTATCATTCCACGTTGTATTTAGACACGTATTATCAGAATTGATTACGGTTGAAGTTCCTCCAAAATTATCATCCTGGTATAAAATTGCCTGAAATCCCTGAGTAACTCTTAGTGACGAAATATCATCGTTTAAAACTCCAAGTGAATTAAGTCTTGCCAAATTGTAATCGCCAATTGTCAAACCACCAGAAAATCCGGTATAATTACAATCTTTATAAACTGTAATTACATCAGTTGAAGGACTGATATTTCCTCCTGGCGGAATTGTGCCCGTTATAGAATAACTTCCGATAGAACCATAAGCAGAATAACCTCCGACTCCTGTGTTTCCTGCTCCGTTACCATCAACGCCTATGAAATATTTTCCGGCCGGTAAGTTTACATTCATAGAAGCATTCAGGGCAAACGGATCAGAATTCCAATAAGTTCCCATTTCTGCTCCTGCTGAGTTGTATAATCGTATCAGCAAGTGCAGATTTCCATCTCTGGAAACTGTATTGGCATTAATAGAAACATTTCCTCCTCCGGTTGTAAACGTAAAAAAGTCATAATCGGCTTCGTTGGAAATAATTCCGTTTTTCTGATTAATTCCTCCGCTTCCGTTATAATCCAAAGTAGCTGCAGAAGCCGTATTATTACCATAATCATCTCCTCTGAATCCTACACCAAATTTTGTGCTGGCAATAATGGCCACATCGTCTTGTTTGTTGTTGGCATTATTATATTCTCCTTTACTCCACTGTACAACAGGTCTGTAATATCCAGCACCCATAATTGGTGCCCATGCAGTTCCGTCTAAACCAACAAAATAATCTTCTGCAGGACTGGTACGTCCGTCATGGCCTAAGTCAAAAGTATGCCCGACTTCATGAGAAGAAGCATCTCCACCGGATTTTCCGGAAGTGATAAATACCCAACAAGGCACATCGTTGTCCCAGTTAAAAGAACCAATGTAGGCAACACCTCCTGCGCCCGGAGCCGCTGTATTGGTTGGTGTTACTACAACGCGCATTCTTCTGTTTCTTGGATAGGAATTAAAAACAGCCTCGTTGGTTGTTACATTTACATTAAAAGGTCTGTAATCTTCAGAAACTACTTCCCAGTGCTGTTGTACGGCTGCATCGCTCATTCCGGATGCAGCAGCATTGATTGCGTTACCATTATTCCAAAGATTTCCTGCCGGCATATAATAGCCATCAAAATCCAGCATTACGCAACCTGCAGCGCCCGGTAAACTTTGCAAATCCAACAGAGCCGGAGCAATTTGAGCTGCAACGGCTGCGGTTTTGTTTGTTGTTTTTGAAGGAACGTTTTTATAATCAATACAAACCAAAGTATTGATATCTACTTTTTCTACAAAAGCATTTCCTGCGGCATCAGAATAATATTTGTAGGCTTCTCTTGTTTTCTTTAAAAGAATATGGCCTTCAAGTAATTTGTCTTTTACTTTAATGAAAAAAGAAGATTCCGGAATATTTTTAATTTCTCCGATTAAAAATTCACTTGAAGCATTCGATTCTTTAAAATTGATTTTTCCATTAAACTTTTTCGAGTTGGAAACCTCAAGTAAGACTGTTTTTTCTGCACTTTTTGAAGTCGCTGAAACAACAAGTTCTTTCTTTAGATTGTTCATAAAAGTCTTGCTCGTGCCTAAAGAGGTCTGCGCAATTGCAAAACTGCTAAAAGCAATAAAGACAAATAAGCTTAATCGTAATCTGTAATTGTTTTTCATAATTTATCTAAGATTTGGGGTTACGATGTAAAAAAAATCACTATCTCTTTTACAGAAGAGATAGTGATTTCTGAAAAATTATTTTTTAATAAAACGTCTTACGGTTTTAATTCCGTCTTTTTCGACCAAAATCAAATAGATTCCGCTTTTTAAGCCTGCAACATCAATACTGTTGTTGTTGGCTGTTTGCTGAGAAACCGTTGCACCACTTTGAGAATCAATAATTCTTATGTTTGCTCCGGAAACTTCTGCCGAAAAGAATAGCGTCTGCTCTGTAGGATTTGGATAAACAGTCAGGCTTTCGATTTTATCTGTTGAAGCTGATTTTGCAGCCAAAGCAGAAGCCGATTTCGTAATTCTAAACCAGTTTAGATTCACACCTGTATTCTGAATATAGATTCCGAAATTATAAGTTCCGGCATTGACATTTACGGTTTGAGATACGGTTTGCCAGTTTTGCCATCCGCCTGTATTCGGTATATTTACAGAACCAAGCTGAATCGCTCCCGCACTTAAATCGGATGAAATTA
>Ga0307408_100002817_pt1 | contig 12068 bp, 11 predicted proteins | sample 322Cmetagenome_FD_202116 | JGI IMG/M metagenome (GOLD analysis project Ga0307408, IMG submission 202116) | Maize rhizosphere microbial communities from greenhouse at UC Davis, California, United States - 322HYB-C-3 | ecosystem: Host-associated > Plants > Roots > Rhizosphere > Soil | place... | reverse complement strand
CTCTATCTTCCTTTCTTCTTCGGAAAATTTACATTCTTCATTATTTCTTCTATCTGATCTGTATGGCGTTTGCTGTGGGCTGCCATAAAGAGAAGTGTCTTGGTAAGCAGCTATTTTGCCAAAAGGAAAATCAGTGTAACGGTTCCTAAGTCATCAGTGGTTTTTATGTAACTGATGTTATTACTTCTCGCAGTCTCCTCTGCGGGCCTGTGCCGAGTTTAGGGACTCTGAGGCTGTCCGAATTTTGGTAGGATCAGCAGAATTATTTTCATAATCTAAAGAGTCTCCCTAGCCACGCTTATTCCAGCAGCACAGGAGACGCTGCTGGTTCGAATCTAATCAGAGAACAAATACAAGAAACAAGTCATTAGACAGCCCTTGCTTTTACTCATTTGTTAAAATATATCATGAAATCGGCCAAAGGGTAACATTTCGTCTATGCTTAGAAACATTTGTAGACCCTGCCAGAGTTGATGTAGTCATATTTTTACGGTAGAAAATTCAGCTGAAAGATGGGGGGATGAGAACTTGGTACTATTACCGGTAAAACTTTTCTTTACCGCAGTCTCTGCTCTGTTGGTCTGTGCCGAGGTTAGGGACCGGGTATTTAGAAGTTACGTGCAACCAAAACGCGACGGCAACCAATTAACAATAAAAATGTGAACAATAAATTAAAACTCGGACTGACATTATTTTTTCTTGGACTACTTGGCGTATTGACTATGCTAACTGTAACAATACCACTTGATAGTATACCAAAGGAAGTTTTAGAAAAGATTCCGCCACAAACCCTTAAATATTTTGTATTAATCAACCCAACAATTTTATTGTTAATTGCAGTTGTTGTTGGAACACTGCTCTATGATAAAGTTGGTTTTTCAGTCCCGATAATTTCCTCAATATTGAAAATTGAACAGCCTAAAATGAAAATTACCGAGCAAATTAAGTTTGGTATTTCATTTGGCTTGCTTACAGGCATTTTGACAACAGTAATTGGACTTATTTTTAAATCTTCAATTCCTCAAGAGTTTATTGACCTTGGAAACAAGATCAAGATAACAACTATTGCCAGGTTTGCTTACGGTGGATTGACAGAAGAGCTTTTAATGCGTTTTGGTTTTATGACCTTAGTTGTTTGGCTAATTTTCAAAATAACCAGAAACTTAGGCAATTCAACTTATTGGACAGGGATTATTTTAGCAAGTATTCTATTTGCGGTTGGACATTTCCCAGTTGTTTTTAATGCTGTTCAAAATCCTACAATATCATTACTAACTTATGTACTCATCGGCAATTCAATTGCAGGACTATTTTTTGGCTGGTTATACTGGAAAAAAGGTCTTGAAGCAGCATTCATAGGGCACATATTTGCTCACGTAGCAATGATAATCGGAGAACAAGTATTTCAACTTCAATGAAAAAGTGGTGGGACATAACAGCACATTTACAATAGGAGGGCATTCTGCGCTGATAATTTTGTGGTAAAAGAAGTTTAGTTCACTTCATAAAAATCGCTTTCCCGTAATAGTTCGAAATTTCGTTTGCCGCAGCGTCCCTTAGCCACGCTCATTCCAGTAGCACAGGAGACACTGCGGAGACGGAAAAGGCAAAAAGACTGATTAGATAAATATTTTAACTAAAAAAATGAAAAAAGTAATACTACTAACTTTACTTGCATTAAGTTCGACAATTTCTTTTGGTCAAAGCTTTTCAAGGGCATGGATTTCAGATTCTCTGTTTCTTAAACCCGAATCAGCACTTTACGATCCTTCAAAAAAAATTGTTTATATCTCGAATATTAATGGCCAATACCTTGCAAAGGATGGAAATGGATTTATTTCCAGAATCAAAGCAAATGGCAAAGTAGAAACTTTAAAATGGGCAGAAGGACTAAATAATCCCCAAGGTTTAGGCTTATACAAAAACGCATTGTATGTAGCAGATATTAATAGAGTTGTTCAAATAAACACAGAGACTGCTAAGATTGAAAATATATTTGAGGTAGACAGCGCAAAATTTTTTAATGATATCGCGGCGGATTCAAACGGAGATATATACGTTTCTGATTATTTGGCGAATAAAGTTTACAAAATATCAGATGGAAAAATTAAAGTATGGCTGGATGACAGTTTTCTTTCAGGCCCAAATGGATTACTATGTACGAATAATGATGTTTTAGTGCTGAATATGAGGGAGAAAGCCGCTTACGCTATCAATAAATTGACTAAGAAATATAACAAGTTCTTTAGTGGAATTGACAATTTAGATGGTATTGTTAGTGATGGAAGCAATGGATTTTTTGTGTCTGGATGTTGGCAAGGACAGATATTTCATATTGATTCTGACGGTAAGAAAAAGTTAGTTGTTGATTTAGGAAAAGAAAAAATCATTACAGCAGACATTGAATATATAGTTAAAGAAAAGCTATTAGTAGTACCAACCCTATATAAAACAGTGGTTGGATATAAACTGACTAAATAGAATACAAGGTCGTTGCCAATATGGGGTGCAGTTCCTTCCGTTTGCCGTAGTGCCTTAACCACGCTCATTCCAGTAGTATAGGAGAAGGAAGACCGCAGGAGTGGTAGCTATCCGGCACAAGTTCTCGCCTCAACCGTTTGCTGGCAAACCTAGGAGACTTCCTGCTTTCAAAATATAGTTCACATAAAAACTTTGAATTAGTTGACTTTTAAGTTAACTTCGGGTTGTGGAATTCGTAGAAAGAAAAATCATTTTTCACGGTGACTACTTCATGGACTTTTACCTTGAACAAAACGCCAGGGTTCAAGAAAAAATAGAATATGTATTACGTATTGTACGACAAGTTGAACGGGTGTCTAAAAAATTCTTCGATCATTTGGAAGGGACAGACGGGATTTACGAGATAAGAATCGAAATAGAATCAAACATCTTTCGAATCTTCTGTTGCTTTGATGAAGGAAATATTGTGGTGTTATTTAATGCCTTTCAGAAAAAAACGCAAAAGACACCCCGGATAGAGATTGAAAAAGCGGAGCGATTAAAACAGGAATACTTTAACGATAAAAATAAAGGCAATGAAAAAGGAAGAATTAAAAAAGGTTAAGTCATTTGATGAATTGCTTGATGTCAAGTACGGTAAGATTGGAACGCCTAAACGCGATGAATATGAGGTGAAAGCCAATTATTTTGTAATCTGTGAAATGTTAAAGGAAGCGAGAAAAGAGGCAAACATTACCCAAGAGCAATTGGCAGAAAGAATAGGTACTAAAAAAAGCTACATCTCGCGACTTGAGAATGGAAAAGCAGACATTCAGCTTTCGACCTTATTTAAAATATTTGAGACAGGACTTGGAAGGGAAATTAGACTTACAATCATATAAATAAGGGCAGTCAGTAACATCAGCTCCCAGTTACGCCAGCTTTCTGCGTGTACAAAGTTTTGTGCTTTTTATTACATTAGTACTGACCATGGCGGAAGTGGTTTCTATTTCGGCACAATTTTTAGCCTTCACCGTTAGCTGCTATAATACCCCCACAGTGAAACATAAAACTATCTAATGGACTGGAGATTCAACACAATATGGTTTGAACAAATAGAGCAAAATAAGTTTTTCAAAAAGGATTTTAAAAATAATGTAATCGCGAGCGAGAATAAGGACTTCGAGAACTCCGAATATGCCATCACATGGTATTTAAAGGAAAAGACTACCCCCTTTGCCAACTTACCTGATTCGGAGAAGCTCTTGTACCTTGAGCTAAACTGGGCGAACATCAAGAATTTTTATGGAATTGAAAAATTTAAGAACCTAAAAAGACTTGAACTTCACTATTGTGTAAAACTAGAAGATGACAAAGGGCTTTCTCAAGTTAGTAGAAGCCTTGAGTATTTGCATATTGATCAATCCAAGAAATTCAAATTTACAGACGAACTACTTAATCTTAAAAAACTAAGGGTTTTATGTTTAAATGCTTGTGGGCCTATTGAAAACCTTAACTTTTTAAGCGAATTTCCAAATCTCATTAACTTCCGCTTTGTTGACACAAACATTCTCGACGGCAATCTCAAACCAATTCTTGAACATCCGACAATAAGAACAGTAGGTTTCCTTAACAAGAAACATTACAACTTTAAGGACGAAAAGTTGAATTCAGAACTACAAAATAAATTTACCGACGAATATAGAACGATAGTTTATAAAGGGGAATACTTCACGTATAGGTATGACTACCAATAAAGAATTACAGCAGCTAACACTTAGGCTTTCCTTTATTTCTCCGCAGTCTCCTCTGCTGGCTTGTGCGCAGCTTTGGGCCCTCTGAGGTAGTACGAATTTTGGTAGGATCAACCCAACAATACTCATAATCTTCAGGGTTTTCTACCAGCTTTGCTTCTGCTTTACTAGCATTTTCATGTATGTAATCCAGCTTTCGTTCAACAAATTTGGCAAGTACATTCTTTCCAATCAGAGGATGGCTCAAATACCTCATGCTTTATTATTCCGACTTCGGTCTGCTGCATTATCACTTTCCTTCATTGTTTCTAATACTTTATAAAACTCGCCTTTCTGTAATAGTAGTGAAATTCCGTTTGCCGCAGTGTCTCTTAGCCACGCTCATTCCAGCAGCACAGGAGACACTGCTGAGAACGAATCTAATCTGATAACAAATACAAGAAACAAGTCATTAAGCAGCCCTTGCTTCACTCATTTGTTAAAATATATCATGAAATCCGCCAAAGGGTAACATTTTGTCTATACTTAGAAACATTTGTAAACCTCGCCAGAGGTGATGTCGCCATATTTTTACGGTAGAAATTCAGCTGAAAGATGGGGGGATGAGAACCTGGTACTATTACCGGTAAAACTTTCCGTTCAAGATTGGATAGGGATTCATGGATTCCTATCGGATACTACCCAAATAGCCTTATCCGAGAGGCCATGTTTTCGCTGCAAACTAACAATGAAAATAACCAGTGTATAAACTAAACACATGTACGAATTAATAACAACGATCACATTGAGAAAGAGGTGGCTTTTTAGCCTTATCGGATTTCTTATTGTAATCGTAGGTATCGCATTTAAAAACAAGGAGTCAGTTGGGAGGCATTTGTCTGTTTCTTCTGCTTCAGTTTTTTTTGATGGAGATGGAGGTACCTCAGAAATAGTACTTAGCAGTAATGCTGATTGGAGTATCAATAATCCGGCTCAAGTAAAAGACCAGCGTACAATAGACGCTATTAAAGAAGGCGTTAAATAATGCTTGCGCCAGATATGGTTTTCAGCTGTTAAACAACACACACACACACACACACATATATAGATACATTACATTTCATGAACAGAGTAATTCTTTTTTTCACCATTCTGATTTCTGCAAGCTGGGGCCACTTGACAGCCCAAACCGCAAACCGCAAAAAACAGGTTCCGGCTGATAGGGTAGTCAACGTTAATTTTAACGAAACAGCCGGAAAATTAAATACAATGTTTAAAGAGTGCGTTGGTGCAGGAAGGGCAAACGAAGGCTTGCGGGCCGACTGGCAACAACAATTGGCCTACGTTAAAAAAGAATGCGGCTTTAAGTATATCCGGATGCATGGCCTTCTAACGGATGATATGGCTGTGTATAAGGAAGATGGTAAGGGAAACCCTCAGTACAACTATATGTACATCGATGTTTTATTCGATTACTTGCATAGCATCGGTATGAAGCCCTTTGTGGAGCTGGGTTTTATGCCCGGATGGATGGCCAGTGGCGATAAAACAATTTTTTGGTGGAAGGGGAACGTAACCCCGCCAAAGGATTACGACAAATGGGCCGCGTTGGTTAAGAACCTTACCCAGCATTTTACAGAACGCTACGGCGAAGATGAAGTAAAGACCTGGTATTTTGAAGTTTGGAACGAGCCCAACCTGGCCGGAGGTTTCTGGACAGGCACTCAGCAGGATTATTTCAAGCTGTATGCGTACAGTGCTAAAGCGATTAAAAGTGTCAATCCCTCTTACCGTGTAGGAGGCCCTGGTACTGCAGGAGCTGCCTGGGAGCCTGAGATGATTGACTATTGCCAAAAAAATAATGTCCCTATTGACTTTGTTAGTACACATTCTTACGGAGTAAAACAGGGATTTCTTGATGAATTTGGTAATTCCGGTACTGTGCTCAACAAAGATCCTCAAAGCGTAAGTGGCGATGTGCTGCAATCCAGGAAGGAGATCAGCGACTCAAAAAAACCGAATCTTGAATTGCACTACACAGAATGGAGTGCCTCCTATACACCCTCTGATCCTATCCATGACAGCTATCATGAAGCTGCTTATGTATTGCAAAAGTTAAAAGAGGTTGGCAATGCAGCCAATTCGATGTCTTACTGGGTTTTTACTGACATTTTTGAGGAAGCAGGCCCCCGATTTGAGCCTTTTCACGGAGGTTTTGGAATGTTAAGCATACAGGGTATTAATAAACCAATATTTTATTCTTACCAGTTCCTAAACAAGTTGGGCAACATCGAATTGAAAAATAAGGATGCTGCTTCCTGGGCATGCCGGGATTCTGCAGGGAATATCCAGGTTTTAGCATGGGATTTCACCAATACTCACCCGGGCGATTCTACTAATAATCAAGTATACTATATACGTGATCTGCCATCAAAATCAAAAGGCAAGCTTAAAGTCAATGTTAGTAACGTGCCCGACGGGGTTTACGCTCTTGATATTTACAAGGTAGGATACCGCAGTAACGATGCTTATTCCACCTATTTGTCGATGGGGAAGCCAGCGCAACTTTCAAGGCAGCAAGTAGAGCAGATAAAAAGTCAGAACAATGGTTCTCCGGTCGCTCAGGAAATTATAACGATCAAGAATGGACAACCCTTTAGCAAAGAGCTGGCGCTACGCGAAAACGATGTTTTCTTTCTTAACCTGACCAAGCTATAAGGAGCCTGTTCGGTGTGCGGTAGCCTTTCTCTCCCTCTGGGAGAGATGCCGTAAGGCAGAGAGGGTATGAGACTATGCATTCTCTTACCTCTTAACTAATTGCATAGGGAGACATGTCGAAGGTCGAGAAGACAACATGTTTATTTTGAATTACTTAATAAAAAAAATATTAATCGAACTCTTTTATAAAGAACTAAAAACAATGAACTTAATGATGCGAAAAATACTGGCGTTTACTCTGTTGTGCTTCTTCTTTCAGTTGACGGCGCATGCAGATATAACATTACCAAAGGTATTTGGCGATAATATGGTTTTGCAAAGAGGTACAAAAATACCTGTTTGGGGACACTCTACTCCGGGAGCATTGGTTATTGGCCAACTTGGAAATGTGCGTGCAACTGCAAAAGCCGGGGCAGACGGAAAATGGATGATTCGTTTTGCGGAATTTAAAGCCGGTGGCCCTTATGAGCTCAAAATTTTAGAATCCGGAAATCCAAAATCAGAGATCAGGTTAAAGGGAATACTTATTGGCGATGTTTGGTTGGCTTCAGGGCAATCTAACATGGATTGGCCGGTGCAACAAGCCATGAATGCTCAAAAAGAAATTGCAGTTGCTAACTACCCTAAAATACGCTTTTTGGTAGTACAGCATGATAAGAAACTAACTCCGCAAACCGATATCACAAGGGGCGAATGGAAAGTATGCGATACTTCCAATGTAAAGCAATTCTCGGCAGTAGCCTACTCTTTTGCCCGTAAAATTTATAAAGACCAGAATGTTCCGGTAGGCATTATTCAAAGCAGCAGAGGCGGAACACCTGTGGAGGCATGGACCAGCAGGGAAAAGCTATTATCATCTTCCATCACGAAGGCAAGGATACTGGCCAATGATACCCTTTCTCAGGATGATTTTATAAAAGATAGCTTGAGTTCAGTTGAGTTATGGAAGAACGTGTACAATCCCCAAAATAATGCAGATAAAACCATTCCGAATGTTAACTACGCAGATTCTAACTGGCCGGCGGTGGAAATGCCGGGTGTGTTGAAGTCTTTTGGAATCGGACAATTTGAGGGAATTGTATGGATGCGGAAGAAGATAATTTTGCCAAAGTCCTTTTCGGGAAAGGATTTAACTATTAATCTCGGACACCCCGAAATGAATTACTCTCTTTATCTCAATGGGCAGGAAATCTGTAAAACGGTATGGAACAGTAATCGTACTCATAGCTATACTATTCCGGCCAGCCTGCTGAAAGATGGAGAAAACACTATTGCCTTGAGATTAGCCATGTTATGGGGAGGCGGTGGCATAAATGGCCCTGCAGAAGATCTTTATATAACTGATGGCTCATCCAGATTCTCTTTAGCCGGCAAGTGGTTGTTTCAACAAGGCCTTGAGTCTCCGGTTTTTCCTGTACACAACTATCAATACTATCCTACAGTACTTTTTAACTCAATGATCCATCCGCTTATTCCTTATGGCATTAAAGGATATCTATGGTATCAGGGAGAGGCAAATGACACAGCTGCATACAATTACCGGAAATTATTTCCGATGCTGATAAACGACTGGCGCCAACGCTGGAATCAGGGTAACCTGCCGTTTTTATATGTTCAACTGGCCAATTACAAAAAGAGAAATGAACTTCCTTCAGACAGCGAGTGGGCGGAGTTAAGGGAAGCCCAGAGCATGACATTGTCACAGCCAAACACGGCAATGGCCTGCATCATAGATATTGGTGAGGCTAATGATATTCACCCGACTAACAAACAGGAAGTGGGCCGCCGTTTGGCTTTAGCTGCAAACAAATTGGTATATAAGCAAAATTGCGTTGCATCTGGCCCTATGTACAAAAGTTATCGAAAGGAAGGGAATCGCATTCGCATCAGTTTTCTAAATACCGGTTCTGCCCTTTCTGTAGCAGATGCCAAAGAAATAACAGGCTTTTCAATTGCAGGCAGGGATCAGAAATTCTATTGGGCAACAGCCAAAATTGAGGGAAATGAGGTAGTAGTGTATTCAGATAAGGTATCAGAACCTGAGGCGGTGCGCTATGCCTGGGCCGATAATCCCGAATGCAACCTGGTAAATACAGAAGGATTACCCGCTATCCCATTCAGGACTGATCAATGGAAGGGAATTACTCAGAAGTAAATCCCCGGTAAAAAATAAAAAACACACTAAATAAAAAGAAATAAAGAGATGAACAAGTCGAGTTTAATGAAGCGGCTGGCACTATCAGGAATGTATGTGCTGTCCTTATGTTCGCTTCGGGCACAGGAAAACTACCCTTCCCCTGTTCGCGAAAATAATAACGAACCCATTGCCAAAGGTAAGTTTGAGCCTACCTGGCAGTCGCTTCAACAATATAAAAGTCCGGAATGGTTTCGCAACGCTAAGTTTGGTATTTGGGCACATTGGGGGCCGCAGTGCCAGCCCGGCCAGGGCGATTGGTATGCCAGGCATATGTACGACGAAGGTAGCAAGCAATACAAATGGCATTTAGAGCATTATGGCCATCCTTCCAAAGCCGGGTTTAAGGAAGTGATAAACGACTGGAAAGCTCAGAATTGGGATCCCGAAAAACTTGTGAAGTTATACAAACGTGTAGGTGCCCAGTATTTCTTTGCCATGGCGAACCACCACGACAACCTTGATCTGTGGAATAGCAAATACCAGGAATGGAATACGTTACGCGTTGGGCCTAAAAAAGACATTGTGGGTGGATGGGCCAAAGCAGCGAAAAAGTATGATCTTCCGTTTGGTTTGAGTGTACATGCCTCTAGGCCATGGACCTGGATGGAAACATCACAACGCTCGGATAAAAAAGGGCCACTAGCGGGAGTTCCTTATGATGGTAAGCTCACAAAAGCCGATGGCAAAGGAACCTGGTGGGAGGGGCTTGACCCGCAGGAACTTTATGAACAAGACCATCCTATGAGTAAAAATAGCTGGGATATTAATGGCATATTCCCGCAATGGGAATGGGGAAATGGAGCCTCCATCCCTTCACAGAAATATTGCGAAAAGTTTTATAACCGTACAGTTGATTTAATCAATCAGTTTAATCCCGATTTGCTCTATTTTGATGATAGCGTACTGCCACTTTATCCCGTAAGCGATGCAGGATTAAAAATCGCGGCACATTATTACAATCATAATATGGCAACTCACAAGGGTAAATTGGAGGCGGTTATGTTTGGTAAACAGCTAACACCTGAACAAAAAAAATGTATGGTGTGGGATGTGGAGCGAGGTGCACCAGATAAGATGCAGCCGACCGCCTGGCAGACCTGTACCTGTATTGGCGACTGGCACTACAATACGTCACCCTACGAACATAACTGGTACAAATCGGCCACATCAGTAATCCATACGCTGGTCGATATCGTGAGCAAAAATGGTAACTTATTGCTTAATATCCCGGTTAAGGGCGATGGTACCATTGATGATAAGGAAGTTGCAATCCTCGAAAATATCGCTGCCTGGATGGATATAAACAAAGAGAGCATATTCGATACCCGCCCCTGGAAACAGTTTGGTGAAGGGCCCGCTGCCGAGGTGGCGAATCCTATTGATGCTGCAGGATTTAACGAAGGGAAAGTAAAATTTTCAGCCAAAGACATACGCTACAATCAAAAAGGAAATGTGCTTTATGCTACCACATTAGGCGTTCCCACTGAGGATATATACCTGAAATCGCTCGGCAAAACAAAGGGAAATGGTTCCGTGAAGAGCATTAAAATGCTGGGAAGTAAAGAGCAGATTTCCTGGAAGCAAGGCCCGGATGCGCTGGTGATTCAAAAGCCAAAATCTATTCCAAATAATATCGCAGCCGTATTTAAAATCACACAATAATCACAGTCCGGAGTGTAGGTTTCGCAAAATGCGCTGTTAGTCAAGTTAATGGCTTGTTTGGAGTGCGGTGACTTTTCTCTCCCTCTGGGAGAGATGCCGAAGGCAGAGAGGGTATGAGAATAAACCTTAAAAAAATATGATAAAGGACAACAGCAATTTATTTAAAAGGTACTGCAAAACGATGGAATTGCGTAACGACTCCTCATTGATCGAGGCCTATAAAAAAGCGCATTCAAAAGGACAGGCATGGCCTGAAATAACCCAGGGGATGAAAGAGGTGGGAATAATAGATATGGAGATCTATCTGTTCGGTACCCGGCTTTTTATGATTATGGACACTGTTGAGGACTTTAACCACGATACAGCAATGACAGAATTAGCTCTGAAACCCCGCCAAAGTGAGTGGGAGGCTTTCATGTCAAGATTCCAGGATTCTTCTTCAGAAGCAACCGCCGATCAGAAATGGCAGCAAATGGAGCGAATTTACAAGATGGAAGAATAAGCTAAACAATAGATACGAACTACTAACAAGTAATTTTAAAAAAGAGATGAAAAGGTACATAACCTTATTGTTATGCACGGTAATCAGCTTTGCATTCGAAGCAAAAGCACAAAACGCAAGCTCATTTTTTCCTGATAAAAGCCTTATTACCACCGGGATCTACTATTATCCGGAGCATTGGAAAGAAAGCCAATGGGAACGTGATATTAAGAAGATTTCAGATATGGGCTATGAATTTGTGCATCTCGCTGAGTTCGCCTGGTTTAAGATGGAGCCGGAGGAGGGAAAATTTGATTTTACATGGCTAGACAAGGTTGTAAACCTATGTACTAAGTATAATCTGAAGGTACTTATGTGCACTCCCTCAGCAACTACACCAACCTGGATGCGTCTAAACTATCCCGAAACGTTTATAATGGATGGCCACTATATCAGGGGAGAGAACGGAACACGCGGCCTTGGTTCAATAGTAAACCCTGCATACAGGCAGTTTGTTGCGAAAATTGTGGGCGAGATGGCTAAGCGTTATGGCCAGAATAAACAGGTAATAGGCTGGCAGCTGGATAACGAGCCTGATGCTAAACCAGACTACAGCCCTTCATCGCAGGAAGCTTTCAGAACCTGGTTAAAAAACAAATATCAAAATATAGATGCTTTAAATGAGGCCTGGGGAACGGCTTTCTGGAGCCAGTGGTTTAATAGTTTCGACCAGGTTATCATACCAAACACTAACCTGGTAGGTTGGTGGGGTAACAATCCTCATGCGCTGCTCGACTTTAAAAGGTATTCTGCAGAT
>Ga0307408_100002813_pt1 | contig 12078 bp, 7 predicted proteins | sample 322Cmetagenome_FD_202116 | JGI IMG/M metagenome (GOLD analysis project Ga0307408, IMG submission 202116) | Maize rhizosphere microbial communities from greenhouse at UC Davis, California, United States - 322HYB-C-3 | ecosystem: Host-associated > Plants > Roots > Rhizosphere > Soil | place: USA... | reverse complement strand
ATGACACCGGCCATCAGCGCCAGTTGCAGCACCACCGACAGGAAGCTGACGCGCGACGTGACGCTGATGCCGAACCAGTTGACGGCAAAGGTCGCCGCCACCGTGACCGCGATCCAGGTGGCGCGGTCGCCGTGCGGCAGCAGCGTTTCCAGGCTGACGGCGCACAGCGCATAGGTGAACGCGGGCACCAGCAGGTAATCGAGCAGGATCATCCAGCCGGCGATAAAGCCCGCGAACGGGCCCATGGTGCGGCCCGCGAAGCCGTACACGGAACCGGCGCCCGGCATGGCCGGCGTCATCACCGCATAACTGCTGGCGGTGAAATAAATGCACAGCGCGCCCAGCACATAGGCCAGCATCGGCAAGCCGCCGGACACGGTCCAGAGGAAGCCCGCCATGGTCAGCGGCGCCACCGGCGCCGTGTACGCCAGGCCGTAGAACACCAGGTCGCGGTAACCCAGGGCGCGCTTGAGCTGTCCCGGTTCACCGCCTGTGGAAAGGATTGCCATCTCAGGTTTCCTCGCAAAGTGGGTGTGGCACGGCATGGCCCGGCGGACGCCGTCCTTGCCAGAGCGCGCCTTCGATCGCGGCGCCGACGCGGAACACGGTGCCTTCGTCATACGGACGGCCGACCACCTGCACGCCGGTCGGCACGCCATTGCTGGCGATGCCGGACGGTACGCTCAATACAGGGTGGCGGCTCAGCAGGTTGAACGGATAGGTCATGGCATCCTTGCGCAACAGCGCCATGCTGTCCAGTTCTCCTTCGGCCGCGCTGCCGATGCCGGCCATGGTCGGGCAGACCAGCGCGTCGTACCGCGCCATCACGGCGGACAGCGAGTCATACATGCGGCCGACGGTGGCGTTCGACGCCAGGTACTGCTCGCCCGTCACCTGCAGGCCCAGCACGCAGAAATGGCGGATATAGTCGCTGGTCTCCAGGTTGTTTTGCAGGATGCGGATCGCGAATTCACGCCCGGTCTCGTAGCCCAGGCGGTGGTCCACCGCATCGGCGGCGCTGCTGTCCCAGCCCAGTGTGACCTGTTCCACCACGGCGCCCTGCGCGCGCAGCGCATCGACCACGTCTTGCAGCGCGGCGCGCACCTCGTCATGCACCTCGCAGTAATCGAGGTCATACGACAGCGCGATGCGCATGCCCCGCACCGGCGCGTACTCCAGCGGCGCTTCCAGTTTCGGGCTGATGGCGGCGGGGTCCAGCGGATGCGGGCCGTTGACCACGTTGAACATCAGTGCGCAGTCGGCCACGGTGCGCGCCATCGGGCCGATATGGTTCATGGTGTGCAGCGCATAGCCGATCGGCGTTACCGGCACGCGTCCATAGCTGGGTTTCAGTCCCACCACGCCGCAATAGCTGGCCGGCATGCGGATCGAGCCGCCGATATCGGAACCGGAGGCCAGCGCCGTCATGCCGGCCGCCAGCGCGGCGCCGCTGCCGCCGCTCGAGCCGCCCGGCGTCATGGCGGTATTCCACGGGTTGCGCGTCACGCCGTGGCGCGCCGAGCGGGTAAAACCGGCCATGTAATATTCGGGCACGTTGGTCTGGGCGTGGATCACGCCGCCCGCGTCGAGCAGGCGCTGGGTGATGGGCGCATTGACCGTGTCCGGCGTATTGCCCTGCAGCCAGGAGCCCTTGGTGGTGACCCAGCCGCACAGCGTGTGCTCGTTTTTCAGCGCCACGGGCAGCCCTTCCAGCGCCCGCACGGTCGCACCACGACGGCCATACATCTGTTCGGCGGCGCGCGCCGCGGCCAGCGCCGCTTCGTCCCGCTGCGCGCTGAACGCGTTCAGCACCGGTTCCAGGCGCTCGGCGCGGGCCTGGTACGCGTGCAGCAATTCCACCGGCGACAGCGCGCGGCTGCGGAACATGGCCAGCGCTTCGGTGGCGGGCAGGTAACACAAATCATCAGCTTGCATGGTATTCCTTGTTTGTCAGTTTATCGGGCCCGGCCTTCGGGCTGGGCCGGGCCGCGCGCCGACATCAGCGGCGGCGTGAAGCCGGCCATCGGCAGCGCCGCGTTCAGCGGCAAGCGGTCTTGCCGGTGGCTGGCCTGGAACGTGGCCCCGCCATCGATGCTGCGCAGGATCAGGCCATCCTGGCCGACCGCCAGCACGCCGTCGCTGCCACTGCCGGTGGCGACCAGGCTGGTAATGGAGGCGGCGCCGGCGCCGGCAATGCGGCTCCAGTGCCGGCCGCCATCGGTGCTGCGCAACAGCGCGCCGCGCAAGCCGCCGGCCAGCAAGACGCCGTCCGGCAGCACGGCGCCGGCCCACAGCGAGCCCCGCTGGCCGGTGGCGAGATAAGTCCAGGTATGTCCCTGGTCTTCCGACTTCAGCACATAGCCCTTTTCCGCCGCCGCATACAGCGCGCCGTCCGGTCCCGCCCCCGCCCTTGGCCCAGTGAACAGGCCATACAGGTTCAGGTCGGCGCGCCGGCTGCCGGGCGGCGCGTCCGGCTGGCGTTCGGTCCAGCTGCGGCCACCGTCGCCGGTGGTCAGCACCAGCGACCACAGTCCGACCGCCACGCCTCGCTCACGGTCGAAAAAGTGCACGGAAAACAACGGACGGTCCTGTTCCGGCGCGCTGCGCTGCAATTCCCACTGTTCGCCGCCGTCACGGGTATGCAGCACCACGCCGGCATGGCCGACCGCCCAGCCCTCCCTGTCGCCGGCAAACGACACGGCGGTCAGGGTGGCGTCGACCGGCACCCTGGCCGCCTGGCGCCAGGTGCGCCCTTGGTCGTCCGACAGCAGGATCACGCCATGCGCGCCCACCGCCACGGCGCGCTGGCCGGCCCACGCGGCGGCCAGCATATTAGCTTGCGCCGCGTGGGCCACGGTGGCGGCGGGACGCAGGATGGCTTGCGTCGTGTGCGCTGCGGCGTCCTGTGCCGTGGCCGGTGCGATGCCCGATGCGGCGGCCGTCGTGGCGCAGGCGAGCGCCAGCACGGCGCCGCAATGCCGTGCAAGGGGCGGTACATATCGCCAATGTTGGTTATTCATCAGTCATTCTCCATTCAATGCTGCGGCAAGCCCGGCGCCCGCACCGGTCCCCTGCGCGGGAACAGCCGTTCCAGCCACACGGCAAACGCCGGCAGCGCCGTCATCGCCATCACCATGTTCACCATGAACATGAAGGCCAGCAGCTTGCCCATGTCGGCCTGGAACTTCAGCGCCGAGAACGACCACGTCGCCACGCCCACCGCCAGGGTGACCGCCGTGAAGATCGTGGCCGTCCCGACTTCCAGGATCGCGTGTTCCAGCGCCTGCACGATCGGCAAACCCTGCGCCAGGTGCAGTTGCAGGCGGTTATAGATATAGAAAGCGTAGTCCACCCCGATGCCGACCGCCAGCACCATCACCGGCAGGGTCGCCACGGTCAGCCCGATGTTCAGCTCTTTCATGAACCAGTAACCGATAAACGTCCCCACCGTCAGCGGCAGGCAGCACGCCAGCACGGCGCGGAAATCGCGGTAGGTCGCCAGCACCAGCAGCACGATCGCGCCATAGACCCACAGCATCATCGGCAATTCGCTTTGCTCCAGCGTCTGGTTGACGGCGGCCAGCACGCCGGCATTGCCGGACGCCAGCCTGATGTTGATCCCACCGGTGATGCCCGGCTCGTGGTGGCTGGCGGCAAACGCTTCCACGGCGGCGATCACGCGGTTGATGGTGACGGCCTTGTGGTCGGTCAGGTACAGGTGCGCCGCCGTCATGCTGCAATCCTTGCGCATGGTGCCCCGGGTGCGGGAAATTTCCGTGGCCAGGGCGGCGAAATTGCCCTCGTCGATCGGCACCACGTCCATCTTCGGGTGGCCTTCGTTATAGCCCCGGTTGTATTGCTTCATCTGGTCCGAGAACGAGGCCACCGACAGCACACCCGGCACCGCCTGCAGCGCCCATGTGAAGCGGTCCTGCGCCAGGCCGATGTTGACATTGCCGCAGGCGCCGATCCCCTGCCCGCCACCGGCGCCGGGCGTGGCTTCGAACAGCACCGTCAGCCAGTCCAGTCCCGTGTCGTAATTGGCGGCGATCGACACGGCGTCGCGGTTGAAGCGCGCATCGGGACGCAATTCCGGCGCGCCCGGCTCCACCGTGCCCACCACCCGGCCCTGGCTCTGCCACACCGCCAGCGCGAACACGGCGCCGACGATGGCCAGACAACAGGCGGCGTTGCGCGGCCGGGCGATGCGGGCCAGCACGCGCAGCCAGCCGGCGCGCTGTTCACGCAGCGCCATGGCAGCGTCGGCATAGCGTTTATCAATGCGGCACCACGACGCGGCCACCGGCAGCATCACCAGGTTCGTGACGATCTTGAACGCCACCCCCAGCGACGCCGCCATGGCCAGTTCGCGCACCATCGGGATCGGGATCAGCAGCAAGGTGACAAACGACACGAACGCGGTGGCCAGCGCCAGCGTGCCCGGGATCAGCAGGCCGGAAAAGCTGGCGCGGCACGCCTGCATGCAACTGTGGCCAAGCGACACTTCGCGCACGATGAAATTGACCTGCTGCACGCCGTGCGACACACCGATGGCAAACACCAGGAACGGCACCAGCACCGCCAGCGGGTCGAGCCCGAACCCCAGCAGGTGCAGCGCGCCGAATTGCCACACCAGCGACGTCAGCGAACAGACGATCGGCAGCAGGGTAAACACCAGCGACCGGCAGTACCAGTACACGGCGGCGGCCGTCAGCAGCAGCGCCAGCGCGAAGAATCGCAGCACGGACTTCGCGGAATCGGCAATCTCTCCGACCTGCTTGGCGAAACCGATGATCTCGATGGTGAAATCGCCGTCTTCGAAGCGCTGGCGCAATTGCTCGAGCAGCGCGTTGTAGGCGACGTAGTCGAGCTGTTTGCCGTCCTGGCCCCTCTCCAGCAATTCGGCGCTGACCAGCGCGCTGTCCTGGCCGTGCGACACCAGGGTGCCGACAAACCCGCCCTGCGCGGCGGCCGCGCGGATCTTCGCGATCGCCGCGTCATCGAGCCGTTCCGGCGTCACGCTGCCATCGATCAGCGGGTCGGCCCGAAAACCCTCTTCCGTGATTTCATTGACGAAGGAATTCGGCGTCCACAGCGACTGCACGCCCAGCCGCTCCACGTTCGGCAGGAACGTCACGGCCTGCGTCACGTCGTACAGGCGTTTCAATCCGGCGGCGCTCCAGATCGTGCCGTTGCGGGCGCGGACCACGATGGTGAGCCGGTTGGCCCCCATCACGTCGGCGCGGTACTGGTGGAAGGTCTCCACATAGGGATGGCTGGCGGGCAATTGCTTTTCAAAGCCCGCTTCCATCCGCAATCGCGCGCCCAGCATGCCCATGCCCACCGTCAGCGCCAGCAACGCCCACATCAGCCAGGCGCGGTGCGCAAAGCAGGCCGCTTCAAAGCGGGCCAGCAACCCCGGGCGGGCCTTGGCAGGCGCGGCGGCCGCCGAGCCTGCCACGCCAGGCGCATCCGCGATGCCGCTCATATCGGTCATTTCGCTCATGGCATCCCGATCAGAAGTTGCGCGCCGCCGTCAGGCCGACAAAACCGCGGTCGCGGTAAGGCTGGTCGAACACGGAGGTGCCGCCCATGAAGCGCGCATAGTTGAGCGACACTTGCCAGTTGGCCGGATTCTGGATGAAGCTGACGATGAAGTTGACCGACTGCGCCCCCTTCATGAAGGTGGCGGCGCCGTTCGGCGTGCGCCCGCCCAGGGCGCGGAAATAAAACACTTCCGGCACCACTTGCCAGCCCGGGATCAAGGTGCCGTCATAGACCCAGCTGAAGTCGACATTCATGCCGGACGAGTTGCGCGTGCCTTTCGCCATCGGTACACCCACCGCTGAAAATTCCTGGCCCCAGCCCCAGCCGCCCGCCGACACCAGGTCGGCGCCATACTGCCGCTGCAAATTGGGGAAGCGGATCGCCACGGCTTCGGCCAGCAAGTTGCCGGAATCGGCGCGCAGGAAGCCGAGCAATGCCGGCGCGGTATCCGGCGTCAGGCTGAACATGCCCGTCACGGCCGCCTGCATGCGCGCGGTATTGACCCAGCAATTGCCGCCCTGCGAGGCGCAGCCGGTGGTGGCCGCGTTCAGGGTGGCGGCGTCTTTCGGGCGGTACGAGAATTCCCCGCCGACCGCCCAGTCGCCGGCCGGGAAGTTGGCCGACACGCCATACAGCTTGCGGTTCTCGCCATACACCCAGCCCAGTGTACCGTTCGGGTTATTGAACGTGAACGACGGCGACTTGTCGTGGTAATTGATGGCGTAGGCGCCCAGGTTCAGTTGCGTGCCGGGCGGCTGGTAGCGCAGCGACATGCCCCACTGGCCACTGTGCTTCGCCTTGGTCTCTTGCAGGAAGTAGCTGTCGTGGCCGGCGCCGATGCCGTTGAAGGTGGACCAGTAGCTGCCGGTCGGCGGCATGTGGTTGGCGTTCCAGCCGAGCTGCACATAGGCTTCCGCATTCCAGCCATGGCCGAGGCCCGCCGCCGCGCTGACGATCGGGGCCGGCAGGATCGCTTCCTTCAGTTGCGTGCCCGGCTGCGACAGGCGCATGATGTCGACCGCGTTGGTGACATTGATGCCGCCCGCGATAAACAGGCTTTCGCCCCAGGAAATCACCTGGTTGCCGGCACGGATGCGCAAGGTCTGCTCATCGAAGTCGAAGCGCTTGCTGACCCACAGGTCCAGCAGGCGCGCCTTGAAGCGCAAATCCCTGCGGGCGTCCGGCGCCAGGTTGCGCTCCAGGCCCGGCGGCGTGCCGACGCTGGTCCAGCCGGTGGTGCTGGTGGCGGAAAAATCGCGCAGCCAGCTGACCCGCGCCATGGTGGTGATGCCTTGCGGGAAGCGCAGCAACAGTTCGTGCGAACCTTTCAGGTAGGTGGTGAACGGATCGCCTTTCCCGTAATTCAAATCGCCCTGGTCGCCCAGGCCGCTGGTGGGGGACAGCAAACCGTCCGGCCCGCCGCTGCTTGCGCCACTGTTTCCGGCGATGACCATGCCAGGGCTGGGCGCGCGGGTGCGGATGCCGGTGCCGATGCTGATGGTGGAGTCGAAACTGCCCTTGATGGTGTCGGTGCTGAAGGTTTCGGCGTGCGCGCCGAGGCTGGCGGCGGCCGTGCCGACCGCGCAGGCCAGCATGAGTGGCTTGTTCATATTCTTTTCCGGTGGGTGTGGACGGATCAGCGGTCGCTGATGGCGCGCAGGTTTTCAGAGGTGAAGAACGACGCCTTCATGCGTTCGCCTTTCGTATCGGTGAGCCAGCGCACATCGGCGCCCGCGCCCACGGTATTGAAGTCGAAGATGTAGCGCCCTTCCGGCAGGTTGTACTGGGCGAACGCCAGCACATCGCAGGTGCCGGTTTCATACGCCGGCACCAGGTAGCCCTCGCGCACTTTCCACAGCGCGCCCTGCACGTCGTAGTCTTCCGCCAGCACCGCGTTCCAGCCGTCTTCATCGAGGTAATAGGTGCGCTTGGGCGACACGTGGCGCGCGCCCTGCTTGACGGTGGCTTCGACCACCCACACGCGGTGCAGCTCATAGCGGCGGTGGCTGGACGCCAGCGCGTTGCGCTGCACCACGTCCTTGATACGCGCCTTGAAGTCATAGGCGCCGAACACGTTGTACGGCACCAGGATTTCCTTCTTGCCCGCGAGCTTCCAGTCGAAACGGTCCAGGGTGCCGGTAAACATGATGGTTTCATCGAGCAGGTACTGGTTTTCAAAACCGATCTGCGGCGCATCGTAGGCATAGGCCGGCAGGCGGCGCACACGGCGCTGCCCGGGGAAGTAATAAAACGTTTCGGTGTTGGGCGAGTCCAGGTAGATATTGGCCGCCAGCGCCTGCCCGGCCAGCGCGACGGGCGACTTGTAGCTGAAATACGTGTAGTACTCGACGTTGCCGGCTTCGGCCAGGGTGCCGGCGCCTTTCTTTCCCCATGGGTAAAAATAGGTCTGTTCAAAGCCGGCCTGGATCCAGTCTTCGCTGCCGCGGCGCGGCGACACGAAGGTGTTGCCGTTCTGGTAGTCGACGCCGACGCCGTGGTAGCGCATCTTCATGTTCAGCATGGCTTGCGCGCCGTTGGCGGGGATCGGGAACGGATAACCGGGCACCACGGCCGCCTTCAGGCTCCAGCCATCGTCGCCGAGTTTCGCGATGCTGGCGTTCTTGCGGGTGTTGTCGGCAACGAAATCCGGCACGCCACAGCTGCGGCGGGTTGGATACACGTCCATCTGGAAACCGGGGTTCTGCTTGAGCAGCGCCAGTTGGCCCGGCGTCAGTTGCGCGGCATGCTGGGCCGCGTTGGCGGCGTTGATGGTGTACAGCGCCTTGTCGTCCTTGTACTTCCAGAAATCCTTGCGCAGCTTGCCCCAGGCCCAGCCCTCGGTGGCTTGCGCTTCGTTTTTCCAGGCCGGGATGCGGCCATCCTTGCTGCCAGCCATTTCCGCGCCGACCGGCGTCAGGGTGGCGCCCAGCGGGGCCGGGTCGGCCGCCACGGCGGCGCCGGCTTGTGCGCCCAGCCACAGGCCGCAGGCCAGCAGGCGCAGGGTGTTGTTGTTGTTCATCTGTGTTCTCCTCTTTCTTCTCGTTGTTTTGCTACTGGTACCAGCCCCAGTCCGCGCGGTGGTCGAACCGGGTGATTTGCTTGATTTCCTGGAACGCCTCATAGCCATGCCGTCCCAGCTCGCGGCCGATGCCGGACGCTTTCATGCCGCCCCACGGCAGTTGCGTAAAGGTCGGCTGCGAACAGTTGATCCACACCACACCGGCCCGCAGCCCCTGCGCCACGCGCTCGCAGCGCGCCAGGTCGTCCGACATGACGGCGCCCGCCAGGCCGTAGCGGCTGTCGTTGGCGATCGCCAGCGCTTCGGCTTCGGTGTCGAACGGCCGCATGCACAGCACGGGACCGAACACTTCCTCGCGCCAGATCCAGCTATCCAACGGGACGTCGGCAAAGATCGTCGGTTCAATGAAATAGCCGTGATCGAGCCGCGGCGGGCGGCTGCCGCCCGTCACCAGCCGCGCGCCGCAGGCATGGCCGCGCGCAATGGCTTCCGTCACGCGGCCATACTGGGCGGCCGACACGATGGGGCCCATCCGCACGCCGTCGCGGTCACCGGCGCCCAGCACGATGCGCTCGGCGGCGGCTTTCAGCTTCTCTTGCAGCGCGGCATACACCGGGCGCTCCACCAGCAGGCGCGAGGTGGCCGAACAGATCTGCCCCTGGTTCCAGAAAATACCGAACTGTATCCACTCGACCGCCTTGTCCAGGTCGCAGTCGGCGAACACGATCATCGGGGACTTGCCACCCAGTTCCAGGCTGACATTGCGAATGCCGCAGGCGGCTTCCCGCATCACGTGCGCACCGGTCGCTTCCGACCCGGTGAAGGCCAGCTTGTCCACGCCGGGGTGCGCCGCCAGCGCGGCCCCCGCCGTGTGGCCCAGTCCCGTCACCAGGTTGAACACGCCGCGCGGCAGCCCCGCCTCGTGCAGGTGGCGCGCCAGTTCGGCGCACGTCAGCGGGCACAGTTCGGACGGTTTCAACACCACGCAGCAACCGGCCGCCAGCGCCGGCGCCACCTTCCACGCCGCCATCAGCAGCGGGAAATTCCACGGCGTGATGGCGCCCACCACGCCGGCCGGTTCCCGGCGCACGCGGCATGTGAAACGCGCATCGCCAACGTCCACCGCCGCCTCGCCTTCCGCCGCCGCTTGTTGCGCAGACGCTTCCGCCATCGTGGCGTAATACTCGAAGCAGGCCGCCGCGTCGCCGATATCGCCGCGCGCCTCGTTCAAGGGCTTGCCGTTGTCGCGGGTTTCCAGCAGCGCCAGCGCTTCCAGGTCCGCACGCATCCGCGCCGCCACCCGCCGCAGCACGGCGGCGCGTCCCGCGGCGGCTGTGCGTGGCCATGGGCCGTCGTCGAAGGCGCGCCGCGCGGCGGCGACGGCGGCATCGACATCGGCGGCCGTCCCCGCCGCCGCCTCGGCAAACGGCAGGCCGGTGGCGGGGTCGGTCACGGCCAGGAAACCGCCCAGCACGGGTTCGGTCCAGGCGCCGTCGATGTACAGTAAATTACGCATCGGCGTCGCTGATTTCACGTTGGATGGTGATCTCGAAGTTGCGCTTTTGCGCTTCGCGCAGGTAGTTGCCGGCGTCGAAATACGCCTCCGGCGCATACACGCCGGGACGGCGCTCCTGCCGCAGCATCAGTTGCACGGCGATCGACGCGTTCATCGAGGTGGCGGCGTCCACGTAACCGTCATACATCCGGTCCGGCTTGACGGTGACCTGGCAGCGCACGGTGGCGGCCTTGCCCTTGATCCTGCCTTTGCCGATCGCGAAGTGGATTTCATGGCTTTGCTGTTGCGGGATGCGGTCCTGGTTTTCCGCGATGTTGCGCGCGATGACGGCATTGAGCACATCGAGCGGGCGCACCGCCACGCCACCCACCTCCACCACCCGCTCAAAGTCGCCGAAGCCGGCCTTCACCAGGCCGACCCACGCTTCGTGTTCGCGGTGCGGCAAGTGCAGCTTCCAGGTGAATTCCTTGATGCCCTTGTCGCGGATGCCGTCGGCCAGCGGCACCGTCAATTGCTCGGAATGGATCGAGTACATGAATTCGCAGCGGCCCCACGGTTCCGGCAGGTCGATGGTCTCGGTGCCGGTCAGCGGCGCGCATTCGACGTGCTTCCCGTCCAGGAATTGCAGGCACGGGTGGGCATATTCGGCCAGCACGGTCGAGACGCTGTAGGGCGGCACCAGCACCGGGTTTTCCGGCCCGGCCAGGGTGGCGGCCCAATACAGGTTGATGCTGTCGATTTCGTCGAGTTCATCGGCCACCGCGCGGCAAATCACGTTCGACATGCCGGGATCGGCGCCCGCGCCCAGCACCGCCACCACCCCGGCCTGGCGGAACCGCTCGCTCCACGCCAGTTGCTTGACGGTGTAGGTGCCCAGGCCGCCCAGGTCGACGTAGTCGACGCCGGCGTCCAGCGCGGCCTCGAAGATCGCCATCTGGTGGCCGGCCAGGGTCGGCACGCAGTTGACGCATATGTCGGTTTCCGCCAGCGCTTGCGCCAGGGCGGCGGCATCGCCGACATCGAGCGTGTGCAGGGTCAGGCGGCGGTCGCCCAGTTCTTCCGCCAGCGCCGCCATGCGTGGCCGGACACTGTCGAACAGGCGTACCTCAGCGATGTCCACGATCGCGCGGTCCGACAGCAAATCGCGGATGACGCCCTGCCCCATCATGCCCGCGCCGCCCAGGATGGCGATGACAGCCTTTTTCTTCATTGCTTGCTCCTTTTTGTCTTTTCATTAAAACCGAATCATTCGTCGGCTTTTGAAAAATCTTAGCGCAAAAAAGTGCCAACGCAACTAATTATTTTGAAGTTTCTGAACTTTTGTTCGGATTTGCGACAGGCGGGAAAATCGCCAGCGGCCGCAGCCCCATCAAAGGGGCCGGGAGGGGAGCGTCACTCCCACGGGAGTGACGCTCCCACGGGAGTGACGCAAGGGGAGAATTTATTGCGCGGACGGGAAGCTGAACACGGCCCCTTCGCGCACGCCGGCCGACGGCCAGCGCTGCGTGATGGTCTTGCGGCGCGTATAGAAACGCACGCCATCGGGACCATAGGCGCCCAGGTCGCCGAACAGCGAGCGCTTCCAGCCGCCGAACGAGTGATAGGCCACGGGCACCGGCAGCGGCACGTTGATTCCCACCATGCCGACCTGGATGTTGTCGCTGAAGTAGCGCGCCGCTTCGCCGTCGCGCGTGAAGATGCAGGTGCCGTTGCCGTATTCGTGCGCGTCGATCATGTCCATCGCCTGTTGCAGCGATTGCACGCGCACCACGCCCAGCACCGGGCCGAAAATCTCGTCCTGGTAAATCGTCATGCCCGGCCTGACGTGATCGAACAGGCAGGCGCCCAGGTAATAACCGTCTTCATAGCCGCTCTGGCGCGCCACGTTGCGGCCATCGACCACCAGGGTGGCGCCTTCCGCCACGCCTTGCGCCACGTAGCCGCACACCTTGTCGTAATGCTGGCGCGTCACCAGCGGGCCCATGTCGTTGCCGGC
>Ga0307408_100002812_pt1 | contig 12078 bp, 9 predicted proteins | sample 322Cmetagenome_FD_202116 | JGI IMG/M metagenome (GOLD analysis project Ga0307408, IMG submission 202116) | Maize rhizosphere microbial communities from greenhouse at UC Davis, California, United States - 322HYB-C-3 | ecosystem: Host-associated > Plants > Roots > Rhizosphere > Soil | place: USA... | reverse complement strand
CAGGGCGGGCCAGGCCCGGAAAGGGCAGCAGCGCAACCAGCGGTGCCGCTGACCATCCCGCCGAGGAGGACCAGCAGCCTGTTCCGGCGAAGGCATTTTCCGGCCGGATGCTGGCACTGGCCGTGGTGATGGTGGCCATTACCATCATGCTGGCGCCTACGGTGAAGATCTTCTTCGACAAGAAGGCTGAGATCGACGCGCTGAACGCCGACATCGCCGCCCGCCAGGCGGAGGGCGACGCCCTCCGGCAGCAGGTCTCGCGCTGGCAGGACCCCAACTACGTGAAACAACAGGCCCGCGACCGCATTAACATGGTTATGCCGGGCGAAACCGGCTACTGGGTCTTCGGCAGCGATTTGCCCGCGGGAGACACCAGCAGCCAGACCGGTGCAGCAGCACAAGACCCCGCCGATCTGCCGTGGGTGGATTCCCTGTGGGAGTCCATCGAGCGCGCGGCCACAGACTGAACCGCAAAAGGAAGGACGGCCCGCGACAGTGGAACACAACACGGCAGCCGCCCGGGACGACTCCCGCCAACCATCAGCACACGATCTCGAAGTATTGAGCCGGCAGCTGGGACGTCCGGTCCGCGATGTGGTGGAAATCCCCGCCCGCTGCGTGTGCGGCAACCCGCTGGTGGCGGCAACGGCTCCGCGGCTGAGCAACGGCACGCCGTTCCCCACCACCTTCTACCTGACCCACCCCGTGATCACCTCCGCGGTATCCCGGCTTGAGGCGGCAGGGGTCATGAACACCATGAACGAGCAGCTGGCCGGCGACGCAGAACTGTCCGCCGCCTACCGGTCTGCGCACGAAGCCTACCTGGCCGCCCGGGACGCGATCGGCCGGCGGTCCGGCATCGGTGCTGTTCCGGAAATTGACGGGGTCTCCGCCGGGGGCATGCCCACGCGCGTCAAGTGCCTGCATGTCCTGGTGGGGCACTCGCTTGCTGCCGGACCGGGCGTGAATCCGCTGGGGGACGAGGCACTGCGACAGATCCGCGAATGGTGGACGGCGGACAGGTGCTATTGCGAGGGTGCCTGGGACACCACCGGCGAAGCTCCTTCCCGGGACCTCAGCCGGCACGGACCGCAGGGCCTGCCGGACATCGTGGGCCGCCCCGCCCCGGTGCGGAAGTCGGCCAATCCTGCCGAGGCCGCCCAGTGACCCGGGTAGCCGCCATCGACTGCGGCACCAATTCCATCCGCCTGCTCATCGCCGATATCGAGCGCGGCAACGGCACCACCAGCCTTACCGACGTAGTGCGCGAGATGCGCGTGGTGCGACTGGGCGAAGGCGTTGACGCCACTGGCGAACTCGCCCCCGCCGCACTGGAGCGCACATTCGCTGCCACGGCCGATTACGCAGAGCTGATCCGGGAACATGGCGCTGAGGCCGTCCGGTTTGTTGCAACCTCAGCCAGCCGGGATGCCCGGAACCGGGAGGTCTTCGTGGACGGGATCCGCAACCTCCTCGGCGTGGAACCTGAAGTCATCTCCGGCGACGAGGAAGCTGCGTTGTCCTTTGCCGGCGCCAGCAGTGTCCTGCCCATCCTGGACGGCCACCAGGTACTGGTGGTGGACCTGGGCGGCGGCAGCACGGAGTTCGTCCTCGGCACCGCACAGGGCGTCACCGCAGCGAAGTCCGTGGACGTCGGCTGCGTCCGGCTGACCGAACGGCACCTGCGGAACGATCCGCCCACCGCGGAACAGATCTCGGCCGCGGAAGCGGACGTGGACGCAGCCATGGCCCTTGCCCAACGGGACGTTCCGCTGGAGCAGGCGACCGCCGTCGTCGGTGTTGCCGGTTCCATCACCACCATCACAGCCCATGCCCTCCGGCTGCCCGAATACCGGCCTGACGACATCCACGGCGCTGAACTGCCGCTAGACACGGTCCGCGCCGCCGCCACGGACCTCCTGGAGATGGACCGGTCCGAGCGCGCCGGGCTGCCCTACATGCACCCGGGCCGCGTGGACGTGATCGGCGCCGGGGGACTGGTGTGGCGCAGGATCCTCGAGCGCCTGGGGGAACTCACCAGCGGCAGGATCACTACGGCGACGGCCAGCGAGCACGACATCCTCGACGGCATTGCCCTGAGCATCGGCTGAACCCGGATGCGATCCATAACCCACCCAGTACTGCACAGGACAGCGGCCGCCGCGCTTGCCCTGGTCCTCGCCGCCTGCTGCCTTGTTACCGGCCTCATCACGGCTCCGGCGGCGCGCGCGGACGAGTGGCGGGACAAGCAGTACTGGCTGGCAGACTCCGGCATCACCAAGGCCTGGGAAGTATCCAAGGGCGCCGGCGTCAAGGTGGCCGTCATCGACAGTGGCGTGGACGCCCAGCACCCGGACCTTAAGGGAGCGGTGGCCGGCGGCTACGACGCGTCCGGCTCCGGCCAGCCGGACGGCCAGAAGAGCGTCGGGTCCAAGCCCGAACACGGCACCCTGGTGGCCACCATGCTTGCCGGCCGCGGGCACCAGCCCGCCGACAAGACTGCTTCCCCCACGCCCGGCCCCGCCGGACCGGCACCGGACGGCATCATCGGCGTGGCCCCCGAGGCCCAGATCCTGTCCGTCTCCACCTGGCTCGGCTCACCGAACCCTTCCGGCAAGAGCGACCAGGACCAGATCCCCGAAGCGGTCCGCTGGGCAGTGGACAACGGGGCAAAAGTCATCAATATCTCGCTCGGCAGCACCACCCCGCAGTGGCCGCAAAGCTGGGACGCCGCCTTCCTGTACGCCGAGCAGAAGGACGTTGTGATCGTCGCGGCTGCCGGGAACCGGATCGGCGGCAACACCCAGGTGGGAGCCCCGGCCACCATTCCCGGCGTCCTCACCGTCGCCGGCCTGGACCGCTCTGGAACGGCAAGTGTTGACGCGTCCTCTCAAGGCATCAGCATCGGCGTGGCAGCACCGGCCCAGAACCTGCTGGGCGGCCTTCCGGGCGGCGGATACGCCGAGTGGGCGGGGACTTCCGGATCCACGCCCATCGTGGCCGGCGTGGCGGCACTGATCCGCTCCAAGTGGCCTTCCATGAGCGCCGAGCAGGTGATCAACCGGATCGTGTCCACGGCCAGGGATGCGGGGGCGCCGGGCAAGGATCCCCTGTACGGGTATGGCATCCTCAACGCGGAAGCGGCCCTGAAGGATGACGTCCCCGAAGCGAAAAGCAATCCCCTGGGAACCATTGCCGAGTGGATCCGGGTGCACCGGCGCGGCAACCTGGCCACCCCCACCCCGGTCCCCACGGCGGAGGCGCCGGTGGCTGCCCCGGCGCTTCCGGAAGCAACCGTCCCCGCCGTGGAGCCGCCGTCACAGCGTGATACTGCCATCGGAGGTGCTGTTGTCATCGGATTCGCACTGCTGTTCGTGGCCATCATCGCCGCGGCGGTCATCCAGCTGCGCCGGGCGGCGCGGGACCCCGCGCTGAAGGGGGAGGAGCCGGAAACAGGTGCCCTGGAAAAGGTGCATTCGGTGCGGAAACCCTAGCGTTACGGGCCCTTCGAGCAGTTAGTGAAGATTTTCACAAACTGCGCTATCCTTAAACTATGGCAACCACCCCAGAGCTCCAGGACCGTCCCAGGGTACTCGTCGTCGGCGGCGGGTACGTCGGCCTGTACGTAGCACTCAAACTGCAGAAGAAGATCGCGAATGCCGGTGGCATCGTCACCCTCGTGGATCCACTGCCCTACATGACTTACCAGCCGTTCCTCCCCGAGGTGGCCGGCGGCAACATCGAGGCCCGCCACGCGGTGGTGTCCCACCGCCAGCACCTCAAGCAGACCGAACTGATCCAGGGCCGCGTCACCTCGATCGACCACGCCAACCGCACCGCGGTCATCGCTCCGTCCGACGGCGGCGAAAACTTCGAGATCCCCTACTTCGACGTTGTCCTGGCCGCAGGTGCCATCACCCGGACCTTCCCCATCAAGGGGCTCGCGGACAAGGGCATCGGCCTGAAGACCATCGAGGAAGCCGTTGCGCTGCGCAACAAGGTCCTGGAGCGCATCGAGGTTGCCTCCACCATGACCGATCCCGCCGCCCGCGCCAAGGCCCTCACCTTCGTGGTGGTCGGCGGCGGTTTCGCCGGCATCGAGTGCATCACCGAGATGGAGGACCTGGCCCGCGCCGCGGTCCGCAACAACCCGAGGATCAAGCAGGAAGAAGTCCGCTTTGTCCTGGTGGAAGCCATGGGACGCATCATGCCCGAGGTTACGGCCAAGCAGGCCGAATGGGTCGTTGAGCACCTGCGCAGCCGCGGCATCGAGGTCCTGCTGAACACCTCGCTGGACAGCGCGGAGGGCACCCTCAAGCTCATCAACCTCCCGGACAAGTCCCCTGCCCAGGAGTTTGAAGCCGACACCCTCGTGTGGACGGCCGGCGTCCAGGCCAACCCGATGGTCCGCTCCACCGACTTCCCGCTGGAGCCCCGCGGCCGCGTCCGCGTCCTTCCGGACCTGCGCGTCGCCGGCGACGAAGGCATTGTGGACAACGCCTGGGCTGCCGGCGACATCGCCGCCGTGCCCGACCTCACGGGCAAGGGCCTGCCGGATGGCACCTGCGTCCCCAACGCCCAGCACGCGCTCCGCCAGGCCAAGCGCCTTGCCAAGAACCTGTGGGCTTCCCGCTGGGAGAAGCAGCTGAAGGACTACAAGCACAAGAACCTGGGTGCTGTGGCAGGCTTCGGCGAATGGAAGGGCGTTGCCAACATCAACCTGGTCGGCAGCATCGGCCTCAAGGGCGGGCTCGCCTGGCTGGCCCACCGCGGCTACCACGGCATGGCCATGCCCACGTTCGAACGCAAGTTCCGGGTGATCTTCAACTGGATCATCAGCTTCTTCGCAGGCCGCGACACCACCCAGCTCATGGACCTGGACAACCCGCGCGGCGCTTTCGTTGCCGCCGCCACCCCGGCCCCCAAGCCGGCTGCTGCGGCCGCCCCTGCGCCGCCGGCCGCGCCGGCAGCCGGCGGTAACGGCTCCACAGCGGTGCAGTCCAAGGAATCTGTGGCGGCACAGGCCAAGTAGCACGCGCAGTGCCCGACGGCGGCTGTCCCCTTCGCGGGGATGGCCGCCGTTTTTGTCCCGGCGGCCGTCCGGCCCGGACGCGCCCCATTCCTGCGCCTGGTCCTGCTGCCGGGATGCCTGCCTCCTAGACTGGGCTCATGACTGCCGAAATGAACCTGCAGGCGCTGCTGGCGGGCATGCACCCCGTTCAGCGCGAAGGGGAATATGTTTACGTCCTCTGGCCGCACGGACGGCCACTGGCAGCCGGCATCGAGGCTGCAGTACGCGAGGCTGAGGGCCTGACAGTTGTGTTGCCGCGGGCTGAGGCGGACCGGCAGGGGCTCAGCTATGACTTTGTCGGAGCGTGGATCACGCTGCAGATCCACTCGGACCTCGAAGCGGTGGGCCTCACCGCGGCAGTCAGCAGGGCCCTTACGGAAGCCCGGATCAGCTGCAACGTCCTGGCAGGGTTCCACCACGACCACCTCCTGGTGCCGGTGGCGGATGCGCCCCGTGCCCTTGAAGTCCTGGCCGAACTTGCTGCCAGGAACCGGGATGCACCGGCCCGGGAGCTGATGCTGCGCAGCGAGAATCCCGCAGACAGGGAGGCCATCCTTGCCTTGACGGCCGAGGCTTTCGCCATTTCTCCGGCCACCGGACTGCCGGCAGGAGGTGAGCCGGTGGAAGTGGGTTTGCTGCGTGCACTCTTTGATGCGGAGGAGTACCTCCCCCACCTCAGCGTAGTGGCCGTCCAGGACGGGGAGATCGTGGGGCACGTCATCAGCACCCGCGGTTGGGTGGGGGACCAGGGACTCCTCGGCCTTGGCCCCATCGGTGTCACTCCCCGGCTGCAGCGGCAGGGCATCGGTTCGGCACTCATGCGGGAGACAATCGACAGGGCCAACGCCGCGGGGGAACGCGGCATTGTCCTGCTTGGAAGCCCCGACTACTATGCCAGGTTCGGCTTTGTCCCGGCGTCCACCTTCGGCATCCAGGCGCCCGACCCGGCGTGGGGCGACTACTTCCAGTTCCTGCCGCTCGCGCTATGGTCCGGCGGCGCCCACGGGACGTTCCGGTACGCCGAACCATTCTCACTCATCTGACGGGATACCATTGACCCGGCGCCCCAGTAGCCCAATTGGCAGAGGCATCGGACTTAAAATCCGCGTGTTGTGGGTTCGAGTCCCACCTGGGGTACAGAGAGAAAAGCAGGAGACCCTTCAGTCTTCGGCACGAAGCCGCCCGTATCCTACGGGCGGCTTCCGACGTTTAATTCCACATATGCAACGACTGTTATAAGGATGTGACCTCAGTCACTTATCTTCGCCTGTGATTTGCATTAGCTTGAAGCTAAATCAGGAATCCCTGATTTTTCGTGTCGAAGGCCGTTCGCACCTTTAGATCGAGGAGCTCGTAAATGACTTTATTCCCCCAGGCGGGAGCCCGCGCTGCCAAGCTGACAGCGCTTGGCATCGGCGTTGCCTTCATGGCAACGGCTTGCGGCGGTTCGTCCACACCCACGGCGACCGAAACCACCACTGGAGCAGCGGCGACCGGAATCGCGTGCCCGGCGCCGGGGTCAACCGGCGGAAGCAGCGCGGCGCCCACGAGCGCCGGCGGGGCCGTTCCGCCGTCGACCGGCAGTACCGAAACGCCGTTGAAGCTGGGCTCGCTGCTACCCACCACCGGCTCGCTTTCCTACCTTGGCCCGCCCGAAATCGCCGGTGTGAACCTTGGTGTCAAGGAAGTCAATGACGCCGGCGGTGTCCTGGGCAAGCCCATTGAAGTGGTCCACCGGGATTCAGGCGACACCAAGACCGATATCGCCACGCAGTCGACCACCGCCCTGCTCGGCCAGGGAGTCAGCTCCATCATCGGCGCAGCCTCATCCGGCGTGTCCAAGACGGTGATCAACCAGATCACCGGTGCAGGCGTGCTGATGTTCTCCCCGGCCAACACATCACCGGATTTCACCACCTGGGATGACAAGGGCCTGTACTGGCGCACGGCACCCTCCGATGTCCTGCAGGGCAAGGTCCTGGGCAACTACATGGCCACCTGTGGAGCCCAGACAGTGGGCATGATCGTGTTGAACGATGCCTACGGAACCGGCCTGGCCAAGAACATCAAGGCCGCCTTCGAGTCCGCTGGCGGCAAGGTTGTTGCCGAGGAGCTCTTCAACGAGGGTGACACCCAATTCAGCAGCCAGGTGGACAAGGTTATTGCGGCCAAACCCGATGCAATTGCCCTGGTCACCTTCGACCAGGCCAAGAGCATCGTGCCGCTGATCTCCGGCAAGGGAGTGAACCCCAACCAGCTGTTCATGGTCGATGGCAACACGTCCGACTACAGCAAGGACTTCCAGCCCGGCACCATGCTCGGGGCGCACGGCACCTTCCCGGGAACCTTCGCCAATGAGGCCTTCACGAAGAAGCTGCTGGAAATTGATCCGGCGCTGAAGGACTTCACGTATGGCGGCGAATCCTACGATGCCGTGAACCTGATCGCCCTGGCTTCCGAAGCCGCCGGAAGCACCAGCGGCCCGGAAATCGCCAAGCAGCTCAAGGCGGTCTCCGAGTCGGGCGAGAAGTGCAACGACTTCGCCTCCTGCGTCACCCTGCTGCGTGAAGGCAAGGACATCGACTACGACGGCCAGTCGGGCCCCATCACCTTCTCCGACGCCGGTGACCCCACCGAGGCGTACATCGGTATCTACGAGTACACCGCAGACAACAAGCTGAAGCCGGTCCAGTCGGAATTCGGCAAGCTCTAGCAATCGGCTGAACGCACACAAAGGAGCCCCCGTCCTGCCGGACGGGGGCTCCTTTGTGTCTTGCCCGCTGCTACTCGACGGTGTCGGCCAGGGTTCCGAGGTAAAGCTGGATGACCTTGGGGTCCTTCATCAATTCACGGCCGGTACCCGTGTAGGCGTCGCGGCCCTGGTCCAGGACGTAGCCGCGGTCGCAGATCTGCAGGCAGCGGCGCGCGTTCTGCTCCACCATAATCACGGACACCCCCGCACGGTTGATCTCGTGCACGCGCAGGAACGTTTCGTCCTGCTTGACGGGGGAGAGGCCTGCGGAGGGCTCATCCAGGAGGAGCACGGCCGGGTCCATCATCAGGGCGCGGCCCATGGCCACCATCTGCCGCTCACCACCGGACAGCGAACCGGCGCGCTGGGCACGCCTCTTGCCCAGCTCGGGGAAGAGGCTGGTGACAAAGTCGAACCGCTGAGCGAAGTCCTTGGGCCGCTGGAACATGCCCATCTGGAGGTTCTCCTCGATGGTCAGCGTGGAAAACACGTTGTTGGTCTGCGGGACGAATCCGACGCCGCGCGTCACCAGCTTGTTGGCCTTCAACCCGGTGATGTCCTGGCCCCGGACCACTACCGTGCCCGAGTGGACCTTCACCAGGCCGAACATGGCCTTCAGGAGGGTGGACTTGCCGGCGCCGTTCGGCCCGATGATGCCGATCAGCTCACCCTTGCGGGCCTCAATGCTGCAGCCGTTGAGGATGTTGACCCCGGGCAGGTACCCCGCCACCAGGTCGGTGACTTTCACAACGGCGTCACCGCTGCTGACAGGCTGGGCGGCCGGGGCCGCGCTCGTGCTGCTGCTCATTTGGTGTCCCTTTCCGTACTGCCGTGCCGGCCGCTGTGGTCCCCCTGGGGGCCTTCCGTGGTCCGGGGGCGGGCCTCCTCTTCCGCCACGGTGTCAAGCGAAATGATGCCCGCGTTTTCGGTGCCAACGATCGACTCTTCATCCGCCACAAGCTCTGCGGCAAGCTCCTTGATGCCCTCGGAGTCGCCGAGGTCGACGTCGTGGTGGGCGCCCAGGTACGCGTCGATGACTGCAGGGTTCTTCATGACCTCGCCGGGCGGGCCTTCCGCCACCACCTTGCCTTCGGCCATGACCACCACCCAGTCGGCAATGTGCCGGACCATGTGCATGTCGTGTTCCACGAACAGGACGGTCATGCCTTCTGCCTTCAGGTTCTTGATGTGGTCAAGCAGCGACTGGGTCAGGGCCGGGTTGACGCCTGCCATGGGCTCGTCAAGCATGACCAGCTTCGGCTGCACCATGAGGGACCGTGCCATTTCCAGGAGCTTGCGCTGGCCGCCGGAGAGGGATGCCGCGTAGTCATCCTTTTTGGCGTCAAGCTTGAACTTCTCCAGAAGCACGTTTGCCTGGGCAGTGATCTCCTTCTCCCGGCCGCCCCAGATGCCCTTGAACAAGGCCCTGGACAGGCGCTCGCCGGGCTGGTTGGCCGCGCCGAGCCGCATGTTCTCCATGACCGTCAGCTTGCCCATAACCTTGGTCAGCTGGAAGGTCCGCACCATGCCCATGCGCGCCACCTTGTACGGTGACACCCCGGCGATGCTCTTGCCCTCGAACTGCCACTTTCCGCTGTTGGGCGTATCGAATCCGGTCAGCAGGTTGAACAGGGTGGTCTTGCCCGCCCCGTTGGGACCAATCAGGGCCGTGATCTTGTGCCTGGGGATTTCGAGGTACTCCACGTCCACGGCGTTGATGCCGCCGAAGCTGCGGGTCACGTTTTCCGCGACGACGATGGGGTCGCGTTTCTTGCAGCCGGGACCCACTTCGCCGGCGGCGATCGGCCGGGTATCGGTCATGAAGTCCGGGGTGCTCCCGGCGGCTGCCGGTACTTCGCTGTGCATGCTCATGCGAACGCCAGCTCCTTCTTGTTTCCGAAGACGCCCTGGGGCCTGAAGATCATCAGCAGCATCAGTGCGACGCCCACCAGGATGTAACGCAGCTGGCCCGCCTGGACGGTGTTCAGCCACGTAATGGTGCCCGATTCGATCAGGCCGTAGAGGATGCCCTGGGTCAGTGACAGGACCACCCAGAAGATCATGGCGCCGATGACCGGCCCCAGGACTGTGGCCAGGCCGCCCAGCAGCAGGCACGTGTAAAGGAAGAACGTCAGTTCCGTGCCGTAGTTGGCAGGCTGCACCGCTCCGCGGGGGAGGGTGAAGACCATTCCGGCGAGAGCCCCGAGGACACCGCCGATGACCAGTGCCTGCATCTTGTAGGCGTAGACGTTCTTGCCCAGTGAACGGACCGCGTTCTCATCCTCGCGGATGCCCTTCAGGACACGGCCCCAGGGGCTGCGCATCAGCAGCCATACCAGCGTGCAGCACACGACCACCAGCCCCCAGCCGATAACCCGGATGAAGAAGTCGCGGTTGTTCATGCCGAAGTAGGACCCCTCGGGAAAGGGGTTCATGGCGTAGAAGCCGCCCTCGAACGCCGCCAGGCCGTTGGCGGAGCCGGTGACGGATGTGAGCTGGTTGGTGGTGACGATGTAGCGGACGATTTCCGCGGCCGCGATGGTGACGATGGCCAGGTAGTCCGCCCGGAGCCGCAGGGTGGGGATGCCCAGGAGCAGGGCAAAGATTGCCGAGGCGGTGATGGCTATCAGCAGCCCGACGAAGAACGGCACTCCGAAGGTAAGGGTGGAGATGGCGAACCCGTAGGCCCCCACCGCCATGAAGCCGGCCTGCCCGAAATTCAGCAGGCCGGAGTAGCCGAAGTGGACGGCGAGGCCGAGCGCGGCCAGTGCATAGGCGGCCGTGGTGGGGCTGAAGATTTCACCCGCGGCGCTGGCAAAAATGAATCCAAAATCCATGTCTGTTTCCTAACCCACGCGCTCGCGACGGCCCAGGATGCCCTGTGGCCGGAACAAGAGGACAACGATCATGATGAACAGGGCGCCCACGTACTTCAGGTCGGCGGCAAGGCCAAACACCGTGGTCAGCTCCACGAAAATACCCACGATGATCGAACCGATCAGGGCTCCGAACACGGTACCGAGGCCGCCCAGCGTGACGCCGGCGAAAATGAGCAGGAGGATGGCCGAGCCCATGTCGAAAGTGACGCCGGGCCGGTAGTAGGCCCAAAGGATGCCGCCGAGCGCAGCGAGCATGCCGCCGGTGATCCACACGAGCCGGATCACGGCGTCCACGTCAATGCCGGAAGCGGCGGCGAGCGCCGGGTTGTCCGCCACTGCGCGGGTGGCCTTGCCCAGCCTGGTCTTGAGCAGCACGATGCCGATCAGCGCGATCACCACCGCGCTGATGCCCAGCGACCAGAGGTTGTTGGGCGAGATGGATACCGGGCCCAGCTGGATTTCGGGGCTCTGGGCATACGGAAGCTGTTGCGTGGCGCCGCCGAAGTAGAACTGGATGACGTAGCGGACGGCCAGCGCGAGGCCGATGCTGACAATCATCATGGGCACCAGGCCGGTCCCGCGGCGCCGCAGCGGCCGCCACAGGCCCCTGTCCTGGGCATACCCGAACAGGGCACCGCCCAGCAGGGACAGGATCAGTGCCAGCCAGAAAGGCAGCCCGGCCGCGTTGAACGCGAACACCAGCACCGCGCCCAGCGTCACCATCTCACCGTGGGCGAAGTTGGTGAGCCCGGTGGTTCCGAAAATCAGTGACAGTCCCACCGATGCCAGCGCGAGGAGCAGGCCGAAGCTCAGTCCTGCCACGAGGCGGTTGAGCAGGTTCTGCCCGAAGTCCTGCTCCTGGACCACGATGCCTTTGCCGAAGGCAAAGATCACTGAGAGGTTTGAGGTCTGGCTGAAGGTGACCTCACGCGGGTTTTCCTGCCCCTCGGCGAGCTTGATGCCTTCAGGCAGGGTGGATTCGTCCAGTTCCACGGTGTAGGTGCCCTGCTCGGGCACGCCGATGTTCCAGGAGCCGTTCGCTGACGACTTGGCCGTGCCGGTGAAGTCGCCCTTCTTTGCCGTGATGGTCACATCCGCCAGGGGTGCGCGGGTGTCGTCGCGGAGGAAGCCGCTGATGTTGTTCTGGAAGGTCTGGTTCGACGGGGATGGTGTCGGTGCTGGGGAAGCGGCCTGGGTTGCCGGTGCTGCGAGGAGGAGGATCGCCAGGATGGTTGCACTGATGGCTCCCATGATTCCCGGCAACCCCCGGCGTCGTCCGGCCGGCTGGCCGTGGGGTGTACTTCTCAAAATGAAAAACCTCCACTTGGGGGCGGTCTCGACTGCGCCATTGCAGCCGCTGCGAACGGACGCAGGGC
>Ga0307408_100002810_pt1 | contig 12084 bp, 9 predicted proteins | sample 322Cmetagenome_FD_202116 | JGI IMG/M metagenome (GOLD analysis project Ga0307408, IMG submission 202116) | Maize rhizosphere microbial communities from greenhouse at UC Davis, California, United States - 322HYB-C-3 | ecosystem: Host-associated > Plants > Roots > Rhizosphere > Soil | place: USA... | reverse complement strand
GCCACCGATGTTGCCAACTCCCTGGAAAAACGCCTGGCCGCCCGCCCCGAACATCTGGAGCGCCTGCAACAGCTCAAGGCCGAAGGCCGCATCGTGCTGGCCGGCCCCCATCCGGCGGTGGACAGCAACGACCCGGGCGCTGCCGGCTTCACTGGCAGCCTGATCGTGGCCGAGTTCGACTCCCTGGCCGCCGCGCAAGCCTGGGCCAAGGCCGACCCATTCGTGGCAGCCGGCGTCTATGCCGATGTCGTGGTCAAGCCGTTCAAGCAAGTCCTGCCGTAACGCCCCCCGATGCGATGGGCCTTCCTGGCTCATCGCGTTCAATTGCTCATTGTTCTCGCCGGCCTGCCGACAACCTGTCTAATCTGCTTAATCTCGATTGGAATTCAGGAGTTGCAATGCGCAAAGGTCCGTTGTGCCTGTTGTTGGTCACGTTGGCGATCGGGGCGCCCGCCCATGGCGAGGAAAGCACCGAGGCCGCTCATTCAGCGCCGTTGTCCCTGAGCGCAGGCGGCCAGATCGCCGAATTGCAGCAACGCTTGAAAGACAGCGAGCGCATGCGCGAAGAACTGACCCAACAATTACAGAACGCCAATGGCGAACGCGAGACTGCGCTGGTGGGGCGGTTGCGCCAGGAAAACCAGCGCCTGAAGCTGCAACTCAAGGAAGCCCAGTCCAGCCCCCTGCCCCGCCTGCTGACCGAACAGCAACAGTGGTTCGTCGTCGGCGCAGGGGTAGCGCTATTGGCCCTGCTCTGCGGTATCTTTGCCAGCGGTGGACGTAGACAACGTCGGCAATGGCTAAATTGAGTGAGTCATGAGCGAGCTGTTACTGATAGATGATGACCAGGAGCTGTGTGAGCTCCTCGGCAGTTGGCTGGGCCAGGAAGGTTTCCAGGTCCGCGCTTGCCACGATGGCCTGAGCGCCCGCAAGGCCCTGGCCGAAACCGCCCCGGCGGCGGTGGTGCTGGATGTGATGCTGCCCGACGGCAGCGGCCTGGAACTGCTCAAGCAATTGCGCAACGAACACCCGGAGCTGCCGGTGCTGATGCTCTCGGCACGTGGCGAACCGCTGGACCGCATCCTCGGCCTCGAACTGGGCGCCGACGATTACCTGGCCAAGCCCTGCGACCCCCGGGAACTGACCGCCCGCCTGCGCGCCGTGCTGCGGCGCAGCCATCCTGCGGCCGTGTCCAGCCAGATCGAACTGGGAGACCTGACCTTCAGCCCGGTCCGGGGCGTGGTCAGTATCGATGAACAGGAACAAACCCTCACCGTGTCCGAAAGCCGCCTGCTCGAAGCGCTGCTCAAGCAGCCGGGCGAGCCGCTGGACAAACAGGAGCTGGCGCAGCTCGCCCTGGGCCGCAAGCTGACCCTGTACGACCGCAGCCTGGATATGCACGTGAGCAACCTGCGCAAGAAAATCGGCCCCCACCCCGACGGCCGTCCACGGATCGTGGCGCTGCGTAGCCGGGGTTATTACTACAGCCTTTAAGGCACTGCGCCGATCTTTTGTGGCGCGGGGATTCATCCCCTCGCCACAGTAATCCTATCGCCACAACTTTTGTGTTTGGCTCATGCTGTTTTGTCAGGCCTGCACCAAACCGTCTTTACCCAAGCTTTACCCACCGCTGACCGCCGCTGACCTTGATCTCAGTAATCTGCACACATCCGGAACTGACCGGGAATGAGACAAGGAGAGACACCATGCGCAAGACCCTTACCGCCCTGCTGTTCGCCGCCGCCCTGCCGACCGTCGCCATGGCCATGCCCGAAGGTCCAGGTCCGATGGGGCCGATGGACGGCCCGCGTCACGGCGGCCAGATGCACGATAAAGGCCCGTACAGCCAACTGGACCTGAGCCGCGAACAACGCCAGCAGATTCGCCAGATCATGGGCGAGCAGCGCCACGAACAACGGGAACTGGTGGACAAATACCTGGCCAAGCTGTCGCCAGCCGACCAGAAAGCCATGAAGGACGAAATGGAGGCTCGGCATCAGAAAGTCGATGCACAGATCCGCGGCCTGTTGAAACCTGAGCAGCAGAAGGAATTCGACGCGATTCAGAAAAAACAGGCCGAGCGTCGGGCCGAGTGGGCCGAATTCAAGGCCTGGAAAGCGCAACAACCGCAAAAAGCGCAATAATGCAGTGAAATGCCCCAGCCCAACGGCACACCGCCGTTGGGCTTTCTTTGTTTTTTGAGGATAACTCCGTGCGCTCATTGTTCTGGCGCGTCCTGGCCAGCTTCTGGCTGGCCATCGCTCTGGTGGCGGGACTTTCGATTCTCCTGGGCCACATGTTGAACCAGGACGCCTGGATCCTCAGCCGCCATCCAGGTCTCAACACCCTGGCCGAGGAGTGGACGCAGACTTACGAAAGCCAGGGCGAAGATGCCGCCCAGGACATCCTCAAACAGCGCAAGCGCCAGTATCACATTGACGTCCAGGTACTCAATGAAAGCGGCGATCCGGTGGTGCGTGGCACGTTCCCGCATCGTGCCGCGGCCTTCGAAGCGCGACAGAACAACGATGATCGACGCCTGCCCTGGCGGCGCCTGACCGACGAATTCACCAGTGCCAAGACCGGCGACACGTATCTGTTCATCTACCGCATACCCCACCCCGAATTGGACGCCTGGCACCGCGGCAGCTTGCTTTGGCCCCTCAGTGCCCTGGCGATTGCCCTGGTGGTACTGACCTTGTTCAGCCTGTTGGTGACCCTCTCCATCACCCGGCCGCTGAGCCGCCTGCGCGGCGCGGTGCATGATCTGGGACAGGCAACCTATCAGCAGAACAGCCTCGCCAAACTGGCCAACCGCCGGGACGAGTTCGGCGTGCTGGCCACTGATTTCAACCGCATGGGCGCGCGCCTGCAAAGCCTGATTGCCAGCCAGCGCCAATTGCTGCGCGACGTCTCCCACGAATTGCGCTCGCCCCTGGCCCGACTGCGCATCGCCCTGGCGCTGGCAGAGCGGGCCAGCCCCGAAGAGCGCGAGAAACTCTGGCCGCGCCTGACCCGCGAGTGCGATCGCCTGGAGGCGCTGATCAGTGAAATCCTGGTCCTGGCACGGGTCGATGCCGACAACGCCAGCGCCGAGGAGGTCGATCTCAATGGCCTGCTGGTCACCCTGCAAAAAGACGCCCAGATGGCTTCGCCAGATCAGATCGTGCAACTGGAAGCGGAGCCGAACCTGATCCTCAAGGGCTGGCCGACCATGATCGAGCGGGCCGTGGATAACCTGTTGCGCAATGCCCAGCGCTTCAGTCCGGACGGGCAGCCCATCGAAATGCGCGCGGTGCGCCAGGGGGAGCGAATCCTGCTCAGCGTGCGCGATCACGGGCCAGGCGTTGAGGCCGAGCATCTGGGCCAATTGGGTGAACCTTTCTACCGCGCCCCCGGCCAGACCGCCGCCGGCCACGGCCTGGGCCTGGCCATCGCGCGCCGCGCCGCCGAACGCCATGGCGGTGCATTGGGACTGGCCAATCATCCTGAGGGCGGGTTCATTGCGACGCTGGAGCTGCCGTTGGTGCCGGGGGCTGTCGTCCAGCCGTAACTCAAGACGAACTATTCAACCTGTGGCGAGGGTCAGTCCATCCTTGAGTGAGCCCTCCCATCAAAGCGGCTCTCACCAACCAAACGATAATTCCTCTTATTCAAACTGCCCCGCCCTGTTAGACTTTGCGCCCTCGTTTTCACTCATCCCCCGGGACGCCCGATGCCGCCGTTGCCTCTTCGTTTATGTGCACTGTTCATGGCCCTGGGCCTGAGTGCCTGCGACGATGCCCCGCGTTTTACCCAGGCCGAACCGGGTGAAGCCCGTTCCGGTGGCGCCGCGACGGTCCGCAAGAGTGATCAGAACGCCTTTTCCCTGCCCTCGGCCAACCTGCCGCCCTCGCGGCGCGTGGACTTCAGCGTTGGCAACAGTTTCTTCCGCAGCCCATGGGTGATTGCGCCGTCGACCACCACCGCCCGCGATGGCCTCGGACCGCTGTTCAATACCAACGCCTGCCAGAATTGCCATATCAAGGACGGACGCGGCCACCCGCCAGCGCCAGGTGCGAGTAGCGCGGTATCGATGCTGGTGCGCCTGTCGATCCCCGATGCAGCGCCGTACGCCAAGGTCATCGAACGACTCGGCGTCGTGCCGGAGCCGGTCTATGGCGGGCAGCTGCAAGACATGTCGGTACCGGGCGTCACGCCGGAAGGCAAGGTGCGCGTCGATTACACCCCGGTGCCGGTACGTTTTGCGGACGGCACCGTGGTGGAATTGCGCAAGCCGACCTTGAAGATTACTCAACTGGGTTATGGCCCGATGCACCCCGACACACGCTTTTCGGCCCGCGTCGCACCGCCGATGATCGGCCTGGGTCTGCTCGAGGCCATCCCCGATGACGCCATCCTGGCGAATGCGCAGGCGCAAGTGCGGGAAAAAAACGGCATCGCCGGCCGTCCGAACATGGTCTGGGACGATGTCCAACAAAAGACCGTGCCGGGGCGTTTCGGCTGGAAGGCCGGCCAGCCGAACCTCAATCAACAGAATGTCCACGCTTTTTCCGGCGACATGGGCCTGACCACCAGCCTGCGGCCGTTCGACGACTGCACCGAGGCCCAGGTCGACTGCAAGCGCGCACCCAACGGCAACGGCCCGGAGGGCGAACCGGAAGTCAGCGATAACATTCTGCGCCTGGTGTTGTTCTACAGCCGCAACCTCGCGGTGCCGGCCCGCCGCGACGTGGATTCGCCCCAGGTGCTGGCGGGCAAGAATCTGTTTTTCCAGGCGGGCTGCCAGTCCTGCCACACCCCTGAATACACCACGTCCGCCAAGGCTGCCGAACCGGAGCTGGCAAACCAGGTCATCCGTCCCTACACCGACCTGCTGTTGCATGACATGGGCGAAGGCCTGGCTGATAACCGCAGCGAGTTCAAGGCCAGCGGTCGTGACTGGCGGACCCCGCCGCTGTGGGGCATCGGCCTGACCGAAACCGTTAACGGCCATACCCAGTTCCTGCATGACGGTCGCGCCCGAAACCTCCTCGAAGCCGTGCTCTGGCATGGTGGCGAAGCCCAGGCGGCGCAGCGACAGGTCCTAGCATTCAACGCCGAACAGCGCGCTGCGCTATTGGCTTTCCTGAATTCCCTTTAAACGTAATTTCCGAAACGGGAGCCCGACATGTTCCGTCCCAAGCTGTTGTTCACCAGCCTCGCCGCCATCGTCCTCGGTGCCTGCTCGCCCCAGGATCCGCAAGCGGTTACGTCGGCCGCCATTGCCAAGCAAGTGATCCTGCCGACCTACAGCCGCTGGGTCGAGGCCGACCGGCAATTGGCGAGCAGTGCCCTGGCGTTCTGCCAAGGCAAGGAAAACCTGGAAACCGCGCGCGCCGATTTCCTCAAGGCGCAAAAAGCCTGGGCCCAATTGCAGCCGCTGCTGATCGGCCCGCTGGCAGAAGGCAACCGTGCCTGGCAGGTGCAGTTCTGGCCCGACAAGAAAAACCTCGTCGGCCGCCAGGTCGAGCAATTGGTCAACAGCCAGCCGCAGATCGACGCCGCCGGCCTGGCCAAGTCCAGCGTGGTCGTGCAAGGGCTTTCGGCCTACGAATATCTGTTGTTCGACGCGAAAATCGACATGGCTGACAGCGCCCAGAAAGCCAAGTATTGCCCGCTGCTCATCGCCATCGGCGAACGCCAGAAGCAACTGGCCGAGGAGATTCTGTCGGGCTGGAACAGCAACGACGGCATGCTCGCCCAGATGAGCAAGTTTCCTAACCAGCGCTACGCCGATTCCCACGAAGCGATCGCCGATCTGCTGCGGGTCCAGGTCACCGCCCTGGACACCCTGAAGAAAAAGCTCGGCACGCCGATGGGCCGCCAGAGCAAGGGCGTGCCGCAACCGTTCCAGGCCGATGCCTGGCGCAGCCAGTCGTCACTGCAAGGGCTGGAAGCGAGCCTGAGCGCCGCCAGGACCGTGTGGGTCGGCGTCGACAACAAGGGCCTGCGAGGCTTGCTGCCCAGCGACCAGAAACCGTTGGCCGACAAGATCGACGCTGCCTACGACGCCTCGCTCAAACTGTTCGCCAGCAGCCAGCGCTCGCTGACCGAAATGCTCGGTGACGACGCTGGGCGCCAACAACTCAACGATTTGTACGACAGCCTCAACGTCGTCCATCGCCTGCATGAAGGCGAACTGGCCAAGGCGCTGGGCATTCAACTGGGCTTCAACGCCAACGACGGTGACTGATCATGTTTCGACGTCAGGTCCTGGCACTCGGCAGCTTGCTGCTGGGCGCCGTCACCCTGGGCGGCTGGACGCTGTTCAAGCAAAAGGACAAGAGTCCGCTACTGCTTTCGGCACGGGACGATAGCGACGGCAATCACTTTGCCGTCGGCTATCGACTGGACGGCACCCGGGCGTTCGCTACCCGGGTCAGTCAGCGCTGCCATGACATCATCAATCACCCGACGCTGCCGATCGCACTGTTCGTCGCCCGCCGTCCGGGCACCGAAAGCTATTTGATCGACCTGCGCGACGGGACGCTGCTGCAGACCCTCGCTTCGCTGCCGAACCGGCATTTCTACGGCCATGCGGTGATCCACAAGAGTGGCGAGTGGCTGTATGCCACGGAGAATGACACTCGCGATCCGGGCCGCGGCCTGCTGGGCGTGTACCGTTTCGAAGGCGAGCGGCTGGTGCACAACGGCGAGATTTCAACCCACGGTATCGGCCCCCATCAAGTGTCGTGGATGCCCGACGGTGAAACGCTCGTGGTGGCCAACGGCGGGATCCGCACCGAGGCCGAGAGCCGGGTCGAGATGAATCTCGACGCCATGGAACCGAGCCTGGTACTGATGCAACGCGATGGCACGTTGCTGAGCAAGGAAACCCTCGCCCAGCAAATGAACAGCGTGCGCCATTTGGGTATTGCCAGCGACGGGACCATCGTTTCCGGCCAGCAATTCATGGGCGCGGCGCACGAGCCGTCGCAACTGCTGGCGATCAAGCGTCCGGGCCAACCGTTCCAGGCGTTCCCCGTGCCCGAACATCAGTTACAAGCCATGGGGCACTACACCGCCAGCGTCGCCGTGCACAGCGAACTGCGCCTGGTGGCCCTGACGGCACCACGGGGCAACCGCTTTTTCATCTGGGACCTGGACAGCGGCGAGGTTCGCCTGGATGCGCCTTTGCCGGACTGCGCAGGGGTCGGCGCGGTGGCCGACGGTTTTGTCGTGACGTCGGGCCAAGGGCGTTGCCGCTATTACGATTGCCGGCAATCACAATTGGTTGCCAAACCGCTGGACCTGCCGGCGGGGCTCTGGGACAACCATTTGCATCTGATCTGAGCAGGAAAGCGAAACCCATCGGTGCAGGGGGGCTTTGAAATTTCGGAAAAATCCCACGCACCACGGACCCGACAGCATCTGGAATACCCTGCGTACTCAGGGTAATGTGCCCGCCTATCTTTAGTTTCTCTCAGCTCTTTTCCAAAGGAAGTGGAACATGCTGCGACGCCGCATGCTGATCATGTTGGGTGTTGTCCTGCTGGTGGTGCTGTTGCTGGCAGGCTACAAGGCCTTCTCCATCTACCAGCAGATCCAGATGTTTTCTGCCCCGAAACCGCCGGTCAGTGTTGCCGTGGCCAAGGCCACCGAGCAGCCCTGGCAGTCTCGCCTGCCCACCGTTGGCAGCCTCAAGGCCTCGCAAGGCGTTGACCTGAGCCTGGAAATAGCCGGGACGGTACAAAAGCTGCAGTTCGAATCGGGACAAAAGGTCAAGGCCGGCCAACCGCTCCTGCAACTGGACAGCGAAGTCGAAAGCGCCCTGCTGGAAACCGCCCAGGCCGACCTCGGCCTGTCACAGCTGGATTTCGGCCGAGGCCGACAACTGGTGGGCAGCCAGGCGATCTCCAAAGGTGAATTCGATCGGCTTGCAGCCCAACTGAAGAAAAACCAGGCCACCGTCAACCAGCTCAAGGCATCGCTGGCGAAGAAACACATCGTCGCGCCTTTCAGCGGCACCATAGGCATTCGCCAGGTGGACGTTGGCGACTACCTGGCCAGCGGCACGGTAATCGCCATCCTGCAAGACCTCAGCAGCCTGTACGTGGATTTCTATGTCCCGGAACAGACGGTGCCTCGGCTCGCCGTTGCCCAGCCAGTCAATGTCAGTGTCTCGGCCTACCCAGGCCAGACATTCGTCGGCACCATCAGCGCCATCAACCCCAAGGTCGAGGACACCACCCGCAACGTGCTGGTGCGCGCCACCCTCGCCAACCCCGACGGCAAGCTGTTGCCGGGCATGTTCGCCAACCTGCAGGTGATCCTGCCAGACATGGCTGCCGGCATCGTCGTCCCGGAAAGCGCCGTGACCTACACGCTTTATGGCAATTCCATGTATGTGGTCACCCAGAAGAAAACCGCCGACGGTAACGTCGAGAAAGATGACAAGGGCCAGCCGATCCTGATCGCCGAGCGGCGCTTCGTTGAAACCGGCGAGCGTCGCGACGGGCAGGTCCTGGTCACCAAGGGCGTGCACAGCGGTGAAGAAGTGGTGATTGCCGGCCAGCTCAAACTCGACAACGGAATGCCCATCGCCATCAGCGACGACAAGACGCTGACCGAACAGAACAGCACGCCACGCGCGGACTGATCAAGGAATCCCCATGGCTTTTACCGATCCGTTCATCCGCCGCCCGGTGCTTGCCACCGTGGTCAGCCTGTTGATCGTGCTGCTGGGCTTCCAGGCCTGGAGCAAGCTTCCCCTGCGTCAATACCCACAAATGGAAAACGCCCTGATCACGGTGACCACCGCCTACCCAGGGGCCAATGCCGAAACCATCCAGGGCTACATCACCCAGCCGATGCAACAGAGCCTGGCCAGTGCCGAGGGCATCGACTACATGACCTCGGTCAGCCGGCAGAATTTCTCGGTGATCTCGGTCTATGCCCGCATCGGCTCCAACAGTGACCGGCTCTTCACCGAACTGCTGGCCAAGGCCAACGAAGTCAAGAACCAGCTGCCACAGGACGCCGAAGACCCGGTACTCAGTCGTGAGGCAGCCGATGCCTCGGCGCTGATGTACATCAGCTTCTTCAGCAAGGAACTGAACAATCCGCAGATCACCGACTACCTGTCGCGGGTGATCCAACCCAAGCTGGCGACCCTGCCCGGCATGGCTGAAGCGGAGATCCTGGGCAACCAGGTCTTTGCCATGCGCCTGTGGCTGGACCCGGTCAAGCTTGCGGGCTTCGGGCTGACGGCTGCCGACGTGACCAATGCCGTGCGCCAGCAGAACTTCCTTTCCGCTGCCGGCGAAGTGAAAGGCGAGTACGTCGTTACCAGTATCAACGCCAACACCGAACTCAAGTCCGCCGAAGCGTTCGCCGCGATCCCCCTCAAGACCGACGGTGACAGCCGCGTGTTGCTGCGGGACGTGGCGCGAGTGGAAATGGGCGCCGAAAACTACGACACCATCAGCTCCTTTGGTGGCACGCCCTCGGTGTACATCGGCATCAAGGCCACGCCCGGCGCCAACCCGCTGGACGTGATCAAGGAAGTGCGCAAGATCATGCCGGAAATGGAAGCCCAGCTCCCGACCAACCTCAAGGCCGAGATCGCCTACGACGCCACCCTTTTCATCCAGGCCTCCATCGATGAGGTCGTGAAGACCCTGTTCGAGGCGGTGCTGATTGTCATCGTCGTGGTGTTCCTCTTCCTCGGCGCCTTGCGCTCGGTGCTCATCCCGGTGGTGACCATTCCACTGTCGATGATCGGCGTCATGTTCTTCATGCAGTTGATGGGCTATTCCATGAACCTGCTTACCTTGCTGGCCATGGTGTTGGCGATCGGCCTGGTGGTGGACGATGCGATCGTGGTGGTGGAAAACATCCATCGGCATATCGAGGAAGGCAAGACCCCGTTCGACGCCGCGATAGAAGGCGCCCGGGAAATCGCCATGCCGGTGGTCTCGATGACCATCACACTGGCGGCGGTGTATGCGCCTATCGGTCTGCTCGAAGGCCTGACGGGGGCATTGTTCAAGGAATTCGCCCTGACCCTGGCCGGGGCGGTGGTGATATCCGGCATCGTCGCCCTGACCCTGTCGCCGATGATGTGCGCAATGCTGCTGCGCCATGACCAGAATCCCTCGGGGCTGGCCCATCGGCTGGACGTGATCTTCGAACGCCTGAAGAGCCGTTACCAGCGCATGCTCCATGGCACGCTCGAAACCCGGCCAGTGGTGCTGGTGTTCGCCGTCATCGTCCTGCTGCTGATTCCTGTGCTGGTCATGTTCACCAAATCCGAACTGGCGCCAGACGAGGACCAGGGCATCATCTTCATGATGGCCAACGCGCCGAAGACAACCAACCTCGATTACCTGAACGCCTACACGGATCACTTCATCACGATCTTCAAGGAGTTCCCCGAGTATTACTCGTCCTTCCAGATCAATGGCTACAACGGCGTGCAATCGGGCATCGGCGGCTTCCTGCTCAAGCCGTGGAACGAACGAAGCCGCACCCAGATGGAAATCCTGCCCGAAGTCCAGGCCAAGCTGGAAAGCATCCCTGGGCTGCAGATTTTCGGCTTCAACCTGCCCTCGCTGCCTGGCACCGGCGAAGGCTTGCCCTTTGAGTTCGTCATCAACTCGCCGAAGGACTACACGACGCTGCTGCAAATTGCCGAACGGGTCAAGAAACGCGCGCTGGAGTCGGGCAAGTTTGCCTTCATGGACATTGACCTCGCCTTCGACAAACCCGAGGTGGTCGTGGACATCGATCGCGCCAAGGCTGCCCAGATGGGTGTCTCCATGCAGGACCTGGGCGGAACCCTGGCGACGTTGCTGGGCGAATCGGAGATCAACCGCTTCACCCTTGAAGGGCGCAGCTACAAGGTCATCGCCCAGGTGGAGCGACCGTTCCGGGACAATCCGGACTGGCTGAATAATTACTACGTCAAGAATGCCCAGGGCGAGTCGCTCCCGCTTTCGACGTTGATCAAGGTCAGCGACCAGGCACGACCGCGGCAACTGAACCAGTTCCAGCAGCTCAACGCCGTGACCATTTCGGGGTTTCCCACCGTGAGCATGGGCGAAGCCATCGAGACCGTTCGACAGATTGCCCGCGAGGAAGCACCGGTGGGGTTCGCCTTCGATTACGCAGGGGCTTCGCGCCAGTTCGTACAGGAAGGCAGCGCCTTGTGGGCGACCTTTGCCTTGGCCCTGGCGATTATCTTCCTGGTGCTGGCGGCGCAGTTCGAGAGTTTCCGGGATCCGCTGGTGATCCTGGTAACGGTGCCTTTATCGATTTGTGGCGCATTGATTCCGCTGTTCCTTGGTTGGTCGAGCATGAACATCTATACCCAGGTGGGGCTGGTGACGTTGATCGGCCTGATCAGCAAACACGGCATCTTGATCGTTGAGTTCGCCAACCAATTGCGCAAGGAACAAGGCCTGAGCCCACGCGAAGCCGTGGAGCAAGCCGCGTCGATTCGCCTTCGGCCCGTACTGATGACTACAGCGGCAATGGTGTTTGGCATGGTGCCGTTGATCCTGGCCACCGGTGCCGGGGCCGTGAGCCGCTTCGACATCGGGACGGTGATCGCAACGGGTATGTCGATTGGCACCTTGTTCACCTTGTTCGTATTGCCTTGCGTCTACACATTGCTGGCAAAACCGGACAAGCGTTAAGACACGTTGCCGGTGCGATGCTGGCTGGCGTGCAAAAACAAAGGCCTCGCAATTGCGAGGCCTTTGTTTCAATCGAAGCTCAACTCTGAGGTTTCATGCCCTGGGATAGGCCAAACATGAACAACAACAGATCGCTGTCCGGTCGGATCGCCTCGCTGGCCTTGGCAATCCGAGGCACAGGACAATGAACGCCAACCGTGGAGGCGCTGAGAATCTGCGAGCGCGGCTGTTCCCATACCGCTACCGCCATTGATGCAACTGCCAGGGCTCCGACCAAAAACAAACCTCTAGCAATTTCTACTTTCATCGCTACAAACCTTTGATAGCGCTGCCAAACGCCGCTGTATAAAAATAGACGAGCTTTTCCCAATCACCATCATGGAACGACGAATGGCGCCGTAGC
>Ga0307408_100002807_pt1 | contig 12091 bp, 5 predicted proteins | sample 322Cmetagenome_FD_202116 | JGI IMG/M metagenome (GOLD analysis project Ga0307408, IMG submission 202116) | Maize rhizosphere microbial communities from greenhouse at UC Davis, California, United States - 322HYB-C-3 | ecosystem: Host-associated > Plants > Roots > Rhizosphere > Soil | place: USA... | reverse complement strand
GCAAAATGCTTTGGTAGGACAACTACCGGGTTTCTTTTCTCAACAAACCTCAGGCCAACCTGGAGCAGATGGTGCTACTTTCTATATCAGAGGAGTGAGTTCTTTTGCCGCAGGAGCAAGTAATCAGCCATTAATTGTTGTGGATGATATTGAGTTTACCTATGAGCAGTTTGCTCGCCTTAATCCAAACGAAATTGAAAGTGTTAGCATTCTTAAGGATGCGTCAATGACTGCTGTTTATGGTATAAAAGGAGCAAATGGGGTAGTTTTAGTAACAACCCGTAGAGGTAAAAGTGGCAAGCCTGGATTTAATTTAAGGTCAGAAACCAGCTTTCAACAGCCTACAAAATTTCCTGAATATTTAAACGCTTATGAGAGTGCACTATTGCATAACCAGGCTGCTGCTAATGATGGTGTAGCGCCAATTTTTAGTGAAACAGCCTTGGAGGCATTCAGAACGGGTTCTAAGCCTTACGAATATCCAGACGTAAATTGGAAAGAAGTATTATTTCGCGATTTTAGCATGCAAACACGGAATAATTTAGATATCTCCGGAGGAACAGAGAAAACGCGTTATTTCATTTCAATTGGGCATTTATACCAAAATGGAATGCTAAATAACTTCGGCGAGAAAACGGATGTTAACAACAACTATTTTCATAAACGCTATAACTATCGTTCCAACTTAGATATTGACGTTAACAAGGATTTATCCTTAAGATTAGACCTTGCTGGAAACATTGGCCAGGTAAATAATCCAAACTACAGCCATCCTAACGGTTCAGATAAAACTGTTTTTTACGAGTATACTAATTACTTGTCTTTAGCACCTTATTCGTACCCAGTCACCAATCCCGACGGTTCTTTTGCTTATTTAAATTCACTATATCCCAATAGGTATCAGTTAAATAATATTGTTAACAGGCTAACCAATGGGGGATATATTCGGAAGAATGAGAATAACATGAACCTAAACTCAACGGTAAACTATAAATTAAATTTTATCACCAAAGGCCTATCAGCTAAAGGCATCGCCGCTTATACCAGCAACTATGGGTATAACCGCAATATCACGAGAAACGCAGGGCCGGCTTACATATGGAATCCGGTGAACAACTCGTACTCAAGTTATCCATCAAACGAATACCGTCAGCAGCGCTATTTCCTCGGTTATGATGCTGGTTCAACCCAACGCATTTTGTCATTGCAAGCAAGTATGAGTTACGACCGCACTTTTGGCAATGCGCACCATTTGTACGCATTGGCATTATATAACCAAAGAACCGAATTAAAACGTGGAGATACGCGAAATGGAGGCGTAAACTTTGTTTCAACAAACTTTGTTCCTGCCAATTCCAGAGGATATACTGGCCGTTTAGGATACGATTTCAAAAACAAATATTTGTTGCAGTTAGTCGCAGCTTACAATGGGTCAGACAGGTTTATATCATCTAAACGGTATGATCTATTCCCAGCTGTTTCTGGGGGATGGAACGTTTCAGAAGAGCCCTTTTTTAAGAACAATATTAAGGCGATTAACCGGCTGAAATTAAGAGGGTCTTATGGTGTGGTTGGATCTGATTCAGGTACCGATGGTATCTATGTTTATAAGCAAACGTATACCGGTAATGGAAGTGCTTCATTTGGTTTAACTCACAACAACTATGGCGGTTTTCTAGAAGGGCGTTTACCAAACGATGACGTAACCTGGGAAGTTGACAAAAAGTTTGATGCTGCAGTAGAGCTAGATGCATTTAATAGCCATTTAACTGCCGTAGCTGAATATTTCAACAATGACCGGAATGATATTTTAACAACCCGCGGTACAGTGTCTCAGGTTTTCGGCCAAACGCTGCCCTTAGTAAATATGGGAAGGGTTAGAAATAAAGGATGGGAGTTTGAGCTTAAATACCAAAACAAAATAGGTAAAGACTTTAATTATAGTGTACGCGGCATGTATTCGGTAGCCCGTAATAAGATTCTCTTTAAAGATGAAGCTACACAGAAATACCCATGGATGGCTCAAACTGGAATGAATGTAAATTCCCAGCTTGCCTACCAGTGGATTGGCTTTTATGAAAATGACGAGGATGTTCAGAAAAGCGCCAAGTTTGGTTCTGGCAATAAGCCGGGCGACTTAAAATATGCTGATTTAAATCAGGATGGTAAAATTGATGAGTTTGACAAGGCTTATGTGTCAACCCCGGCAAACGTGGCTCCGGTTAACTATAGTTTCGAAACAAGTTTCGGTTATAAAAACTTTGGTATACGCGTCTTGTTCCAGGGTGCTACCGACTTTGTGGCCTCGGCAATTGCAGAGAATGTGCAGTTTTTAGGTTCTAATATGTTGCCTGTACACCAACAAGCATGGACACCAGCATTGGGCAATAGTGCGCAATATCCGCGGTTAAGCTTGCAGCCTGGTTCTAACGATGCACGTGCAAATATGTCAACATTCTGGTTGAGCCCTGGCGACTACCTTAGGTTAAAATCTGCCGAGGTTAACTATTCCATCCCGGCTTCTTTAATAAAAAAGGTCCGTTTACAATCGGCAAGTGTATTTGCAACCGGATATAATTTATTCACATGGTCTAAGCTGTACAAACGCTATTCATTAGACCCTGAGATACTTTCAGGAAGTGCAAACCTGAATTATCCGCCACAGCGAGTTATCAATTTTGGCTTAAGTGTTACCTTCTAAGAAATAACAGGTATGAAAAGAATTATTAGTTTTCTTGCAATAGCAATGTTTTTAGTGGCCTGTAAGAAGAATGGGGGATTTCTTGAAAATCAGGATGTTTCATCGATTACAGAGCAAATGGTATTTACCGATAGCGTTAGAAGTATCGGTTTTCTTACCAGGATATATAATGACATAGGATTTAGCTTTAATAAAGGCCGCTGGGACTCACACGGGAACCTGGAACAGGCTACTGATGAGGCGGAATACCGTTACTCCGGCGGTACCCAAAAAGCAGTTATGCTTTATGCAGGTACTGTTAGCCCGGGAAACGTTGTGGATGATTTTTGGAGCACTCCCTGGGCGAATATTCGCAGGGTGAACCTATTACTGCAAAAGATGCCCCAGATTCCTTTGTCCCAGCCCAGAAAAAATTTAATGCTAGCCGAAGCGCGTTTTTTAAGAGTATGGTACTACGAATATCTTTTAAAGAGTTTCGGCGGAATTCCGATTATAGGAGATGTGGTTTTTGGAATTAACGATATTATTAACTTAAAGAGAAATACCTACGAAGAGTGTGTCAATTATCTGGTAAAAGAATTGGATGAATCTGCGGCAGCTCTACCTGCTACTCGGGCTGATGAGGACTACGGGCGTATCACTAAAGGTGCTTGCCTGGCTTTAAAAGCTCGTATCCTGTTATATGCAGCCAGTCCATTGTTCAATGGTGGGGCTATAACTACCAATCAAGAATTGGCTAAAATTGTAAGCTATCCAACGGCTTCCGTAGCTAGATGGGAAACAGCATTACAGGCAGCTGAAGCAGTAATTAATTTGAAAGATGAGTTTGGGGCGCCGAAATATGCCTTGTATGAAGATAATGTAACAGCCCCAGGTTACGGCTTTTATCGGATGTTTTTAATGCGAGTTAACCCGGAATACATTTTTGCTCGTTTGCAGGGAGGTAATCGAACATTTGAGGGACATTATCTGCCTTCAACCCGGGGGGGCGCCTTCAATTCTCACGCTACACAAAATATGGTTGATGCCTTCCCGATGAAAAATGGAAAGCCTATTACTGACCTTACGTCTGGATATAGCGAAACAAATCCATATGTGGGCCGCGACCCGCGTTTTGCATACACCATCATTTATAATGGTGCGCCTTTTTATCTATCGTCCAGCAATAGCAAGCAGCCAATGAATCTTTACTATCAAAGAAATGCCAATGGTACACTAACACCTCAAGCAGATGTTACCAGTACCACAACGGGTTACTATGTTAGAAAAATGCTTGATGATAATTCCAATAGTAACACAGAAAGAGGTTGGCCTTTAATCAGGTTTGCAGAAATAATATTAGGGTACGCTGAAGCGCTGAATGAAGTTGGGCGGACAGAAGATGCCCTTACTCAAATCAAGCTAATCAGAAAAAGGGCAGGTATAGATGCGGGTACAGACGGCCGTTATGGTATCCCGGCAGGAATATCTCAAGCAGACATGCAAAGCCTGATTCGTAATGAAAGGCGCATTGAATTAGCTTATGAAGATCATCGTTTCTTTGACGTAAGGAGATGGAAGATTGCCGAACAAACGGATAACGGATTTAATCGTGGAATCCAGGTTATCAAAGAGTTGAACAATACTTTCACATATACTCCTACGGTATCTATTCGCAAGCACAACTTCCGCCCCGAAATGTATTTGTTACCGATACCTCAAGGAGAAATATCAAAGATGCCTGCAATGGTTCAAAATCCAGGGTGGTAAAAAAGATCTTTCCTTAATTATATTGGTCGAAACGGCTTGCCGGGCGCCCGCCCGGCAGCCTTTCAATTACACATTGCTATGAAGCTTTTTTTATGGTTGTTAGTGCTGATTCCCTTGCTTCAGGACAGCAAACAAGTAAACAATTTCCCGCAAGGAAGGACATTCTACATCGATGCCTTGGCCGGAGATGATTCGAGCTCAGGTGCATCGCAAAGCGAAGCCTGGAAAACCCTTAACAAAGTAAACAGCTTCGATTTTTTGCCAGGAGATAAAATCCTGTTCAGGGCCGGCCGGATCTACGAAGGACAGTTAAAGCCAAAGGATTCCGGAAGGGAAGGCCTGCCAATTCAGATTGATAAATATGGCGAGGGCTATAAACCGCGAATACAAGGTAACGGGGTTGAATTATCGGCTCTGCATCTTTATAATGTAGAATGTATTACAGTAAAAAACCTCGATATCTCCAATTATGGACCATCCTTAAAAGCAAAGCGATGCGGGGTGTTGGTAGAATTAAAAGATTTCGGGAAAGCCCGGCAAATTCAATTGCTCAACCTGGATATTCACGATGTAAACGGCAGCTTGGTAAAAAATGAAGGTGGCGGGGCTGGCATCATATTAGCTAATTCAGGCAATAAAAAAATATCAACGTTCGACGGCGTTTTGATTGCAGATAATACTATAAAACGCTGTACGCGAAATGGCATCCTTATAAATGGCTATTGGGAAAGAAGTAACTGGCATCCGAGCAGAAACGTTATCATAAGAAACAACCTGTTGGAAGGCATCCCAGGCGATGGTATTGTTCCCATCGGTTGTGACGGGGCTTTAATTGAACGCAATGCAATGCAAGACTGCCCAAGGCTGCTTCCCGATGGCGAAGCTGCTGCCGGTATCTGGCCCTGGAGCTGCGACAATACCGTTATTCAATATAACGAAGTAAGTGGCCATAAAGCTCCTTGGGATGCACAAGGCTTCGATTCTGACTGGAACTGCCGCAACACACTTATTCAATATAATTACAGTCATGATAATGAGGGCGGCTTTTTATTACTCTGTAACGATGGGGGGGCAAAAATGCCGTCGAGCTTGGGCAATACCGGCACTGTGGTTCGCTACAATTTAAGTGTCAATGATGGCTTGAGGGTAAAGGGAAAACATGCTGGCTTTTCACCAGTATTTCATATTGCCGGCCCGGTGAAAAACTCAAAAATCTATAATAACATCGTGTATCTGTTTCCAAAGCAGCCTGTGATAGATAGTACATTAATAGATATCAGCGATTGGAATGGCTTAGCTGATAGCACCGTTTTTAGTAACAATATTTTTTACGTAAACACACCGGTAAACTATAATCTTAGCTTAGGCAGCCGCACCTTGTTTGAAAACAACGTGTATTATGGAAACCATCTTAACCGGCCGCAAGATTTGTTTGCTATAACAGCCGATCCACTTTTTCTTGGCACTCCCGGCTTGGGCTTAACGGGCTTAAAAGCTGCAGAGCAATTTAGGCTATCAGACAAGTCGCCTCTACACAATTCGGGCAGGCTGATTCAGGGCGCAGAGCTTAAAGATTTTTTTGGTAACAAGGTAATTTACAGCCAAAGGCCCTCTGTGGGAATCCATCAATATGCACCTTCTAATAAGAGGAGATAGTGTAATAATTTTGTTTTTATTAATCAGTTAGCAGTAAATTTTTTATATTTATAGGATACTCTCAATTAGCGCTCGATACCTAACATCATAATTACCTATATGATTTTAATTGTCGACGATATACCAGAAAATCTCTACTCTCTAAAAAGTGTTCTTGAACATAATAAGTTTAAAGTTGATACAGCTTCATCAGGCGAAAAAGCCTTAAAGAAAGTCTTAAAAACAAACTATACCTTAATCTTGCTGGACGTGCAAATGCCTGGCATGGATGGGTTTGAAGTAGCCGAAATTATTTCGGGCTACAGTAAGGCAAAGCACACTGCCATAATTTTTCTTTCTGCAAATTATACCGATGCCAACTTTATACTTAAAGGATACCGGCATGGTGCAATAGATTATATCACAAAGCCTATCGACCCTTCGTTGCTATTAACACGCGTTAAAGCTCTTTATGAAATTATTGAAAGCCGTATAGAAATCAGCCGCCAGCAGGATGAGATAAGGAGTCTGTATATAAGCGAAAAGAGACTAAACCAAATCCTTTCAAGGCAAAGAAAAGCGCTTCTTTTAACTCAAAAACTGGCCAAGGTTGCGTATTGGGAATACCATATCGAAACCGAAAGCCTCAAATGCTCGCCAGAGATTTATAGCCTGTTGGGCCTCGATGCCAGCCGCGAAATAAACTTGCGGCTGTTTATCGAAATGCTCTCTGCAGAAGAGCAGGAAGAATTCAGGGCCGTATGGGATCGGCTAGGGAAGAAAGGAGGGCGCCTCGAGTTTACACATTCTTTCATCACAGAAAGCGGGCATACGCTTTATTTGAAACAGTATGGAAAACTGGAACGGAAAAATGGCCTCGCCTATAAAATATTAGGCACAGTACAGGATATTACAGAAGAAAAAAATAACGAAAAGGAATTTTTCAGGCTTTACGAAAGATACAAACTAGTAAACAAAGCAACCAACGACATAATTTGCGACTGGGATGTCCACAAAAATGAAATGGAGTTTAACGATAGCGTTTTTAATGTCCTGGGATATCCTAAGAAGGTAATAACAAGGCCAGAAGCCTGGTGGGAAGATATAGTTCATCCCGAAGATCTGCCGCGTACTCAAAAGGCATTTGAAGCTATTTTATTAAAACAAGCTTCGCAATGGGAGATTGAATGCCGTTTGAGATGCGCAAATGGCGAATATAAAGATGTTGTTGCTCAATCATACTGCTTGTTTAACTCCTCCGGACAGTTACTCAGAATGGTCACAGCTACTAAAGACCTCAGTTCTCTAAGGAGCATTGAAAATCAATTGATGCGCACAGAATTAAGGCTTCAACAAACTGTAGAAACCATTAATGAAGGCTTTTTTACATGCAATAGCTCCTGGAATGTTACCTATTGGAACCATAAAGCAGAAGAAATTATAGGGCTTAGCAAACAGGAGGTACTAGGTAAAAACCTATGGGATCTCTTTCCGCAGGCCCGCGAATCCAGGTTTGCTGAACTGTATAGCAAATGCTTCGAAACCAAGCGCCCATGTTCTTTCGAAGAATATTATGAACCGATGTCTAAATGGTTCCGGGTAAATGTACACCCAAGTGACGAGGGCATAGCCGTTTACTTTGAGGATATTACAGAGGAATTACTAAAAGAGCTCCAGCTTAACAAGGCTATTGAGAAAGCTGAGCTGATAAAAACAAGTAGCCAGGAGGTACTTTGGGAAGCCGATGTTAACAGCGAAATTGTCCACTTCAACAAAAACCTCTATTTGCAGTATGGGTATAAATCCAACACTATTACAGATAGAGAATGGTTTAAACAGAGAATCCACCCAGAGGACCGCGATACTGTAATCAACAGCCTTTTTAAGAGTTTGGAAGAGAGCCTTGATTTTTGGCAAATGATCTTTCGCTTCTTGGATGTCCATGGCACTTCCCACTATGTTAATGCCAAAGTTCACATAGTCAGGGACGAAAATAATAATCCAGTCCATGTAGCAGGCTCACTAACTAATATTCAGGACCTGAAGGAGAAGGAGTCTAAACTGGCACAGATTGCATTTTCAAACTCACATTTAGTAAGAAAGCCGCTGGCAAATATTCTTGGATTGGTTGAATTGTTAAACGAAGAAGATGTAAACAGTAAAGAAATTACGAACATGTTAAAAGAAAGCGTGCACGAGCTTGATGTTGTAATTAAACAAATAGCTGTAACCACCAACTAAAGCAACCAACACTAAAGCAAGTAAAAAAGGGCGTTTCAGCTATTGCAGGCGTCTTTTTGACTTATATGCCACGCTATTTGTGCGGTTTTACCCCTCATTTATTGGACTGAATTTACTCATCTTGCGCTCGGAACTTATCCAAAAACAGCAATTCAAGGCGTTTATTAATAGAGAGCTCATAGCTGCGGATATAAAGCAATCGTACTATATTTGGACGAAATTATAAACAACGCTAACCGGCTCTGGCTATATTGCAAGCCTAATTGATACTTTAATACTTGCCTATGCTAACAGCTAGTACTCATAGAATGCGCACATTTTTAGTCTTATTTACATTATTTTTCATAAACATCGTAACAGCTGATGCTCAAAAAAACTCTGCAGCCAGAATAGTAAACGTAGGCGAAGGCTGGGCAAGCAATTCAGTTAATACAGTGGTTTTTCGAAAAAACTCGTTATTCACCTGGCGGGATACCCAGTTTATTGCCTATTATAATCAAAACAGGTTTGTTGTGCTTGGCAAGAGAAAGCAAGGCACAGATAATTGGGAGCTGAAACAAACGCCCTATCAGGGAAACACTGCTGATGCACATAACGATATCAGCATTATTGTAGACGGCGATGGCTACCTTCACATTTCCTGGGATCACCACAATAACAGCCTCAGATACGCTAAAGGGGTAGCTCCAGGCTCTCTTAAACTCAGCGAAAAGCAAGCAATGCTGGGTTCTGAAGAAAAATCCGTGTCATATCCCGAATTTTATAAAATACCCGATGGAAATCTCTTATTCTTCTATCGGGATGGAGGATCCGGGCGTGGGGATTTGATAATCAATAAATACGATACCAAAACTCAAAAGTGGGCAAGGTTGCAAAACAATTTAATAAGCGGCGAAGGGCAAAGAAATGCTTACTGGCAGGCTTTTTTAGATCATAAAGGCACTATCCATGTTTCCTGGGTTTGGCGCGAAAGCCCCGATGTTGCTTCAAACCATGACATGGCTTATGCCTGCTCTAAAGATGGCGGCTTAACCTGGCAAAAATCAACCGGCGAAAAGTACGCATTGCCAATAACGGCAGCAACGGCAGAGTACGCCTGCAGAATCCCCCAGAAAAGCGAGTTGATCAATCAAACCTCCATGTCGGCAGATAAGGCTGGTAACCCTTATATCGCTACTTACTGGCGCGATGCCGATTCAAAAATTCCGCAATATCACATCATTTACCACGATGGCAAAAGCTGGAATACCAAGGCTTTAAATTTCCGCACCACAGCTTTTTCCTTAAGTGGAGCAGGCACAAAGCGGATCCCGATCTCCCGTCCACAGGTAATGATGCAGATCTCAGCTTCAAAACCTAAAGGACTAATGATTTTCAGGGATGAAGAGCGGGGCAGTAAAGTTTCGGTAGTAGAACTTAAAAACCTAAAGAAGTCAAAATGGAAAGTTTCTGATTTAACGCAAAGCGAAGTAGGATCTTGGGAACCAACTTTTGACACCGAATGGTGGAAAGACACAGGGAAATTGAACCTTTTTATACAAAATGTGAAACAGGTAGATGGCGAAGGTAAAGCTAACATACCCGCACAAATGGTTCAGGTTTTAGAATGGAAGCCAAATTTTTAATGAACTTAATACAATGAACATACACAAACACTTAGTATTTATCATCGCAGCAGCTTCTCTTGTTTTTGGAGCATGCTCGGTTCAAAAATCATCCCAAAAAGGCATCACAAGCTCTAAGGCAGATGTTTTGGAAACCATCAACAAAGTAAATAATTACTGGCAGTCCAATCACCCTGATCCTGGGAACGCATTTTGGGACAATGCAGCTTATCACACGGGCAATATGGAAGCTTATTTCGTTACCAAAAACGAAGCTTTCAGAAAGTATTCAGAAGCTTGGGCTGAAAAAAATCAGTGGATGGGAGCAAAGTCAACCAATAAAGCAGAATGGAAATATAAGTACGGAGAGACCGATGATTATGTACTTTTCGGCGACTGGCAGATCTGTTTTCAAACTTATGCCGACTTATACACTCTTGATAAAGATGAAAGGAAGATAGCGCGCGCCAGAGAAGTAATGGAATATGAAATGAGTACTTCGCGCAATGATTATTGGTGGTGGGTTGATGGGCTTTATATGGTGATGCCCGTAATGACGAAGCTTCATAAAATTACCGGGAATAAACAATACCTGGAAAAACTCCATGAGTACTTCACCTATGCCAACAGCATCATGTACGATGAAGAAACTGGCCTGTACTACCGCGATGCGAAATACATCTACCCTAAGCATAAAAGCACTAATGGAAAGAAAGATTTTTGGGCACGCGGAGACGGCTGGATATTTGCCGGATTAGCAAAAGTACTGGCAGACCTGCCAAAAGACGATGCTCACCGCGATGAATATATTACCAAGTACAAAAAATTGGCAAAAGCCATTAAAAGTTCACAACAGCCAGAAGGCTACTGGACCAGAAGCATGTTAGACCCTCAACACGCACCAGGCCCTGAAACAAGCGGTACAGCATTTTTTACCTATGGTATGCTTTGGGGCATTAATAATGGATACTTAAGTGAAAAGGAATACCTGCCGGTGGTAATAAAAAGCTGGAACTACCTTACAAAAACTGCTTTGCAGGCAGATGGAAAGGTTGGTTACGTTCAGCCAATAGGCGAAAGGGCAATTCCTGGACAGGTTGTTAACCAAAATTCCACAGCTAACTTCGGTGTTGGAGCTTTCTTGTTGGCTTCATCCGAAATGTATCGTTATCTGGATAAAAAATAAGGAAACTTAGTTCGATTGTAAACTGCCAGTTTCCAAGAGTGCATGCACTGTCTCCCTTTGGGCTACTGTGCATACACAAGTTTTTGTATTTAGGCGATTTGCAGGAGGGCATTTGAAATAGGCAGAACCCTTGATTCGGAGGCGGTGCCTTGCGAAGTGCCTGGATAAAATTCACTTATCAGCGGGCCTGTGTATGAGGAAGGTGCATTGTCGGGTTTTCCGAAGCGACGGGATGTGCGGAAAGGGAAAGGCCGGCGCAGCACCGCGCGGCTGATAAGAGAATTTGCGCAGAGGAATGTGCGAAAAGGCACCTCGCAAGGCACAAGATTTTTGTTTCTTTTCATCGAATGGAAAAGAAAAAGAAAGAATTGAATCTACACAAGATGTGTACACTCATTTTCTGTCTGTAGAGTTAGCGAGCGCTCTACAGATTCTCGTATGAAATGAGTCTCCAGACTCACGGTTTCGAAGGTACTCCTTAGCTCAACGGGATTTGAAATCTTCAACCATTTTAGCGTCCTCATTTACGTCTAAACCCTTCGTAAATCAATAAAATGCCGATTTTGCCCCCTTTTTAAGGCTAATTTCCCCCCAACGCATTTATATAAACCAGCTTCTTTTGTAAAACCAAAATAAGCACACATAAGCTAAATGAAACGGAGTATTGGAAAAAGAATCACAGTTAAACTTTCGGCAGTTTTAATAATACTTAGCCAGCAAATCTTTGCACAAAGCAAAAACAACGATTGGGAAAATCCTCAGTTGCTTGACTTTAATAAAGAAAAGGCGCATGCTACGTTTATGCTGTTCGACAATGCCAACGATGTAAAAGCAGATGACTACAGCAAGTCGCCCTGGCACAAATCCTTAAACGGCAAATGGAAGTTTGTTTATGTAGATAAGTATGCCGATCGGACAAAAGATTTCTATCGCGCAGATTTAAACGACTCCCATTGGAGCGATCTGGCAGTGCCT
>Ga0307408_100002805_pt1 | contig 12095 bp, 9 predicted proteins | sample 322Cmetagenome_FD_202116 | JGI IMG/M metagenome (GOLD analysis project Ga0307408, IMG submission 202116) | Maize rhizosphere microbial communities from greenhouse at UC Davis, California, United States - 322HYB-C-3 | ecosystem: Host-associated > Plants > Roots > Rhizosphere > Soil | place: USA... | reverse complement strand
GCATTCGCCTCTACTCGGCGACGCATCTCGCTGAGATGTTCGCGCGGCACGGTCTCGTGGTCGAGTCGGCGTATGACGGTTGGACCGAGCGTGCTCTCTCTCGCCGCAGCGGTGAGATGTTGCTGGTCGCGCGCAAAGACGAATGACTCGGCGGCGTTGCTGCGTCGACGCAGGGTCCGCTACCTTTCCGTCTTGTCCGAACAAACTTTCCCGTACTTTCGCGTGGTCCGTTAGCTGATGGCTGATGGCTGATATCTCGCACATGCGTCCAATACGTGTCCTGATAGCCAAACCGGGCCTCGACGGCCACGATCGTGGTGCGAAAGTCGTCGCGGCCGCGCTACGGGATGCCGGCATGGAGGTCATCTACACCGGCCTTCATCAGACACCGGAGATGATTGCGAACGCCGCCATTCAGGAGGACGTCGACGTCATCGGGCTGTCGATTCTGAGCGGCGCACACATGACCCTCTTTCCGCGCGTGCTCGACCTGCTGCGCGAGGCGGGCCGCGACGATGTGCTGATCACCGGCGGCGGAATCATCCCGAAAGAGGACATGGACGAGTTGCAGCGGCGCGGGACGGGCAAGCTGTTTGGGCCCGGGACGTCGACGTCGGACCTCGTCGACTACATCCGCGGCTGGTTCGAGGAGCGCGAGGGGGCCGGCGCGAGGTCGGGCGAGCGGTGACCTCGCGGCTCCGTGAGCTGGGCGACGAAATCCGCAAGCTCGAAGACAAACTGCGTGACGGTGGCGGTGCCGACCGAATCGCGAAGCAGCACAAACAGGGCAAGCTCACGGCACGCGAACGGATCGCCAAACTGTCCGACCCGTCGTCGCGATTCATCGAGGTGGGCCTGCTCGTGGCGTACGATCAGTACGACGGCCAGGCGCCGGGAGCCGGTGTCGTCACCGGCATCGGCATCGTCCAGGGGCGGGAGGTCGTAATCGTCGCGAACGACGCGACGGTGAAGGCTGGCTCGTGGTGGCCCGAGACGATCAAGAAGATTCTGCGGGCGCAGGAGATCGCGATGCGCTGTCGCGTCCCGATCATCTATCTCGTGGACTCGGCCGGCGTGAACCTCCCCTACCAGGGCGGTGTTTTCCCGGGTCAGTACGGAGCGGCGCGGATCTTCTACTACAACTCCATCATGCGCCGCTACCTACGCATCCCGCAGCTCGCCGCGGTGATGGGCCCGTGCATCGCGGGCGGCGCGTATCTCCCGGCGCTGTCGGACGTGATCCTGATGGTGAAGGGGACGTCGTTCATGGGCCTCGGCGGGCCGAACCTGGTCAAGGGCGCGACGGGCCAGACGATCGACGGGGAAACGTTAGGCGGGGCGGTGACGCACACGGAGATCAGCGCGGTCGCGCATTACGCCGTCGACGACGATCCCGCGTGTCTGGCGAAGTTGCGCGAGCTTGTCTACCGACTCCCCCGTCGAGCGGAAACCGGGAACCGGGAACCGGGAACCGAAACTCAGAGGAGCCTCGGTTCCCGGTTCCCAGTTCCCAGTTCCCAGTCAGACCGGCTCTACGACCTCCTTCCCACCGACCACCGCATGTCCTACGACATGCACCAGGTACTGCACGCCGTCGTCGACGACGGTAAGCTCGACGAGTTTCAGGGCAACCTCGCGCGCGAGATGATCTGCGCGGACGCCACGATCGACGGCATTCCGGTTGGCGTCATCGCGAACCAGCGTGGGCTCATCAAGGGGCGCCCGGGCGAGAAGCCGCGGTTCGGCGGAATCGTCTACGCCGAGAGCGCAGAGAAGGTCGCCTACTACATCGATCGCTGCGACCGCCAGGGCATCCCGCTCCTGTTCGTGCAGGACGTGTCGGGGTTCATGGTCGGCGCCGAGGCCGAGCACGAGGGGATCATTCGCGCGGGCGCCCGGTTCGTCGAAGCCATGGCGACGGCGCACGTGCCGAAGATCGTGCTGACGGTGAATCATGCGTCGGGCGCGGGCTACTACGCGATGGCGGGGCAGGGGTTCGATCCCGATTTCATCTTCAGCTGGCCGACGGGCCGCATGGGCGTCATGGAAGGCGAGGCGGCGATCCAGGCGGTGCACGGGCCGGCGCTCGAAGCCGCGAAAAACGCAAAGCGGGACCCGTCGCCTGAGATTCTCGAGGCCGTCGACGAGATGCGGGCCGACTACGAGCACCAGCTGGACGCTCGTTATGCAGCGGCGCGCGGGTACGTCGACGCGATCGTGTACCCCGAGGACACGCGTGACGTGCTGGCGATGGCGCTCCGCACCGCGCTGCATAACGCCGGGCCTCATCTCGGCGCCTTCGTTCTTCCACCACACCTCTCCGAGGCTTGAGTGAAGCAGGTCGTTCGTGTCGCAGCCGGGCAGGGATTCTGGGGTGACTGGCTCGAGGCCCCGCGCCGACAGGTCGAGGGTGGGCCGGTCGACTACCTCATGCTCGACTATCTCGCCGAAGTCACGATGTCGATCCTGCAGAAGCAGAAGGAGCGCGACCCGAAGATGGGCTATGCGCGCGACTTCCTCGGCGCGATCGACAGCGTGTTGCCGGCCATCGTCGAGCGAGGTGTGCGCGTGATCGCCAACGCGGGCGGCGTGAACCCGGTGTCGTGCGCGCAGGCCGTGAAAGAGCTGGCGGCCGCGCGTGGCGCCGCGGGAAAGGTCAGGATTGGCGTCGTGACCGGCGATGACCTGCTTCCTCGGCTCGATGACCTGATCGCGCGCGGTCATGCGCTCGCGAACATGGATACCGGGGAGCCGCTCACGACAGTGCGTGACCGCGTCCTCTCTGCGAACGCCTACATCGGCTCGACGCCGATCGTCGAGGCGCTGTCGCGAGGTGCGCAGGTCGTCGTCACAGGCCGCTCCACCGACACGGCGCTGACAATGGCGCCGCTCCGCTTCGAGTTCGGCTGGGCGCCTGACGACTGGAACAAGCTTGCCTCGGGAATCGTCGCTGGACACATCATAGAATGCGGCGCCCAGTGCTCGGGCGGAAACTGCCTGATCGACTGGCGCGACGTTCCCGACCTCGCGAACGTCGGATACCCGATCGTGAACGCGCATCCGGATGGCACCTTCGAGATCTCGAAGCATCCAGGCACTGGCGGTCGCATCTCGGTGCCCACGGTGACCGAGCAGCTGGTCTACGAGATGGGCGACCCGCACGCGTACATCACGCCCGATGTCGTGGCGGACTTCACGACGATCCAGCTCGAATCAGCCGGGCCGGACCGCGTGCGCGTGTTCGGAATCGGCGGAGGGGCGCCCACCGACAAGCTGAAAGTGTCGATTGCGTACCGCGCCGGATTCAAGGCGGTCGGCACGCTCGTCTACGCGTGGCCCGATGCGCTGGAGAAGGCGCAGGCGGCCGACCGCGTCCTCCGCGAGCGTCTCGACCGACTCGGTCTTCGCTTCGACAAGATCATGACGGAGTTCGTGGGCGTGTCGGCCACGCACGGGCCACTCGCGGAACAGCCTAACGCCGAACCGCCCGAGGTGCAGCTGCGCTTCGGGGTGCGCGGCGAAAGTAAAGCAGCCGTCGAGCGCTTCACGCGCGAGCTCGCCCCGCTGGTGCTGAACGGACCGCCAAGCGTCACCGGCTTCGCCGGCGGTCGGCCGAAGGTCGAGGAGATCGTGGCCTACTGGCCCGCGCTCATCGACAAGGCGGAGGTGCAGACGGCCGTGGAGGTGATCGGATGAAGGTCCGTCTCGTGGACATCGCGCACGCACGGTCGGGCGACAAGGGCGACACGGCCAACGTCGGCGTGATCGCGCTCAAGCGCGAATGGTACCCGATCCTCGTGCGCGAGCTGACCGAGCGGCGTGTTACGGAGCATTTCCGCGGCGTCATCACCGGAGACGTGAAGCGATATGAGCTGCCTAACCTGGCAGCGCTGAACTTCCTGCTCCACGGCGCGCTCGATGGCGGCGGTACGCTCTCGCTCAAAACGGACGCGCAGGGCAAAGTGTTCTCGACAGCCCTTCTACGTATGGTGCTCGACGTGCCCGATGCAGAGGCGCGTTCGTTAGGGTTGCCAGTGGCGTGAGGCAGGGCTCGCTCACGCGATCCTCCACGAGGCGCTCGTTATGGATCGCATAACGGTCATGAAGATCGCCTTGGCGCTCGCCGGCGTCGGCATGTTCGCCTACGGCATCCGGAGCGAGGACACCGTCGTGCGCTGGATCGGCATCGGGCTCGTCGTCGTCGCGTTTCTGCTCCGATTCTTCAAGACCACGAAGCCGGAGTAGGATCAAAGGCGTCAGAGTCCTTTGAATTCTCGGAGCTCGGAACGCCAGAGATCTCGGATTCAAACGACTCTGACCCCTTTGATCCGGTTAGATTTCGCGTGATGCGCTCCCACCGTCGCGCCCCCGAATTGCTCGCCCCTGCCGGCTCATTCGATGCCGTCAGGGCCGCCGTGGCGAACGGCGCGGATGCGATATACCTCGGGGCCGAGCGCTTCAATGCCCGCGACGAGGGCGCGCAACTCACCCTCGATGAGCTGGAGCGGGCGTGCGCGCTCGCCGCGTCGCGGGGCGTTCGCATCTACCTCACGCTGAACACGCTCGTCAAACCGGACGAGATCGCAGACGCGCTTTCGCTCCTCGGACAGGCAATCGACCGCGGGATCGCCGCCGCGATCGTACAGGACATCGGCCTCATCAGACTGATTCACGCGGTGTACCCCGGGTTCGAGGTGCATGCGTCGACGCAGATGACGGTGCACGACGCCAGCGGCGCGGTCGTGATGCGCGAGCTTGGCGTCGACCGCGTCGTGCTCGCGCGGGAGAACACCCTCGAGGACATTCGACAGATCCGCGCCGCCGTGCCCGACCTTGGGCTCGAGTCCTTCGTGCACGGTGCCCTGTGCATTTCGTATTCGGGCCAGTGCTTCATGTCCGGCATGATCAGCGAGCGCAGCGCCAACCGCGGCTCGTGCGCGCAGTCGTGCCGAAAGGACTACGTCCTCACGGATGCCAACACCGGCGCGGAGCTCGACCGCGGGTTCCTCATCTCGGCGAAAGACCTCGCCGCTCACGACCAGCTTGCGGCACTGGCCGAGGCAGGGATCAGCTGTCTCAAGGTTGAAGGCCGCAAGAAGAAGCCCGAGTATGTCGCGACGGTCACGCAGGGCTATCGCACGTTCCTGGACCGACTCGAGCACGGCGAAGTCGCGCCACCGACGTTCGAGGAAGTGCAGCCCCTCGTCCAGATCTTCAGCCGCGGCTTCACGCCCGGTATGCACATGGGTCGCGCGGGTCGTGGCTACATCACGCGCACTCACCCGGACAACCACGGCGTTGTGATCGGCGTCGTGGCGGGGCGTGACGGCGCCGATCTGTTGATCGACGTGACATCGCCTGTGGCGGTCAGCGATGGGCTCGGCTTCGAGCCGCCCGCGGGCCAGAAGGGGCAGGCGCTTGGCTTCTCCGTTTCGGCCGCGCGGTTGGTTCGCGCGGCGAATGGCACAACGCGTCAGGCAGTCGCCACCCGCGTGAACGTGCCTACGGGATGGACGGTCCTCCGCACGTCGCACGCAGCGCTGCTCGAGGGAGCGCGAGCAAGCTTCGCCGAACTGAGCGCTCCCGTTCGCGCGCGACGCACGCGCATCGACATGCGGTTGTTCGGGACACCTGGGGCGTCACTCAAGGTGGTCGCCACCGCGGAGGGCGAACAGGTGAGCGTGCGAGGCGAGGTCCCGCTCGCACCCGCCCGCGCCCACGCGCTCGATGTCGCCCGCCTGCGCGAGCAGCTCGGCCGACTGGGCGAGACGCCGTTCGCGTTAGGCGACCTCGACGTGGCCGGGCTCACGAGCGGACTGTTTCTGCCAGTGAGCGAGCTCAATCACCTCCGCCAACAGGTCGTCGATGAGCTGATGGCGCGTCGCGATTGGGCCGAAGTGGCACGGATCGCGGAACGGGATGGCGCGATCGCCGCCGCGATCGCCAGGGTTCCCGGCGTATCGGAGTCGCAAAACCACGCGCTGCCTAACGTGGAGCGCGAGTCGATGCCGTTTTCGCTGAGCGCCGAGGTGTACTGCCTCGACGACGCTCGCGCGGCCGCCGACCGTGGCGCCACCGAGGTCACGTTCGACCCGTTCCTCCGCCATCCGGCGCCACCTGCAGCCCGCGTTCGCACGCTCGGCGAAGAGCTCGCTGCGCGCGGTGTCGGACTGCGCCTCCGTACGCCGACGATCGTGCGCCCCGAGGAACGGCGCTCGCTCGACAAGTGGCTCGCGCTCGGGCTCCCGATCCTGTCGGGACACCTCGGCCTGGTCGCCGAGCTCGGGCGCGCCGGCCGCGACGTCATCGCGGATTATGCCGTCAACTGCTTCAACCAGCACACCGCCGCGGAACTGTTCCGCCTCGGTGCCCGGCGCATCGTGTTGTCGGTCGAGCTGACGACTACGGAGCTCGCCGCCGTCTCGGCGCCGTGGAGTGGACGCGCCTTCGACGTGTTGATCTACGGTCGCCCCGAGGGAATGACCATTGAGCACTGCGTGCTGTCCGCGGCGTTCGATCGTGAGCCGACGACATGCCGCGACCTCTGCGTGCAGAAGCATCCGGTCGTCGAGTTGACCGACCCGGCCGGTTACACGTTCGGCGTGGCGACGGACTCCGCATGCCGGAATCGTCTGCTGCACTCGAGACCAATCGAGGCATCGGAATACCTGCCACGACTGTGGCAGTCGGGTATCCGCGGCTTCCGTGCGGTGTTCAACGTCCCTGGCGATCCGGTGCGAGAAATCGTCGCAGGTTACCGCGCCACGCTGGAGGCTTTGTCGCGGGTCGAGGCCCCGCCGCCGACGTCTCCCGTTCGCGAGCTCGTGAGTGGGAAGTTCACTCGGGGACACTTCGCGCGCGCCGTGTGAACGCACGGTGTGAAAATGACGGCGCCTGCAACCGGGCGATGATGGTCGCGGCGGAGCCACGTTGTTATTGTTCGACGTGACCAACGAGGTTTCCGCCGAGCGGTTGCTGGAGCAGGCCCGCGCCACGCTGCGCGAGTCGTTCGGTTACCCTGGATTTCGTCCGGGGCAGGAACGCGCGATCACGTCGGTCCTGAGCGGCCGCGACACGCTGGTCGTCCTGCCTACGGGCGGTGGCAAGTCGCTGTGCTACCAGGTGCCCGCGCTGATGCTGCCGGGGCTCACCATCGTCGTGTCGCCGCTCATCTCGCTCATGAAGGACCAGGTGGACGCGCTCACCGCGCGCGGGCTTCCCGCGGCGTTCATCAATAGCACACTCACCGGCTCGCAGGTTTCCGATCGCCTCTCCCGCGCGGCGCGCGGCGAGATCAAGCTGCTCTACGTCGCACCGGAGCGGTTCGACGCCGGCACGACGGCCGAGCGGCTGCGCACGATGGGCGTGTCGCTCCTCGCCGTCGATGAGGCGCATTGCATCAGCGAATGGGGGCATGACTTTCGGCCGAGCTATCTGCGCATGCGTCACGTGCGCGAGCGGCTTGGCGCCCCACCGACGGTCGCCCTGACGGCGACCGCGACGCCCGAAGTGCGACGCGACATCGCCGCGCAGCTCGCGCTGCGAAACCCGATGATCATCGTTACGGGCTTCGACCGGACAAACCTGCATTACCACGTCCTTCCGACACGGAACGACACCGAGAAGGATGACGCGCTCGTGCAGACCCTCCGAGAGCACGACGGCCTTGCCGTCGTCTACGCCTCCACGCGCCGCAACGTCGAGCGGATCGCTGGCGTCCTCGAACGCGCGCGCATCTCGGCCACCGCCTATCATGCGGGCCTCGACGACGCGCACCGCCACGAGGTGCAGGACAGCTTCATGAACGAGGACGTCCGTGCCATCGTGGCGACGAACGCGTTCGGCATGGGGATCGACAAGCCTAACGTGCGGCTCGTCGTCCACCACGCGATGCCAGGTACGCTGGAGGCGTATTACCAGGAAGCCGGGCGCGCGGGGCGGGACGGCCTGCACTCGGAGTGCGTCCTCCTCCACGCCTTTCCGGACCGGTTCACGCACGAGTTCTTCATCAAGGGCGCCTATCCCGAGCGCCCACTCGTGGAAGCGGTGTACGCGGCCATGCAGCGCGTGGTCGACGCGGCGGGCCTCACGGATCAGGGCCCGGAGCACATTGCGCGGTTCGTTCCAGGCAAGGTGCAGGGGCGCGACGTCGAGTCGGCGCTTCGCATCCTGATGCGTGCCGATGCCGTCCGTCGCGAGTCCGAGTCCGGCTCATCGGTGTTCGTGCGACTGCTCGCGACGCCGGAACGGATCAAACGCGAGTTGCCCGACGCGCACAATCCGGAGCTCGGGTTCCTGCGCGCGCTGTGGCGGGCGGCAGGCAATCGCCTGAACGAGGGGGCGGTCGTGTCATTGGACGGTCTTCCGCCCGGATTCAGCGGCTCGGCGACGGCGGTTCCGATCCTGACTGCGCTCCAGTCGCGCCAGTTCCTCACGTGGGAGCGTGTTGGCGGTGGGATACGGCTCACGGACCCACGTAAGCCGCTCACGGCGTTCGCGGTCGAGTGGACGGTGATCGACCGTCGGCGTCGGGCCGAACTCGCAAAGCTCGATGCCATGCAGAAATACGCATACACCACCGGTTGCCGGCGAGCTTTTGTCCTTCGATATTTCGGGGACGAGGCCGGTCGTGGGACCTGCGGCGGGTGCGACAACTGCCTGGGTGTGCACGTCGGTAAAGAGCGCCACGCACCAGGGTCGGCGCGGACCCGTCGGGAGCGAGCCTCTCCGATGGCCGCTGCGCCGGGTTCGTCACGCTCTCCGGGGGCCCGGGGTGGGGAGCCATTCGGTGGCGGAGAGCCCAGGCCGGCCAGCGAGCTCGTGCTGGAGGGCGCCGATGCGCGGCTCTTCGCCTCTCTCAAGGCGTTGCGCAGCTCGATCGCGCGCGAGGAGAAAGTTCCGCCATACGTCGTGTTCACCGATCGCACGCTCGCCGAGCTCGCCGCACGAAAACCGCGGACCTCGGCAAACCTGCTCGAGGTTCGCGGCGTGGGGCAGGCGAAGCTGGACAAATACGGCGAGCGGTTTCTGGCGGCGATCAAGGGCGCCGATGAAACCGAGGCCGCCTAACAAACGCATATCGCTCGGCAGCGTCAGGCTCCATGGACGATTCTCTTTATTTCACTGAGCAGCACCTGGCAGTTCGCGAGATGGTGCGCTCCTTCGCGCGCGAGGAAGTCGCGCCGGTCGCTGCGCACTTCGACGAGCGCGCAGAGTTTCCCTGGCAGAACATCAAGAAGATGGGCGAGCTGGGGCTGCTCGGCGTACCATGGTCCGAGGATCTTGGCGGCGCCGGACTGGACTACATTGCCTACATGATCGCCATCCACGAGATGGCGAAGGTCTGCGCCTCGCACGCGATCACGATTTCCGCCCACACCACGCTCGGGACGTCCCCGATCGTGCATTTCGGGACGGACGAACAGAAGCGGCGTTTCGTTCCGCTCCTCGCCAGCGGCCGCGTGTTAGGTGGCTTCGGGCTGACCGAGGAAAGCGCCGGGAGCGACTCCGGAGGCACGCGGACGACGGCGGTTCGCAAGAACGGCCACTACGTCATCAACGGCTCGAAGCGGTTCATTACCCACGGCGGCGTCGGCGAGATCTTCGTCGTGACGGCCGTGACGGACAAGAGGCGCGGGACGAGGGGAATCAGCTCGTTCATCATGACGAAACCCACGACGGACCTCACGAAAGCCGCGGAGGTCGGTGTGGGGCACGATCCATCGCTGCCGGCGATGGCTGGATTCAGGGCGGGGAAGAAGGAAGACAAGCTCGGTTGGCGCGCCTCCGATACCTGCGAGCTGATCTTCGAGGACGTCGAAGTGCCGGCCGAGAACCTGCTGGGCGTTGAAGGGCAGGGGTTCGTGAACTTCATGCGCACCCTCGACGCGGGTCGAATCGGCCTCGCCGCGCTGTCGTTAGGCCTCGCGGAAGGAGCGTTCGAGCAGGCGATGCGTTACGCCACGGTGCGGCGCCAGTTCGGGAAGCCGATCTTCGACTTCCAGGGCGTGCAGTTCCAACTGTCCGACTGCGCGACCGAGATCGAAGCCGGGAAGCACCTGATGTATCACGCGGCATGGCTCGCGCAGCAGGGCAAGCCGTTCACGAAGCAGGCGGCTATGGCGAAGCTATTCTGCTCCGAGCTCGCCATGCGCACGACGCTGAAGGCGATTCAAGTGCACGGCGGCTACGGCTACACGCGCGACTATCCCGTCGAGCGGATGATGCGGGACGCGAAGATCTGCGAGATCGGCGAGGGCACGTCGGAGATTCAGCGCCTCGTGATCGCGCGCAGCCTGCTGCGGGAGATGGCTGATTGACCTTCGAGCAGGTCGCCAGGCGCCTGCGACTGCCGCTGGGCTTCGTGCTGGCGGCGCTTTACCTCGCGTTCGGTCCGCGTCCGACTCCGCTCACGCTCGCGGTGGGCGGCGCTCTGGCGTTGATTGGACTTGCCGTACGTGCATGGGCAGCGGGGCACATCGTAAAGAACGACCGGCTCGCGACCACGGGCCCCTACGCGCACACACGCAACCCCCTCTACTTCGGCAGTTTCCTGATTGCGGCCGGATTCGCGGTCGCGGCACACTGGTCCCTGCTGCTCGTCGTCGTGGCGTTCTTCGCGCTGGTGTACGGGCCCACCATCGATAAAGAGCGGGCGAAGATCAGCGCGATGTTTCCTGAAGCCTACGAGCGCTGGGAGCAAAACGTCCCTGCCTTCGTGCCCCGGCCTACCCCGTGGCGAGACCCGTCGGTCGCGGCGTCGGACCGGTTCAGCCCATCGTTGTACATGCGGCATGGCGAGTGGAAGGCCGCGCTGGGTTTTATCCTCGCGCTGACCTGGCTCGTCCTGCGGATGAGAGGCGATTTATGGTGACCACTCATCCCACGCCCGCTACCGCAGCGCGAGCACTCGTGATCGAGCTCGTCGCGCGGTTCTGCATACTTGTTGGTTTCCCCGTCTTGGCCGCCGCGCGACTCGCGGCGAGCCTTGGACTGTTGCCGCGCCCCCGACGCTCTCGCGCAGCGTCGACCGAGCGCGGCTCTTCCGCCTGTGGCGGTGCCATTCAGGCTCGAGTCGATCGCACGCAACTCCGCTCACTGCGGGCCACGACCAGCCTGGTCTCCCGGCGGCATTCCGCCGAGGACGAGGCGCGAGTCGCGAGCCTGCCGGATGGCGCGTGTCCGATCACCCACCACCAGCGGGACACATCGAACCTGGAACACGCCCGAGGCATGAAGGCCCGGATGCGTCGTTCCTCCACAACTTTTCCCTATCGCCGCGCAGTGCCCAAGGAGTCGCCTTGGCTCGCGCTGCCGGCGGGACCACATGAAGCGAGAAATTCTCATCAATGCGAACCCGCGCGAGACGCGGGTCGCGATCATCGAGGACGATCAGCTCGTCGAGCTACTCGTCGACCGTCCGGAAGCCCGGCGGATGGTCGGCGACATCTACCTCGGTAAAGTCGAAGCAGTTCTTCCGGGCATACAAGCGGCGTTCGTCGACATCGGCACCGAGAAGAGTGCCTTCCTTCACGCGTCGGATCTCGTGTTCGACGAGGACGGCGATGACGAGGATGCCGAAGAGGACGACGGCGGCGATACGGAGGACACGCCACCGCGCGGCCGTCGCGCCAAGGCGCCGCCCATTCAGGATCTCCTGAAACGTGGGCAGGAGATCCTCGTGCAGATCTCCAAGGAGCCGATCTCCACGAAAGGGCCGCGGGTGACCGCGCAGATCTCACTCGCGGGGCGCTTCCTCGTCTACATGCCGTTCGCGAGCCGCGTGGGCGTCAGCCGAAAGATCGGCGAGCGCGCCGAACGCCAACGGCTTCGCGAGCAGGTGCAGGGCGTGCTGCCGGCCGATTCCGGCGGCGTCATCGTTCGCACGGTCGGCGAAGACGTCACGCAAGAGACGTTCGGTCGGGAGCTCACGACGCTCATCGGGCAGTGGAAGCGGATCAAGAAGAAGACTCATTTCCTTCGATCTCCCGCGCTCGTTCACCGCGAGACCAGCCTGACGCGCGGCATCATTCGCGATCTCTTCAGCACGAAGATCGAGGGCCTCACGGTCGACTCGAAGCACGTCTACAACGAGA
>Ga0307408_100002803_pt1 | contig 12100 bp, 10 predicted proteins | sample 322Cmetagenome_FD_202116 | JGI IMG/M metagenome (GOLD analysis project Ga0307408, IMG submission 202116) | Maize rhizosphere microbial communities from greenhouse at UC Davis, California, United States - 322HYB-C-3 | ecosystem: Host-associated > Plants > Roots > Rhizosphere > Soil | place... | reverse complement strand
GCGCGAAATGGTCACCGCCAAGCACCGCCCGCTGGTGATCATCACCTCCAACAACGAGAAAGAGCTGCCGGACGCCTTCCTGCGCCGCTGCTTCTTCCACTACATCAAATTCCCGGACAAGGATACGATGGAAGCCATCGTCAAGGTCCATTACCCGCACCTGAAGCAGGAACTGCTGGCCACCGCGCTGCAAACCTTCTACGAAGTGCGCGACGTGCCGGGCCTGAAGAAAAAGCCTTCCACCAGCGAATTCCTCGACTGGCTCAAGCTCCTGATGGCCGAAGACATCCCGCCGGAAGTCCTGCGCGGCAAGGACCAGAAGGCCGCCGTCCCGCCGCTGCACGGCGCCCTGCTGAAGAACGAACAGGACGTGCACCTGTTCGAACGCCTGGTATTCATGTCGAGGACCAACCGCTGATGGACGCCCCAACCCCGGTCACGCTGGAAGCCAACGGCCTGCGCCTGGAGCCGCTCGGCCCGCAGCACGCCGGCGGCCTGCGTGAAGCCGCCCAGGACGGCGAACTGTGGAAGCTGCGTATCACGTCGGTGCCTGAGCCGGACAAGGTAGAAGGCTATATCGCCACCGCCCTGGAAATGCGCCCTTCCCGCCTGGCCTTTGCCGTGGTCGACGCGGCCAGCGGCCAGGTGCTGGGCACCACCAGCTACCACGACATGGTGCCCGCCATCGACCGCGCGGAAATCGGCTACACCTGGTACCGCCGCAGCGTGCAGCGCACGCATGTGAACACCACCTGCAAGCTGCTGTTGCTGACGCACGCCTTCGAAACGCTGGGCTGCGCCGTGGTCGGCTTCCGCACCGACAACTTCAACCACGCTTCGCAAGCCGCCATCGAACGCCTGGGCGCGAAGAAGGACGGCGTAATCCGCCACCACGCCGTGCGCCGGGACGGCACCGTGCGCGACACGGTCATGTACAGCATCGTGCGCGGCGAATGGCCCGAGGTGAAAGCGCAGCTGCGCTACCTGCTGGCGCGGAGGGAGGCGGCATGCTGATCGACTTCTTCTTCACGCTGAAGGACGCCAAGATCCCGGTCACGATCAAGGAATTCCTGACCCTGCTGGAAGCCATGCAGAAACAGGTACTGGAACCATCGCTGGACGACTTCTACTACATGAGCCGCCTGTGCCTGGTGAAGGACGAGGCCAATTACGACAAGTTCGACCGCGCCTTCGGCCAGTACTTCAAAGGCATCACCGCCGTCTTCGACACCACCAAGGAGATCCCGCTCGACTGGCTGCTGCAGCGCATGAAGCGCGAACTCACGCCCGAACAGATCGCCGCGCTGGAGAAGTTCGGCTACGACAAGCTGATGGACCGCCTCAACGAACTGCTGAAAGAGCAGAAGGAACGCCACGAAGGCGGCAACAAATGGATCGGCAGCGGCGGCACCTCGCCGTTCGGCAATGGCGGCACCAATCCGGAAGGCATCCGCATCGGCGGCAAAGGCGGCAACCGCACTGCGGTCAAGGTGTGGGAACAGCGCACCTATAAAGACTACGACGTCGACCGCGAGCTGGGCACCCGCAACATCAAGGTCGCCCTGCGCCGCCTGCGCAAGTTCGCACGTGAAGGCGTGGCGGAAGAACTGGCGCTGGACCAGACCATCCGCGCCACCGCCAACAACGCCGGCTACCTCGACATCAAGATGCAGCCCGAGCGCAAGAACAACGTCAAGGTGCTGATGCTGATGGACGTGGGCGGCACCATGGACGACCACATCGAACGCGCGGAAGAACTGTTCTCGGCCGCCAAGACCGAGTTCAAGAACATGGAATTCTACTACTTCCACAACTGCGTCTACGACTACCTGTGGCGCAGCAACCGCCGCCGCAACGCCGAACGCTTCGCCACCTGGGACGTGCTGCGCAAATACCCGCCCGACACGAAGCTGATCTTCGTCGGCGACGCCACCATGAGTCCCTACGAAGTGCTGCAGCCCGGCGGTTCGGTCGAATACAACAACGAGGAAGCCGGCGCCGAATGGCTCGGACGATTCACGTCGCACTTCCCGAAATTCATCTGGCTCAATCCCGAGCCGGAAGGCCTGTGGCAATACCGCCAATCGATTTCCGTGATCCGCCAGATCATGCAGAACCGCATGTTCCCCATTACCATCGAAGGCCTCGAGCGCGCCATGCGCATGTTGTCTAAGTAAGCTGGAGGCGGTAGCCGACTCCGGTTTCGGTCAGCAGGTATTGCGGCTGGGCGGGGTCATCTTCCAGCTTATGGCGCAGGTGGCCCATGTAGATGCGCAGGTAATGGCTGTTGTCGGATTGGGCGGGGCCCCAGACGGCGCGTAGCAGCTGCGGCGCGGTCATGACGCGGCCGGCGTTGGCGACCAGTACTGACAGCAATCTGTATTCGGTAGGCGTCAGGTGCACGTGTTCGCCGCGCCTGGTGACTCGGCGGTTCGGCAGGTCCACGATCACTTCGCCAAACTGCACCTGGCCTGCGTTGTCGGCTTGCGGTTGCCGCTGGCGGCGCAGCGTGGCGCGCACGCGGGCCAGCAGTTCGCCGGTACCGAAAGGCTTGCTCAGGTAATCGTCGGCGCCCGCATCGAGCGCCTTGATCTTGTCGGCTTCGTTGACCCGCGCCGACAGCACGATCACCGGCACGTTCGACCATTTGCGCAGGTCGGCGATGAAGTCGTTGCCGTCGCCATCCGGCAGGCCGAGATCGAGTATCACCAGGTCCGGACGGCGCGTGCCGGCGTCGATCAGGCCGCGCTGCATGCTGGCCGATTCGTGCACGTGCCAGCCCTCTTCCTCCAGCGCGGCGCGCACGAATCGGCGGATCTGAGGCTCGTCCTCCACCAGCAAGGCGGTGGGGGTTATCTCGGATTGTTGCGTGTTCATTCTTCCTCGATTTCAGGCAGCTCCGGCGGCGTGCCAACCGGCAGCGTGAAGACGAAGGCCGCACCGCCCAGCGGGGATTTGTCCGCTGCGATGATGCCGCCATGCGCTTCGACGATGGCGCGGCAGATCGCCAGCCCAAGGCCGACGCCTGGCTTGGCCGATTCTTTCTCGCCGCGGTTGAACTTCTCAAATATCGCTTCTTCGCGGCCGCGCGGCAGGCCCGGGCCGTTATCGTACACCATGACCCGTACAAATTCGCCGCGCTGCACGGCGTAGATCACAATGGATGCGCCGGGCGGCGTGTACTTGGCGGCGTTTTCCAGCAGGTTGCACAGGACGCGTTCGATCAGCACCGCGTCGAAGCGCAGCAAGGGCAACCCCAGCGAGAGCTGGGTGCTCACCTTGTGCTCGCGCAGTTGCAGGGCGCTCGCGCGCAAGGCGCTGCCGACCACCTCTTCCAGCGGCTGCCACTGCAGGTTGAACTTCAATTCACCGCTTTCGATGCGCGCCATGTCCAGCAGGTTGGCCACCAGGGCGCTCATGCGCAGCGCTTCGGTGTGCAGCGAGTTGGCGAGTTCGAGTTGCGGCTCCGACAATGGCGGGCGCGATCCAGCCAGGGACTCCGACAGGCCGACCAGTGATGTGAGCGGTGTGCGCAAGTCGTGCGACAAGGCCGCCAGCAGGGCGTTGCGCAAGCGCTCCGACTCCATATTGACCAGCGCCTCCTGCGCCACTTCGACGTAATGCACACGCTCCAGTGCGATGGCGGCCAGCGCGGCGAAAGTGTCGAGGTGTTGCCGCTGCTCCGGAACCAGCAACCAGCGGCGCTGCGCCGGCTCGATCGCCAGCACGCCGCGCGTGCGCATCGGCGCCTTCAGCGGCATATAGAACAAAGGGCTGGCCGGCAGCGTATCCGTGCCCAGGCCGGCGCTTTCGGCGCGGTCGAACGCCCATTGCGCCACGCCCTCATCCGGCGTCGGTGCCGCGCCAGCGCCTGGCGGCAAGTGCAAGCGCCCTTCGGCATCCGGCACCAGCAGCGTCGCCCTGGCATTGAACGTCGATTGCACGAAGCGCGCCGTGATCTCGAACACTTGCTCCGTCTGCAGCACGCCGGACAGCTCGCGCGCGAACTCGTACAGGGCGCGGGCTCGCTCTTCGCGATAGGAGGCCACGCGCGCCTGAAAGCGCAGGCCGGCGGTCAGGTGGCCAGTGATCAAGCCTACCGCCAGCATGACGGCAAAAGTGATGGCGTATTGCAGGTCGGAGATCGCAAAGCTGAAGCGCGGCGCGACAAAGAAGAAGTCGAAGCAGGCCACGCTGACGCAGGTTGCGAGCACCGATGGTCCGCGCCCGTAGCGCACGGCCACCAGCAGTACGACCAGCAGGAACAGCATGGCGATGTTGGCCAGGTCGAAGTATGGCAGCAGCGGAGTTGCCAGCAAGGCCATTCCGACGCTGGCCGCAGCTGCCACCGCATAGCCCGTCGAGCGCCGCTTGAAGCGCAGCGCATCCTCTTCGGCGTCGTTCGGCACGGCGGCGCTGGCTGCGGCCTTCACTGGCGCAGCTTCGATCTCGCTGCCGGACACTTCGATCAGGTCAATGTCCGGCGCGTACGCCGCCAGGCTGCGGATATGCGAGCGGCGCCATGGCCAGGTGCGGTGCGCCCTGCCCAGTGCGATCTTGGAGAGGTTGTGGCTGCGCGCGTACTCGCTAGCCGCAGCGGCGATATCGCTGCCTGACAACACTGCAGTGGTGGCACCCAGGTCTTGCGCCAGCTTGAGCATTCGCAGGACGCGCTCACGCTCCACCGCTGGCAAGCGCTGCAAGGCCGGCGTCTCGACATAGACGGCGTGCCACGCTGTGCCCAGTTGTCCGGCCAGGCGTGCTGCACTGCGCACCACCTGCTCGCAGCCGGGACGCGGGCCGACCAGCGCCAACACGGATGCGCCGGTTTTCCAGATGGTGTCGATCGACTGCTCAACGCGGTATGCGCGCACATCGTCTTCGATGCGGTCGGCGGTGCGGCGCAAGGCCAGTTCGCGCAGCGCAATCAGGTTCCCCTTGCGGAAGAAGTTCTGCGCGGCGCGCTCGGCCTGCTGCGCCTGATAGACCTTGCCGCCTTTCAAGCGTGACAGCAGTTCGTCGGCCGGAATGTCGACCAGCACCACCTCGTCGGCGGCGTCGAACACGGTATCGGGCACGGTTTCATTGACCAGGATGCCGGTAATGCCGCCCACTACGTCGTTCAGGCTTTCAAGGTGCTGCACATTGACGGTGCTGAAGACGTCGATGCCGGATTCCAGCAGTTCTTCCACATCCTGCCAGCGCTTGGGGTGGCGCGAGCCAGGTGCGTTGGAGTGCGCCAGTTCGTCGATCAGGATCAGCGGGGGGCGCTGGGCCAGCGCGCCGTCGATATCGAATTCGTTGATGGTCTTGCCGCGGTAGGCGACGGCGCGCAGGGGCAGCAATGGCAGGCCTTCAGCCAGCGCAGCCGTCTCGCTGCGGCCATGGGTCTCAACGATGCCTAGCAATACCTGCTGCCCCGCCGCCTGCAGCTTGCGCGCGGCCGACAGCATGGCGTAAGTCTTGCCGACGCCGGCGGACGCTCCGAAGTAGATGCGCAGCTTGCCGCGCGCCGCCTTGCGCTCCTGCTCCTGCATGTGCGCCAGCAGCGCGTCGGGGTCCGGCCGGTCGTCGTCGAGTGGGATCATATCAGCGAGTATGCGGCGTTTTCCTGTCCAGCGCCAGATTCAACGCCAGGACGTTCACGCGGGGCTCGCCGAAAATCCCCATGACTGCGCCCGATGCATGCTCGGCGATCAGGGCCTGCACCTTCTCCGGTGCGATGCGACGCTCGGCAGCCACGCGGCGAGCCTGGTATTCGGCTGCCGCCAGGCTGATTTCCGGATCGAGCCCGCTGCCCGAAGCAGTAACCAGGTCCACTGGAACGGGCGCCGTGTTGCCAGGATCGGCAGCCTTGAGCGCCACGACGCGGGTGCGTACGGCATCGGCGAAGGCCGGGTTCAGGGGCCCCTGGTTGGACCCGCCGGAGCCACTGGCGTTATACGGCATCGGGCCGGTTGCCGATGGGCGTCCCCAGAAGTACTTCGGCGACGTGAATTGCTGGCCGATCAGCGCAGAGCCGGCCGGCTTGCCGTCCACCTCCAGGATCGAGCCGGCTGCCTGGCGCGGGAATATGGCTGCGCCGACGCCGGTGACGGCCAGGGGATAGGCGACGCCGGCGGCCAGGGTCAGGGCGCCGAACAGCACCAGGGCAGGACGAATAGTCGAAATCATCTTGTTCTCCAGCTTAAACGAGGTTGAACGCTGCCAGCAGCATGTCGATCAATTTGATGCCGATGAACGGCAGGACCAGGCCGCCCAGGCCGTACACCAGCAGGTTGCGGCGCAGCAGCGCGGTGGCGCCGATGGCCCGGTAACGCACGCCTTTCAGGGCCAGCGGGATCAGGAACACGATGATCAGGGCATTGAAGATCACGGCCGACATGATGGCCGAGCTGGGACTGGCCAGGTGCATCACGTCCAGTGCCTTCAACTGCGGATAGGTGCCGACGAAAGCCGCTGGAATGATCGCGAAGTACTTGGCGATATCGTTCGAAATCGAGAACGTGGTCAGCGAGCCGCGCGTCATCAACATCTGCTTGCCGATCTCCACGATCTCCAGCAGCTTGGTCGGATTGGAATCCAGGTCCACCATATTGCCTGCCTCCTTGGCAGCCTGGGTACCGGAACTCATGGCTACCGCCACGTCGGCCTGGGCCAGGGCCGGGGCATCGTTGGTGCCGTCGCCGGTCATGGCGACCAGGCGGCCATCGGCCTGGTAGCTGCGGATAAGTTTCAACTTATCCTCAGGCGTCGCCTCGGCCAGGAAGTCGTCCACGCCAGCTTCGGCCGCAATGGCGGCGGCGGTCAGCTTGTTATCGCCGGTGATCATCACGGTCTTGATGCCCATGCGGCGCAGTTCCGCGAAGCGTTCCTTGATGCCGCCCTTGACGATGTCCTTCAGTTCCACCACGCCGACCACGCGCCCCTTGTCGGCCACCACCAGCGGCGTGCTGCCCCGGCGCGACACCTCTTCCACCGTGCGGGCCACTTCGGCAGGCCACTGCTGGCCAGCCGCTTCCACGTGCTTGCGCACCGCATCGGCCGACCCCTTGCGCACTTCACGCCCCTCCATGTCCACGCCGCTCATGCGGGTGCTGGCGGAAAACGGGATGAAGACGGCATGCATCGGCGACAACTCGCGCTCGCGGATGTTGAATTTCTGCTTGGCCAGTACCACGATGCTGCGGCCCTCCGGCGTTTCGTCCGCCAGCGAAGCCAGTTGCGCCACATCGGCCAGTTCGCGTTCGGTCATGCCCGGCGCCGCAAAAAAAGCCGAAGCCTGGCGATTGCCGAGGGTGATGGTGCCGGTCTTGTCCAGCAACAGTACGTCGACGTCGCCGGCTGCTTCCACCGCCCGGCCGGAGGTGGCGATCACATTGGCCTGCATCATGCGGCTCATGCCCGCCACGCCGATGGCCGACAGCAGGCCGCCGATGGTGGTCGGGATCAGGCACACCAGCAGCGCGATCAGCACCGTGATGGTGATCGGCGAACCGGACTGCGCGGCCTCCACCGAAAAAAGCGAGAACGGCAACAGGGTCGCTGTCACGATCAGGAACACGATGGTCAGCGCCACCAGCAAGATGGTCAGCGCGATTTCGTTCGGGGTTTTCTTGCGCTTGGCGCCTTCCACCATTGCGATCATGCGGTCGAGGAAGGTTTCGCCGGGGTTGGCAGTCACCTGCACCACCAGCCAGTCCGACAGGACGCGGGTGCCACCGGTCACGGAAGAAAAATCGCCGCCCGATTCACGGATCACCGGCGCGGATTCGCCAGTAATGGCGCTTTCGTCGACCGAGGCCACGCCCTCGATGACCGTCCCGTCGATCGGGATCACGTCGCCGGCTTCCACCAGCACGTGGTTACCCTTGCGCAGGTCGGTGGCAGGGCACGGCAACCATGGTGTGCCGTGCTTGGGCGCCGACAGGCGCTTCGACGTCACGCTCTGTTTCAGGCTGCGCAAGGAAGCCGCTTGTGCCTTGCTGCGCCCTTCGGCCAGCGCTTCGGCAAAGTTTGCGAACAGCACGGTGAACCATAGCCACACGGCGGTCGCAAGGATGAAGCCGGAACTTGCCTCGCCAACCCCGTTCAGCGACTGGATGTAAAGCAGCGTGGTAATGATGCTGCCGACATAGACGACGAACATCACGGGGCTGCGCAATTGAACCGCAGGACTCAGCTTACGGAACGCATCGGCAATGGCCGGCACCACTAACTGCGATTCGAACAATTTGAGACGCTTGCCTGGTTGGGCGACTGGAATCGCCTGGGATTGCGACATGATGTGCACTCCTTATTTATACAGTTGCAGGTGTTCGATCACCGGGCCAAGCGCCAGCGAAGGAACGTAATTCAATACGCCTACCAGCAGCACCACCGCTACCAGCAGGAACACGAACATCGGGCCATGGGTCGGCATGGTTCCGGAGTTGGCTTGCAGGCGCTGCTTGGACGCCAGCGAACCGGCGATCGCCAGCACAGGCACGATCATGGCGAAGCGGCCGAACCACATGGCAATGGCCAGCATGACGTTGTAGAACGGCGTATTGGCTGAAAGGCCGGCGAATGCGCTGCCGTTGTTGTTGGCGGCCGAACTGAAGGCATACAGGATCTCCGAGAAGCCGTGCGCGCCCGGATTGGCAACGCCGGCCTTGCCCACGTCGAGCATCACTGCCATGGCGGTTCCCAGCAGCACCAGGGTCGGCGTGACCAGGATGGCAAGCGAAGTCATTTTCATTTCATACGTCTGGATCTTCTTGCCCAGGTATTCCGGCGTGCGGCCGATCATCAGGCCGGCGATAAACACCGCCATGATGGCGAAGACCAGCATGCCGTACAGGCCGGAGCCGACACCGCCGAACACCACTTCGCCCAGCTGCATCAGCAGCATCGGGCCGGCACCGCCCAGCGGCGTGAAGGAGTCGTGCATGCCGTTCACGGCGCCGCAGGATGCGGCCGTGGTCACGGTAGCGAACAAGCCGGTGGCGGCAATGCCGAAGCGCGTTTCCTTGCCTTCCATATTGCCGCCCGATTGCAGCGCGGTGGCCGACTGGTCGATACCCATTGCCTGCAATGCCGGTTGCGCGCCCTGCTCCGCAGCGGCGATGCCGATGGCTGCAACCACGAACAAGACGGTCATCGCTCCCAGCACGGCCCAGCCCTGGCGGCGGTCGCCCATCATGCGTCCAAATGCAAAGCAAAGTGCGGCGGGAATCAGGAAGATGGCGAGCATTTGCGCAGAGTTGGACAGCGGCGTCGGATTCTCGTACGGATGCGCTGAATTGGCGTTGAAAAAGCCCCCGCCGTTCGTGCCCAGCATCTTGATTGCTTCCTGCGACGCCACCGGGCCCATGGCAATGGTCTGCGTGGTCGCCGTCAGGGTTTGCGCCGGAACCTCGGGCGTGGCGCCTGGGACAGTGTAGGTAACCGGCTCCAGCAGGGAAACTTCCTTATAGGCGGCGAAGTTCTGGATCGTTCCCTGGCCGACCAGGAACACTGCAAACACAAATGACAGAGGCAGCAGCACGTAGAGCATGATGCGGGTCAGGTCGACCCAGAAATTGCCGATCGCGCTGGCCGAGCGCGCAGCGAAACCACGGATCAGGGCGAAGGCGACAGCAATGCCGGTAGCAGCCGAGAAGAAGTTCTGGCCTGCCAGCGCCAGCATCTGGCTCAAATAGCTCATGGTCTGCTCGCCGGCATAGCCTTGCCAGTTGGTGTTGGCGACGAAGCTGACGGCGGTATTGAAGGAGGAGTCAGGGCTGACGCCGGGCAGGCTCTGGGGATTCAGCGGCAGCCATGCCTGCATGCGCTGCACGGCATATACGAACAGCGTACCCACCAGGTTGAAAGCCAGCAGCGCGAAGGCGTAGGCCTTCCAGCCCATGCCGCGCTGCGCCTCGCCGGACGATATCCCGGCGGCCCGGTACAGCAGCTTCTCGACCGCCGCCAGCCAGCCAAGGCCTGGCACCCTGCCGCCGTCGGCCACGCGCGCCAGCAGGCCGCCCAGCGGCCATGCAGCGGCGACCAGCACCAGCAGGAAAACGGCCAGCAACAGGAAGAATTGTGTGGTCACGTTACAAGTCCTCCGCTTTCAGCAGCGCCACCAGCAGGTAGACCAGCAGGCCGGCCGTGGCAAAGGAGCCGACCAGGTAAAAGATGTTCATTGCTGGCCTCCCAGCTTGTCGCAACCGGCCGCCATGGCGACCACCAGCACGAAAAAGGCGACGATTGCGCCGATAAAGACGATGTCCATTACGTTCCCCGAAAGGTCTTGTTTGCATGCGAACCAGCTTATCGAGCCGCGTCTAAAATCGGTGTAAAGACTCGGCAAGCCGGTGTAAACAAGGTGTAAAAATTCAGAATGCCCGGCTGACGGTGAACTGCAGTGCGTTCTTGCCCAGGAACTTGCCGTTCACCGGCGAGGCGTAGGCAGCCTTGCCGGCATTGGCGCCGACCGCAGCCAGTTGTACGCTGGCGAAGCCAAGGCCTTTGGTCAGGCCCAGCTTCCAGTCGCTGTAGTCCGCAGAACCGTTGTTCTTCACGCGCTGGCGGCCGGCATGCAGGTTGACGGTGTAGCCCGCACCCGCGTCGATGTTGGCCCCCAGGTCCAGGTAGCCGGAGTTCTTGCTGTCGATGAAGCCGAACAGGCTGGTCACGGAGTGTGAATATTTCAAGGTCAGCGGGCCGTAGCCAAGCTGGCCGTATATTTCCGTCGTGTCTGGATTGTCGAGACCCGGGATACGGCCTTTGTAAACATAAGTCAGCACGCCGGCGTCGTAGCTGATATCTGCCGTCAATTGGCCACGCTTGCCGCCATACACATCCAGCTCGACGCGGCCGGAGCCACCGGCGTCACGCGTCCAGTTGATGGTCGCAGCCCAGGCGCCCACGTACAAGCCGGTGGCAGCGCTGGCGAAATCGGCGCCGCCTTGCGCAGCGGGCTGCAAGCGCGATTGCGATATTCCGCGGAAGCGGTAATCACTGGTCAGCGCAGCATTGAAGCTCAGGTCATCGGCAAAGGCGGGAGCCGCCAGCATTGCGGCAGCAAGGAAAATCGCATTCTTCATACTCCACTTTCGTCAAAAAAGAAGGTGACGAAAGCGTATCGGCCGACGCGTAAAAACGGTCTAAATAGAAGACAGCAGCCGGTCAACGCCGCGTAAAAATCTACAGGCGCATGAATTTGCGCAGCACCGCCTGCGCCTGGTGCTCGGCCAGCGGCTTGTCCAGCATGCCGGCGGCGCCGGCGGCACGACCTCGGGTCACGTCGTAGTCGTTAGCCGACTGCACCAGGAAGACCACTTCAGGTTGCGTTTCAAGGCTGCGCAGCTGGGCGCACAGCAGGTAGTGGTCAAGGATCGGCGCTGCGAAGTCGATCAGCACCACGGCTACCGGATGCTGGCGGCAAAGGGCCAGCGCTGCCACGCCATCCACCGCCCAAAGCACCGGAGTGCCAAACTGTTTCAGGGATTGGCCAAGCTGCTCGCAAAAGTTGGCGTTGGCATCCACGCAAAGTACGGCCCCTTCGCGGCGCGGCTTGCGCATCTTTTCATAAACAGTGGGGTCGGTCAGGTCCAGGTCAAGCCGTTCGCGGCGCCGGCGTTCGGGCACCAGCGAATGGACGGAAGCCGACAAACCGGACAGCACGTCGGCGCGGCGTTCGACCAGGCGGGCCAGTTCGGAATACATGGCGCGCCATTGCACCGGCAGCGGCAGGCTCGGATATGGCAGGAGCACGCCGGTCGCGCCCAGCACCAGCGCCGGCCGGATGTCGCCTGCCGCCAACGACGCAATGGCGGCCAGCGCCTTCAATTCGGCCCCGTTGGCGAGGTAAATATCGGGATCCTGCAGGCTGTCTACGGACAGGCAAAGATACGACGGTCCGTCTGCCGGGGCCCGGGCCAGCCCCTGCGCGAGCACCCGCTCGGCTTCCGCCGGGAAGCCGACCAGCCTGACTGCGAACGGGCGCCGATCTGTGGTCATAAAACCCATTTTACCGCCGCGATTCCCTTGCGCCACCGGCCGTAGCGGATAGAATGCGCAAGCATGCGATCCGTCAAACCGGAAAATACTGTATATAATCACAGCACTTTGC
>Ga0307408_100002802_pt1 | contig 12102 bp, 6 predicted proteins | sample 322Cmetagenome_FD_202116 | JGI IMG/M metagenome (GOLD analysis project Ga0307408, IMG submission 202116) | Maize rhizosphere microbial communities from greenhouse at UC Davis, California, United States - 322HYB-C-3 | ecosystem: Host-associated > Plants > Roots > Rhizosphere > Soil | place: USA... | reverse complement strand
CGTTGAACACGGTTCCGCCTACGCCATGCAGCGGGATCCCCTAAGCCGGTTGCGCGACATCCGCTATGACGAACTGCGCAGCTTCTCCACAGCCGTCTCACGCTCCCGGGAACTGCTCATATGCACGGCGGTCGCCTCAGAGGACGACCAGCCTTCGTCGTTCCTCGACTACGTCGCACCGCTGGAGCACGGCCAGGAGCACAGGGGCTTCACCCCGGTCGAGCGCCCCATGACCCTGCGGGCCCTCGTTGCCGAACTGCGGCAGCATGCCCAGCTGGACGGGAACCAGTCCGCCGAGGCCAGGGAAGCGGTAAGGGTACTGGCCCGGCTGGCGGCGGCCGAGCCGCCAGTCCCCGGCGCGCATCCTTCCACCTGGTGGGGGCTCGCGCCGCTCACGACCGACGCAGCCGTGGTTCCGCCCGGCGGTACCGTTTCCGTGTCGCCGTCGAAGGTCGAAACCGTGCAGAAGTCCCCGCTTGACTGGTTTGTTCAGGCGGCCGGGGGCGAGGCGGCCACAGACTTTGCCCGCAGCCTGGGGACACTGGTCCACGCCATCGCGCAGGAACTGCCGGATGCCTCGGGCGCGGAGTACCTCGCGGAGCTCGTACGGCGCTGGCCCACCCTGGGCATGAAGGACAACTGGGAGGGCCGCCTCGACTTCCAAAGGGCGGAGTCCATGGTGCGCAAGCTCGCCCAGTACATCCTGGTGATGAGGAGCGAGGGCCGCAGCCTCGTGGGCGTGGAACAGGATTTTGAGGTGCCCCTTGGCGACGTGGCGGTGGATGAGCTGGCGCCGCGGCAGGCCATCCTGCGCGGCCAGGTGGACCGGCTGGAGATTGACGGCCAAGGAAGGCTGGTCATTGTGGACCTGAAGACGGGAAAGCGGCAGCCCGGCAAGGCGGAGCTGTCCCGTCACCCCCAGCTCGGTGCCTACCAGGCAGCGGTCCTCGCGGGAGGATTCGCCGAGGCAACAGGCAGGGAGGGCGGCACCCTGCCCGGCGGGGCTGTGCTTGCCCAGCTCGGAACAAGCACCAGGAATCCTGCCGTCCAGCAGCAGGATCCACTCGACCCGCAGGAGAACTGGGCACTCGACATGGTGAAGGATGCAGCGCAAGTGATGGGCGGCAAGGAATTCGAAGCCCGGCATGATCCGGCAAAGGGAAGCCACGGCGGCCACGGCTGCAAGCTGCCCGAGGTATGCCCCCTGTGCGTGCGTGGAAGGCAAGTGACGGAATGACCAACAACCTCGACCTGCTGCCCGGCCGGCAGGGTGCTGATCCGGATGCCGGGCAGTCAGCGGCGGCCGCAGCGCCTGCCCGGCCGACGGAGGCGCGGTTCAGCCCCGAGGAGCTATCTGTGCTCCTGGGTGAAAAGAACATGCCGACCGCCGAACAATCCGCCATCATCTCCTCACCGCTCACCCCGCGGCTGGTCATCGCCGGTGCCGGCTCCGGTAAGACAGCCACCATGGCGGACCGGGTGGTGTGGCTCGTGGCCAACGGCTGGGTGCGGCCCGAGGAAGTCCTCGGCGTGACGTTCACCAGGAAGGCGGCCGGGGAACTCGCATCGCGGATCCGCGCCAAGCTGGTGGCCCTCCAGCGGCTGGTTGCCGGCGACACTGCGCACCAGGTCTTTCCGGAAGGCCTGCTCAGCAGCGATGCCCTGGAACCCAAGGTGTCCACCTACCACTCCTTCGCAAGCGGGATCGTTTCCGACTACGGGCTGCGGCTGGGCGTGGAACGGGACGTGGTCCTGCTGGGCGGGGCCCAGGCGTGGCAGCTGGCCAGCGAAGTGGTGGAAGCGTACGACGGCGAATATGCACACTTCCGTGCCGCCAAGTCCACCCTGGTGAAGGCCGTCATCCAGCTCGCCGGAGAATGCGCCGAACACCTCCAGGAACCGGAAGACGTCGAGGCCTGGCTCATGGCCCGGCTCTCGGACTTCGAGTCGCTCCCGTACCTGGCAGACAAGAAGAAGAACCCTCCGCAGGCCGCGGCAGAGCTGGCCGCGATGCTTCGCACCCGGGCCAGCGTCGCTGACATGGTGGGCAGGTATGCCGAAGCAAAGCGGGCACGTGGCGCCCTCGATTTCGGTGACCTGGTGGCACTCGCAGCGAAGGTGGCACGGGATGTTCCGATGGGCGCGCACATGGAACGCCAACGGTACAAAGTTGTCCTGCTGGACGAGTTCCAGGACACCTCGCACGCCCAGCTCGTCCTGTTCTCGCGGCTCTTCGGCGGCGGGCACGCCGTCACGGCCGTCGGGGACCCAAACCAGTCCATCTATGGTTTCCGCGGTGCCTCGGCCGGCCAGCTTTTCCACTTCGTCCGCGAGTTTCCTGTCCGCGAGGAATCCGTGAACGGGCAGGCGGGCTGGGCGCCTGCGCCCACGTCCTACCTGACCACCGCCTGGCGGAACGGACGCTCCATCCTGGCGGCAGCGAACGTGATGTCGGAGGCGCTGGTCAAAGCCGAAGCGCAGCGTGGACCTGCAGGCGGCAAGGGAGCGCAGACCGCGCATGTGCCGCCGTTGCAGCCCAGCCCCCATGCTGCCCAGGGGTCGGTGGTGCTTGGCCGGTTCGGCAGCGACGTGGAGGAAGCGGCGGCCCTTGCCGGGGATGTCCTGAAATACCGGGTGACCGACTTCGAGCTGAAGCCCGATGGCACCCCCGTGCCGCCGGCCATTGCCGTACTGTGCCGGCGGCGTGCGCAAATGGAGGTGGTTCGCCGCCAGCTTGAGGCCAGGAGCATCCCCTACGAGATCGTGGGCCTTGGCGGACTCCTGGACACACCCGAGGTGGTGGACCTCGTGGCCACCCTCCGGGTACTGGCGGACCCTGGCCGGTCAGACTCGCTCATGCGGCTGCTCGCCGGAGCGAGGTGGCGGATTGGACCGGCGGACCTGATGGCCCTGCGGGACTGGTCCAGCCATCTGGCCCGCCGGCGGGGGCAGGCCGCGGAGCGGTCCGACGACGATTCATCCGACGAAGATGCCGCGGTCCTCGAGGGGGACCTGACGGATGGCGCCAGCCTCGTGGAAGCGCTGGACTGGCTGCCACGCGAAGGATGGACATCCTCCAGCGGCCGGTGCCTGAGCGCCGTGGCCCGCGGCCGCCTGCTGCAGCTCTCGGCCGAACTGCGGCAGCTCCGCGGCTACCTCGGTGACGACCTCACCACACTCCTTGGGGAAGTGGAACGGGCCATGCTCCTGGATATCGAAGTCGCGGCACGCCCAGGGGTCAGCATCCACCAGGCGCGCCGCAACCTTGACGCCTTCCAGGACGCCGCCGCGGGCTTTCTTCGCACCTCCCAGCGGGTGGACATACTTGCCTTCCTCGCCTGGCTCGAGGCTGCAGCCGCCGAAGAGAACGGGCTCGAAGCCCCGCCCGGTGATGTCAACCGTGAGGCAGTCCAGCTCCTCACCGTCCACGCGTCCAAAGGCCTGGAATGGGACGTTGTCTTCGTGCCCGGGCTGAACGCCGGGGCTTTTCCCAGCGACAAGGACTCCCGCTGGAGCAGCGGGAGCGCGGCGCTTCCGTGGCCCCTCCGGGGCGACCGTGCGGACCTGCCCCAATGGGACCTGGACCAGCCGGACCAGAAGGGCTGGCTGGACGCGGAAAAGGATTTCAAGGCTGCCGTGCAGGCGCATGGGGAATCAGAGGAGCGCCGCCTGGCCTACGTTGCCTACACCCGGGCCAAGCACGTCCTGTGGGTTTCCAGCGCCGCCTGGGTGGGATCGCGCGCCGCCAGGGCGGAGATGTCCCCGTTCCTGGCCGAACTGGACATCCTCGTGAAGCCGGATGGGCAGCCGGCCCGGGCCTCGGTCCATCCACTGTCCCTGGCCGAAGACGCCCTGCCCGAAAGCAGCCCACTGTCCACTGAAACCGAAGTGGCAGGGTGGCCTTACGACCCCCTTGAAGGTCCCCTGGATCCCCGGACAGGGGAGCGGCTCCGGCTGGCCGGGGGCCGCAGGGAGGCCATGGACAGGGCTGCTGCCCTCGTTCTGGCCGAACTCGAGACCGCAGGGAATCACCAGCCGTTGTCCGGACCAGCGGATGCTGGAGGCAGCCCCGCAGGCAGCACCGGCCTGGCTGCACCGGCGGCGGGGTGGGCGCGGGAAGCCGCGCTGCTGCTGGAGCGCCGGGCTAAACGGTCCTACGGCCAGGATGTGCACCTGCCCGGCCATATCTCCGCATCCATGCTGGTGGACCTTGGAAACGACCCGTCGGACGTGCTCGCCAGGCTCCGCCGGCCGGTTCCGCGTGAGCCCGGAATGTCGGCACGCAAAGGAACTGCCTTCCACGCCTGGGTGGAGGAATACTTTGGGACCGCCGGCATGCTCGATCTGGGCGAGGCTCCCGGTTCCGACGACCACATCGACGCCGCGTACGACCTCGACTCCATGGTGGCAACGTTCCGCGCCTCACCCTGGGCCGAGCGATCGCCTGCCTTCGTGGAGGTCCCCGTGGAAACCCGGGTGGGCGAGGTGGTTGTTCGCGGCCGGATCGACGCCGTCTTCCGGGACGCCGACGGCTGCTGGGACCTGGTGGATTGGAAGACCGGACGCCGTCCCTCCGGTGCCCAGTTGCGGGCCCGCTCGGTGCAGCTGGCCGTTTACCGGCTGGCGTGGGCACGCCTGAAGAACGTTCCGCTCGAGGAAGTGCGGGCAGCGTTCTTCTATGTGGCCGACAACGAGGTGGTCCGGCCCCATGACCTCGGAACGGCCGAGGAACTGGAAGCCATCGTCAGCGCAGCCCTGGATTCCAGGTGACCGCGCTGGGCTGGCGGATCAGGGCGGGCGGATCCTGGCTGGCGTCCCCTGCTAGGACTGCCGGGCGTTGATGATCGGAAGCGCGGCGGTGGACGTATCGTCGGCTGCTTCCGGGGAGTGCTGTTTCCCGCCCGCCGCCTGCTCCGGCTCGGCGGGGATGGGTGTCACGTGGACCGCCGGCTGGACGGGGACAGGAACAACCTCAACCGCCGGCTTGACCGGGACGGGAACAACCTCCACCGCCGGCTGTGCCGGGACGGGAAGGACGGTCACGGGCGCCGCACCTGGTCCGGGACCGCCGTCGGACACTCCTGCGCCGGGGGCGGTCCCGGCGGTGGGCTGCGGCTCAACACTGATGGGTTGGCCGCCGTGCTCGGCGATATCGTTGGCGAGGGTTTCCAGCATGCCTTCCGCCTCCGCCACCATGGCCGGATCGCCAGCAGCAATTCCCTTGACCAGGTACTGGGCCAGTGCGAATTCGGCCGAAAGGGCGGCCCTGCGCAGCAGGTGGTTGTCCGGGGTGTCACGCCGGCTTGCCGTATAGCCGGCGAGGACAGCATCCACGAAGTCCTGCTCGTTGGAGGCCACCAGCCAGGCGAAGTCGTCAGCCGGGTCGCCGATCCTGAGGTCGGTCCATCCGGTCACGGCCGTGACGCGCTGGCCTTCCACCAGGATGTTGTCCTCGTGCAGGTCGCCGTGGACCACGCAGGGATTGAAGCGCCACAGGGAGACATCCTCCATGGCGTGCTCCCACCGCAGCAGCAGCGCCGGCGGAATCTTCCCGGTGGTGGCCGCCTGGTCCAGTTCATTCAGCCTGCGCTGGCGGAATTCGTTGGGAGTGTAGCTGGGCAGGTCGGCGTTGCTGACCAGTGCCCGGGGCAAGTCGTGGATGGCCGCCAGCGCCGCGCCGATTTCGCGCGCCAGGGCTTGCGGGCCTGCGGTCAGCTCCTCAACGCTGCGGGTGCTTCCGGCCAGGTGTGAGTAGACAAACGTGCTCAGGGTGCCCAGCCGTACGCTGCCGGCTACCGTGGGCATCAGGAACGGAAGTTCCGCCCGGATTCCGGGTGCGAAGGCCCGCAGCACCAGAAACTCGGTTTCCAACCGGGCGCTGGCCTCCGCGTGCCGGGGAGACCGGACGCGCCAGCGTTTGCCCTCCGAATCCAGGAGCAGGGCCGAATCGAAGTCTGCGGGATCATCCGGGGCAGAGCTAACGGCCGTTGGGGTCAGTCCAGGGACTGCCGCGGTTGCAACGGCTGCCAGTTCAATCGGTTTTCTTCTCACCGTTCCACGGTAGATTGCCTGCCGTCCAAGTCACCGGTCCGCTGGCGGCGAGTCTTCAGATCGGTGCAAATGGGGGATACCCGCGCAGGGCGGAGCGCCATGCCGGAAATGCGGATTGTCGGTCCAGGTCAGTACGGTGGATGCATGAGCCACGCGGAGTCTGTCACACCGGTCCACCAGGGAGCGCCGGCGCTGCTGCCGGCCAACCACCTCCGGGACACCCTGCTTCCCGTCCGGCCGGCGCTGGTGGACAGGGGATCGGCCGTTCGGGCCCGGCCCGGGATGGTGGACGAGCTCCTGGCCGCACCGGGCACGCTGGCAATCGTCCTGTCCGGGCGGCAGGGACTGGTGCAGGACGGGAACCTTTTCATGGCCGGCGCCAAAGGCCTGCTGGAGGGTTTGTCAGCTGCCTCTGCCACTCCCGGGCTGGTGATCTACCTCGGCGCCGCCCTGCCGGGCTCCGACCTTCCCGCCGGCACTGAGCTGCTGCTTTTCGTCCTGTCCGAGCCGGTGGAGCCGGGCACCGCGGGCATTCCGGACGATGCCACCTGGGCAGGATTCCGTGATGTAGCAGCAGGGCTGACGGAAACCGGCACTGCCTTGTTTGTTGAGGCAAGCGCCATCGCCAACTGGCATGCCGGCCACACGCACTGTCCGCGGTGCGGGACGCCCACCCTGGTGGAGGCCGGCGGCTGGATGCGCCGCTGCCCGGCAGATTCGTCCGAACACTATCCGCGGACTGACCCCGCCATCATCGTCACCGTGGTGGGGCCCGACGGGCGGCTGCTTCTGGGCGGCGGAGGCCCGGTGGACGCGAAGAACTTCTCCACCCTCGCCGGGTTCGTTGAACCCGGCGAATCACTGGAACAGGCAGTCGTGCGGGAAGTGTTTGAGGAAGTGGGAGTGCGCGTCACTGCCTGCCAGTATCTCGGCTCGCAGTCGTGGCCCTTCCCGGCCTCCCTTATGCTTGGATTTACCGCCGTCACCGAAGATGCCGAGGCAACGCCCGACGGCGTGGAGGTCACCAGGGCGCGCTGGTTCAGCCGGGAGGAACTGCAGGAAGCCGTGCTCAGGGGTGACATCACCATTTCCAGCAGGCTCTCCATCGCACGGGCGCTCATCGAGCATTGGTACGGCGGGCGGATCGAGGACCGCGCCGGCGCCTAGATCCCTTATCCACCAGACTCCAAGCATGCGGTAGTCGAGACACAAAAGCAGCAGAAGTGACTACAGAAATTTTTGACGGGGCGGCATCGCTTGAGGACCGGATCCTTGGCGGGCTGGACGCTGAACAGCGCGAGGTTGCGAGCACCCTCAACGGGCCCCTGTGCGTGCTCGCCGGCGCCGGGACGGGAAAGACCCGGGCCATCACCCACCGCATCGCCTACGGCGTCCACTCGGGCGTGTATACCCCGCAGCGGCTGCTGGCCGTCACGTTCACTGCCCGGGCCGCTGCCGAGATGCGCAGCAGGCTCCGGGACCTTGGAGCGGGCAACGTCCAGGCCCGCACCTTCCACGCCGCCGCCCTGCGCCAGCTCCAGTTCTTTTGGCCGCAGGCCGTTGGCGGCTCGCTTCCCAACCTCCTGGACCACAAGGCCCAGATGCTCGCGGAGGCGGCCCGGCGGTTACGGCTGAGCACGGACAGGGCCTCCATCCGCGACCTGGCGTCGGAAATCGAATGGGCCAAGGTGTCCATGCTGACTCCTGCCAACTACCTGGAGAACGCCCAGGGGAGGGGTACACCGGGCGGCTTTGACCTCACGGCTGTGGCCCGGGTCTTCCAGGCCTACGAGGATGTCAAGACCGACCGCAACGTCATTGATTTCGAGGACGTCCTGCTGATCACGGTCGGGATCCTGCAGGAAGACGAGCGGGTTGCCGCCACCGTCCGGGAGCAGTACCGGCATTTCGTGGTTGACGAGTACCAGGACGTGTCACCGCTGCAGCAGCGGCTCCTGGATCTGTGGCTGGGCGGGCGCGACGAACTGTGCGTCGTGGGTGACGCCAGCCAGACCATCTACTCCTTCACGGGCGCATCGCCCCGGCATCTCCTGGACTTCAAAGCGCGCTATCCCCAGGCCAGCGTGGTCAAACTGATCAGGGACTACCGTTCCACCCCGCAGGTGGTGAAGCTGGCCAACGACCTCCTCGCGGCGCGGCGCAGCGGGGGACCGGCAGCGGATGCCGCATGGGCTACGCCCCTGCAGCTCGTGGCGCAGCGGCCGGCAGGCGCGGTGCCCACATTCACGGAATGTGCTGACGACGAAGCCGAAGCCGCCACCGTGGCGCAGAAGATCAAGGCCCTTATCGACGCCGGCACTCCCGCCAGCGAGGTGGCCATCCTGTTCCGGACCAACGGCCAGTCCGAGGCCTACGAGCAGGCGTTGGCCGCTGCCGGCATCGGCTACCAGCTCCGCGGCGGCGAGCGGTTCTTCGCGCGCAAGGAAGTCCGTGACGCCATCCTCCAGCTCCGGGCTGCCACCAGGGCAGCCAGCGAGGCCGATGCGCCGGAGCCGCTGGGGCAGTTGGTCCGGGACATCGTCGCCTCCCTCGGCTACACCGACTCCGCGCCACACAGCGGCGGCGCGCTCCGGGAGCGCTGGGAATCGCTGGCGGCGCTGGTGGCGCTGGCCGACGAACTCGTCCAGAACCGGGGACCACAGTTTGGCCTGGTGGACTTCGTCAATGAACTCCAGGAACGCTCGCTGGCCCAGCACGCGCCCACAGTCCAGGGGGTGACGCTGGCATCCCTCCACGCCGCCAAGGGCCTGGAATGGGATGCCGTGTTCCTCGTGGGGCTCAGCGAGGGCCTGATGCCCATCTCCTTCGCCGACTCGCCGGAATCCGTGGACGAGGAGCGCCGGCTCCTCTACGTCGGGATCACCCGCGCCCGCGAACATCTTGCTCTGTCCTGGAGTACGGCCAGGACGCCCGGCGGCCGCGCCAACCGCAAGCCGTCCAGGTTCCTTGACGGGCTCCGGCCCGCATCGGTGGCGAGCTCGAGCACCCGCGGAAAGGGTCCGGCTCCCCGCCGGAAGGCAGCCGCTCCCGCTGTCTGCAGGGTGTGCGGAAGCATGCTTGCCACCGGCGCCGAGCGCAAGGTGGGACGCTGCAACGCCTGCCCGCCGGGCTACGAGGAACAGACCTTCGACGCCCTCCGGAACTGGCGCCGGTCAGTGGCAGTGTCCGCGGACATCCCCGCCTTCGTGGTCTTCACCGACGCCACCCTGACAGCCATCGCCGAGGCCCGCCCGGCGTCGCTGGAGGAACTGGCCGGACTTGCCGGGGTGGGCCCTTCGAAGCTGGAGAAATACGGGGAAGACGTGCTCCGGGTCCTGGCCGAAAGCACCGCCCTGTGAGTCCCGGAGCCGCGGCAGGGAGCCGGCGGGCAGTTGCGCCCCTGACCACCGCGGAGGGCGCGCCGGTGGAGGTACGCCGTTCCGCCCGCCGTACCCGCACCGTGGCGGCTTTCTGGGAGAACGGGACAGCCGTCGTCGCCATTCCGGCCCGGTTCACGGCAGCCCAGGAGTCCGAGTGGGTCCGGCGCATGCTGGCCAAGCTGCAGCGGCAGGGGGAGCGCCGCGCGGCTTCCGGCCGGAGGCGACCCGCCTCGGACGCCGCACTTGCCGCCCACGCCACCCACCTCTCGGGACGCTACCTGGGCGGGCGCGCCGTCCCAACGTCCGTACGGTGGGTGAGCAACCAGAACTCGCGGTGGGGTTCAGCAACACCCGCGGAGGGAACCATCCGGCTCTCGGACAAACTCCGTCCGATGCCGCAGTGGGTCATCGACTATGTCCTGCTGCACGAGCTTGCCCACCTGCTGGTGGCCGGGCACAACGCAGCGTTCTGGAAGCTGCTTGAGGCGTACCCGGAAACCCAGCGCGCCAAGGCGTTCCTGGAAGGCGTTTCGTTTGCCACCGCCCGCGGCCTGGGCGCCGCCGGGGGAGCTGGTGGCAGCGGAGGGCTGGAGCTGGAAGGCTGGCCGGGGGACGCCGACTAGCAGCGGCCCACCCGGCCAAGAAGGAACTCAGCCTTTCGGTTGGGTGTCGCCTCCGTCGTCGTCCTTGGTTTCTTTATCGCCGGCCGGTTCTTCCCCGCCCGCTGCTTCTCCCTTGCCGGCGTCCGGCGCCGGGGTGTCGAAACCGCCGTTGAGCAGTTTCTGCAGGGCATCGTCCACTTCGCTGTCGCTGGCCTCGGCCAGTTTGCGCCGGCCGCTGAAGCCCTTGGGATCGTCCAGGTCCTCGGCCGTGGGCAGCAGGTCCGGGTGGTGCCAGATGGCGTCGCGCCCTTCGATGCCGCGCTCTTCCTTCAGGGTGGCCCACAGGGTGGCGGCGTCACGCAGCCGGCGCGGGCGCAGTTCCAGCCCCACCAGCGAGGCGAAGGCGTGCTCGGCCGGACCACCGGTGGCGCGGCGTCGGCGCACGGTCTCCCGCAATGCCGAAGCGGAGGGCAGCATCTTCTCGGTCGCGGCGGCAGTCAGTTCGTCCACCCACCCCTCCACGAGGGCGAGCGCTGTTTCCAGCTTCTCCAGGGCCTGCTCCTGGGCAGGGGTGCGCTGCGGCATGAAGACGCCCTGGGACAGGGCCTCCTGGATGCCTTCCGGGTTGCTGGGATCGAGGTCCCGTGCCAGTTCCTCGATGCGGGACGTGTCGATGTGGATGCCCCGGGCGTACGCCTCGATGGCGCCGAGCAGGTGCCCGCGCAGCCAGGGAACCTGGACAAAGAGGCGGGCATGGGCGGCCTCGCGCACTGCGAGGAAGAGCCGGATGTCGTTCTCGGGGAGGGACAGGCCCTCACCGAAGGCGGCAACATTCGCGGGCAGAAGCGCCATCTCAAGGTCGACCAGGGGCACACCGATATCGGTGGAGCTCACCACATCCGCGGAGAGGGCGCCGATTGCCTGGCCCAGCTGCATGCCGAAGATGGCTCCGCCCATGTTCTGGAGCATGGACGAGGCCCCGCCCATCATGGCCTTCATTTCCTCGGGCATCTGTTCTGTCATGGCGGTGGAGAGCGCGTTGGCGATGCTGTTGGCCACCGGCTCCGTCAGCCGCTTCCAGGTGCCAAGCGTCGCCTCGACCCACTCCGCCCGCGACCAGGCGTGGCCGATCAGGCCGGTGGCGGGCAGGTCCGTGACGGGATCCAGCCACAGCTCCGCCAGGCGCAGGGCTTCGTCAACATCGCGGGACTGCTGGGACGTCACCGACGGGTCGGAGCTGCTTGCGGCCACCCGGCGGGCGTTGTCGTGTGCGAGCGTCCAGTTCACGGGCCCCTCGGACGGGGCACTCATCATGGCCTGGACCTGGGAGAACATCTGGGCCAGCAGGTTGGGGTCATTGGGCAGCCCGGCAGCCTTGGCCAGCTCGGCGGGGTCGAAGTTCTCCATCCCCTTGCCGCCCATGAGGTTCTGCAGCATTTCGGTCAACGGGTCCTTGGGGGTGTCGTCGCCGTTGGACGGATTAAGTGGATTGGAGGTCATGATCCCGCCGATCGTCGGTGTGACTGTTAATCAACCTTCACGGTACCCCGGCTGTCCCCGGCTGTCTGCCGCGCTCCGGTACCGTTCGCTGTAGGCAAAGAGCTGTACCCGGCCGCCACCGCGTAGTGTTGGGAGGGTGACGACAACCCGTGGCAGCCACCCCTCCGAGGACCACGCCCCAGACCTCCAGCAGGACGCCTTCCAGTGGGAGAAGGACGGCGGCGCAGCGGACGGCGGCGGCCCTGAACCTTTCGGGGCGGGCGCGGCACCCCGGCACCCAAGGGTGTCCGCCATGATGCTGGCGGGGATGGCGGCGCTGGGCCTTGGCATCGGTGTCGCCACGCTTCCGGTGCCCTACGTCATCGAGACGCCGGGGCCCACGTACAACACCTTGGGCCAGAGCCAGGGCACGCCAGTTATCAAGGTGACCGGCCGTGAATCGTATCCCGCGGCAGGCAACCTCGACCTCACCACCGTCTACGTCGATGGCGGCCCCAACGGTCCTGTCAGCATCATCCGTGCATTTTCGGCATGGCTCGATCCCACCCACGCGGTCCAGCCTGTCGAGC
>Ga0307408_100002800_pt1 | contig 12110 bp, 9 predicted proteins | sample 322Cmetagenome_FD_202116 | JGI IMG/M metagenome (GOLD analysis project Ga0307408, IMG submission 202116) | Maize rhizosphere microbial communities from greenhouse at UC Davis, California, United States - 322HYB-C-3 | ecosystem: Host-associated > Plants > Roots > Rhizosphere > Soil | place: USA... | reverse complement strand
TTCGGGCTTCGATGAACTGAAGCCGCTTACCGCCGAAACCTACTTAACTCGTTGAATCTCAAGGAGTTTTCCGTTTCGACTGCGCCGGAAGTGGGGCGAATTATAGACATCTCAAATTCGCCGTCAACCTCTATTTTCATAAATCTGTCATATCAGTCAAAAAAGCCCACAAACACAAAGGCCGACCTCATCGAGATCGGCCTTCTGTGTCACCGCTCCGCTGCTTACAAGCTAGGGAAAGCGAATTGCGAAGCTTCATGACTGGCACGCTGCGGCCAGCGCTGGGTGATCGCCTTGCGCCGGGTGTAGAAGCGCACGCCATCCGGACCGTAGGCGTGCAGATCGCCAAACAGCGAACGCTTCCAGCCGCCGAAGCTGTGATAAGCCACCGGAACCGGCAGCGGTACATTGACGCCGACCATGCCGACTTCGATCTCGTCGCAGAACAGACGCGCCGCTTCGCCATCACGGGTGAAGATGCAGGTGCCGTTGCCGTATTCGTGATCGTTGATCAGTTGCATGGCCTCTTCCAGGCTGTTCACCCGAACCACGCAAAGGACCGGACCGAAGATCTCTTCTTTATAGATGCGCATCTCTGGGGTGACGTTGTCGAACAGGCAGCCACCGAGGAAGAAGCCCTCTTCGTGACCGGCCACACTCAGGCCACGGCCATCCACCACCAACGTCGCGCCCGCCGCAACGCCGTCATCGACATAGCCGCTGACCTTGTCTCGCGCCTGACCAGTCACCAGCGGCCCCATGTCCAGACCACAGGAAGTGCCGGCACCGATTTTCAGAGCCTTGATCTGCGGTACCAGTTTGGCCACCAGCGCATCCGCCACCTGATCACCGACACACACGGCAACGGAGATCGCCATGCAGCGCTCGCCACAAGAACCGTACGCTGCGCCCATCAATGCACTGACCGCGTTATCCAGATCGGCATCCGGCATCAGCACCGCGTGGTTCTTCGCGCCGCCGAGTGCCTGGACGCGTTTGCCGCGCCTGGTGCCTTCGGCGTAGATGTATTCGGCAATCGGCGTCGAGCCGACAAAACTCAGCGCCTTGATTTCCGGCGCTTCGATCAACGCGTCCACCGCGGTCTTGTCACCGTGGACCACGCTCATCACGCCTTTCGGCAAACCGGCTTCCAGCAGCAACTGAGCGATCAGCAGCGTCGAACTTGGATCGCGCTCTGACGGCTTGAGGATGAAGCAGTTGCCGCAGACGATCGCCAGTGGGTACATCCACAGCGGCACCATGGCCGGGAAGTTGAACGGGGTGATCCCGGCCACAATGCCCAGTGGCTGGAAATCCGACCAGGCGTCGATGTTCGGGCCGACGTTGCGGCTGTATTCACCCTTGAGAATTTCCGGGGCGGCGCAGGCGAACTCGACGTTCTCGATGCCGCGCTTCAGCTCACCGGCGGCGTCTTCCAGGGTCTTGCCGTGTTCTTCGCTGATCAATTGCGAGATGCGCGCTTCGTTCTGCTCCAGCAGTTGCTTGAAGCGGAACATCACCTGCGCACGTTTCGCCGGCGGCGTATTACGCCACGCCGGGAACGCAGCCTTGGCGGCATCGATGGCTTTCTGGATGGTGGCCTGGCTGGCCAGTGGCAGTTTGTGAATGGCCTGGCCGGTCGACGGGTTGAACACATCCACTGCGCGACCGTTCTCGGTCACCAGTTCGCCATTGATCAAATGCGGAATAACGCTCATCGAACACTCCTGAATTCTTGTGCGCAGACGCCCGCAAGGAGCGCCTGCCATTTGTGCATCTATATAGAAGGAAAAATCAGTCGAGCTTGTTCAGCACTTCGCCGACCGCGTCAAACAGACGATCGAGGTCCTGCGGCTTGCTGTTGAAGGTTGGGCCAAATTGCAGCGTGTCGCCGCCAAAGCGCACATAGAACCCGGCCTTCCAGAGGGCCATGCCCGCTTCGAATGGACGCACGATGGCGTCACCGTCACGGCCGGCAATCTGGATCGCGCCAGCCAGGCCATAGTTACGAATGTCGATGACATTCTTCGCCCCTTTCAAACCGTGCAGCGCATTTTCGAAATGCGGTGCGACCTCGGCGACGCTCTGCACCAGGTTTTCCTTTTGCAGCAGATCGAGTGCCGCCAGGCCAGCGGCGCACGCCACCGGGTGCGCCGAGTAGGTGTAACCATGGGGGAATTCGACCGCGTATTCCGGGGTCGGCTGGTTCATGAAGGTCTGGTAGATCTCGGAGCTGGCAATCACCGCGCCCATCGGAATCGCGCCGTTGGTGACTTGCTTGGCGATACACATCAGGTCCGGGGTCACGCCGAAACTGTCGGCACCGAACATCGAACCGGTGCGACCGAAGCCGGTGATCACTTCGTCGAACACCAGCAGGATGTTGTGCTGATCGCAAATCTCGCGCAGGCGTTTGAGGTAGCCCTGCGGCGGCACCAGTACGCCGGCCGAACCGGCCATCGGCTCGACGAAGACTGCAGCGATGTTCGACGCATCGTGCAGCTCGATCAACTTTAGCAATTCATCCGCCAAAGCGATCCCGCCCTGCTCTGGCATGCCTCGGGAGAAAGCGTTGCTTGCCAGCAAGGTGTGCGGCAGATGATCGACATCCATCATCGGCTGACCGAACAGTTTGCGGTTGCCGTTGACGCCGCCGAGGCTAGTGCCGGCGATGTTTACGCCGTGATAACCACGAGCACGGCCGATCATTTTGGTCTTGGTCGACTGGCCTTTCAGACGCCAGTAGGCGCGGACCATTTTCACCGCGGTGTCGGCGCACTCGGAACCCGAGTCGGTGAAGAACACGTGGTTGAGATTGCCCGGGGTCAGCTCGGTGATTTTCTCCGCCAGTTGAAACGACAGCGGATGGCCGTACTGGAAGCCCGGCGAGTAATCGAGGGTGCCCAATTGTTTGGCCACCGCTTCCTGGATTTCCTTGCGGGTGTGCCCGGCGCCGCAGGTCCACAGACCAGACAGCGAGTCGTAGATCTTGCGGCCCTTGTCATCAAACAGCCAGCTGCCTTCGGCACCGACGATCAGCCGCGGGTCGCGTTGAAAGTTGCGGTTGGCGGTGTACGGCATCCAGTGCGCGTCCAGCTTCAGTTGGCTGGCCAGTGGCGACGGCGCGTTTTCAGGCATGTTCATTGGGCAAAACCTCGCAGGGCATAAGCGGCAGGGAGATAAAAAGCGTTATTGCAGCTAAGTTGCCACGGCGATAAAGTCGGTGAAATTCAACTTTTCTAACCTTCAGTTAGAACACTGCTAAACAAAGAGACCAATAAATGAGCAGCCGCCGCCCCGATCCGCTGGCCCAGGTCAGTGACTTTGATATTCGCTTGCTGCGGATTTTTCGCAGCGTGGTCGAATGCGGTGGCTTCTCCGCAGCAGAAACCGTGCTGGGAATTGGTCGCTCGGCGATCAGCCAACAGATGAGCGATCTGGAGCAACGCCTCGGGTTACGTCTGTGCCAACGCGGTCGCGCAGGATTTTCCCTGACCGAAGAAGGCCGCGAGGTCTATCAATCGGCGCTGCAACTGCTGAGTGCGCTGGAAAGTTTTCGCACCGAGGTCAATGGCCTGCACCAGCATTTGCGCGGCGAGCTGATCATCGGTCTGACCGACAACCTCGTCACCCTGCCCCACATGCGCATCACCCACGCTCTGGCGCAGTTGAAGGAGCGCGGGCCGGATGTGCAGATCCAGATCCGCATGATCGCGCCCAACGAGGTCGAGCAAGGCGTACTCGATGGCCGTCTGCATGTCGGCGTGGTGCCGCAGGCCAGCGCGCTGTCGGGGTTGGAGTATCAACCGCTGTACAGCGAGCGTTCGCTGCTTTATTGCGCGGTGGGGCATCCGTTGTTTTATGTCGATGACAAACAACTCGATGACCAGCGCCTGAACAGTCAGGACGCCATCGCGCCGACGTTCCGTTTACCGGCGGACATCCAGGCGCATTATCAGGCGCTCAATTGCACCGCCAGCGCTTCGGACCGTGAGGGCATGGCGTTCCTGATCCTGACCGGGCGCTACATCGGTTATTTGCCGGATCACTACGCCAGCCTCTGGGTTCAACAGGGTCGTCTGCGTGCGCTGAAATCAACAACACGTTTTTATGACCTGAGCCTCGCATCGGTCACGCGCAAGGGGCGTCGCCCTCATTTGGTGCTGGAGAGCTTTCTTGAGAGCCTGGCGGCGACGCGCTGAAAATCCCCGCAAGGCCCGGCAGCGCTGGGCGTTACAGACTGAAAATCAGAATAACCTGAGCAAGTGGACAGCTTTTTGCAAAGCAGGATTAACCCGATCCTGAACAAGAAGCCCAGCGCCATGCAGCCAGACTCCGATTCGCCCAGTGAACTGATCTACGGCCTCGACGACCGTCCCAAACCCCTCGCCGCGATCCTTGCCGCACTGCAACACGTGCTCGCCAGTTTCGTCGGCATCATCACCCCGCCGCTGGTGATCGGCTCGGCGCTCGGCCTGACCGCGCACTTGCCATATCTCATCAGCATGGCGCTGATGGTCTCCGGCGTCGGCACCTTTATTCAGGCGCGGCGGCCATTCGGCATTGGCGCCGGGATGATTTGCCTGCAGGGCACCAGTTTCGCCTTTCTTGGCGCGGTGCTGTCGGCCGGGTTTCTGGTCAAGCAGCGTGGCGGCAGTCCAGAAGACATTCTGGCGATGATTTTTGGTGTGTGTTTTTTCGGTGCACTGGTGCAGATCGTGCTCAGCCGCTTCATCGGCCAGTTGCGCCGGGTCGTCACACCGCTGGTGACCGGCATTGTCATCACCCTGATCGGTATCAGCCTGATCAAGGTCGGCATCACCGATCTGGGCGGTGGCTTCAATGCGCCGGACTTCGGTGCGCCGGGCAATCTGGCGCTGGGCGTATTTGTGTTGCTGACGATCATTCTGCTCAACCGCTCGAACACGCCGTGGGTGCGCCTGTCGGCGATCATTATTGGTCTGCTGCTGGGCAGTCTGGCCGCGTGGTTCAGCGGAAAACTGCTGCCGCAGCCGTTGCCCGACGTACCGCTGGTGAGTTTTCCGACGCCGTTCAAGTTCGGTTTCAGCTTTGACTGGACGGCTTTCCTGCCGGTCGCGCTGATTTATCTGATCAGCACCATCGAAACCGTCGGCGACCTGACCGCCAATTGCATGCTCGCTCGCCAGCCGATCAGCGGTGCTTCTTATATAAGCCGTCTGCGCGGTGGCGTATTGGGTGACGGCGTGAGCTGCATGATCGCCGCGACGTTCAGCGCATTCCCCAACACGACCTTCGCGCAGAACAACGGGGTGATCCAGTTGACCGGTGTCGCCAGCCGTTACGTCGGCCTGTACATCGGTGCGATCCTGTTCTGCCTCGGCCTGTTCCCGATGATCGGCGCGGTGCTGCAGCAGATTCCGAAACCGGTGCTGGGTGGCGCGACGCTGGTGATGTTTGGCGCCGTCGCGGCGGCCGGGGTGCGCATTCTTGCGCAGTCGCCGCTGGACCGGCGCAGCATGCTGATCATTGCGACTTCGTTCGGTGTCGGCCTGGGCATCGCCGCGCAACCGAACCTGCTGCACCTGCTGCCGAAACTGGTGCAGAACCTGTTCGACTCGGCGATTACCAGCGGCGGTCTGACCGCCATCGTCCTGTGCCTGCTGCTGCCGGAAAGCCAAACCGCAGGCGCCGAAGTGCCGGCCAGGCTGAACAAGATCGAACAGGCGTAACGGTTTTATCGCGCAAGGACTTGTCGGATGCCTGTGGGTGCGCTATCAACGCAATTGGTTGCACCCACAGACAAGCCCGGAAGTGCCTATGACCTTTGAAGTCCCCGCTCACGGCGGCAAGCCCGCCAGCCGCATTCGTCAGAAGAACGAAGAGACCATTCTCAAAGCCGCCGAAGACGAGTTCGCCCGTCACGGGTTCAAAGGCACCAGCATGAACACCATCGCACAGAATGCCGGGTTGCCGAAAGCCAATCTGCATTACTACTTCACCAACAAACTCGGTTTGTACGTGGCGGTGCTGAGCAACATCATCGAGTTGTGGGACAGCACCTTCAACACCCTCACCGCCGAGGACGATCCGGCGGAGGCGCTGACCCGCTACATCCGCGCCAAAATGGAATTTTCCCGGCGTCAGCCACAGGCCTCGCGGATCTTCGCGATGGAAGTGATCAGCGGCGGTGAATGCCTGACCGAGTATTTCAATCAGGACTATCGCGCCTGGTTCCAGGGCCGCGCCGCCGTGTTCCAGGCCTGGATCGATGCAGGCAAAATGGACCCGGTCGATCCGGTGCACCTGATCATCCTGCTGTGGGGAAGCACGCAACACTATGCCGACTTCGCCACGCAGATCTGCCGGGTCAGCGGGCGCAGCAAGTTGACCAAGCAGGACATGGAAGACGCCGGCAACAACCTGATCCGCATCATCCTCAAGGGCTGCGGCCTCACTCCTTCTGTATAAGACGTTTTATGCCTTTTACCCTCAGCGGTTTTTGCGAGTATCGCGAAGAGATTCGCAAAAGCCGCTTCATCACCCTCGCCGCGCCGATCGACAGCCCCAGCGATGCGCAGGCGTTCTTCGAGCAGCACAGCGATCTGAATGCCACGCACAATTGCTGGGCGTGGAAACTCGGCGCGCAATACCGCAGCAGCGACGACGGCGAGCCCGGCGGCACCGCCGGGCGCCCGATTCTGGCGGCAATCGAGGCGCAGGATTGTGATCAGGTTGCAGTGCTGGTGATCCGTTGGTACGGCGGTATTCAACTGGGCACCGGTGGATTAGCGCGGGCATACGGCGGCGGTGCGAACAAATGCCTGCAAGCGGCCGACAAGATCGAACTGATCAGTCGTGTGCCGCTGAGTTGTGCCTGTGGATTTTCCGAACTGGCGCTGGTCAAGCTGCGCGTCGCCGATCTCGGTGGCCTGGTGCTGGAGGAAAATTTCACCGCCAACGGCGTCGAATTGCGGCTGGCACTGGGGGCGGCCCACATCGATTTGCTGCAAAGCCAATTGGCCGATCTGAGTCGCGGGCGGATTTTGCTGCAGCGCTAGAACGTTGCGAGTTTTTAGGGCGCCGCCGTTTGCCCTTATTCCGCCAAGTTGCCCACATCCGCTGTGCACCCGACTGTGGATAACCTGAGTACATTCGTCTGTAACCCTTCTGTCACGCGGCTTTGCGGGGTTTGTTCACTTTTCGTTCAATTTTCCAGACGAAACGGAAATCCCTAGACTAAACAATCGGTTAGCAATGTTTAGCACCTTTAGAACAAAGCACCGCAGTGCTTATGCCGAGCTTTTCGGCTTGCGCACAATAACTGTGGAACAACCTGTGGATAACCCGTTCATGACCGGCGCAGTCGCAGGTTCTGCCTGCTTCGCAACGGTTTGCTCGTTTTTTGATCAGTTAGCGGTGAGCAAAACTAGAGCCCGATCAATGCCTTTGCGCCGAATTGGTGCTGCGTTTCCATCACTTTCACTTTCCGAAGCTCTACATCGGGCGCCGCCAAACGCGGTCTGCGCGCGTTCCTGACTCAATGGCCAGGAAATTGCTTTATCCACAGGCACAACTCCAAGCAGTCGAGCCTGTCATGCCAATCGCTCCGCCCGTCCCGCGCCTGCAAATGCGCCATATCAGCAAACGCTACCCCGGTTGCCTGGCCAATGACGTCATCGACCTGAGCATTGCCCCTGGTGAAATCCACGCCCTGCTCGGCGAAAACGGCGCCGGCAAAAGCACCTTGATGAAGATCATCTACGGCGTCACCCAGGCCGATGCGGGCGACATGCTCTGGCAAGGTCAGCCGGTGAAAATCCGTAACCCGGCGCAGGCGCGGCAGTTGGGAATCGGCATGGTGTTCCAGCATTTCTCGCTGTTCGAAACCCTCAGCGTCGCGCAGAACATTGCGCTGGCAATGGGCGCGGCGGCCGGCACGCCGCAACAACTGGCACCAAAGATCGCCGAAGTGTCGCGGCGGTATGGCATGGCGCTGGAGCCGGAACGACTTGTGCACAGCCTGTCGATCGGCGAGCGTCAGCGCGTCGAGATCGTGCGTTGCCTGATGCAGGACATTCGTCTGCTGATCCTCGATGAACCCACCTCGGTGCTGACGCCGCAGGAGGCCGACGAATTGTTCGTCACCCTGCGCCGCCTCGCCGCCGAGGGCTGCAGCATTCTGTTTATCAGCCACAAGCTCGGCGAGGTCCGCGCCCTGTGCCACAGCGCTACGGTCTTGCGTGGCGGGCGTGTCGCCGGGCATTGCCGACCGGCCGAATGCTCGGATCAGCAACTGGCGCAATTGATGGTTGGCGAAGCGGCGACGATGATTGGCGACTATCCCAAGGTCAGCGGCGGCGCGGCGTTCTTGCAGGTGAACGGGCTGAGCTGGCACAACCCCGATCCATTTGGCTGCTCGCTGCGCGATATCGACTTGCAGGTACGCAGCGGTGAAATCGTCGGCATCGCCGGGGTGGCCGGTAATGGTCAGGATGAATTGCTGGCGCTGCTCAGCGGCGAACAGCCCTTGCCTCGAACAGACGCCGCCACCATTCGATTTAGCGCGCAAAACGTTGCCGATCTGCGTCCGGATGCGCGGCGCAAACTCGGTCTGGCGTTCGTCCCGGCTGAGCGTCTGGGCCACGGCGCGGTGCCGGAATTGAGCCTGGCCGATAACGCTTTATTGACCGCTTTTCAGCAGGGACTGGTCAGCCGCGGCATGATCCAGCGCGGCAAACTCGAAGCGTTCGCTGCGCAGATCATTCAGCGCTTCGGCGTGAAAACCCCGGACACGCAAACCGCCGCGCGCAGCCTGTCCGGGGGCAATCTGCAGAAATTCATTCTCGGCCGGGAAATTCTCCAGCAACCGAAACTGTTGATCGCCGCGCACCCGACCTGGGGCGTTGACGTCGGTGCTGCCGCGACCATCCACCGCGCATTGATTGCGCTGCGCGATGCCGGCGCGGCGATCCTGGTGATCTCCGAAGATCTCGACGAGCTGTTCCAGATCAGCGATCGCCTCGGCGCGTTGTGCGGCGGGCGTCTTTCGCCGCTGCACGACACCGGCGTAACGCAGCTCAGCGACGTCGGCGGCTGGATGGCCGGACAGTTCGCGCACTCACCTTCATCGGCCACGGTTTAACGGAGTTTTCCTGACATGCTGCTTTCCCTCGAACCCCGTGGCCAACAATCACGCCTGATGCTCTGGTGCTCGCCGTTGCTGGCCGCCGTGCTGACCCTGGCGTGCGGCTCGTTGCTGTTCATCGCCCTCGGCCACGACCCGCTGCAAACCTTGCACACGCTGCTGATCGTGCCGGTCAGCGATGTGTATGGGATTTCCGAGTTGCTGGTCAAAGCGCTGCCGATTCTGCTCTGCGCACTCGGTCTGGCGGTGGCCTATCAGGCGCGAATCTGGAACATCGGTGCCGAAGGCCAGTTGCTCCTCGGCGCCCTCGCCGGCAGTGCGCTGGCGGTGCACATCATCGACTGGCAAAGCCGTTGGGCGCTGGTGCTGATTCTGCTCGTTGGCATTCTCGCCGGCGCCGCTTGGGCCGGACTGACGGCGTGGTTGCGCACGCGTTTCAACGCCAATGAAATTCTCACCAGCATCATGCTCAACTACATCGCACTGAACTTGCTGCTGTTCTGCGTGCACGGGCCATTGAAGGACCCGGCCGGGTTCAACTTTCCCGAGTCGGCGATGTTCAGCGACGCCAGCCGCTTGCCGCTGTTGCTCGAAGATGGCCGCGTGCACGCCGGGGTGTATTTCGCCCTGCTCGCGTTGGTCGCGGTGTGGGTGCTGTTGCAGAAAAGCTTTATCGGTTTCCAGATCAAAGTGCTCGGTCTGGACAAACGTGCGGCGGGCTTCGTCGGCTTTCGCGAGAAGCGCCTGATCTGGCTCGCGCTGCTGATCAGCGGCGGCCTGGCAGGGCTTGCCGGAGTCAGCGAAGTCACCGGGCCGATTGGCCAATTGGTCCCGCAGGTTTCGCCGGGGTATGGCTACGCGGCGATTACCGTGGCGTTTCTCGGCCGGCTCAACCCAATCGGCATTGTGTTTTCCAGCCTGTTGATGGCGCTGCTGTACCTCGGCGGCGAGAGCGCGCAGATGACGTTGAATCTACCGCAGGCGATTACCCAGTTGTTTCAGGGAATGATGCTGTTTTTCCTGCTCGCCTGTGACGTGCTGATCCTCTATCGGCCGCGCCTGAAACGGCGCTGGACCCGGCGCACGTCGACCACCACCGTAACTGCCGGAGCGCTGTGATGGACATCGATCTGTTGAGCAATATTTTCTACGCCATGGTGCGCTGCGGCACGCCGCTGTTGCTGGTGGCGCTGGGTGAACTGATCTGCGAGAAGAGCGGCGTGCTCAACCTGGGTCAGGAAGGGATGATGCTGTTTGGTGCGGTAATCGGTTTTATCGTCGCGCTCAGCAGCGGCAACCTGTGGCTGGGCGTGCTGTTGGCGATGCTCGCGGGGATGCTGCTGTCGTCGCTGTTTGCCTTGGTCGCCTTGGTGTTCAACGCCAATCAGGTCGCGACCGGGTTGGCGCTGACGATTTTCGGAGTGGGATTGTCGACCTTTGTCGGAGCGGCCTGGGTGGGGAAACCGCTGGCCGGGTTTGAACCGATAGCTATCCCATACTTGAGTGAGATTCCGCTGCTCGGGCGCATGCTGTTTGTCCAGGATTTGCTGGTGTATCTGTCGTTCGCGCTGTTTGCGCTGGTGGCGTGGGTGATCATCAAGAGTCGTGTCGGGCTGATCATTCAAGCGGTCGGGGAAAACCCCGATGCGGCCAGCGCGATGGGTTTGCCGGTGCTGACCGTGCGTACCCTGGCGGTGCTGTTTGGCGGGGCGATGGCTGGGCTGGCCGGAGCCTATCTGTCGCTGGCGTACACGCCGATGTGGGCGGAAAACATGACCGCCGGGCGCGGCTGGATTGCCTTGGCGCTGGTGGTGTTTGCCAGTTGGCGGGTGTGGCGTTTGTTGCTTGGCGCGTACCTGTTCGGCCTCGCCAGCATCCTGCATCTGGTGGCGCAGGGGTTGGGGCTGGCGATTCCTTCGAGTCTGTTGGCGATGCTGCCGTATGTGGCGACGATTATCGTGTTGGTGCTGCTGTCGCGGGATGCGTTGCGTACACGGTTGTATGCGCCGGTGTCGTTGGGGCAGCCTTGGCAATCAGGGCATTGATGTTGTCAGAGCGGGCCTCTTCGCGAGCAGGCTCGCTCCCACAGGGTATTGAGTGAACCCGCTCAAATGTGGGAGCGAGCCTGCTCGCGAAAGCGTCCGCATAGGGGAAGCCAGCACGGCAAAGGCTGGGGTATGCTCGGGTCGCTGCCTCTTTTGCGCCGGCCGCTGCAACTTCGGCTCGGGCAGGCCTGTCCATTGAATCCTGAACGCTGACAATCAAGGAACCCATCATGTCTCAGGCAAAAAACGCACTGATCATCGGTGCCTCTCGGGGCTTGGGCCTCGGGCTGGTGAAAACCCTGCTGGCCGATGGCTGGCAAGTCACCGCCACTGTGCGCAATCCGCAAAATGCCGAGGCGCTGCAAGCGCTGGGCGGCGTGCAGATTGAGAAGCTCGACATGGATGATCAGCAGGCGGTGATCGCCCTCAGTCAGCAATTGAAGGGCGAAACGTTCGACCTGCTGTTCGTCAACGCCGGGGTCAAGGGCCCGGATATACAGACCCCGGGCGGCGCTACCCTGGCCGAAGTCGGCAAGCTGTTTTTCACCAACGCGGTGGCGCCGATCAATCTGGCCCAGCGCTTTGTCGGGCAGATCCGCGATGGCAGCGGCGTGCTGGCGTTCATGAGTTCCGGCCTCGGCAGCGTGACGGTGCCGGACGCACCGGAGCTGGCGTTGTACAAGGCGAGCAAGGCTGCGCTGAACTCGATGACCAATACCTTCGTCACGCAACTGGGCGAGCAGAAACTGACCGTGCTGTCGCTGCATCCGGGCTGGGTGAAAACCGACATGGGCGGTGATGGCGCTGACCTTGATGTAGAGACCAGTACCCGCGGGCTGATCGATCAGGTCAACGCGTTCAGCGGCAAGGGCGGGCATCATTTCGTCAATTACAAGGGTGAGACGATTCCCTGGTAAGCCCGCAGATGTAACTGTGGG
>Ga0307408_100002799_pt1 | contig 12112 bp, 9 predicted proteins | sample 322Cmetagenome_FD_202116 | JGI IMG/M metagenome (GOLD analysis project Ga0307408, IMG submission 202116) | Maize rhizosphere microbial communities from greenhouse at UC Davis, California, United States - 322HYB-C-3 | ecosystem: Host-associated > Plants > Roots > Rhizosphere > Soil | place: USA... | reverse complement strand
CTGCAGTCATAATCATAATTGAGCTCCTAGGAGAACTGGTTGATAAAATGCGAGCCTCTCTTAAAAGTGCATGACCTAACGGCTCAGTCAGCCCAGCAAGATTCCACATCTCAAATAATTCTGAATGGTGCTCCTCATCCCAGTGGATACCAAGCAATCCTTTCGACGTCCTAGGGCTTGTTTTATTCAGAGGAACTGTGTGGTAGTCGCCTTCATTTACCCTCCAGTAAAGAAAGCGGCTGATAATTGTATCAGCCGGCGCATCTATTCCCTGCCGCCAGCGAAGCAACCCCAGAAATCGGTCTGTTTGAGTGGAAAGTTCTCGTTCAACTGACGCAATGAGGTCTTGAATATATTTCGGACAATAGTTACGTTTTGGGCTACTTTCGTCAAATGATCCATCAACTGATACCAATATTTTATCTCCTCGCTTAATAGGCAAAGAAATATCATCCGCAATGCAGATCATTTTTTTGTTATGAATATATGACTCAACAAAATTGACTTGATCGGGTGTTGCTAAACAGCGCGCATATGTCTTGCATTCAAGACCTGTTCTATATTCACTAGAGTCCTCTTCTGGCCCACAAGGTTTTAATATAAATTTTAGATCATCGTTTTCAGCAGGACTGAATTCTATTCCATTAGGCTCCTCCGTAGAAAAGAACATGCCATCAATACGACTGAGCATTAAAAAATCGATGCAATTGCTTTTTTCCATAATGCCAACTGTACTCACTTATTCAGTTTTCGATATTTGTATTGAGCGCGATTTTATTCAGAGGATCATTGCTTGCTAGAAATGCTCTAACTTTTAAAATTACAGCAATTAGTGGTTATTAAGCTGTACTTTTTGGAGCTTCATATTCAATATTTAACATTCGAGCGTCAGACGCAATTAGGTCATAACGAGCCACAAATTCATGAATCTTCTTTCGATCTTTATCGTATGTTAAACACCACGCGCCACATGCATTACCAATAACTTTAATCAGTAAATATAAATTGTAATAACCAGTGTTCGTTTGATCTAGCTTTACGTCTGGGTGAAGCTCACCAACATAGGCGACCAAGGCGCGCTCCTTTCCAGAAGCTACCTTTCTTGACTTCAAGTTACTCATATGAAGCAGCGAGTTTCTATGTTCCCATAACTCTTCTGCAGTGATTCCTAGAGATTGAATATCTGAATACTCGTTGAGCCACTTTATAAATGTATTTTCTGGTATTTCTCCATATTCAATATGGCTCAAGGAGTCAATTGCGACGACCAGCAACTTTGATGCTGAAACGTAATGCTTTGCGTTGAAGAGTATTTTTACAGGCTGAAAAAAATCGTCATTTAACAGTCGAGTAAAATCAAAACCCTGATCATTAAAATACTTGCCAAAATAATCAACAGACATTCTCGCTCCTGCTATAGGTAACAGTTTATTAAATGGCTACTGCCGTATATCACTCCGCCGTATATCAATTTAAGCGGGGAAGTTTGCAGGAGACCATAATTGCATAAATATCAAATAGTTAAAATTGACATGAGTTTTTAACAAAACTAGTAATCGGCTTGTGCTCTTTATTCACCGCCGAATATCATTTTTCTCAGCCCTTCCTCAGTCGAACCAAGTAACTGCTGTGTATTTATCGAAATCCACAGTTTCCATAAAGTTGATACACGGCAGTTGCTGTTTATCGCGTGTCACAAAAAAGAAGTAAAGACTATCGCCTTATTAAGCGCCAGTTTGAATTACAACCCATTACCCACCCGCGTTGACAACCCTACCCTCATCCCCTAACCTGCCCCCGCTGCGGTAAATCCCGCAGTCGGGCTTCGTACTCCCGCACAAATTCAAAACCGACGCAAAGTGTTTCTTTGCGTCCTGCTACAGCTTTGCCTGATGTTATGGCGGCTGGGCGGGGCTGCCTTCGGGCGGGCCGGTGTTGGTTTTGGGCCGGTAGTACGAACCCTGTCCAGTCCGCCTCCACGATTTCGTACTTCGTGGTGGCGGTTTCTAACCAAAACCGTGAGATTTTTATTATGGATAATACGATTTCCCCTCCCCCGTTCCCTACCTCCGTTGTTATTAAACTCGATCAACTCCAATACACGTTTTTTAAAAATTCCCGCCTTGAAATTCATTCGCCTACTGGCCAAGTACTCACTGTAATTAGCAAGCCGTTACCCAGCAGAACAGATGAGGATGCGGTTTACCAATTGTGGGCGCAGGCGTGTTTGTTGGAGGTGTTGTTTGATGAGATTAATGAGCGAATTACATTACCGCAGCGGGCGATCAACTCTATTTCGCATGTGATGGACAGAATTGAGGGACACATTAGGAGGCAGACGTCCAAATAAAAAAGGCGGCTGTGCCGCCTTCCGTTTTCCTTCCGTTTATAATTTGCTTACTTCAGACGCGGCCAACAAGAGCGCACCTACACCGTAAAGCTGGGTATCTTCCGGTAATATTTTTTCTGGCGATGCGCCAACCTGCTGAACCCAACCGAGTTTGCCTGTTTTATCGACCGCGCTGGCGAGCCCATTCCAGCCGGAATGTACTGCAGGCAAATATTCCGCTTTTGATAACAAACCATTATTGATTCCCCACGCGAGTCCAAATGTCATAAAACCGGTGCCGCTGGTTTCGGGCACATTGAATTCGTCTTTATCCAGAAGTGATGACGGCCAGAAACCGTTGGGTTGTTGGAGTTGGAGCAAACTTGCGGCCATGGTTTTGAATAAGTTTTCGTATTTTTGTTTGCGCGGATCATTCGCGGGAATTTGTTCAATCAAGAGCGGCAAACCTGCAAACACCCAACCGTTGCCGCGGCTCCAGAATATTTTTTTATTATTTTTACTGCGGCGTTCAAAAAAGCGGCCATCGCGATAAAACAGGTGCTCGTTTTTATCAAACAAATAATCAATGGTTGCCTGATATTCTTCATCCACATAATTTAAATAGGCAGGGTCACCGGTTAATTTGCCTACTGCTGCCCACACAGGCGGTGCCATGAATAAGGCATCGCACCAACACCAGCGGCGTTGGCAAGTGGCTTCGCCTTGGCCTGTTGGATCGGGTTGATATTCAAGGCTGTGGGTTACGCGGTTTGCCAAAATATCTTTCATGATTTTTTGTGTGGGTGCGATCAATGCGAGGTTATTGGTGCGTGCGGCAACGGCTGCATAGGTGAAACCAATGACCTGGTCATCGGCGTGCCAGCTTTTATCGCCGAGTTTCCATTTATTGGCTTCGCCTTTTGTAACCAAGGCTTGCAAGTAAGCTGCATTTTGGCTTTGTTCTGCCCAACGATTTAATCCCACAAAAAATGCGCCTTGAATCCAGCCATGCGGGTTTTCGGTGTGGTCGCGGAAGGTGCGTACATAATCAAAAGTTTCCATATGCGCCAATTGCCAATCAGCAGCGCGATTGGCGACTTCTGCAACGGATTGCGGTGCCGGTATTGTTGCAGTGCGGTTGTGCGCACAGCCACTGATGAGCAAAAAGCCCAATAACATTGTGCAAACAGAAACGAGGCGCGAGTGAAGGTAGTGCGATAGGGGGGTGTTCATACAGATAACTCCTGCGTAAAAGTCCAGGGAATTTATTGTTATGTCAGGTCTGCTATGTGCAATTCAGTTGCGATCACTGATTATGGTTGTGCAGGGATCTTAGGCCAGGCATTGTTTAAAAAGAAGGGCTTTACGGAGTTTTACCTTTCTGCAAAAACAAAAAAAACCGGCCGAAGCCGGGTGAAGACAACATCACACAAGAACAATCAAACCAACTTATTTAAGCGCTGCTTTCTGTGCTGCCGTGTATTGCGCCTGTAAATCTTTGTAGGCCGCCAGGGCAGTGGTAACCGCCGCCGTCAAACCTGCCGTTTTGCCTTTTTCTGCAATTGTCGCCGCTACTGCAGCATTGTATTTTGCCGTTGCAGCAGCGGCAGCGACTGTTGCAGAAACCACTTGTTGCTGCGCGGCCAGGCTGTCTTTCAATGCCGTATTGGCCAGTTCGACCAAGCCGTTATATTTGGTCACCAGGTTGTTGTATAAGGTCAGCCTCGCCGCTTTAGTAGAAGCATTTGTAGCATTGTTATATTCAACTAATGCTGCATTCATTTGCGGCACCATTGCCTTCGCTTTGGCGACTTGCGTATTGTATTTCGCGACCGCTTGCTCATATTTTTGGGTCGCCGCCGTTAATGTTTTGGTCGCCGTGGACAAATCGGTTTTAGCGGTTTTTTCTGCCGCTATTTTTGTCGTAATCGCCAATGTATTGGCATTCACTGCTGCTACTGCTTTTTCATGTATTAAGCGCGCAGCCTCCACTTTTGCGGCCAGCGTAGTCAAATTGACATTGCTGACACTGCTGGCTGCATTTGAAGACTTGATAGAAGACTTGACGGAAGATTTACTGGATGACACTGACGGCTTGCTGGATGAACTCGATGATTTACTCGATGAAGTTACCGCAACCGAACTGGCTTTTGATGAGCTGGCCTTTGATGAACTTACAGTCGCTGGTGCGCCCGCATAAAAGTTGGCAATTTGCGGGGCGGTGATATTCAGTGCATAGCGTGCGTCTGCGCCGGTGGCGGTGTTGTTGCGATCAACTCCGCAGGGCTGGTTTTTACAGGTGCTGATATCCGGATTGGAAAATTTATAAACTTTACCGGTCCAATAATCCACATTAAATTCATTTTGGTAAGCCATCACGGTGGCAAACGAATTGGCTACACCATGCCCCAATGCATAGTGGAATACACCGCCGGTGCCATCCTGTTTCCGTGAATGTTTTAAGCCCATGTTGTGGCCCAATTCATGTGCCGTTACAAAATCACCACAAGAATTTATTGCTACGTGGGCAAACATATAGGCTTTATGGCCAGCACTCATAGCACCATTGCTACCACCCACCCAAGCTACACCACAACTGCCATGTGAGTTCATATAAGGGCGATACAAAATAACCATATCGGCTTTGGCCTGTTCGCGCGCCGCGGCAACACCGCTGAATGCGGCGTGCTGGTTAAACGTAATATTGTTTAAGGCAGTTTCAGCGTTGTTGTCATCGGTGTAATCCACCTGCATGGTTTTGGCAACGCGAATTTCCAGATCCACGCCGCTGTCGGCATAAATTTGGTTGGTGACTTGAAAAATTTGATTGATGCGGGTAGTGGGATCACCGCCATAAATATTGGCAGCGCCTTTGGTATACACCACTAACACATCGATGACGGTGGAGGCGGCCAGCGCAGGTAATACAGCGGCAGACATTAAAAAGATGGCAGATAAATGGATGAATTTTTGGATCAAGGGTTTCATAAAAATATTCTCAGTTGACTTTACTTAAAACCCTCCGTGATTGACAAACTTAGCCAGAATTCTACAAATCAGAAATCTAAAAAATTTGCGCGTTTCCATTAAAGCCCAACTTGTTTTTTGCTAACTCTCCATAACGCATCCTCTGGTTAAAAAATGACAGCATCTGTTTAAAAAATTATTCGTGGACATGTGGAATCTCAAGGTAATCATTAGCGCCGGGATCGGATAATTCAAACTCCGACGGGTTTTTATAAATCCAACCACTGCCGTTGACGGACTCCAGGGTGTAACTGCCGTCCGGGGTTGTCACTGTGGCAAATACCGAGTTGCCGCCGTAAGTCATCACTACTGGATACTCATCGCCATGGCCATCCACATGGCCGCGCCAGCTGTAATCGCCATTAGGATTAGTGGCGCTGGTCTCGATATTGATTTGCAAGCGCTCCCCACCGGGAAGGGTCACACTCGTCTGCTGCCCCGCTTCCGGATAGGCAGGGTTTTCCATATCGACCGATACAGGTTCATAAACCGACACACTTTCAGGCAAGGGCATGGCCGGAGAAACGGCCGCTGCATCCATCACCCGCCAGGCATCGGGCACGACTGCGACAGGTTTATCGACCTCTACTGGTTGAATCTCCTGGGCAGATGTTGTTGCCGCTGGATTCAGCGCTTGCTGTGCACGCACCAGTTCGCTATTGGCATTGGCCAAGACCGGGTTAGCGGCAGGATCGGTAACCAGTTGTTCATCGAGCACCTGCTGCAACTGTTGATTGGGCTGCAACAAGGCATCTTCGCGGATGATTTGATACACCAAGGCAAGGACCAAAATGGCACTCACGGCCAAGTAGAGTCGCTTGATATTGCCCGAGGAAGGAAGCGCCATTGAATGGAACCAGATTGCTGTTTATGTTGATTAAAAATAAGCCAGCACGGTCAAAAAATCGAGTTTTTATTACCCTTTGTGAAAACACAGTCTAATTTAAATTAATAAATCGAAATTTGATTATAAAAAAATCACCTACTGCTATCAGAAATATTGTTTTTATGTGATGTAAACGGTGCAACCAATCCAAAAGCAAAAAAGCAGCCAGAGGGCTGCCTTTTTGTTTATAAGGGCGAAATTCCCCTTTTATATTTCGCGTGTATTGCGGCTTCTTTACTCCGCGTATACAGGGAACTTCTTGCACAGTTCAGATACTTTCGCTTTAACGCTGGCGATTACGTCGTCGGCATTGCCCGCTTCCAGCGCTGCAAAAATGTCGCAGATCCAGTTGGTCAATTGCACACACTCTGCTTCTTTAAAGCCACGGGTAGTCACGGCTGGAGTACCTACGCGGATACCAGAGGTCACGAAGGGTGAACGAGGATCGTTAGGTACCGCATTTTTGTTCACGGTGATGTGGGCTTTGCCCAGAGCTTCGTCTGCATCCTTACCGGAGTAAGATTTGCCGATCAGGTCAACCAACATCAGGTGGTTTTCAGTACCACCAGACACGATGTTAATGCCACGCTCAATGAACGTTTTTGCCATGGCTTTTGCATTTTTTACAACTTGTTGCTGATAAGCCTTGTATTCAGGGCTCATAGCTTCCTTGAAGCTGATCGCTTTTGCAGCAATCACGTGCATCAAAGGGCCGCCCTGGCCACCGGGGAATACGGCTGAGTTCAGCTTCTTTTCGATCTCTTCGTTAGCTTTCGCCAGGATCAGGCCGCCACGGGGGCCACGCAGGGTTTTGTGCGTCGTGGTGGTAGTTACGTCAGCAATTTGCACCGGGTTAGGGTAAAGGCCAGCGGCAACCAGACCAGCAACGTGCGCCATATCCACAAACAGGTAGGCACCTACTTTGTCAGCGATGTCGCGGAAACGCTGCCAATCCACTACTTGAGAGTAAGCAGAGAAGCCGGCAACGATGACTTTTGGCTTGTGCTCGACTGCCAAACGCTCAACTTCGTCGTAGTCGATCAGGCCAGTGGCAGGGTTCAGGCCGTACTGGATGGCGTTGTAATACTTGCCCGATGAACTCACTTTGGCACCGTGAGTCAGGTGGCCGCCGTGTGCGAGGCTCATACCCAAAATGGTATCGCCAGGGGCGCAAAGCGCGGCGTAAACCGCTTGGTTTGCCTGTGAACCTGCGTGTGGCTGTACGTTGGCATAATCGGCGCCGAACAGCTCTTTCGCGCGGGAAATTGCCAGGGCTTCAGTCACGTCCACATATTCGCAACCGCCGTAGTAACGCTTGCCTGGATAGCCTTCGGCGTACTTATTAGTCAGCTTGGTACCTTGGGCTGCTATCACCATAGGGCTGGTGTAGTTTTCCGAGGCAATCAACTCGATATGCTCTTCCTGGCGCTTGCCTTCGTTCTGGATGGAAGCCCAGATTTCGGGGTCAAAAGAAGCAATAGTTTGGTTTTTATCAAACATAGATAGTTCCTATGGAAAGTGCCACACAAGCTGGCCGAGGGTATGGATGGGAAGGGGAAAATTTAGGCGCGCATTGTACACCAGGCACCCAAAAAGCTGCCACGCAAAAAACTCATGCAGGGCAGCAATTCCATTCATAGATCTATGGTAAAACCGGTGATAGCGACCCAAACAAGCCTTTATGCACCAAAATAAGGCGCAAGAGGTAGGGCGGCTGTTTTTTATCGATCCGGAAGACATTTTTTAACCCTGAAAAAACAACCGTGCGCGACAAATTATCGCCAGAAAAAGACTGATATCCCATTTTCAATGATTTTCAGCCAAATCCCGTCAAATAGGCCTCGCTTTTGCTAAGACAAAGGCAGGCATATGTTTTGTACCCCCGTTGCGGGGGTTATCGATCATTAAGGATACAAATGATGTTGGGTTTTCGTAGATGGTGCATTTATTTAGGTTTGGCGATTGTTGGCACCGGTGTGCAAGCGCAAGGCGGAGATAGCAACCAGGGCACCTACGCCATAGGCTCAGGGGATGAAATTCGCATCACTGTCTACGGGCAGCCGGAGCTGACGGCAGACGCCCAGGTAAGTGCCAATGGCATGGTAGTTGTCCCTCTGTTGGGCAATTTATCGATTGCCGGTAAAACCAGCGCCGATGCCGCCTACCTGATCGCCGAGCGCTACCAGCAGGGCAATTTTCTCAAAAACGCACAGGTCAATTTGCTGATTACCAAATACCGCAGCCAGGTGGTGGCGATACTGGGCAAGGTCAATAGCCCCGGCAAACTGGTCCTAGAAGGCCCGACCAGCCTGACCCAAGCCCTGGCTTGGGCGGGCGGTATAGCACCGACGGGGAGTGAGCGCCTGATCCTGACACGCACTGGTAAAAGTGGCCGTCTGGAGCGCACTGAATACGATCTGCAAAAATTGCTGAATTACGATGCCGACGAAAGCCCTCCTGTCTGGCTTAAAGATGGCGATACCCTTTACGTGCCTAACGCCGGGCGCTTCTATCTCAACGGCGAAGTCCACGCACCGGGCATGTATCCACTGGACAGGCACCTGAATGTAAGGCAGGCGCTCAGTGCCGGTGGCGGCCCCAACGCACGAGCCAGCAATGGCAGTATCAAACTCTTTCGCCAGCAAGCGGATGGGTCGGTTAAAGAACTGAACGCCAAACCTGACGACGCCGTGATGGATGGCGATGTACTGGTGGTTAAGGAAAGTCTCTTTTAGCAGGAACGATTATGAATCTGACGACATTGATAGGTATTTTACTCGCGCGCAAACAGGCGATTATTGCCGCCGTACTGGTTGCGATAGTCGCAGCGATTGTGCTCATTTTGATCACGCCTAAATCTTATACCGCAGCGACTGATTTATTGGTCGATAGCCGCGGTATAGACCCCATCAGTGGACAATCCCAACCTACCCGCCTGACGGGCGGATACCTTGCAACCCAAGCCGATATCATCCGCAGCCGCAATGTCGCCACTAAAGTCATTAACGAGCTGGCGCTGGCTAATTCACCTGCCATGATCAAGGCCGCCAAACTGACCGGCAACGCCGACAGCAACCAGCGGCGTATGCTGGGCTTCCTCAGCCAGGGTTTGGTTGTCACTCCCAAGCGCGACAGCAGCGTCCTCACTATTGCCTTCAAGGCGCAAGACCCCGCCCTTGCCGCGCAGCTCGCCGATGCCTTTGCGCAAGCTTATATGTACACCAATCTGGAGCTGCGCATTGAGCCGGCCAAACAGACCACCCAGTGGTACAACCAACAGCTGACCGGGCTGCGCAACGAGCTGATCGAGAAGCAAAATGCCCTGTCCAATTATCAGGAAGAACACAACATCCTTGCATCCTCTGATCGGCTGGATCTGGAGTCCGCCAAGCTGGAAGAGTTGTCGTCCATGCTGATTGCCGTGCAGAACGAGCGCTTAAACTCCCAAAGCCGCAGCGACCAGATCGCCAATACCAAGCGCGGCCAATTGGAAACGCGCGCGCTGGACAATCCACAAGTGCAAAAGCTGGCGACCGATCTGGCGCAGGCACAAGCGCGCTTGGGTGAGCTTGCCAACCAGGTAGGTGAAAACCATCCGCAATACCGGCAGGCATTAAGCGAAGTGGATGCGCTTAAAAAACAAATGAACCGTATGTTGGAGCTGATCAGCGGCAGCCTGCAATCCTCCGTGGAGCTGTCACAAGCGCGGGAAGATCAACTGAAAACAGAACTGGCACGGCAAAAAGAGCTAGTCCTGCAACTGAGCCGCAACCGCAATGAGCTCACCCTGCTCAAGCAGGAAGCCACCAACGCACAGGCCGCCTACGATGCTGCGCTGGCTCGCACTGCGCAATCGCGCCTGGAAAGCCAAATTGCCACTACCGATGTGGCGGTGCTCAACAGCGCCACAGTCCCATCGCGCCCCACCTCGCCCAAGTCAATGATGATTATTGTGCTCGCCTGCATTGCTGGCCTGCTTCTGGGAGTGGCTATCGCCCTCTGCTGGGAGTGGCTGGACCAGCGCATTCGCAGCGTGCAAGACCTGGAGCAGGGATTGGGCTTAGCGGTGCTCGCTTATATTCCTGCCGATAAACCCCGCACGCGAAAGGAGGCACATGCATGAACGATCTCGCACACGTATTAGGCCCTGAAAGCTTGCTTGCCAGCTCGACCAAAATGGGTCCCATGCTGGTGGCCATGGGCAAACTCAGCCCCAAAGACCTGAGCATGATTGCCATGGCCCAAAAAAAACACGGCCTGCGCTTTGGTGACGCCGCGCTCAAGCTGGGGCTTGTCAGCAGTGAAGACATTAACGCGATCCTCGCCGAGCAATTTGCCTACACCCAAACTCCCGCTGCATCGAGCAAACTTGACCGCCGTCTGAGCGCCCTGTTCCAGCCGGACAGCGTTCAGGCCGAGGCGTTGCGCAGCCTGCGCAGCGAACTGATGCTGCGCTACTTCAACCCGCAACCGCACCGCTCACTTGCGCTGGTTAGCGCTGAAGACGCCGCTGGCACTGCGCTCACGGCGGCCAATCTGGCGATCAGTTTTGCCCAGCAGGGCCTGCGCACCTTACTGGTTGACAGCAACCTGCGCGCGCCGCAGCTCAATGTGCTGTTTGATTTGAATCAACACGCACCGGGATTATCTGACTGGATCGCCGACCGCACGGCAGTCGCCCCCACCGCCATAGAATCGGTTCGCTCGCTCTGGGTCCTACCAGCCGGTACGCGCGCACCCAATCCGCAAGAGCTACTGGCAAGTAAGCAATATCAGGAGCGGATTGGCGCATTGACCCAGGGCTTTGATGTCACCTTGATCAGCACCAGCCCCATGGACTCCAACCGCGATGCACAGTTGGTTGCGGCACAAGCGGGGGCAGCGCTATTACTCGCCCGCGCGCATGTAACCCATACCCAATCGCTGGCGGCGATCAGTAATCGCCTGCGCGACCTGGGTGTGCGCCTGGTTGGCGCCAGCCTGCTAGGTTGAGACGGAGCCGATATCCGGAAATAGAGAGGTACGGATGAGTTACGGACAGACCTACCCCACTGCCGCCCCGGTGGCATTGCCCTACGCGAATACCGCAACCGGCACCGCGAGTGATCAGAAACTGATTACCGGCATCCTGCTGGCAGCCGTTGGCTACCAGGCGCTGCTGTGCCTGATCAACACCTTCGGCATTACTACCTCCGTTGCCGTGGTCGGGTTATCCGAGGCGCTGATTATGCTGGCCTGCCTGCCCATACTCGCGCGGCGCCTGCTGCCCGGAGTGATAGTGCTCGCCCTGCTGGCGAGCGCCTACTTTTGCCTGGCGACATTGATGAGCGGCCAGCTCAATCCCAAAACCTTCCGCGATTTAGCGATTCCACTGTGCTTTTTTTGGCTGGGCTGCAACTTGGGGCGACCAGAGCTGGCCGAGCGAGCGTTGATATGGATTGTAATAATGGTGATGTCGCTGGGATTTTTTGAACTGCTGTTGCTGGATACCTACACGCAGTTTTTCGATATTTTCAGTTATTACGTCAGCACCGGTAACCTTGCCCCCATCACCGACTTTGTGCGCGAGAGCAAACTGCAACTTAACGGCACCCGCCCGGAAGGCATTGGCCGCACCCTGCTGCCCGGCCTGCTGGGCAGCCACCGCGTATCGTCCTTATTTCTGGAACCGGTGTCGCTCGGCAACTTTGCCACCATAATCGCAGCATGGGGCCTGAGCCGCGATAAAAGCGACTGGCGCAAAGGCGCATTTTTTGTCGGTTCGGCCGTGGTACTGATCATCATGTGCGACTCCCGCTTCGCCCTGCTGTTATTACCCCTGATGGTGGCTGTACGGCTGCTGTTGCGCGGTGCGATGCTCAACCTGGTGA